>OKFO01000100.1_pt1 | contig 32870 bp, 25 predicted proteins | sample 1610231 | NCBI WGS metagenome assembly OKFO01 (sample SAMN04436633, study PRJEB24849) | human gut metagenome | biome: human gut; feature: NICU; material: stool | host: Homo sapiens | place: USA: Saint Louis, MO | collected 2010-01-17 | reverse complement strand
TACACGACGCTCTTCCGATCTGAGACCATCCTGCACCATAGGTCACCGACACAAAACTCGCACCAAGATCGTGGAATGTCGCCGCAGCATCACTGAGACGACGTTCCGCAGCGTCATCACGCGGGGGCATAAATTCCACGGAAAACGGCACAGGACCCGGCGTTGGCAAGGAAATAGCCTGGGAAACCGGGACTTGTTGATAAATAGGCCGAGGTGGACGATTCGTGGGCGTATGCGCCGAGTTGGGCGAGGACATAAATAGGTATCTTAGAAAAAGAAAGGTGCGACAACCAGTAAAACTGTCAGCTAATGGCGCGATAAATACATCTGTGGTGAATCCACGGTGTTGGTCATGGTGATCAACCGGGTTAGCTCGGCGCGTCCATAGTGTTGTGTAGTTTTACCTTTATGCTCCTCAACCGCCCATACCCCATACGTGAATCGTGAGTGAGTTCGCTATCGTGACTGATCAAATAGGTGCTACACCATCTATGCCGCGTTCTGTTGACGACGTACCCCGCTGCGTTGTCGCGCACCTCAATGAGTTCTTCATGGAGCGTCAGTCAGCCATGAAAGCCATTTCCCCCGTGGCAGATGAAGCAATGACAGCCCTCACCGTTTTCACGATCAACGGTGGCAAACGGATCCGACCAACATTTGCATGGTTGGGGTGGATGGGGTCCTTGCAGTTAACGTTCTCGGACGCAGCAGAGCATCCGGATGCCGACGCCGTCATGCATGCGGCGTCCTCGTTGGAGCTCTTGCAGTCCTGCGCTCTGATTCATGACGACATTATTGATTCCTCGGCAACCCGACGCGGAATGCCCACCGTTCATGAGCACTTCAAGCAGTCTCATTCATCCCAAGCATGGCATGGCCGAGGAGAAAACTACGGGAATGCGGTCGCGATCCTCATCGGCGATCTCGCCTTGAGCTGGGCAGATGACATGTTCATGGAGGCTGCATTACCTCCCGCCCAGCGCGATCGTGCATGGCAGCCCTGGCAAGACATGCGCACAGAGGTGGTCTGCGGCCAAATCATGGATGTCACTGCTGAGGCTCAGGGGGACGGTTCGTTGCGCACAGCAGAGCGGGTCAACCGATATAAGACGGCGGCGTACACCGTGGAGCGCCCGCTCCATATTGGGGCCGCTCTGGCAGGAGCACCACAGGATACGGTGACAGCGCTGCGCACTTTTGGACGCGACATCGGCGTGGCGTTCCAGTTACGCGATGACCAGCTAGGTGTTTTCGGCGACCCTGAGGTCACCGGGAAGCCATCAGGGGATGACCTGCGCGAAGGAAAGCGCACCACCTTACTGGCTCTCACGCTGGACAATGTCTCGGAGTCGGATCGCGAGACGGTGGAATCTAGTTTGGGCCAGCCCCTGAGTGAGCAGGATGTTGATCATCTACGCGCGATTATCAAAAAAACCGGCGCCTATGACCGCGTTGAAAAACAGATCGATAGCTTAGTGACGTCCGCGGTCCACGCGCTCGCCGACGCGCGCTTATCTGACGACGCACACCGCGCATTGAGGTCGATGGCTATTTCCTCGACGGAGCGCCGTCGATGAGCACATCTTTTCTTTCTCATTACTTGTCGACGCCCCGGCGCGCGGTATCAGGCCGAACAGACCACGTAGTTGTGGTGGGGGCGGGCTTGTCTGGCCTGGCTGCGGCGGTATTGCTGGCTGGCTCCGGGCGTTCAGTAACGGTGGTCGAGAAGGCGGACCACGTGGGCGGACGCGCCGCAACCGAGACGATCTCTAGTCCCCTGGGAGATGTCCGCATCGACACGGGCGCGACGGTGGTGACGATGCCGTGGCTCGTCGATGAGATTCTGGCACCGGTGGGGCTCTCGACGAGTGACCTCGCGCCTGACTTTTCATATCAGCGTTTGACCCCGGCGTATCATGCATTGTTTTCGTCGGGCCGGCATCTGGACGTATTCGCTGAAGGAGCTGCTGAGGGGGACGCTCAGGAGGAAGCTGCCGGGAGCGATAGTCGGCTGGACCAGGAGATCCGTCGGTTCGCCCGGGACAAGTTTGACGACACACCCCATCGCAGCAACAACCTGAACCGTGATGAGTTCGCCGAATCCCGTGTGAAGGGTGTGCGGGGTTATCGCCTGTGGGCGCAGTCAATGTTCGACGCGTGCTTTTCGAACCTGATGAACGCCGATTTCGATTCTGTGTGGGACCTTGTTCGCACCCGTGAATCGGCGCTGAGCTTGGCGCGGGTGGCACGTCGTGGTGGCTTCGGCTCCTTGGGCCGGGCAGCAGAGCGCTACATCTCTGATGATGAGCTTCGAAAGGTGTTTTCGTTCCAGGCTCTGTACGCGGGGGTTCCGCCCAAGAAAGCCCGCGCTGTGTACGCAACGATTTCGCACATGGATACCGGGATGGGGGTCTTCTACCCCACTCGTGGGCCACACGGTTCCGGTGTCGGCGCACTGTGCGACATTCTCGCAGCAGCACTCAAGCAGTCCGGCGGTCAGCTCATGCTCAACACTCGGGTCAACTCATTGAACCGCGCCTCACACGGAGCCGGATCCGACGGAACCAATTCCGACAGAATCCATGCGGTCGAGACAACCCAAGGAACGTTGCCTGCCGACGTCGTTATTACGACATGTGACATCCCTGAACTCGACGCCATCTCGGACCGACAGGGCCGTCGGACTATGAGGTGGTCTCCCTCCGCATTCGTGATGCACGGCGCCATCCCTCGTGAGGTCGCACGCCACTGGCCTGGTGGGCATCACACCATCTCTTTCGGGAAAGAGTGGGATCGTACATTTTCGGAGATCACTGCTCCCCACGGTCGTGGCCGCCTCATGTCCGATCCGTCGCTTTTGGTTACTCGTCCTGCCTGTTCAGCGCCGGATTTAGTATCGACGTCGACGACGTCGCCTCATGTTTCTATTGAACCGGTCAGTGTTTTGGCACCGTGCCCCAACACTGAATCAGCCCACATCGACTGGACGTCATTGGCTGCTTCCTATCAAGAGGATCTCCTATCTGTCCTGGAAGATCGCGGTTTCGTCGGCATCCGTGAGTCATTCGCCGTCGGGAAAGTAGATACACCCGACACATGGTCTGCACTCGGGTTGGGCGCAGGAACTCCTTTTGCCCCCGCCCATCTTTTCCGGCAGACGGGGCCGTTTCGGTTCCGCAATTTCCCCGTGCGTTCGTTCTCTAACCTGATTCACGCTGGTTCAAGTACGACACCTGGCGTTGGGGTGCCCACTGTTATCCTTTCAGGAGCGCTTGCAGCTGCTCGGATAACGCGAGGTGATCATCCATGAGCACCCCTTCACGCACGAACCCACTGCGTCGACCACTGTGGTTGGGGACGGTCGCGTCGATACTTCTCATGGTGTCGTCATGGAGTTCCGGAGCTCAGCGCACCCGCGGAGGAATTGTCCGGATGCTCAATCTGGACTGGATCATGTATGGCCATGTCAAGAACATTGGCTTCATCTTGTCCTGGGTCGCGCTGGGACTGCTTCTGCACTGCTGGTGCCTGTGGGGTCGGATTGTCTATCACGAAGAGACCGCCATCCGTGAATCGGTAAAGACGCTGGTGGGGTGGATAGTTCCGCTCCTTTTCGCGTCCCCGATGTACTCGCGCGATGTCTATTCCTACCTGGTCCAAGGGGCAATGGTCCGCGATGGCTTTGATCCCTACAAAGATGGAGCCGCCGTCAATCCCGGCCCGATGCTGCTGGAAGTCAGCCCGGACTGGAGAAACACCACCACACCATACGGGCCACTTCATTTATGGATCGGCGACGGAATAACAACCCTGGTCGGATCGAATATCACCATCGGCGTTTTTCTCTACAAATTCATCTCCGTCGCTGGATATGCCGCTATTGCATGGGCGGTGATATCAATTGCTCGGCATATCGGTGGGAATCCCGCGGTGGCCCTCTGGCTCGGTGTTGCCAACCCCGTTGTCTTCCTCCATCTCGTGGGGGGCATGCACAATGAATCGGTCATGGTTGCCTTTTCCTGCCTTGGGCTGGTTCTGGCTTTACGACGCCACCCACTGTGGGGTGCGCTGTTCATCGGCATCGGTTTTTCCCTGAAGGCGACGGCCCTCGTGACCCTCCCCTTCCTCATCTGGATCGCAATGCGGCAACGAGGAATTGCCCCCTCCACATGGTCACTCCACGACCCCCGGCGGACGTTGGCGTCGCTGAAAAAAGCAATCCCCGCATTCGTGTTCTACGGAATCACCACTGTGCTGATCGTCTGCACGGTATTGACCGCCATTACGTATGCCTCGGGAAGCTCGTGGGGCTGGGTTTCCCAGCTCAGCGGGAATACGAAGGTCATCAACCTCTTAGTGCTCCCCAGCTTCCTGGCCCAGTTCACGGCCGCTTTCGCAGCCTCATTCTTCCCCGGCGCGACATTCAACTCGGTGCTGTCGATCTACCGGAGTATCTCGATGATCATCATGGTTGTACTCCTGATCGTGGTCTGGTGGCGATTCCGACAGACTCCGCGCCGAGCCATTGAGGGCGCAGCATGGGCGTACTTAATAACGTGCATCTTTAATGCCGTTACGCTGCCCTGGTATTACGCTGCTGGCGTTGTTCTTGTCGGTACTTTCCGGCCATCACCACGGGTTACGCACTTCACTGTTATTGCGTCGCTGATTGTGGCGGGATCCTTCACCGGTTCTGGCAACAATTGGTTGTACCGATGGTCGTGGATGTGGATCGTGATAACGGTCGCCTTCGTTCTTTATTTCGCCGTGTTCCGAGGGGACGAATCAAAATCCCATCGCCTGGGCACGGCGCATGACCTCGCGGGCTAGGTGACCATGAAGTGCGTCGATAGGGCGTCCGGGCAGGGTGTCGTCGTCGGTAAACAGGTAGTTCAGTATCTCGTCATTGGAGTATCCGCCGTCGGACATGAGGGCGATGATACCGGGGACGTGCTTATTGATGGTTACGCGCTCACCGGGCTCGGGGTGGCCCTCGTCGTTAAGCCCGTTGAAGAAGCGTGCTGGGATTTGCCGCTGGTGATCGCGGTCAATCGCGATAAGCTGGCCTTTATTAATAAGATCCCGAACCCGGCTGACGGGCTGGTGGAGATAGTCCGCAACCTCTGCGATCGGGAGGACGATTTCGCTGGCGGATAGGACATCGGGAGTTCTTGAGTTACTCTTCACGGTTTATACCGTAGCTGACAATCCCTAGTAATTTGGTGAGTTGAAAGCATCGGGCCGATACAACGGGCTAAGAGAGGACAACGACCACGTGCCTACATTGAGCCATGGAGATCTGGTTGACCGCCGTTATCGCGTGCAATCACTTATCGCTCGTGGCGGGATGGCCGCGATTTATCGAGGCATTGACGAACGTCTCGATCGACCAGTAGCGCTCAAAATTCTTGATGATCGTTTTGCTCACAATGATCAGTTCCGTACCCGGTTCGAGCGGGAAGCGCGAGCTGCGGCACGGTTGTCCCATCCATCGCTCGTTAATGTGTTTGACCAGGGTGATGATGGTACGAGTGTGTTCCTTGCCATGGAGTTGGTCGACGGTGGGACATTGCGTGAACTCTTGCGTGAGCGTGGCCCGATGCCCCCTCATGCGGCGACTGCCGTCATGGAACCGGTCTTGACTGCCCTCGGGTTAGCGCATTCTGCTGGGCTAATTCACCGGGATGTGAAGCCCGAAAATATCTTGATTAGCGACGATCACCAGGTGAAACTGGCTGATTTTGGTCTGGTTCGGGCGACGGCTGAATCCTCCTTGACGACGACGTCGGTGATGATGGGGACCGTGGCCTATTTGTCCCCGGAACAAGTGCGGGGCGGAAGTGTCGATGGCCGAAGCGATGTCTATTCGGCGGGTATTGTCCTCTACGAACTTCTGACGGGGACGACACCTTTCCATGGTGATACGTCGCTGGCCACGGCTTATATGCGGCTTGATCACCCTGTGCCTCCTGCCTCTGAGGCCATTGATGGCGTTCCGGCGGAGTTTGACCAGCTGATATCCCGGGCAACTGCTCTAGACCCTGATGATCGTTTTGCTGATGGATCGGAGTTTCGCACAGCGGTCATGCAGGTTGCTGACGAACTCCGGCTCCCTTTGTCCTCGTTCCGTGTTCCGGTTCCGATTGATTCGGCGTCGCATCGATCTCGGGATGCGGCCCGGGAGTCTGAATCAGCGCAAACACCCGATGGTGGGGATATTGGTGCGCGGCAGGATATTGCTCAGGGCACGCCTGACGACGAGGGGGAAACGGCCGTCGTCGGAAATGTAGGAAATGCCGCGCCGCCGAAAAATACGGTTGACCACGATGGTTATGCGGGCACCGATGGCTCGACGGCGGTGTTGTTCCCCGATTACAACCCCAACCGGTCAACCGGTGATATGACCTCCACGCGGATTGATTTCCCGGATCGTCAGCCGTCAGAACCGGCGCCTGCGCATGTGGCATCATCGTCGGGAGGAACCGCAACGGCTCCAGGGTCAACTGCTAGTCGCCGCACGTCCGTAGCGAATGACAAACCCCAGGTGGGAAATCACTCACGCCTTGGCTGCGCGCTATGGACCATTGTCGCGCTCATCCTCGTCGGCGCGGTCAGTCTCGGAGCATGGTGGCTGGGTTCCGGCCGGTACGGGGAGATTCCGTCGGTGACCGGGTCTGACGTTTCAACCGCCCATCACGACATCACTGAGGCAGGTTTTGAGGTCACTGAAAAGACGGAATATTCCAATACTGTTCCCTCGAAGACGGTTGCGGCGTCGTCGCCTCATGCCGGCAAGCGAGTGGCAAAGGGAACGACCGTGACATTGACCGTCTCTGCGGGTCGTCCGACGGTTCCGGAAATTCCGGCAGACCGGTCAGTGGAGGCCTACACGCGAACCCTCTCTGAGCGGACGTTGTCCACAAAGACAACGAAGTCCGACTACTCTTCCGACGTCCCGGAGGGGCAACTTCTTTCCGTCTCCCCCGCTCCGGGGAGCACGGTCGGTGTGCGTTCCTCAGTCACTCTCACAGTCAGTAAAGGCCCTAAGCCTGTTTCCATCCCCGATGTCTCAGGAAAATCCGAAGATGATGCACGGCATGAACTAGAGAAGGCCGGCCTTCATGGCGGGGGCGTGTCGACGGACGACTCGGCAACCGACCTCCGCCAGCGGGGCAAGGTGACGCGGACAGATCCTGGTGAAGGAACGGAAGTCAATGAGGGCTCGACGGTCAACCTCTTTGTCGCCCCGGATGTTGCGGTTCCACAATTGATCGGTTCTACGGTCAAGGAAGCTCGTGCGAAGGCAGAGAAAGCTGGGTTGAAGATCGACGCTGGCGATGCGAAGAGCAATGACCGTGTTCTGGTCCAAAATCCCCTGCCCGGTTTTTCTGCCGAACGTGACTCGGTGATCACTATCAAAACTGTGAAGACTCTCTAGTCAGATGAGCTCGAGCTTGTCCCTGTTCTCGAGTACTATATCCACGTCTTTGTGATCATTTTCAGCGCAGCACAACGCGTGCCTGCGCGTTATAGCTTCTTGTCATGAAAAGGGCTTTCGTGTGTCCCACCATTTAGACTCCGCTTCGACGTCGGCTCGTTCTGGGTTTTCCGGGTCTTCCGAAGAAGACCACCCATCACAGTCGACGCAGACAGACCCTGCTGCGGGTGCCGCGCCGACTTCGGCGTTGAGTGACGTAGATACTGACGACGGTGCTTCCTCGGACACCGTCTCGGAGACAGTGGCAGCCAACGGCAGTACGAGAGTTACAGCAGCAACGGAGTCTGGCGAGAGCTCACATCGTAAGTGGGACCGGAAAGCTCTCGTCATCGCCGGAGTCCTAACTGCTGCATTTGTGATAACTCGGGCCGTGATGTGGTGGCTCGACCACCACATCGGTGACTACTGGATGATCGACACACCGGTGGATTATTACTTCAAAGGCCTCGACGACCCAGGTTCCGGGGCCATGCAGGAGTACCCCGTACCGGTCATGTGGATGGTCGCCGTCTTGAAGTGGCTGACCGTGATCTTCTCCTCCGCCGACAAGATCACCGTGTCCATCTGGATGTTATTAGTCGTTGACGCCGGGTTCTTTGCATGGCTTACTGCCCGTCAGCGCTGGTGGGGCGCAGGATTCTGGGTTCTCTTCGGGTTGTTCTTCGGGCCCCTACTGTGGACTCGCTGGGATATCGTCCCCGCTGTGCTCGTAGCCGCCACACTGGTCACACTTGTTCGGCACCCGAAGGTCTCAGGCATCCTCTTGGGGTGCGCGACCATGATCAAACTGTGGCCGGCAATCATCGGCACGGCACTCGTCGGCTGGTGGAAGAGCCGGCAGACATGGCAACGGATCGCATCATTCGGAGCAACGTGCGTCGTCATTGCAGCATTGTCCGTGTGGGGGCATGGTTTCCACCGCATCACGTCGGTGTTCAATTACCAGGGCGATCGCGGTCTCCAAATTGAATCCATCCCCGCAACTGGCGTGATGTGGGCTGCCCACCACGGCGAAGACGCGCTGAGCATTTCATACGCGGCATCGCAGTCGTTTGAAGTGTTCGGTCCTTCGGTGTCTCGATGGGAGACATTCTCGACGATCCTGACCGTCATTATGGTCCTCGTTTGTGTCTACCTGTGCGTCTCCGCGTTAATCGGAGCGAATGGTTTCCGACGCATGTTCCCGCGCGCCGCGGACGGCGCATTGACACCGCCCCAACAACGCATGCTTGTCATCGAGAAAACGACGGACAATGGCTGGTCGGCGCGTCGCTCAGCATGGTTGGCGCTGATCATCATCGGAGCCGTGCTGATCTCAAATAAGGTGATGTCCACGCAATACGTTGTGTGGTGGGCTGCTCCCCTCGCCGTGTGCCTTGATTCAGTTCATGGCAGTCCGGCGTCGGCAAGCAAACAATCAGCATGGAGTCTGCGGATAGCTGGGGGCCTCATGCTGGTCATCGGCGGTTTGTCGCAGTGGATTTATCCCGTCGCCTATAACTCAATAATCAGCAATGACGATAACCCTTCGGTCATGATTCTGGTTGTCCGTAATCTGCTGATCATCGCGGTTTTCCTCATGCTCATAGTCGGTTTCGCTAAAGAGCCTTCGGTCCGTCTTGTGCGTCTCCGCGATATCTCGGACATGATTCACCGACGGTACGCGCGCGGACAGTGGCGGAACATCACCATCGAACGCACGCCTATGTCCAGGCGCTATCACGGAAAACATCGACTGCGTCGGCTGGTTATCACTTCCCGCAAACCCAACCAGGTTGAATCGGACGACGACGAGACAGCACTCGTTAAGTCCGACGACTCGGCACAAAGTGCTCATGACAATGTGAGCGCAGATACGTCGACGGCTGAAGCTACCGATCCCGATATAAGTGCAGATACCGCTGCCGCTACAGATACGACGCAGCACGTCGACGAAGCAGAACCTGATACGTCGACGGTCGGCGATGGAGCCCCTGCCGACGAAGAGGCCACGGACGAAGACGAGGGGGAATCGCAGGAGTCATCGCGACCGCGTGCGTGGCAGGGCGTTGGCCAGCGTATTCTCAATTCCGAGCTCACAGGTGTGTGCCTGATCGCGGTGGGGGTCTATGCGTTAGTGCAGACCATCGTGGGTATTGCATTGGCCTACAACGCAAAGCTCTTTAATTCGTTTTTCTCGGACCAGATTCAGTCATGGGACGCCCAATGGTTCACGAGAATTGCTGAATTCGGCTACCGCGGTGGCGAGGCGATTGACGGGAATCCGCCCGAATTCCGCACAGTTGCTTTTCTCCCCGGAACACCGTGGTTACTACGAGCCACCCATACCATAACCGGATTGGATTGGGCCGCGGCTGGCTTGCTGATGAACGCCATCATCGGCGCCATTGCCACATGTCTACTCGCCGCTATCATCCGCAAATTCACCAGCTCACTACTTGCGGTCGTGCTCGCTGTGGCGGTGTTCGCTGGGTTCCCGATGTCAGTGACGTACATGATGGCGTACTCGGAGGCGCTCTTCGCGCTCTGCACGTTCCTGTTCATCCTTGGCTACTTGAACAAGGACTTCCCTCTCGCTGCGATAGGTGTGTTCATGGCGTGCCTTGTCAGAATGACCGGGTATGACCTTGCCATTGCATTCGCAATCGGGGTTTTGCTGCATCATCGCGGCGATGTGCGCGCATGGATTTGTGTTGCCGTCGCTCCCCTCGGCGGAGCCATTTACATGCTGTGGGCAGACCATCTTGCGCGGGACGCCGGCGGCTACTTTGCCGTTCAAAAAGACGGCTGGGGAACACAATTCGATTTCGGGAAGACCACACTTCACGATCTGCCGAGGCAGATTTTCGCCCTGGAGGGTGTTGTCCCACTGTGGGGTTCGCTAGCCATCCTAGGGACACTCACCCTTATCATTGTGGGGATTGTCAGGCGTTTCCCCTTCATGGTGTGGCTCTGCGGCACAGGGGTGGGCCTCAACGTGATTCTGTCGTCGGGGTACTTCCACTCGCGACCCCGCCTACTGCTCATGGCGGGCGTGCTACTGACTATTTGTATGATCGTGACGACGGTTCGACGATGGCCAATCCTGACCACGGCCTACACCATCGTCATCGTCTGGATCGGAGTGTGGCTGTCCGAATACATGCTGACGCAGTGGGCCTACGCCATTTAGTGGTAGGTGCGTAGACCAAAACGGTGGGGCGGTCGTATGCACCACCCCACCGAACGAGCCTTAATTACGCAGCATCTCTGCAACCAGGAACGCTAGCTCCAACGATTGCTGCGTGTTCAACCGTGGATCACATGCCGAAGCATAGCGGCCAGGCAAGTCCACATCAGTGAGATCTTGCGCGCCACCCACACACTCGGTGACATCCTCACCAGTCAACTCAATGTGGATACCGCCGGGATGCGAACCGATTGCCCGGTGGACCTCGAAGAACCCTTGAACTTCGTCGATAACACGGTCGAAATCGCGCGTCTTGTACCCATTGGAGCTCGTAAATGTATTGCCGTGCATCGGGTCACACTGCCAAATCACCTTATGGCCAGTGGCCTCCACGGCCTCGACGATCGGCGGCAGCACCGTCCGGATCTGGTCATATCCCATCCGAGACACCAAGGTAAGACGCCCTGGACGTCCCTTGTATCCCTTCACGTGGCCCGGCGCGTCGTCCGCCACATCAGGGTCGAGCTTCTCTACGTAAGCGACCGCTTCCTCAGGCGTCGTCGAGGGCCCGAGCTTGAGTCCCACTGGGTTGGAGATCAAGGCAGCAAGGTTGACGTGAAAATCGTCGATACCCCGGGTTCGTTCACCAATCCATACTTCATGTGCTGAGAGGTCATAAAGGGCTGTTTCTCCAGCTGGATCCTGGCCCAGGCGCAACATGGCACGCTCGTAATCGACGACGAGGGCTTCGTGGGAACAGTAGATATCGGCCGTGTGCAAGTTCGAGTCCGAGACCTTACATGCCTCCATGAAGCGCAGACCGTGATCAATTTCTGATGCCAGCGCTTCATAGCGCGCACCCGCGGGGGAGGTTTGCACGAATTCGCGGTTCCATTCGTGGAGTTTGTGCAAATCTGCCGTCCCGGATGCCGTCAAGGACCGAACGAGGTTCATTGCGGCGGCGGCGTTCGCGTATGCGCGAACCATCCGAGCGGGATCGTGACGACGCGCCTCTTCGGTGGCTTCGACGCCGTTGACTAAGTCGCCTCGGTAATTCAGCAGACCCTGGCTGTCGTAATCAGAGCTGCGAGGTTTGGCGTATTGCCCCGCGATCCTCGCCATTTTGACGACTGGCATTGACGCACCGTAGGTCAACACAACAGCCATCTGCAGCAGGGTTTTTATATTGGCGCGAATGTGCGGTTCGGTGTTGGATTCGAATGTCTCCGCACAGTCCCCGCCTTGTAATAAGAAGGCTTCGCCGAGCGCAACATGTTGCATCTGCTCTTGCAGTTTGCGGATTTCCGCAACGACGACAATCGGGGGTACGGACTCCAGGATCTTCCGCACGTTGGAGGCGTCCCGCTCATTCCAGGTGGGTTGTTGGAAGGCGGGGCGGGAGATCACATCTTGGAATTGTTCTTCTAAACCACCAGGTAGAGGCGGTAAATCAGGGAGGTCATTAACCGGTAAATCTATTGTCCAGCTCACACGGGCAAAGTCTAGCGTAGCTTTGCGTTATGTACTGAAAAGCCAGTGAGTTACCCCAGAATGGTGATGGCTGGTCCTAGATATCTGGTCCCTCTGGTGCCTACCCCCTACTTCAATTCCATTCCCGTTTTTTCTTTAAACACTCGCGCACACACTTTGAACTTGGCGACGTTGTGCCGCGCATCAGCTAAGGCATCATGTGCATTTTCCGGCACCGGAGGCAGAGCCGGCCGGCCGACGAAGACCCACGCGTGCTTCATCTCTCGCGTAAACCTGGGGATATTCCTCGGCAGATCCTGCATGATGCCCCACAGCTGAACCAAACAGATGTGGTCATACGCCCCCACCCATGCCCACAAGCGAACGTGGTCGTCGTCGCCAAAGAACTCTTCTAAATCGTGCCGTATCGTCGATCTGTTTTTCCATAGTGGCGACGACGGGTTCGGGAGATGAGGTAACACGTGTTTTTTCACCCACGGGTTGGCGCGAGAGAGATCGGCGTCGGTAGATACTGCGTAATATTCACGGCCGTCGCTGGCAACAATGCCAATAGAGACGAGATCTATGGTCTGACCATCTTCAATAAATTCGGTGTCATAAAAATAATCCATATGACAAGGTTAGTACGTCGTGGATAACGTGTTCAGGTTGTTCTGTGTCTGAACGACGGTGGCGATCGTCGGCAAGGACCATCAACAATGAAGGAGACCGACCGGGGGTGCCGATCAGTAAGGTTCCGCGACGATAGGGATGCCAGGTAGACTGTGAGGCCATGCGTGTCCGCAGTAGTTCTGAACGAATCGTACATTTTTTATCTGAGACATGGGTGGGCCGGCTCGTGGTCACCGCCGTTCTCGGCGTCGTTCTGTACTACCACCTCTTCGACATGTTTGATACCGGGGAGTTCCGCTATCACATCGACCTCGATGTCTATCGATCAGGCGGCCAGGCTTTTGTCCGCGGTTTCGGGCTGTATGACCGCGATTACCCTGTACAAGGCATCAATCTACCGTTCACCTACCCTCCGCTAGCGGCCATTCTCTTCAGCACGCTGACATGGTTTTCGCTCACAACCGACACCCTGTTAATGGTTTTCGCCACGGCAGCGATGACCTGGTGGTGTGGCGCGGTTCTGATTAACCACTTTACGGACCCTATGCGCACATCTGGTGCCGACGGTAAATCAGCTCTACCAGCCACGACCAGCTCTTTTAGCCGGGCGGGGTGGCTCTCCTACATGATCCTTCCGCTGGTTCTCCTGGCCGAACCATTCACCCACACATTAAGTTTCGGGCAAATCAACGTTTTCCTTATGGCCCTAGTGCTGCTGGATACCACAGTGAAACGCACTCGCTGGCCCCGAGGCATATTCATCGGATTGGCAGCCGCCATCAAATTAACGCCCGCCGTTTTCGGCCTCTTCTTCCTCGTTAAAAGGGATTGGAAATCGGCCATCACCTGCGCAGTCTCTGGTGTGGCATGGACCGCGATAGGCTGGGCCGTTCTCCCCCACGATTCAAAAGATTATTGGACCGTCGAAATACACAATCCTGATCGGATCGGGGGGTTGGCTTATGCCGGCAACCAGTCTCTACGAGGAATGATCGCCCGCTTTACTAATGACGACACTCTCCAATCCCGATGGTGGGTTGTCCTCAGTGTGCTGACATTTGGGCTTATCCTCACTGCCATGTTGCGGCTGATACGCACCGCATCGAACCTTCAATCCGATCCCGGCGCGGATAGTCGGGTTTCCGCCACCGGGCCACGCTATGAGGGTCAGAGCTTCACCATCGCGTTAGTGGCTGCTACCAGCCTTGTTGCGCTCCTGCTCTCTCCTGTCTCATGGTCCCACCACTGGGTCTGGTTCTTGCCATTCGTCATTGTGACCATGAATGCGGCCTGGAATTCTCGGCACCTTATTCCTCGATGGCAGAACAATGTGCTGTGGGCAATTGCGGTAGTGGGCTTGATGATCTCCACTGTCACGCCATTCCATTGGTTCTTCCCCAATGCGGATAACCAGGAGCTTCAGTGGTCTTTGATCCAAAAGATTGTGGGAAGCGACTATGTTCTGTGGGGTTTCCTCTTCCTAATTGTGATGGCATTATTCCCCCGGGCTTTTACCACTGAGAAAAGCTAGCAGCCTGTGGCTTTCTCATTCACAGGGTTCCGACGTCCACCACACCCGGCCGGGAAAACCGAGCTCCGAGGAGAAAACTCCGGACATATAGATGGCCGACGAGTGACGCAGGGTTCGGGTAAAAAGCCTGGCTCAACTGTTTGGGGTTGGGTTCTCGTCGGCGGATTGTCATGTGTATCGCTGTTCTCCACATTGTGGGCGCTCCATTTCACACGTGATCCTGATAGCTCCGCCTATTCCGATGGTGGCGGATACCGTCTCCATCTGGGCGACTCTTCAAGGATTGTGTTGACCCGGCGAAACCTCGTTGACCTCGAGGTTTACCGAGCGGGTGCCCGTGCGATTGTTCATCATCACGCATTATATGACGGTACTTTCTCAACTAGCGAGCGTTCTCTCCCCTTCACCTATCCCCCTTTTGCCGCATGCGTGATGGTGGGGCTCCTCGTTCTACCCACCGTCGTCGGGATGGTGTTTCATTCTGTGCTCTCCCTTGGCGCACTTCTTCTCACCACCTCAATTCTCACCCGAGGCTGGCGAATCCAGTGGCGGTATTTCGCGGCCGCCGCGGTCGTCGTATCGGAACCAGCCCGTGCAACGCTGTCTTTCGGGCAGATCAATTCAGTGCTGTTGCTCATGGTCGTGGTTGATTGGTGGATTCTTTCCGAATCACCACCAGGGTCCCGACGTCGCGCAATGGCAGGTGTGCTGACAGGTTGCGCTGCTGCCATCAAGCTAACTCCTGCCGTTTTCATTCTGGTTCCGCTTCTTCGCCGGGATGCCTGGTCAACAGCACGGTGTGCAGTCTCTGCGATGGTGGCAACCGGTATAGGTGCGTTGGTCGTCCCGCATGACACCTGGGTTTACTTCCGTCATGTGTTGTGGGCGACAGATCGGATCGGCGACCCGACGATCATTTCCAACCAATCGGTTAAAGGGACCTTGGGGCGACTCGCCACGTCAGCGGCTGACTCCCATGCGGCTGCTGGTGCGTCGCGGCCGACCGCCATCGTGTGGGCGCTAATTGTGCTCGCTCTAGCCGCACTCCTCATCACGAGGAACCGTCGTCGCCACAATGACGTCCAAAGCTCAGGCCAGATCAAAACTGGTCGAGCTATTCTGCCCTCGGCGGTGGAGCTTTTCGGACTCCTCGCCTCACCAGTCAGTTGGACGCATCACTGGGTGTGGGCATTACCAGCCATAGTCACCCTGTTCACTATCGCCGTTAGCGGTAATCGTTCCCTCGAAACGCGTTCTGACGCGGTGGACTCTCCTCACAGCAGTCAGCGTTCCAGCTCTCGTCGAGCCAAATGGTATGCAATACTAGCCGGGACCGGTTCAGGAATTTTCCTGATGGGAACTGTATGGTGGGCGCCTCTGGTGTCACGATGGGTCAACACCCCCAGACCAGAGGTTTTCGCACAGACGCTCTCCCATGGTGGGTTCGTCGATAACGTCATGGGCACGTTCTTTTCGGTGTTCATCGGGTGTCTGGAAAATAGCTATGTGGTGTGGGCTGGATTCGCATTTGTCACCTTGGCTTCTGTAGCCTGGTCACCGGCCCAACGACGGAGGAGAAACACACGTACATGTCAGCTTCATCGGTGACACGTCTGTCTCATTCGCGTCGCAGCACACCCGCTACCCGTGGTGCGGCTAGCAACACGGCAGACTCAACGTCAGCACCTCACGACGGTACAGAATCTTCCTCTGCTGGTGCGTCGTCACGACCCCAGTCCGAGGTTGCACCACAAAGTTCGGATAGCGCAGTGACCGCGTCGAGAACTGACACGACAGAAACACCCGCACCGCGCAAGAAACAGAGGCTCCTCTGGCCGGACATCGGCAAAGGCATCTCGATCCTGGGTGTGTGTTTCCTCCATGCCACGATTTACACTCCCGACGGCGTGTACACCGCTGCTAACGCGGTCAATGACTGGTTGGGCCCGGTACGCCTGCCTATGTTCTTCATGGTGTCCGGTCTGTTTTCGTATAAGGTCCGACGCCAGACGCTCGGTGAACTCTGGCACTCGCGCCTCCGGTTTTTGCTGATCCCTTACCTCGTGTGGGCGCCGCTGGAGCTCTGGTCCAAAATGTGGGCCAACAATTTTGAGATAGATACTCACGAAATTGTCACGTCAGTTATCCACGGTGAATGTGGACTCTGGTTTCTCCACTGCTTGGTTCTTTTCACTTTGGCTGTCTGGGTGACGAAGTGGTTGCCCGATCATTGGGCGCTGGCGGTCAGTGTTCTTCCCTGGTTGTGGCAGATGTATAACCCTGTCACGCCGACACAGTCGCACATTTTCAATTACATGCCGGTCTATTTCGTCGGCGTCTTTATGCGGCCGGCATTGCTAGCGCTCGCGCGGAAATGGCGGTCACCCTGGTGGTGGGCAGGAAGCTTCGCTCTATTCTGGTGCACGAAAGTGGCTTATTCGCATTTCGGTGAAAGCTACGATCACCTCGTCGAGATGGGAATCGCTCATAACGACGCTGGCCAGCTCGATGTTCTGTTTTCGTCCATCCGAGCACTGGGGGCACTTCCGTTATCGATCTTGGTCTGTGCGCTTGTAGCGCAGATCCCCCTTTTGGCACGCCCCTTGCAATATATCGGACAGCGGACTTTGGTTATCTATCTCTTCCACATGACCGCGATGAACCTGACGTGGGATCGCGCCCTCTATGTCTATGGCATCCGCGAGGACATGACCAACGCCAGTGACAACGTCCGAATGGCGTGCATCATCGGACTGTTCATCCTCTGCCTGGCGTCGGGGTGGGTCGTCGAGCAATGTAAGCGCTTGCCCGTCGTCGGCTGGACGATTCGCCCGTCAATCCCCTTTTTCCAATTCCCCCTCAGGGAACGCAAGGCAGCATCGGCATCATAATACGCCACCTTCGACCATCGACGTTGACGTGATGGTTAAGGGCTCCGGAAGGAGCTGCCGTCGATGCGGCCCAATATTGGCGTGGCCCGGTTTGGACAAGGCCAGCAGGCAACAACCGCATCGCGGCACAGTCAACGTCGTCAAACTGGTTAACCCGCGAGCATGGGGGTCTTACTTGGGCTCGCTCCCCCGCAAGTAGCCTTTCCCCTCATTCAAGGCAGCTTTCACATCCGCTGCATAAAAGTCATGGACATACTCCTGGCCACCGAGTTGATGGAGGGATTCCATAATGTCGTCGGTAAATGTCCTGAGGCGCTCGTATTCGTCCTCAATATGCATGTAGTCCAACGGATCAAGCGGCTCCCCCACAGAAACTCCGACGCGAACTGGGCGCGGGAATAGAGAGCCAATCGGGTTAGCTTTCCGCGTGTTGATCATTGCCACGGGATAAACCTTCTGGCCCGACTCGAACGCCAACCGCGCGATCCCTGTCTTTCCGCGGTATAGCCGACCATCAGGCGACCGGGTTCCCTCTGGGTACATACCCATCAGGTCGCCACGGCCAACCACCTTCAGCCCCGCGTTCAACGCGTCCTGAGCCGCCTGACCGGAAGAGCGGTCGATCGGGTACTGCCCCACCGACGAGAAAAACCAGGCCTGGATCCGGCCGACGAACCCCGGCGTCGTGAAATACTCGCTCTTAGCAAGAAACGTGATCTGGCGCGGGCATAGCAGCGGAAGATAAAACGAATCCATCACCGAGAGGTGATTGCTAGCCAAGATCGCTGGACCCTCCGAAGGGATCCGGTCGATGTTCTTCGTAAACGGCCTGTTCCATACCCGAAGAAAAGGACCGAAGAGAATGTATTTAAATGTCCAATACCAGCGATTATGCATGACTTTCCTTGAAGCTATCTCGCGCCAAATCAGCGACCCCAATCATACCGGCTTCCGCCCCTAATGTTGCCGTTTTGATCTCCGCGAGCGGCCGATGCCCTGCCCCCACCACGTTATCGGCATAAGCCCTAAGAGCACGGGGCATAAAAAGATCAGAGTCGGTGGAAACGCCACCCCCGATGACGATCAAGGACGGGTCGAAAAAGTCCTGGACCATAGCCAGACCTCGGCCCAACCACAGACCAAAGTCATCGACCACGAGCTTCGCTAGAGGATCCCCTTCCCGGGCGGCAAGAGAGACATGCCGGCCGGTGATTTCGTCCGGACGTGTCCGGTAGTCGCGAAGTAAGTCAGAATCCAAGTCAGTATGAGAACCGATCATTTCGCGAGCGGTCGTCGCCATTGCTGTCCCGGAACAGTAACGTTCCAGGCAACCCCGCTTACCGCATGAGCATTGACGCCCATCAGGCACTACGCAGATATGACCAAACTCGGGCGCGGTGCCGTACGCTCCCCGGTAGATTTCGCCATTGACCATCAACGTGCCGCCAATACCGGTTCCGATGGCAAAGAGCACCCAATTGTTCTCGTCATAGGCGCTGCCGTAGCGATATTCTCCCCACGTGGCAGAATTAGCGTCGTGCTCCAAGCGGACGGGAAGACGAAGCCGCTCCTCCAGACGGTCGACCACCTTCGCATCGCGCCACGGAAGGTGGGGGGCGTACCGGACTGTTCGACAGTCCGGCGTCAAGAACCCGGCTACTGCCATCCCTACCGCAGCGATGTGGTGCCGGCGCTGTAAGTGTCGGACAATCTGCACGACACCGTCTTCCAGCGCATGTGAAGAAGCCGGGGTCGGGATTTGCTCCGAATCGATGATTGTCCCCTCGTCGGTAACAACCGCACCACGCAGGTTCGTACCACCAATATCAAAGCCGACAGTAAGCGGCCGGACAGAAGCGTGATCGGACATCAATACCTTTCGTTGAGGACCGCCGAAGAAAGAATCGTCTCAGCCAGTGGATAATGGCCTACTTCCGACGACGTAACTGGCGAATGGCTAACTTATTCAATCTAGCCCGTCGAATAAAACCTGGGCCAATTGCGGCCCCCTCACGGACCACGACCACTCCTTTTGGATGTATTCGCGGCCCTTCTGCCCCATCGCTGTAGCGCGCTTGGGTTCCGCAAGCAGCCCTGCGACGGCATCCACAATCTCATCGACACGTCGACCATTGACGACGATCCCTGTTTCCGAGGGACGAACGGTCTCTGGTGCTCCACCACCGTCTCCCGCGACCACAGGCACGCCGCATGCTTGGGCTTCAAGGAAGACGATACCCAATCCTTCAACGTCCAGGCCTCCACCTAGGGTGCGGACCGGCATCGCGAAGACATCAGCGCACCGATAAAAATCCGGTAAGACATCGAAGGGAACAGGCCCCGTCGTGATGAGAGAATCACTGACCCCTAAGGCCGATGCACGATCTATGAGCGACTTTCTCCCTTGACCAGGGCCAACAATGAGAAGTTTCGCTGTCGGGATACGCTTCTGGATGCCGGGGAGAGCTTCCACAAGCATGTCTTGCCCTTTTCGAGGCACAATCCGCGAAATACATACGACGAGGAGGCCGTCACCCAATCTGTATTGCCGACGAACACGGTCACTCGCCTCCTTATTCGGCGAGAAACGGGTGATATCCACCCCGGGTTGGAGCGATGACCACGCTGGGTGGGGACCGAAGGCGCGACGTGTCCGCATCTGGGCATATCTGGACACGTATGTCAGCATGTCGACACGTCCGCCGATCAGGCGAAGGACTTGCCGTGCCCCTGGGATCATCGACCAACCAATCTCATGGCCATGCGTCGACGCCACGATCCGTCGGGCACCCGCTTGACGAGCAGCTGAGGCCATGAGTGCGAGTGGGGTACTCGCGCCGAACCACACAGTGTCAATTGACCATGCGCGAATGATCTCTTGCATCCGTCGGGCTGTCATCGGGGTGGGTAGCATAACCCGACGCGGCCAACGAATGATGGCGAACGGAGCGTCGCGGTCGAACACCTGGGTTGCGCTCTCATCCTGGGTGGAGGCGAAAACGATCAATTGGTCGGGGTCGAGAGTCTGAACAAACTCGTGAAGGTACGTCTGAATCCCACCCACTGTCGGTGGGAAATCATTGGTGACGAGCAAGACCCGACGAGAGTGACCCATGGGCTCACATTCTACGAACCATCGCCGCCCTAGTAGCGACGAGCCCCGTACACAGGCATCGAGTTCACTCCGACAACCTGCACGGGGATCCCGTAATCGGCAGCATGGACGACCTTGCCATTGCCGATGTAGAGACCGACGTGGGTGGCCCCTGGGTAGTATCCGATGACGTCACCGGGTTGAAGATCGTTCATGGATACGGGCGTTCCACCAGCCATCTGAGCGCCGGAGGTGCGAGGAATGGTTTTCCCCATTTGGCTGTATGACCAGTACACCAGTCCTGAACAATCGAACTCATTCGGCCCGGCCGCACCCCATGAGTACGGAGCACCGAGTTTCGACAGGGCCGCATTGACAGCAGCGTTAGCCGATTGCTGGGCGGCCTTGATTTGGTCCTTACCCATGCGAATCGGGTTGTTCTTATCTTCCCACCGCCGACGCTCTTCAGCGGAGAGATTATCGATCGCAGCCTTAATCCGAGCAGTCTGAGCTTTGAGCTCGTCCTGCTTGGCGAGCAACTCTTTTTCCTGCTTATTCAACTCATCGGAAGTGTTCTGAGCAACGTCTTTGGCTTTTGCGGCGACATCTCGTTCTTTGTTCGCCGCGCTTGACTCACGTCGGTACTGATCGAGCGTATTTTGCCGTCCGGTGGCGAGAGCACTGATGTAGGATGCCCTGTCGATAGCATCCTGCGGGTTCGCCGCACCAATATAGGCAGTGGTGGGGTCAATGCTGACTTGCCGGTAGCGAGACAACGCGATCTGATCCACTTTGGAGCGGATAGCGTTAGCCTTATCCGACGCCGTCCGAGCTGCGTCCGACTTGCTATCGACGTCGTGCTGAGCTTCTTTCAGGGTTTGATCAGCGCCTTTAATCTTTTCTTCAAGCTCTTTGATTTTTTCCGACGTCTGCTCGGCTTCACGCGAAACCTCAGACATCTGCGCGAAAAGATCGTCTTTATTCGCCGGTGTCGCTGCCGAGGGGGCAGGGTCGGCATGAGCAGGAGTCTGGCCGACAACCGGAATAGCAAGAAAGGCTGGGAGGGAGGCCGCAGCTACCACCATTCGAGTACACCGCGACGGCAAAACCATAGTGAGACGCACGGTGATACTTTTACCAGTTCCGCGTCAAAAAATCACCTTGACCAGTGAAAATGTTAATAAAGTTAACCGTGTGACCGATGCGGTTAGGATACAGCGAGGTTAGCCGCCCCTATCAACGTCGGCCCATACCGCGAGAAGCAGCACCAAGCCCGGCCGATGTCGTCGGTTCTTTACATAACAAGAAGCGCCCAGATCACCTGGGCGCTCAAATCCTCAGCTGTACTTAAGCAGCTGGAAGGCGTTTAGCCGCTACAACCGGGCGTGCTCAACAATGCCACACTAGGCATAACGAGCAGCCGAGTAAGCCTGCATGGAGCTCAGCGGAACTACAGACACGGTCTGTCCCTCCTGCGGAGCGTGAACAACGTTGCCGCCACCGACGTAGACGCCGACATGGTTTCCGCCATAGAAGCCGACGATGTCACCGGGCTGCAGCGCGTTGAGCGCAACAGGGGCGCCGCCCGCCAGCTGAGAGTTCGAGGTCCGAGGGATGGCGATGCCAACTTGCTCGTAGGCCCACTTCACGAGACCCGAGCAGTCGAACGCGGCCGGACCGGTCCCACCCCAAGCGTACGGGGATCCCTGCTTCGATTGAGCGGCGTCGGCAATCTTCTGACCAACGCTGCGCAAGGTCTCGATCGGATCGATGGCCGGAGCTTCAGCCGGCGCGCCCCCAATGTTTGCGGCGGTAGCGTCGGCGTTCGGAATGTTAGCCTGCGACATGTAGTCGTGGATCTGCTTATTCAGCGCGTCCTGGGCCTGCTGAATCTGGTCCGGAACAGTGACCGTGTACTGAGTGTTAGGAATCTGAACCTCAGCAGCAGATGCGTTGGCAGCGCCTGCGATTGCGGTAGTCGCGCTCAAACCCACAGCAGAAACTGCAGCAATTTTGCGGCCGGTGGAAGCGCTCAAGCGGCTACGGTTAGCCATTCGTGTTTCTCCGATGCGTGTCGACGGTCAGATCTCAGGCGGCACCCGCCGCTCTGTAATGTCTCGAAAAGGTTACGAAATGGATACGGTCTATGTCCAACTCGAAACTCGGGCAGGGGGTTTATTCGCCCCAAACCCCATTCTGTAACCGAAAAGTTATTTTCGAGTCGCCTTCTACACCGCCATGATCGCCTTAACCCACAAGACCCTCTTGTGCTGGGAAAACGCCGCAACATGAGAGCAATTAATCGCTCTAAGGCGCCCCGGAATCTCACCGCCAATAACCCGGAACGTGATATCTATCACAGTTTTGTCATGAAACCTCATCTCTCCCACAGAACTCACGCGTTTCAGCCGTCGATCGGCTGGATCGCACCTACATTTCATCGCTACCCGAACTATGGTCCTCCCCGTCTTTGTCACATTCCTCTGTGTCCCATGAGCGTTGTACCCTCTCACTGTGAACCGCGCCCGCACATCACTCGTCCCACAACCTGGTGACTCCGTGACTTCAGCACACCCGTCATCTGACGCGCAGGCGCATCTCCCCGTTTCTCCGACATTCAACCAGGACATTGCTGACTCCCTGATCGTCAACACAACCTTCGTCGTCGTGGACCTCGAAACCACGGGTTTATCCGCGCACGAGGACCGCATCATCGAAATCGGAGCTGTGAAAATTCATGGCGGCGAGGAAATCTCCCGCTTTTCTACCTTCGTCGATCCGGGTCGGCTCATCCCCCCGGTCATCACGAATATCACCGGAATCAGTGACGATGATGTTGATGGAGCACCAGAAGAAGCCCAGGCAGTCAAGGATTTCCTCGAGTTTGCACGCGGATCGGTTCTCGTCGCCCATAACGCCCGCTTCGATATTGGTTTCCTCCAAGCTGCATCGATGCGCGCACACATCACGTGGCCACAGCCAACTCACCTGTGCACATTGGTCCTCGCCCGAACGATGCTGGACCGCTCTGCCGTCGGGTCTTTTAAGCTTTCGTCTCTCGCGCGACATTTTCACGCCACGACGACCCCCACGCACCGCGCGCTCGATGACGCACTCGCCACAGTGACCGTGTTCCACGGCCTTCTTGAGGAGCTCGGGTCCCACGACATCATTCATGTCGGGGATATTCCCACGCGGCCAGTTCGAGAGGCCGCTAATGCATCAGTCTCCCAAACATCGACCCCCGACGCCACGTCGATTTCGCCGTCTCCCAACCGCTACCGCCACCTCATTGAGAACGTCCCCTCCAGCCCAGGCGTCTATATTTTCCGTTCACACTCGGGTGAACCGTTATATATAGGTACGGCAGTGAACCTCCGCCGTCGGCTCAGACAATATATAAATGGCAATGACAAACGACGCCTGATTCCGCACCTTCTCCCCCAAACTCGGAATATCGACACGATCGAATGTGCGCACGGATTTGAGGCTGAGGTTCGAGAAGCAACGCTGATCGCTAAGTTCCGCCCTCCGTTTAACCGACGCTCTAAGGAACCGCGGCAGTATTGGTGGATTTCCGGGGCGCGCCCGCGCGCACACGATGTTTCCCGTGCCACTATCTCGCGCGATCCCCGCTCTTCTAACGCCCTCGGCCCCTTTCGGACGCGCCAAAAAGCGACGACTGCGGCACGGTTGCTGGGCATTGGAGCTCCGACAGCATCCGGACTCCCCGTCGACCAGGCGATCCAATGGCCACCGGCGTTATCGACTGCAGAGGAACGTATTGCTGCCTTTTTAAACCCTGATGGAGCCTTAAACACCAACTTAGATCCCGAGACAGGTAGCACTTCCGGCCCAGCTGACCTATCCGATGACTTCCCAACCGGCGGCCATTCATACCCTGTTCAGCCCCTCGAAGAAAGCAGCCGGAGTCAAAGGGATAGACCTGACTACTACCAGCAATTGATCAATGTGGTCACCGACTTGGCGTCGGACGGTCGTTTTCAACGCGCAGCTCTCACGCGGGATGCCGTTGCAGCCTTATTATCGACAACGGCCACCGCGCAGGCTTACCGAGCCCTTGCCGCGACGCCCGAGATGAGGTTGACAGCGCCTGATGGCGAAGGCGGGTGGAACCTCGCGGTCGTACGTTACGGGCGGCTGGCGAGCGCGGGGCATGTTGCCAGAGGAGGCGCTCATGGGAACGCGGTGGATTTGCTCCTCGCCCATGCCACGCATGTTGAGCCAGATTCTTCCCCGCTCGGAGGCGCGAGCATTGAGCAATTACGCGTCATACGGCGATGGATGGAAAAGCCCGGAGTGCGGCCAGGTCCTGGTTGTGAGGGATGGTCCATGCCTGTCCAGGGCGCTGGTCGATTTGCCGCCTGGATACATAAAGCTCAGAAGGCCACCGAGAGCTAATGAAATAGGCGTACCAGAAAGGTGTGCCCCACAGCGTGACCGCAAGCAGCGCGGGTTTAAAAGGCGTGTGTGGGAAACACCCCAAAGCCTAAGCCTTCCGGAGACACGTCACTAGCCCCGCTTCCCTGTTAAGGGAAGCGGGGCTAGTGACGTGCGCGTGAAATCACCTTTGCATACCACGGCGCGGGGCCGAGACTCCCTGCTCGGCGTACCCACTCCGTGGAATGTCCAGGTTGTTACTTATCGTCGTCTTTATACTGCTCGCGGTTACGCGCCTGCAGCTCCTCGAGCATCTCTCTCTGCTCGCGCTCATTCTCATGCTCGATCTCATCCGCACGATCGGCAATATCCTGCGAATCCGGCGAGAAGAACGTACCGCGGCCCGGGTGGCCCGAGTAACCAAGCTGGTTCATCTGCTTCGGAACCGGAGCACCTTCGTATTCGAGCGGTACAGCATGACCGTGCTCATCAACCGGGCCTAGCGGCTGGTGAACTTCAATGAACCCACCTGAAGGCAGAACTTCGATCGTTCCTGTTGCGACACCGTGCTCCAGAACCTCACGGTCAGAGCGCTGCAAGCCGAGGCAAATTCGGTACGTACAGTAGTACACGATGGGCGGCACTATGACGAGACCGATACGTCCAACCCACGTCATGGCGTTTAGTGAGATTTGGAAGTGGTAAGCGATCAGGTCGTTCATACCAGAGATGGTCAGCAGGAAGTAGAAGCTGATGGCCATCATGCCGAGCGACGTGCGAACCGGAACGTCGCGGGGCCGCTGCAACAAGTTATGGTGTAGGTCGTCGCCAGTCAGCTTTTGCTCAATGAACGGGTAAGTAATCAGTAGCACAACCAGAACGAGGAGCATGATCGCTACCCAGAAGATAGCTGGGATAGTGTATCGACCGATGTACAACTCCCACGCAGGCATAACACGTGCAGCACCATCTGTCCACAACATGTAAATATCTGGCTGAGAGCCTGCTGACACCTGTGCCGGATTATATGGACCCAAGTTCCAGATCGCGTTGATTTGGAAAATGCCACCGAGCAAGGCCAGAACACCGAAGGTGATAAGGCCGAAGCCGATACTCTTAACGGCGAAAACGGGGAGAATTCGCACGCCCACGACGTTATTTTCGGTCCGTCCAGGCCCAGGGAATTGCGTGTGCTTTTGATACCAGACCAAAGCGAGGTGCGCAGCAATCAATGCCAGCAAAATGCCCGGGATGATGAGCACGTGGGCAATGTACAGACGGTCAATGATGATGTCGCCCGGGTAGTCGCCGTTGAACATCATCCAATGCAGCCAGGTACCGATGATCGGCAAACCAAGAATGATGGCCGACATAATGCGGAGGCCAACACCTGATAGCAGGTCATCCGGCAGCGAGTAGCCCATGAAGCCCTCAGCCACGGACAGGAGCAGAAGCACACAACCAATAACCCAGTTGGCTTCGCGTGGCTTACGGAATGCTCCGGTGAAGAAGATACGGAACATGTGCACCGTAATAGACACGGCGAACATCAAGGCTGCCCAGTGGTGGATCTGTCGAATGAACAGACCACCGCGGACCTCGAAGGAGAGGTTAAGGGCTGTCTCGTAGGCACGGGACATTTCCACGCCGTTGAGCGGTGCGTAGGCACCGTCATAGATGACCTTGCTCATCGACGGGTCGAAGAACAGGGTCAGGTAGGTTCCGGAAAGGAGGAGGATGACGAAAGAGTACAGAGCAATTTCGCCAAGCATAAACGACCAGTGGGTCGGAAATACTTTGTTGATCTGGCGCCGAACCCCGGAGGACATGGTGTAGCGGTCATCCATGTTCCGCGCGGCTTGCGCCATGTGCGATGGATAAGTCTTAGTGGTCATGAACGACGCTCCCAGAAGGCCGGGCCGACGGATTCAACGAAGTTACCCTTTGCGTAAAGGAATCCCTCGTCATCCACAGCAATGGGCAGTTGCGGAAGAGGACGTGCAGCTGGGCCGAATACTGGTTTGCCGTAATGCAACGCGTCAAACTGTGACTGGTGGCACGGGCAAAGAATTCGGTTGGTTTGCTGCTCGTACAACGATGTCGGGCAGCCAATGTGCGTGCAGATCTTCGAGTAGGCGTAGTAGTCGCCGAAGTGGAAATCTTCCTGACCTTTACGCTGAATGGCGCGCTTAGCGTCACTGTGGCGGAGGCGGATCAGCATAACCGAGTTACGCGATCCATGGATGGACTCCATGTGCGCCTCATACACATCGGCGTCCTTATCGTATTTGTCGTGATCGTTGACGACATCCTCAAGGAGGGGGAAGACCGTTTCCATGGCCCCAGCGTTCAGATCCTCAGGGCGAAGCCGCACCAAACGGGTAACTCCGCGAGTCTCGTACGTCTCGCCAGAAGCCTCGTAACCGCCTTCATGCTTTTCAGCTGTGACGCCGGTGTCGCGGCCTAGGTAAACTTTCTTACCCTTCTCCGTCAGGGTCCATCCCGTCGTCCACAGGGTTCCATCTCCCTGGATATCCATGCCTTTAGCCTTGGGCTTCCAGGGGTTTTTAATCATTCCCCCGATGGGGAAGATTAAAGCGAGTCCTGCGGCAACGGCGCCGGTTCCCATGATGCCTTTAAGTACCTTGCGGCGGCCAAGGGTGGACGTTTCCCAGGAATCGTTGAGCAGAGCCACGAGGGTCTTCTGATCAACTTCATCCGATGGGCCGTCGTGACGACGCTGAACGGAAATTTCCTCGGGGATAAATCTCTTGGTGAACTTGACCGCTCCGATGCCGAGGCAGAGGATCGCCAAGCCCATGCACGCTCCGAACAGCGGAGTGTAGAGGGAGTAGAGCCAGAGGCCATCCTCCCCTAGCCCCTTGTACTTCCAGGGCCAGAACAGGTAAACAGCGATAAAAGCAATGGCGAAGATTGCGCCTAGGACGAACCACAAGCCGACGCTGCGCGCGGCGCGTTTCTCCTCAGGGTCGTTGTCCATCGGGAAACGCTGTTTACGGTAAGCAACGGTAACGTCGTCAAGCTCGGTGCCGAGGCGAGCAAGCTCGTCATTGCTCATGGCGGCAAGCTCTTCGGACGTATTTTTCTTCGTTATCTTGTCACTCATGACCGCGTTCCAATCCATAGTGCCGCGCAGACCATAACGGTGACGCCGCCGATCCACATCAACAAACCTTCAGTGACTGGACCAATACCGCCCAGACCGTATCCGCCCTGCGTCGGGGTGTCCTGCTGAGACTTAATGAAGGCAATGATGTCCTTCTTCTGGTCTGAGGTCAGTTGGCGATCGGAGAACTTCGGCATGTTCTGAGGGCCGGTCAACATCGCCTGGTAGATCTCTTGTTCGTTGGCAGGATCAAGATCAGGTGCGTATTTACCACCGGAGAGCGCGCCGCCCTTACCGGTGAAGTTGTGGCACGATGCACAGTTCAAACGGAACAAATCAGAACCGCGAGCGACGTCCTCAGCTTTGATGTTTCCGTCGTAGTGTTCGCCACGGAGAGATTCCATAGCGATGTTCCCGTCCTGGTCGTGGACAATGTCTGGTCCACCACCGCGGGACTGCACGTAAGCTGCCAAAGCCAGCGTCTCTTCTTCTGAGTAACGGGCTTTCTTACGCTCAACCTGGGCTTCGTTGCGGGTCATCGGCATGCGGCCGGAGTGCACCTGGAAGTACACAGCGCCTGCACCAACACCGGTGAGTGCTGGGCCACGGTCTTTGACGCCCTGGAGATTGGCGCCGTGGCAGGTGATACATGCAACGTCGTAAATATCTTTACCCTGCGAGACGAGGGCTGCCTGGTCTTTATCAGCGTTGGCAGTCTGAGCGTCAGGGGTTAGGGCATCAGCGAGAAAACCTGCGCCAGTAAGGCCGAGGGCTAAAGCTGCCGTACTAGCAAAAGTACGACGTAACTTTCGGCGGCCACGGACCTTCTTGGCGTGGCGCACGGTGTCGGTTCCGGTCTCCACCGCGGAGCCCGACAACGTGCCGGAATTGTTGGAGTTAACCATCATTTTCCCTTTATGTCGTCATGGAAAGTGAGGGCGGTGTGGTGGCCAATAAGGCCAGGCCCGGCCTACTGAATGAAGTAGATAGTGATGAACAGCCCAATCCACACAACGTCAACGAAGTGCCAGTAGTAAGACACCACGATGGACGCTGTCGCCTGGGCGGGAGTGAACTTGGCTTTGTAGGTACGCAAGAGCACGATCCCGAAGGCCAGGATCCCGGCGAAAACGTGGACAGCGTGGAAGCCGGTCGTGATGTAGAAACACGAACCGTACACACTGTGTTGGATCGTTGTTCCGTCAAGGACGAGGTGCGTGTATTCGTTGACCTGACCAGCCAAGAACACGAGTCCCATAACGGCAGAAAGGGCGTACCAGCGGCGAAGGGCGAAAACATCACCTCGCTCTGCCGCGAACACGCCCCACTGCGCCGTAAACGACGACGCAACCAGGATGATCGTAAAGAACAAAGCCAGGGGCACGTTCAATTCGACATCCGCCGGGGGCCAATCTCCGCCGGAATTTGCGCGCGACACAAAGTACATCGCGAACAGACCAGCGAAGAACATCAATTCCTGAGACAGGAACACAACAGTTCCGACACTGACCATGTTGGGTCGGTTCAGTGTCGCAACACGCTGTGGTGCTGCCATACCTGAGTTTCCTACTGCGCTCGTCACGCATGTAATTATGACTGACAGCCCCCTCCAAGGTCACTTTTATACTTCGGCAAGTATCGGGAACTCTTAAAATCCCAGTTCAGAACCATGATGAAATTAGGGGGGAACCCTTATTGGGGGTAACGGGAACTTTAACCCGCTTATTACCGACGGCCCCTTTTGCGGACACCTGTCTCATGATGCAGTTCAACCAAAACCGACGGAGACAACCGTCGGAGATAACCCCTTTGGAGACGACGCCCTCGGAGAAACAGCGCTCCGGTATCGTCATAGAAAACGTATTAAACATATCAGTACACGAGCATGGAGCACACATGACGACGAATTGGGTTGACCTTCTCAACCACATAGCCGACGGGCGCGATCTGCCTCCCGATGAAGTCTCAGCCGCGATGCACTCCATCATGAGCGGTGAAGCATCGCCCGCGAAGATCGATAGCTTTATCTACGGAATCCGGGTGAAGGGAATCACCCCGACAGAGCTCGAGGCGGCCGCGTCGACAATGCTGGACTTTGCCCAGCCGGTTAAATTACCGCCCTCCCCCAATGATGATCGTGGGCCTGCTGTCGACATTGTCGGTACCGGCGGGGATGGAGCCCACACGGTCAACGTTTCGACGATGGCGTCGCTTCTGATTGCCTCGATGGGTATCGACGTAATCAAGCACGGAAATCGCGCGGCGTCGTCGCGGTCTGGCGGAGCAGACATGTTGGAAGCTCTCGGCCTCCCGATTGACCTCTCCCCCAACGACGTGACACACATGCTGAGCCACCACCACTTTGCCTTCATTTTTGCGCGCACCTACCACCCAGCAATGAAGTATGCGGCACCGGTGCGCTCGGATATCAAGGTGCCTACGCTGTTTAACCTTCTCGGCCCCATGACGAACCCAGCCCGGCCGACCGCGGGCCTAATCGGGTGTGCGTTCCCGGAGATGACCTCCGTCATGGCAGATGCGTTCGCGCGGCGCGGTGACACGGTGCTCGTCGTTCACGGGCAAGACGGATTAGATGAGTTTTCCGTCTCCGGACCCACCGATGTGTACGTCACACACGACGGTGGCGCAGAACGCTACGAGTTTGATCCTCGCGATTATGGATTCTCCTACTACCCGGTGAGCGCAATCCGGGGTGGCGACGCGGACACCAACGCTCGTGTAGCTCGTCAATTGTTCTCACTTGACCCCGTTGCCGATACGCCGACAACCCCGCTCCCTTGCGATATGAGCGCTGTAGAAAACGCCGTGCTTTTCAGCGCTGCTGGGGCACTAGTTTCCGCACAAGGGGGCGACAAGGAATCATTCCGCGATGCCATGGGTCATGCACTCGACCGTGCCAAGGCGGCATTACATGATGAGGGAACTAAGGATCGTATCCAGCACCTCGTTTCAGAGAAACGCCCTTAGCAGAGCACTCCACACGCAACGACGGCTAGCTCGGGGCTAGCCGCACCGTCTGAAACAGCAAAAAGCACCCGTGCCAGGAAGGACGCACGGGTGCTTTTTGTGGATGGAAATTAGCGGCGGGGCGCTAACCCCACTGAGTACGGACTAGTGCTTTTCCACTGGTGTTCCGTACTGCAGGTTCAGTTTGACTGTTGCCCAGACGGTGATCACGGCGCCGATGCCGATCATCCAGTAGGCCAGGAAGACCACGCCATAGCCGAGCACTGCGATGCCGCAGGTCATGGCGAAGGGCCAGATGGAGTTCGGGCTGAAGAAACCGAATTCTCCGGAGCCATCAACCTGCTCTGCTTCCTCCCAGTCCATCGGCAGAACATCCGAGTGGCGTTCTGTGATGTGCAGGTACACGCCGAGCATCAGCGTCATCAAGGCACCGAGCAATAGTCCGGCCGATCCTGCCCATTCGATACCGCTGATGTAGCCGTTATCATTGATGAACTTAGTGGCCAAGACGTAGATCACAGTCATGATCACAAGAAAGACTGTGATCGCGTAAAACAGTCGCGATGAGGATTTCATAACGGTGTACTCCTAGTTCTATGACTGCTCGGCTTGGTTGTTGTCGACGTAGTTGTCGTTCGCTTCGCGCGTATCCTCACGCCCGGGCAGGAACGGGTGGGTTGAGGTTGCGTACGGTTGCTCGCCGATCGCCTTCAATGCGTCTGCATTCGACGCGCTCGGGTTGTCTTTACGGAAGTTCATGTAGTCACGGAACTTATCCGGGCTGACAACGCGGATCTCGAAGTTCATCATGGCGTGGTACGTACCGCACATCTCGGCACAACGTCCGACAAACGCACCTTCCTTGTCGATCTTCTCGATTTGGAACTTGCGGTTGGACTTGTTCGCTTCGGGGTGCGGGAAAGCGTCACGCTTGAACAAGAACTCGGGAACCCAGAAAGAGTGAATTACGTCAGCTGACGCAAGGTCGAACTGAATGGCTGTCTGAGATGGCAAGACCAAGACAGGAACCTCGTCAGTAGTTCCCACGGTCTCGATCTTGTCAAAGTTCAGGTAGGACAGATCGCTCTTTGAATTGCCATGAATCGGGTTCGATGCGCCCTCCTCACCACGGCTGCTGCTTTCGATCTTCTTCGTGCCATCAGCAGCGGCCTGAGCGGAATCGTCTCTACCCTCGTAGGTGTTTCCACCCATCAAGGAGCCATCGACCTCGTTATAACCAAATTTCCAGTTCCACTGGAACGCGGTGACATCGACCTTAACCTTCGGGTCTTTATCCATCGCTGTGACCTTATCTTCGGTCTGCACAGTGAAGAAGAAGATGACCATCACGATGATGATCGGGACTGTGGTCAAAACAAGTTCAAGCGGGATGTTGTACTGCGTCTGCCGCGGGAACTCTTTTTCGCCCTTTTTCTCTTTCCGCTTCGCACGGAATGCGAAGGACGAGTAGAACATCAAGCCCCACATGATGATGCCCACGATCCAAGCTGCTACCCAGATCCACACCCAGAAGTTCCCAATTTCCTTGGCTTCAGGGGTGATGCCGTCGGGTACGCCGAATCGCAGGAGCTTAAAGAAGCCGTTATCGGGCGGCGCTACGCTACATCCGGACAGCAAGTAGCCACCGGCTGCCAAAACGCCGGCTAGTCCTAGCTTGCGCGACCAATTGCGCATTTTTCGCTGTTCCACGTGTGTTTGCCTTCCTGATCCACACCAGGTTGAAAAAACGCTGGGATTCATTCCTCTTTTAGCTAGGGTAATCCATAAAGAGGAATAAACCATCATGGATGGGCGTCAAGAGTTCCCACCAGACTGGAAAAAGCTGCCGGTTTTACCCCCGGGACTGGCCGACGTCGGCAAGCATTGAATCGTAGCTTTGTTCCCTACCGATCGTCGTTAACGATTTACGCTGGTATTTTCCTGTCAGAATTGTCAGCATCCTCACAGCTTTTCTGTCGCGTGCGTTACATCGTTAGGAAAATGTTATTCGCATCACAATTCCCCTACATTGGGTAAGCCCTCTGTCCACTGGATGAACAAATACAGG
>OKFO01000089.1_pt1 | contig 39231 bp, 29 predicted proteins | sample 1610231 | NCBI WGS metagenome assembly OKFO01 (sample SAMN04436633, study PRJEB24849) | human gut metagenome | biome: human gut; feature: NICU; material: stool | host: Homo sapiens | place: USA: Saint Louis, MO | collected 2010-01-17 | reverse complement strand
ATTTCATTTTAAGAATAAGTAAGACCGTATTATGATCGTATATACTGAAAGATAAGAATTTCTTTCATTGAGCGATCAATGTTTAATAAGCGATGATCTAACATCGACGGGGTTCCTATTCATAGGCAAAAGATAGTACCAGTGCTGAATAATTATTATGTTATGTTCATTTTCTCTTATCTCAATCATTTGCTCGACGGTGCAAATCGAGTGGTATCTATCAATGCCGTTCTCGAGGTGTGATAGTAACTAAAAATAAAATTAGCAGATGGAGGTGATTTTATATACATTCTTAAAAGCGAGGGCTTAAAAATATTCAGGAAAAATTTTTCTGTCAACGAGGGGGTGTTAGGTTGCGCATTGTGTTGATAAGTGAGGTGTATACAACGCTTGGCTTACGATGGTGCCAGTCGGTATCACTGTGGCGCTTATCCTGCGGAAGGGGTTGTTCTGTCGGTTCATATAGCCACCATAGATTGTGCCAAGGATCGAGAATTCGTGCGATTTTATATCCACCATAGAAATCAGATATTGGGGTTACGATGTGCGCATCGTGTTCGATGGCTTTGTTGAGGCATGTAGCGGGGTTTTTCACATAGACTTGTAAGAGGGAGGATGTGAATGGCCATTCGGGTTTACGTTCGAATAGCATGATGGTGGAGTTTCCTATATTCACTCCTGCATGGATGATTGACCCATCTCGATCAGGAGTACGAACGTGTGATAATTCCTGACCTCCGAACACCACTTCTACGAAATGTATAAAATTATCAGCATCGGGGACGATGGCGAAGGGGTTAACTGTGTTGCGTCCGGCTGGTGGCGTGATGTTCGATTGGTGCATATAGTCATAAAACATGACTAATTGCGATAATGTCAAGTATCAGGACGGTGCTAGTTTCCTTTTGGCAACGCTTGGACGTCGTGCCGAGCGGGCTTGGAACGCTTTTCTCGCGAAGCGTAGTGTCACCACCGCACAGTTCGCAGCTATAGCTGCCTTAAGCGAAGGAGAAAAGACTCAGGCTCAGGTGGCAATGGTTACCGCAGTTGATCCCCGCAATATGGCGGTGACTATCAAGGGTCTGATTGAGAAGAACTGGGTTCAGGTGCGTCCAAATCCGGAGGATGCGAGGTCTAGGCTTGTAAGCTTAACTCCGGTAGGGGAAGAATGGTGGAGTGCTCTACAGCCTGAGCTCCGTCGAGAGCGAGAGAATTTTTTTCAAGCACTAACTGACGATGACTTCGTGATCTTGGAGAGGCTACTTAGAAAACTCGAAGCGTCTCATGCGGTTCCTTCTGTCGGTGCTGTTCGGCGATCTGTTTATCAACCCACAAAAGATTAGTTTGTTTTATACCTTCATATGGAAATATAATAAACAATGGCGATGGAAAGAATAGGGATATTTGGTTATATCGTAAAGTAATTCGCTGGTTACTAAATCTGAGTCAGGTGGGGTGTATTTTATGAATAATAAGTCCACTCATCCTCCAGCGCGGCGTATCACTCGAGCAATGCTCTTAGCCCTAGTTATCGCTGTGTGCGCGATGGTTATTGAGTGGTTGTTGCTCAGTGTGCTTAACGTCGGGAACCGCGTTATGGTTTTCGGCATAATCGCAACTGTTACCTCAGTAGCACTTGGAATAGCCATAGGGCAGCGGACTCGGAAACAGTGGCAGAAAGAAAAGGACTAAACACACCTTTCCCGGGGTCCCCAGTGCGGCACCGTCTCCGCCACACGTACATGCTCGCATACACTAGCGGCATGAGTTCTTTTCCGGTGACGGCTATTCGCGATTCGTCAATTAAGCTCGGTCAATTCATTAAACTGGCTAGCCTCGTTGAAACCGGTGGTGAGGCAAAGGAAGTGATTTCCGCGGGGCGCGTCGAGGTCAACGGCCAGGTTGAAACCCACAGGGGGCACATGCTGCATCACGGTGACGTCGTCACTATCGGCTCTGTAGGAGCAGAAGTGGGTGGCCCCGATGACGAGGATGACTACTTCGATGAAGCCACCGCCGACGACGATTTCGACCCGGAAAAGTGGAGGAACATGTAATGCCGGCCTTTTTCGCTAGTGAAGGCATGCCCTTCTGGAACGAACTGCGCACCTATGACCTCGAGCGCTCCTCGGACTTTTACCGAGGCTTGTTCGGTTGGGAGATTGATAGCGCGGACAGCAGCGGCTACTACTACGCACGCAAGCAGGGAATGCCCATCGCGGGCATCATCCCGGTGTCATCAGACACAGGTAGCGCTGCCCAGCATCAACCGAACCGATGGATGCTTTCTTTTCTTACCGACGACGTTCGCGCGGTAGCCGATCGATCTCGCGAACACGGTGGAACCGCCGGTGAGCCCGTCGACGGGCCGCGGGGGCCGATGGTGGCCGCGACGGATATCGTCGGCGCACAATTAGGGTTCATCCATTCGGTGTCGGAGCCTTTCATTGCTGGCGGGGAGCCGGGCACGCCTGTGTGGCATGAGCTCGCGGCCATTCTCCCCGACGGGGTGAGTATCGATGACGTCGCGACGTATTACACGCAGGTGGCGCGGTGGAACACTATGCGCCACGGGGAGGGTACCCACACGGTCATCACTGCTGTGAGCGAAGGAGGAGCATACGCGGGGGTGTGGTTCCCCGGGGAGCAAGGAGCAGCCGAGTTGAACGCGTCGGGGTCCCGGTGGGCGACGTATTTCGGGGTCGAGAACATTGTCGACGCCGCCGAGTACGCGCAGGCACACGGTGGGGACATCATCGTCCAGCCGCAAAACACCGAGTTCGGTCAGATCGCGATCCTGGCGGACCCCACTGGCGCTGCGCTGACGGTATGCGAGGCTCCGGAGAATGTGGAGGAACCCCATGAAGGGGACAACATTTTCGGCTGAATAAAGCGCGGGGAGCCTCCGCCCGCATGTCCGGTAGGGGTACACCTCAAGGAGGAAGATGACGTTGGGGGTGCGTGTTCGGGTGGCGGTCGGGATCTAGACCTAGACATGGCAGCGACGGAAGCTCGGCGACGGTGGCGACATGTTTTTGGTCAGTTTCCGACCAGGACACGTGGTAGGTGTATTTGCTGATATCCACCTAGATTGGGTCTGTTCCTCAACTCTCAGGGGCACTTTACTATTGAGTGTTACAGGGGTGCAGGTTTACGTTGCCTTTAAAGTTTTAAACCTGTAAAACTCCCACTGGTACGGTAAAAGACGTAGCGCATGATTAGCGACGATCAATGCGAAAAACGGTGTGTGAAAACCACAACTGTGGATATGGCGCGGAAGCCCCCTAAAACGCTCGATACGTGCGTCTGCTCACCTATCAGCAACTTCGGCCAAAGAGAAAAGTTAACACCAGGAGTAAGGCAAGCGGACAAGTACGCCAGCGACTAGTCTCGGCGGGCTTGGTGGTGGATATAGTGAGGTGTCTAATCGGCGGTATTGCACGTTGGCGCCTGAATCAAGAGGTGACGGCATTTATCATATGGATATTCCGCTGAAATGCATGGATCATGATCAGTAGCCAATGGATCCCAGAGGGAACCCTCTGCCATCGCTCGACACATTAACGGCTCTTACACGACTGTTAAATTCCCTAGGGACCGTCTCTTCGCCCAAAGCTAAATCACGCCATAGCCTAGATACAGAAGCTCCTTCCATGGCGGGCTCGTCAACGTCTTTAGCCACACACGAAAGGCTATACAAACCCCATTCATCTTCATTAAATGGGTAAGTGCCAAAGTCTCGCATATCCCTACGGAAATCTAGCATCATGATTTCGCGAATTACTTCATTTCCTCCATGTGTAATTTCGTCAGTTACATAGAGTATCTCTGTGATCTCTCGAGCCTTATCTATCCTTTTTAAATACTGTTGATGGAATCGTTTAAGGTCAGACTCTCGAGCGAGGAAATAAGTTGTAAAAAGAAGAGTCTCGCCCAACATATTAAATCGGATCACCGTCTACAGTGAAAGCTCCAGAATTCTTATATCTAGTCTGAGTTTGACAGTGCCTTTTATGCGCATTTTTTCCGAATTTATTCGTGTATAAATCCGCATCTTTCTCAGCTTTTTTAGCACTCTTAGGATGATTACCGTAAATCAATCCTACTTTTGGGTTTCCAGGTCCGTTCTTCACTACTTGGCACTTCACTGTGTACATGCCCAGTTCATTTTTTGTCTCAGCCGAAAAAGCTGGAGCTGGGCTAACGAGCGGTAGCGAAATGGCAACCGGAATAGAGAGAATCCACCTGGAGGTTTTAGACATACTTCTTAGCAAAGTTCTACCCTATCTACTCTTAGGTTTCCGCGGATGATCCAATTAAAATTTGACCTGATACCTGGAGCAATCGTCTTGCAGACGCTGTTTTCAGCGCCCAAAATCGGTACACCTTTTGCGTTATTTAACTTAGGTTGGTCGAGAAATCGGCTATGGCCCGTGGAACTGATGGGGTACATTCTCACTCGCACCTCACCTGAACTCAGTACGCCCCGTCGGAGGTGAGCACGGCCCGTCCCGTCTTCCACAGGATCATGAGGTCCGCCATGAAGCTCCAGTTCTCAACGTAGTTGAGGTCCAGCGACACTGACTCTTCCCACGAGAGGTTGGACCGCCCCGATACTTGCCACAGGCCAGTCATTCCGGGGAGGACCAGCATCCGGTTGCCCACCAGCCCGGTGTACTGCTCGACCTCGCGACGCAGCGGGGGACGTGGCCCCACCAGGCTCATGTCGCCTTTCAGCACGTTAAATAGCTGCGGCAGTTCGTCGATACTGTAGCGACGTAAGAACGAACCCACCCGCGTCACTCGCGGATCATTTTTCATCTTGAACAGCACGTCGTTGCCGTCGCTCTGGTCCTTCAGCTGGGCCACCATTTGATCCGTGTTCTGCACCATCGAGCGGAACTTGATCATCCCGAACGGCTTGTTCTTCTTGCCCATCCTCTCCGCGGTGTAGAAAACCGGGCCGCCGTCGTCGAGCTTGATAGCAACCGCACAGACCAGCAGCAGGGGAGAAGCCATCAGCAGCAGAAGGGCAGCTACCACGCGATCAAACACGATTTTTGACACGCAGTGTGTGCGTGCATGCTGAGGGCGTTCCAGTTTTAGAAGTGGCACCCCGGCGATAAGCAGCATCTGGACCCGTCGGCCCGTGACATTGGCAACCGCCGGGGCGACCAGCAGCTCAACATTAAGGCCATCCAGCCGCCACATGAGTTCGCGCATATCGTCCATGCCAATTTGGTTACTGACGGTGACGATCACGGAATCAGCCTGAAGCAATGACACCATGACATCGATTTGATGCCAGTTATCGTGAATTTCCGCCTCAGGGAAACGGCGCTTGAGCTCCGCGAGCTGTTCCTCGCTGTGCGCATCCGCCTGCGTGCTACAGAAACCGACGATGTCGAACTTAGTGTCCAATTGCCGGCGGAGCGTGCCGTACACCTCTGAAATGGAATGGGGGTCGCCGATAAAAATGGCCCGTTGACTGAGCCTCTTGTTGTCCAACTGCCAGCAGTAGAACCGACGCCATCCGTAGCGGATGAGCAGTAGCGTCACTAGGTCGACAGGGTAGGTGAATACGAGGAACCGGAATCCAGACGTGTATTGGGTCAACTCGCAGACGATGGCAAATAGGCCGAATGCGAACGTTGTAGCCCGTGCAATCCGGGAATACTCCAACGCGCCTTGCCCCAGAATCGCTGAATCTGTCGTGCGCATAATGCGCATGACCATAACCCACAGCGCGAAAAGGATAGTTCCAGGGACGAACATCGGGGCTGTTCCCGTATATGACCCGAGGGTGAACGTGCGTGCACTACGAGCTGTGATAGGCAGATAATCGGCGGCCACGATTAGTGACACGATAGCGATTGCCTCGCTGACTAGGATAAAAGTCCGGATTCGTGATGCATGGGCACAACGAATCGATGTCCGCTCGGGGGGAGTAGTGGTCTCGATGAGAGCATCGGTGCTGGACGCTGGAATGTCGTGGCGGTTCGCATCGTGCAACTCAGGGCTAGTGGGGTGTTGTACCGCAGCGCTGGAGGAATGCTCGTCAGTGTGGCGTTCTCGGTTGCGGGTGGGTCGTTCCGCGAGACGAAGGCCGGTGATGTGTAACAGGCTCATGGGCACCGCCGATAGGGAGAGTAGGAATCAGGGGTACTTGCAATGGGGAGCGGTGGGTTGATCCTCATAACAATTTGATAACGCCCCTATAGTAGGACCTGTTGGCTGACTTTTCATGTTTCTGGTCCCGTTGTTAACCAACCCTTTACATAGGGGCCATCCCTTTACATAGGGGCCATATAGCGACGAGAAAACAGCGATTCTGCTGCTCCACCTGCACGTCGCGGGCTATTTTTTGCGACATTGCGTTCTATGTAATTGGTGCTGTTAATGCCGATCTTTAGAAGCGGATTAGCGGGCTATCGGGGGGCGCTCGTAGGCACTATGAAAATAATTCTATAAATTATCGACGCCTATTTGTGAGGTTAGTCACAATGCGGTTCTGGGTGCTGCAATATAGGTGAAATATCCAATAACCCTACATACGGAAGCTAGGTACGCTGGTACACGTGAAGGGCATCATTTTGGCGGGTGGGACCGGAACCCGCCTACATCCAATTACGTTGGGCACGAGCAAGCAGCTCACGCCCGTCTACGACAAACCCATGATCTACTACCCGCTGTCCACCCTTATCCTGGCGGGTATTACCGACGTCCTCGTTATCACCACCCCTCACGACGCGACCGCGTTTCACCGGCTCTTGGGCGACGGATCCGCCTTCGGTATCTCGATTTCCTACGCGGTGCAACCCTCACCAGCAGGAATTGCCCAAGCGTTCGTTCTTGGGGAAGAGCACATCGGCAACGAACCCGTCTGCCTCATCCTCGGGGACAATATCTTCTACGGACCAGGCATGGGCACCCAGCTTCGGCGGCACACCGCGCCCGACGGCGGCGTTATCTTCGCCTACTGGGTGAAAGATCCCACCGCGTATGGCGTCGTCGAATTTGAACATCAGGGTGATGCGCCCCACCAGCATACGTCGACCTCCCAATTCCGCGCCCTCGGGATTGAAGAAAAGCCAGCGCACCCGAAATCTCACTATGCCGTCCCTGGCCTCTACTTCTATGACAACGACGTCGTGGACATGGCTAAGGACCTTGCTCCGTCGGCCCGTGGGGAGCTTGAGATCAGCGATATCAATCAGCGATATCTGGATGCGGGGCGACTTACTGTCGAGGTTCTTCCTCGGGGAACAGCGTGGCTGGACACAGGCACGCACGATTCACTCCTGGATGCCGGGAATTTTGTGCGCACCATTGAATCGCGGCAGGGGCTGAAGATCGGCAGCCCGGAGGAAGTGTCGTGGCGCATGGGCCATCTGACCGATGATCAACTCCGCGAGCGGGGAGAAGCGCTGGTTAAATCCGGATACGGCTCCTACTTGCTGGACCTATTGCGCAGGTAATTCGTGCGCGGGGATCCCCACCAGCACGGCACCCGGGTGCTCGCACGACTTTGTCACCACAGCATTTGCTCCGACAGACACATCGTCGGCAAGTGAAAGAGGCTTGATAATCCGACAACCTGCACCTAAACGGACATTGTTGCCTAGGACGGTCTCCTGCCCGCGCGGGGCCTCGGAGATAGTGACAGAGGACTGCACCTTCAGATTGGTGCCGGCTTTGACCCGACGGCCCATCACGACGCCGGTGGGGTGGTACAACATAAAACCAGGTCCGACGGACACTTCCCACGCCAGGTCGGCGCCCGTCACGACATGATTAATTTGCTTAACCACAGACCCCAAGAGAGGTACGCGCTTCCCCGCAACCTGAGAAAGCCGAAATATCACGACGGCAAGAAAACCGACATTGAGCAGGCCGTGCACCCCATTTTCGGCCCTGCGTGCTGGTGCATCCTGGAAGATGAACATATCGAGGATCATACGTGAGCACGTATTGCGCGGCCGCAACTATCAACACCGAGATCAGCACCGCCATGAACGCGGGGAGCAGCCCCGCAACCTGCCCAGACCGTAACGAGACCCCCACGAACCAGAGAACATGAAAATACTCCACGTCACAGAGTGCTTCGCCGGAGGCGTCGCCACGGCCATCAACATGTACGCCTCACTCGCCCCCGAACACGAGCACATGGTGCTCTACACCGCCCGGCGCGCAAACTCCCCAGCTGAACTCAACCCCGAACTATTCAGCCAGTCGTGGCGCCTTCCGGACCAGCATCGGGCAGCCATCGAGACTGTCCGACGAGTGCGCGATCAGGTCGCCCCGGATGTGATCCACACCCATTCCAGCTTCGCTGGCGCGTACGTGCGCCTCGCTCGCTTGCGTGGGAATAAACGGCGCACGCCCACGGTGTACACACCCCACGGTGTGGCCTTCGCGCGGAAAGATATCTCGGCGCTACACCGCGCGGTGTTCTATTCCGCCGAATGGGCATTGTCGTGGGTAACCTCCGTCTTCGCGCCCTGTGGCCAGTGGGAAGGGGAAGTTCTTCGACGGCTCAACCGTCGAATACCGCAGGTAGTAATACCTAACGCTACGATGCCGACGGGAGTGACATGGAATCCCACTGGAGTCCCCACGGTGGCGATCTCCGGACGCGTCACGCCCCAGCGCAGCCCCGAACTCTTCGCCGCCATTGCGCGCCGGGTGCATCGGGAGCGGCCTGAGGTCGAGTTCCAGTGGCTTGGCGGTGGGGATGCCGACCTCACCGCATCGTTGCAGCGCGCCGGAGTTCACGTCACCGGTTGGCTGGATAAAGACGATCTATATTCGCGCTTGGCCAGGGTGAACGTCGGCCTCCATACAGCTCTGTGGGATGGGTACCCCATGGCCGTGCTTGAGATGAACGACATCGGCGTGCCTGTCCTGGTCCAAGACATCCCTGCTCTCCAGGAATGTCCGGCTGAGGCGCGTTTTAATGGAGTTGACGACGCCGCTCGAAAAGTTATCAGGGCGATTGAGGAGCCGGAGTCTCTTCGGAATGCGTGGGAAAAGGTCCAGGATAATCACAGCGTGGCGACTCTCGCGGATGCGCTCCATGAGTGCTATTCGAAAGCGGGGGGGAAACTAAGGGTAGAATTACCATCGGTATTCAGGTAAATAAAACTTATTAATTACCGCGTACCGAGGTAACTGATTCAGTTTGCCCCCATATCCGCCACGATCCGAACCACCGCACGAGTACGAGCACGAGCATAAATACCAGCCCGAGCCGTGCCCATGCACGAATCAGACGCACAATATCCACTAATAAATACTCATTAATAACCGAAGGACACGAGAATGCGGGCTGCTCCCTCCACTGGTATAAGTGGCCGTCGCAGCTCTACGCCTCGAAGCCACGTTCGGGGAACCCACATGTTTTTCTCGCCCGAGGACATCATTGTGTTCTGGTTCCTCGGGCTTCTGTGCTCCTTGGCCATCAGTGGTTTGCATTCACATTTATTACCGCCGAAATTCGATCGCGACGCCCAAGTCATTCAGAATCTTCTGGCAAAACCAGGCCTCGTGAGATACGAGGACTACGGATCTTTCGCCACCATCACGTCGGTGTATCACGCGCTCGGGTTAGCGCACTCACCGACGCTGGCCGGCTTCTTCGGCGTCATTATTGCGCACTGCGCATTAGCCGTCGTTCTCTGGCGAATGAGGCCAATCCGCGTGACCGCCTTTAGCGTTGGCGCGCTCGTTCTTTACTCGCTCCTTGTGGGCGTCTACCAGGGAGTTTATACCAAGGAAATCATTATCAGCGCTGTGGTCATCATCGTGGCGGCCGTGCCGATGGGGATGCAGTCAGCGTGGATGTGGGACTGTGTTCTCGCGGTCGTCATGGCTGCGTTGGGCTATTATTTCCGCCCGTATTGGGTGCTCATCGCCGTCTTTTTCATTGGGCTCCGACTCTTCGTCTCGAACACCGCGCTGTCCCGTCGGTGGATCACAACCCGTCGCTTTATTCTGCTGATGCTGGTCTGTTCCTTGGTGGCGTCATTAGTCATCGTGGCTCGTGGTTTCCCCGCGGACCACTACCGCACCTTGGTTAATGCCGGCCGAGGAGCCGACACCGGGTCGCTGATCGGCCGCTTTGTCGAGAACCCTGAACCGATCGCGGGAATAGTCAATGTTGTGCTCTCGACGGTCATGTTGATGTTCCCCGTGACCCTGGCAGCTAAACTATCGCCCTACTACCTGGTGATTTTCGTAGTGATCGCCAGTTTTTGGGCGAGCTACTTCTACGCCGTCCGGCAGTGGCTGCGCAATGATCATCGCCCCCCGCTAGTTGCCCGAGCAGTGTGCCTGATCGCCGCATTTGCCGTTGTGCAGGGGCTTTTCGAACCAGACTACGGATCCGCACTCCGCCACCTCACGCCACTGATCCCGTTGTTCTTCATTGTTGCGGCGGGGGAGCGAGGCAACGAACGTGTGGCAGAGCGCGATGTGCCAGGTGGCAGTGGTGCCGGGCGCGGTGTGGCAAGTCCACCATTGCCGACGCCAACCCAGCTATCGCCACCACCCCATCCTTTTTCAGCATCCAATCGTCCGAGTGACCGCCCTTCAGCCCGTCAAAGTGAGAGCTAAATGACTTACCCGCAGTACAGTGACCACGTCGATGCCTACCCACACCCCGCGGGTGTCGCTATGCCTCCCGAAGAAGATCGGACTCAGATTGTCCGACGAATATGGGCAGTAATCCGGCGTAACGCCTGGATCCTTGCACTGTTTATCGTCCTGGGTGTCGCCGGCGCATGGGGTGTCTCCATGCTGATGCCGACGAAATACACGTCGACAGCGTCGGTTTTCGTCTCAGTGGATAGCGACGGATCTAATTCCGACGCTTACCAAAGCACCCAGTTCGCTGAGCAAAGGATGCAGTCCTATGCGCAGCTCGTCAGCGGTGACGTTCTTGCCGAGCAGGTCATCAAAGACCTCAACTTGGATATGACGCCTCGGGACCTCACCAAGGAACTCGAGGCGACCGTCGTTCAAGACACCGTGGTCATGGAAATCTCCGCCACGGACACCGACGCTGCTCAGGCGCAAAAAATAGCGTCGGATGCCGTGAAGGTTCTCTCCAACCAGGCCGAGCAACTCGAAGCGCGCACCGACAACAACGACAACAACGGGAATTCGAGGTCACGCTCGTCGTCGAACCAGCAGTCCACGACGGCCCCCAGGATCTCGTTGATCAATCACCCCGAAAAAGCGACGCAGCCGTCGTCGCCAAAAATGGCCATGAACCTGATCCTCGGTGGTGTACTTGGGTTCCTGGTGGCCTGCATCCTTGTTGCGCTGCGGTTCTTCCTGGATCGCTCGGTGCGGTCGAGCGAGGAACTTGAGCGGCGCACGGGCCTGCCGAAGCTGGGGAGCGTACCGGTCATTCCGGAAGCTCAGCGGACCAAGCCACTGGACTTTAACGACGATCGCGTCCGGCCGGCCGAGGCATTCCGCGAATTACGCGTTAACCTGCGGTTTGTCAATGTGGACAACCCGCCGCGCGTGATTTCCGTGACGAGTGCGCGGATCGCCGACGGTAAGTCCATGACCAGCCTAAACCTCGCCGGGGCTCTGGCCGCTGACGGCGACACCGTGTGCCTGGTCGATGCGGACATGCGGCGGTCCAAGATGACGACCTACTTTGGTGGGGCCATCCACAGTTCCGTGGGGCTCTCGACGGCGCTGGCTGGCGACGCCGACGTGGCCGATGTTCTGCAGGAAACCGAGATCGCAGGGCTGGACGTCCTTGCTGCAGGTGTGGCACCCCCGAACCCTGGCGAGCTTTTGGGCAGTCAAGCATTCCGCCACATTCTCGACGAACTACGGGAGCGCTACGACTGGGTGATCGTGGATACGCCGCCGATCCTGTCCGTCACCGACGGTGCGTTGGTCGCTACCACTGTCGATGCCGTTATCGTCGCTGTTCGATACGGGAAGCGTAACTACGACGACGTCACCCGCACGCTTGCATCACTGCGGGCGGTGCACGCGCCGATCATCGGCACTGTTCTGACGGCCGTGCCGCAAAAGTCCGACGAAGGGCGGTACGTGGGGTCCTACTCCAGGTATGAGTCGGGAAGCGAACATAAGGCGGTGACTGCGACTCCTGCATCTTCGGCGACCAGTGCGGGTTCGACGACCAGCGCTGGTGATGAAGAGAAAGCTGATTTGAGTAACTCTGAGCAGGAGAAATCCGAGGCTAAGGCCGACGTCGATGAGCAGCAGGATGTCGACGAGAGCAATACCTCCGAGGACGCGACGAATGCCGACGCCGATGATGACAACGTCACCGAGGACACCGTCGACGACGACACCGAGGAAGTTAAAAAGGGCGACGGGAAGGACGACTGACTAGGGTAGAGGCCTATGAAGATCGTCTTCGTCTGCACCGGCAACCAATGCCGGTCGCCCGTGGCCGAATATGTCGCGCGTTCGTTTGCCAATGAACTCACCGCCCAGGCGAAGACAAAGGCCCCACGACCAGCCAATTCACCCTCACCGGAACTCGAATTCGCCAGCGCGGGATCGCGTGCTCACCGTGGAACACCCATGGATCCACGGGCGTTGCGCTTCCTCGCCGAAGAGGGCATTAACGCCGACGGCTTCTCCTCAACACGGCTCAACAGGGCAGCCCTCGCGGGCGCGGACATCGTCGTCGGTATGGAAACCGCCCACGTCGAACACGCGCTCCGCATCGCACCCGCGCTCCTCAAGAAAGCAGCAACACTGAGGCAACTCGCAGCCTGGTCGGCGATCGATTCAGTCCGCTTTCCCGACGACATCGCGCACCTTCGCGCTACCCGGACAGGCAAAGAGATACTCGACGCCCACGGCCCCGACATCCCAGACCCAGTGGTAGAGAACGACGACGACTTCATGCGCATCAGCCGTGAAGTCCGCGACAACGTAAAAGCACTGGTCGAGGCCATTGTTAATGGCCAGGATGCCTAGTTTCACGCCCGCTGTATCACACCCGCCCCAAACACCAAGCCGAGGTTGAATGCGCCCGTCTCACCGCTCTCACATACGACGGCACTACCCCGTACGCCGCGCTATCGCGGTTATCGTCGCGATCATCATCGTCGCGTGGTGCGTTTTCGCCGTGCGCTTTTTATGGTTTCCCCACGTCGATAAACAACCCGCTCACGTCGACGCTATTGTGCAGCTCGGGGGCCCGCATGGTGGCGTCGATACTTATGAAGCAACACGAAATATGGCGCGCGATTACACCACCAACCTCGTCATTTCAGACCCCTACACCGAGAAACCCGACCTCGGCGCGCGGATCTGTGCACCTGACCCCGGCGTCGCCGTGTACTGCATCCACCCCGACCCCAGTACGACGCGGGGCGAGGCGCAGGCCATCGAACAGCTCGCCGAGGAACACGGGTGGTCGCACATCATGGTGTACGCGACCGGGAAATACCACGTCGCGCGTGCCCGGATGATCATCGGACGATGCTACAGCGGCGATCTCAACGTCGGATACCATAAAACCCCTCTGAGCTGGAAAGACACGATCTGGGAGTGGGCATATCAGACCGGGGGCGTTGTGAAAGTACTTTTTCAACGAGGGTGCTAATGCGTGCTGATGGGCACCGCCACAATGCGTGACGACGGCGCACCGCTGTGCTTACCTCACCGTGCTTGCGCGATCGATGCAGCACCGATGTTGAACCGATACCGCACTGATGCCGCCCGATGTCGCCCCAAGACCGGATGCGAGGGCATAGTGCCGTGTTGCCTATGGGTAAGCTGACAGAGACAAGTCTAAGAAGGCTCACGTATTCAGGAAGTAGACACATGACCGATACTCCCTCCGAGCGCCCCTCTGAGGACGTCACGACAACACAGACCGCGCCGCATAAAACCGCGACGGGGAAAGACAATGTCGTCGAAATCGTCGCTCCCGTGTCCGGACGAGTCATCCCCATTGAAGACGTCCCCGATCCCATGTTTTCCGAAAAAGTCGTCGGAGACGGCCTAGGAATCTCCAAGCCAAAGAGCGGGAAGATCCTGGCGCCCGTATCGGGGAAAGTCATGATGGTCGCCAAAACCGGCCACGCATTTGCGCTCAAGACCGAAAATGGGCTTGAAGTTTTAGTCCACCTAGGAATCGACACCGTCGAGCTCAAAGGTGAACCCTTCGACATGACGATCTCCCGAGGAGACCAGCTTCACGCTGGAGACAAAGTCGGCATCATGGATGTCGACGTCATTAAATCGGCGGGCAAAGACACCACAGTCATTGTCGCGATCACCAACACGGCCAAGAAACTCGACGACCTCAAAGTCACGCACAAGGCCGTTACATCGGGTGACCCTATCGCCGCTGCCACCCTGAAAAAGCCCAAGTCCGTAGAGAAGCCGACGACGAGCAGCGCGCAAGGAAGCAGCGCGACCGCTACGACCGAGGCAACAACAGCAGGATCCACACCGGCATCTGTGGCGACGGCAGCCGGTACGATCGCTGATGCTGCACAACCGGGTGCTGCGCAACCGGGTGCTGCCCCCACCGCCACTGCTGAACGCCCAGCCGATCTCTCTGGTTACGACGCCACCGCATGGGACGTCATCAACAATATCGGTGGCAAAGACAACATCAGCTCGCTGACGCACTGCATCACACGCGTGCGCTTCTACCTCAAAGACGAATCCAAAGCCAACGATGATGCTGTTCGGGATACCGACGGTGTTATCGACGTCGTCAAAGCAGGTGGACAGTACCAAGTTGTTATCGGCCCCGCCGTCGAAGACGTCTACGACGCTGTGACCAAACAGCTTGGAGATGTTGAAACAGCAGACGCAGCTGACGCCGAACCTAAAGAACGCCCCACTACCCTGTGGGGCTGGGCCAAACTGGGGTTCAGCTCACTGATCGGCGTGATCACGGGGTCCATGATTCCCGTCATCGGTCTGTTGGCCGCCGCCGGTATTTTGAAAGGTATTCTGGCACTATTAGTGCAGGCAGGGTGGGTAGATGACAGCACCCAGACTTACATCATTATTGATGCCATGGGCGACGCTGTCTTCTACTTCCTGCCCATCTTCGTCGGATTCACTGCCGCTCGAAGACTCGGATCAGACCCCATCATTGTTTCCATTGTTGGTGGTGTCTTGGCCTATCCCACGTTGGTAGATATGGCCTCAAAACCAGGGGATAAGTCGTTACTCGGCATGTCACTCAATGCCGAATTCTTCGGTCTGCCATTCCACATGGCATCGTATAGCTACTCCATCTTCCCGATGATTGTCGCCGCGTGGCTGGCATCTGTCGTGGAACCGTGGCTGAAGAAGGTCATCCCGACTGTCCTGCGTATGATTTTCGTCCCGCTGTGTGAAGTCGTCATCGTATCGCTGGCCATCATGCTGATTCTTGGCCCAGCTGTCATGTTTGTCTCAGAAGGCATTGCGTCCACGCTGATGTGGATCTATCACATCTCGCCCACGATTTCAGGGCTCATCATCGGTGGTTTTTATCAGTGCCTCGTCATCTTCGGATTGCACTGGGCTGTTATCCCGATCGTTACGGACCAAGTGTCCGGCCCTGGTGGGGATTCCCCGATCAATGCGATCATTTCCGCGACCATGGTGGCCCAGGGTGGTGCTGTACTGGCTATCTTCCTGAAGACCAAGCTCCTCAAGATCAAAGAACTCGCAGGCCCCGCCGCGATCTCCGCCTTTTGTGGGATCACCGAGCCGGCCATGTACGGTATCAACCTGAAATACGGCCGTGTGTTCATCATGGCATCTATCGGTGGTGCAGCGGGCGGAATCTTGACTGGCACATTTAATGTCACCATGTACGCATTTACCGGCGCGCTCGTTGGGTTCCCGTCATTCCTCCCGCCGGGAGTGGGCATCGGCGCTAACTTCTGGGGCTACCTCATAGCCTCGGTGACGTCACTGGTCGTCTCGTTCGTGCTGACATACTTCTTCGGCTTCAAAGACAGCGACGTCGAGAACGGTCGCGAAGTGAAGAAGGTCCGACTTGGCCGTCGAGACCCGGTGCAGAAATAAGGAACGTGGATTAGGCCGACGGAACGTGGATTAGGCCGACGTGTCCGTGGCCGTGTTGCCTGACTTCCGTGACAGGCGGGACGGCCACCACACCCGTCGGCCAATTAATTCGACAATCGACGGCACCAAGAACGTCCGCACGATAAACGTGTCGATAAGCACGCCCAACGAAATAATGATCGCGAGCTGCACCAGGAACTGAATCGGGATCACGAAGAGCGCGGCAAAGGTGGCCGCCAGCACCAGCCCGGCACTGGTAATCACCCCGCCCGTGGAGACAAGCGAACGACGCATACCCTTGCGGGTGCCCACCGCAGGAGCCTCCTCGCGAACGCGCGTCATCAAGAAAATGGTGTAGTCAATAGCTAGCGCCACTAAGAAAATGAATCCGTACAGTGGCACAGTCGGATCCGCACGATCCAAACCCACGGCCGTGAACAGCAATGACGCCACACCAAGCGCCGCGCCATAACTCAGCACCGTGCACAGCACCAGGACCAGCGGGGCCAACAGCGACCGCAGCAACGCAGCGAGCAAAATTGTGATCAGCGCCAGAACAATCGGAACAATCACTTTCCGATCATGTACCGACGTTGCGTTGGTATCGACGTTGATCGCGGTAGTGCCACCGACCTCTGCGTCCATGCCCTTCAGTTCGTGGCGCAATGTCGTGACAGTTTGTTGTGCGTCATCCGAATACACCGGCGACGTTAACGTGGCCGACAACAAGACGTCGCCATCAACAACCGTGGGCGAACCGGACTGGCCAGGCTGAGAACCCGCGCCGGAATCCCCTGTTCCCGTTTGCACTGTTCCGTCGGGGGAAAGAGGGAGCGAGCCCGACGGAGAATCCGTACTCGATACTGATACCGATTCAACCCCCGTCGTGTTTTGAATAATGCGCGCTGTAGACGGCATCTTTTCTTCGGGAACCACGACGTACGCCGGGGAGCCCGAACCTCCCGGGAAGTGCTCATCCAGCACAGTCTGGCCATCGCGGGCCTGGCTGTCTCCCAGCACGAACTCACTTTGGGGAACACCATCCGCATGGAGCGTCGCCACCCCCACACAGCCAGCGGCCAACACGACCGACACCCCTACGGCCAACTGCCACGGGCGGCGCGACACAGTTTTCGCCACCCACGACCACACTGGGGACGCGGCGTCAGCGTCGCCCTCGGACGGCGTCGGCACGCGAGGCCAGAAGACACGGCTGCCCGTGAGGAATAAAACCGCAGGTAGGAACGTCAATGAGACGATCATGGCGCAGCCGATTCCCACCGCTGCCACCGGACCCAAACCAGAATTCGAGGCCAAGTCAGAGAACAGCAGACACAGCAAGCCGGCCGACACCGTTCCGGCCGAGGCAAGAATCGGACGCCACGAACCCAGCCACGCAGCGCGCGTCGCCTGCCATGCCGACCCGAGGCGCGTACCCGAGGACGGGAGCTTGCGTAATTCCTCCCTGTAGCGGGCCGTGTATAAAAGCCCGTAATCCGTCGCCGCGCCGATGACCAAGATGAAGAGAATGCCCTGGATCTGGCCGTTAATCATGACGATCCCCGATGAGGCTAGCGCAACATTAACCCCAACCGCGGCCACCAGGGCGATCATGGACCCGAGCAGGACAAGGAACGGGAGGAAGGGGGACCGGTAAACGGCCACCAAAATGACCAATACGGCGGCCACTGTCACGAGCAGAAGTAGCCCGTCGATGCCGCTGAAAGCGTCAGATAAATCAGCCGTATAGCCAGCCGGGCCCGTCACCCACCCTTTGACGTCGGAGGGGAGATCGGACTTCAACGTCGATGTGAGGTCTTCCACCGCATCCGTCGGGTTACTGTTGGATGGAAGCAGGACAACCATTTGAGCAGCTGTTTTGTCGTCAGATGGAATGAAAGGGCTCGCGGAGTCGTCTCCTCCCGCAGCATCGCGAAGTTGTTGAGTAACCGGGGCCAAAGCCTGGATATCCAAGGGCTTTCCGTCAGACTGCTCAACAACAACGATCGCGGGGAGCCGATCTTGATCCCCGAACTCCTTGATCTTCTGTTGGACCTGCGCCGATTCCGACGATTGCGGCAGAAATGACGATTGGTCGTTCGTTGCAACGTTGCTGAGGTTGCCGAATTGTGGCCCGCCGAAAGCCGCAATTCCCAGCCAGACCGCAATAATGATCACGCTGAGAGCGACGAGCTTCCCGGTTCGAGGCGATCGTTGGTGTGGGTACTGTCGGGGCGATGTGCCATCCTTTCCTACCGACGAGCTACCCCGCGCCGGAGAGGCCGGTGAAACATTGTCTCCCTCGGAGCGTGGAGAGCCGCCGGGGGAATGTGGAGTTGTGTTCATGCGGGCCGACCTCGGGAAACTCGGGGGTGTAGGGCGATGTAGCTGGGGAAACGCGGGCGAATAGCCCTCGGAATGCGGAGCCTACGGTTATCTTCCAAGCAGTGGCTCCCAGTCTAGGGGAGATGGTTAGGGAAGGTGCCTGAGTCCAGCGTCGACAATAAAAAAGTTGGCAGGAAAGATAGAGAGGACAACGCACAGCAGTCACTGTCGCAGGCCGCCGCTGCAGGCGCATAAATTAGTTGCATGAGTTAAGCCCGGTGCCGGACCGCAGGGTGCTGAACGAAGGAAACAGATAATATGACCATTCCCCGAGATAGAACGACACTTCGCCGCCGCCTCGTGAGCCTTTTCCAGGATTGGCGGTGGGACGGAACCTGGTCCCTGCGCACGATCCCCACCGACGGGCGCGCACCTTTATTTGGCGACGACGACGCACAATGCCAACGCCACCGCCGTGTGGTTACCGACATGATTACGGAAGGTTTCCCGGGAACCGACGTCCACTTTGTGAACCTAGAGGATTCTGCAACGGAGCCGGGTGGTTCTGATGACCCAGCTGCCCCTGCTCACCTCATTACGTTGATGTGCCATGACCTCGCGACCAAGGACGAGCGGCCACTGACGCAGATTTTTGTGTATCAACTCGGAGTGTGGCGTGGGTTCGCGATCCACCACATGTGGGGCGACGGGCCCACCATGCGGGATCGGCTAGGGAGCGTGTACGCATATGTGGGATCTATATGGCCATGTGGGCGTTTTGCCGACGACGGTCACGGCCAGCCGGAAAACGGCACGCCCACGGCGGCCCCGCGAAAACTTATCCGCAGCGATGCCACCTTCCTCATGCAGTTTGGTGCATGGGTGGAAACGCTGATCAGGCACCCGCGAGCAACGTTGCGTAGCGTTAAAGATGTTCTGAGCGCTGAAAAGGCGTCGTCGGATCAACATGTGGATGATCGGCAGGCCGTGAACCGGCAGCCGGTGGACACAGCTCCGGCGGAGTTACTTACCACCACCTTGACCTACACATGGGAAGGTCAGGAGGGAGAGAAACCAAGGGCTATTCCTCTGGCGTGGGATTGGTGGAATGAGCTGAACAACCAGCTTGATGAGGGCGATGGTTATCTCGATCCCAACGAGTTTTGGCTCATCGTTGGTTTGCGTCGCAACAGTAAAATCCTGGCTCACCGCGGCGGGAATCTCCTGGTGAGATCGCGTATTACCGTTGGTGGTTCACGTGCTACCGACATTGCCGCGACGAAAGAACGCTTGAAATCGCCGTTCGCGGTCACGCGCGCAGCTCTGAGCGCCGCGCCGCAATTAGTGAAGCAAATCCTTCAGCTGCCGCGCACGGTTCATCTTCCTCCGATGGCTATTCGATCCTCCACCAGCCCGTTCTCGATATCCACCATGTGGACCTATAACCGTCTGGCCGCCGATGAACCCCAAGAAATCGCCGTCGGAACACAGGGGCTCGGGACCCTACTGGTCGGCAGTTTCGAGGAAGGCCGCACGTATCGCGTCATCATTTCCGGGTTCGTGTCCCAGAAAGTGCATCGCGCCGGGGTAGAGGCGCTGGATCGCGTCGTGAAAGACGCAGGATATACGCGGGTATAGCACTGACGCGGTACGTATCCAGCCTGCACGCGCCGCGCTACGCTCCCCGTCAGACCTGGGCGTGCCGTCCCTGCGTCGACACTGGAGAACACAGGTACGGCACCGCAACGATGCTCACCGTCATAATCGCGCAGAACAGATACACGACCGGCCCACCATGGAACACGAGCGGAACAAGCATGAATAACACGGCGCGAGCACCGCTCCACACCATGTACCCTCGCTGTTTGCCCACGATAACCGGGTATTTCGAGAGCATCGCGGAGACCATGCCCGTCGTCGCGTACAGCGAGAGCGCAACGAACAGCGGAAGATAGTCCGCCTCCAGGTACGCGCGATCATTCCACACAATGGCCGCATACTGGACCAAGGCCGTCCCCACACCGAGTACCACGGCCACGATCGTTGCAATGCGCAACTGCACGCGGTAACCGTCGGGATCGTTGTTGCGGATCGCTTTCGACGCGGGAGCCTCAAAGCTGGGGGAGACTACCTGCTGTGCCAGCGTCAAGAACCCACCGTAGAGACGGACAACAATTGCCCATGCGTTCGCATAGGAACCCAGGACCGGCGTGACCATTCCTTGGATTTGGAAGCCGATATCGCCGAAAAATGTGCCCGTTGTCGCTTCCTTGTGTTCCCGGATGTAGGACCACAAGGGCGGGGCGAATACCGACGGGAACGCCACCAATGACGACCACTCGCGCTTAATCGTTGCCCCCACCTGCTGGTTTGTCGCCCGGGCCAACAACACCGCGCCCACCACGTAGTTCAGCGCAGCGACATAAATGAGGCCCTCACGGACGGGGACGAGGAACACAACCACGCAGGTCGCCACAACGTTCACGACGCCGTAGAGGAAACGAACCCGCGAATATACGTCCATCCGGTCTTCGCGGATCGTGATCGCCACGTACATGTTGTACACAGTGATCGCCACGGTCGCGAGCATCGCCCACAGCACCCGCGCCGACCACGCAGGATGGAGCCACATCAGCGCAACGCCGACAACACCCAGCGCGACTGTGCCAACCATCGCCATAAAGCCCGAGGCAGCCGTCGAGAATGACAGTCGGTCGTCGGGAAGACGGAGATACACACTGTGGTAACTCAACGTCATCGTGCGGGACACGATCATGCCCAGGGACACCGGGAACAGCATGTAGGCCACCATCCCCGGCTGCTTGGCCACCACCGGCACCACCATGGCCACGAAGTTCAGCGCCTGGCCGATGAGGGCTGGGCCGAAGCGTGAATATAGTTGCCGAAGACGCGTTAAGGCGTTCCCCATCCGTCACCTCATTATTTTTCACTCGCCATCGACAACCGTTGAGCTCACAGCGGTACGCCACCACAGACGGCTACCAAATCTGGACGCGGTCCTTCGGATCCAGCCACATGCCATCGCCCGGGTGGACGTCGAAGGCCTCAGCAAATTCGTCGATATTTCGGGCGATGACATTACACCGGAACTCAGAGGGTGAGTGGGGATCGATCGCCAAGTACTGCGCGCTTAGCTGCGGGCGGATTGCTGTGCGCCATACGTTTGCCCAGGCCAGGAAGAGTCGCTGCATGGCTGTGAAGGTGGGGGCGTCGTCGTAGTTCATGCCGGTGTCCGCCTCCGACTCCTTACCCAGGGGCGCCAGGGCGGTGCCGTCGGTCAGAAGGAACGGCATCTCCGGGGACGTCTCTGGTGTGAGCCCCTGGTCCTCGAGGTACAGCCGGTAGGCAACCACAGCGATACCCAAGCCACCGAGATCGCCGATGTTCTCGCCGAGGGTGAAACGGCCATTGACGTGCTGGGCAGTCAGCCCACGCTGCTCAAGGCCCTTCGGGATGAGTGGGTTAAATTGATCCACCAACTTACCCGTCAGCTTTTCAAAGGCTTCGCGGTCCTCGGACGTCCACCACGAGTTTAAATTGCCTTCGCCGTCGAACTGGGAGCCTTGATCGTCGAAACCGTGGCCGATTTCGTGGCCGATCACCGCGCCAATACCGCCGAAATTCTGGGCCATATCCGCGTCGGGATTGAAGAACGGCGGGCGAAGGATCGCAGCAGGGAACGTGATGTCATTGACCACCGGGTTATAGAAAGCGTTGACCATTTGAGCCGGGGCCACCCACTCGGACCGGTCCGTCGGGTTCCCCACCTTGGCGATCTCATACCGGTGGCGCCACGCCGCCGCGCGTCGGGAATTAGCTACAAGATCTTCACCATGAGGGGAAAACTCCAAGTTGTCGTAGGTTTTCCACTGATCCGGGTAGGCAATTTTTGCGCGGAAAGTCCCGAGCTTCTCCAGCGCGCGATCCCGCGTATCCGGCGTCATCCAATCGAGGCTGCTAATCCGCTGGCGGTACGCCTTCAGCAGGTAGTCCACCAGGGACAGCATCTTCTGCTTGTGTTCCGGCGGGAAATGGCGCGCGACGAACTCCCGGCCGATATCGTCGGAAATGGAGCCATCGAGGAACGACACCGCGCGCTTCCACCGGGCTCGCTGCTCGGTCGAGCCCGACAACACGCGCCCGTAGAAGTTAAACGACTCGCGGCTCACGTCCTCGGCCAGCAACGACGCACGCTGCGTCAAGATCTGCCACCCGGCCCATAGTTTCAGTACGGACAGATCCGTTTCCTGTGCCAGCGTCGCCACATGCTCCAGGTAGCTTGGTTCGCTAACCACGATCGTGTCCGTCGACAATTCTGTCGCTTCCAGCCATGATTTCCACGGGAAACCGGTGGGCAAATCGTCCACGGAGGTGGGGTTATAGGTCTTGAGCGCGTCGCGAGTGTCTTCCACATTCCAGTGGCCCTTCGCGAGGCGCGTCTCAAACTCAATGATGGTGTCCGCCAACTTCTCATTGGACGCGTCGGCGAATTCTGCCGGGACGAGGGGAGAGTCCTGCCACTCCGGGCCGCTGGTAGCGTCGCGAGCCATCGTGAACATCGTCGCAATATGCTCTTTAAGCTTGTCGACGATGGGGCGGTGAGCCTCTTCGCGGTAGTAGGCCTCATCGGGAAGAGTGAGCCCGCCTTGATTCAGATAGGCCGTGTCGATGGGTGAATCCGACGCCTTCGCCACGTAATAACCGGCCAAACCACCAATCCCGACGACGTCTAACGCGCCGAGTGCCCGCGCAAAATCCTCAACATTATCGACGTTGATACGTGCGAGATCGTCCTTCAGCGGAGCAAAACCGGCCTGGTTGACACCCTTGTCGCCGTCGACGTCCATGAAGCTTGCGAAACCCGCGCCGATCCGTGTGGTGGGGTCGGCGTCTTTGATAATCGCGTTGACATCCTCTTCTGCCTGGTCGCGAAGTGTGTGGAAGGTGCCGTCGACGGGGCGATCGTCGGGGATGTGGTGGTGCGATAGCCACGGGCCGGACACGTACCGGTAGAGATCGTCGCTGGGTGAAGGGCGAGTGGCTGGAGCTTCTGAAATATTGTCAGGGATTAATGTTTTGTCTGCGTGATCGGTGTTCGATGGCTCGTTTTCCGATGGTGTGGTGGGCTCGGGATTGTTCACGGTTATGACCTTCCTTTCATGTGTGAGGAATGATAGCGGGCGGGTAGGACATGCAGTCACGCTGCCATAGTGGGTAGCGGGGCCGGTGTGGGGTTCTCAGCATTCGCTTGTGGTGAGGTGTGGGCTGCACAGCCCAGGTGATTTTGGTTACAAAACAGAATTTTATTAGCTATAAGAAGCGGGTAAATGGGCAGGTCACCACCCAGATACTACCGACCGCCCGTTATTCTGTGGTGCTTTCCATACAAAAACTACGCGCGCAGGCACCCTGATGTCCCGCTGTGCTGCTATTGTCCTTCGTCATGAGTGGCGAGAATACACACGACATACCGCCGTGGGGGGACGCACCGAAAGAGGGGCAGCCACCCACGCACAGCACCGTCGCAAGCGTTGACGGAGGCGTCGGGGGAGGTCAACATCCTGACGCAGCCGGCGATCTTGACACGGCCCGGGAGCTCGACGCCGACGCATCCCGTTATCAACCCCTTCCGCAGGGGTCCAAGAAAACCGCTATTTGGGCAGCGTCGTTAATCGTTGTCGGAGGGCTACTAGCCGCACCGGTCATTATCGATAAGGGTGCGCCCGGTGACTATCCCGGCGATAAACACGGCGGGGATATCACCGTCGGCATGAAAGACAGCACGAACTTTACCGGTCCCAACCTGGGAGAATGCTACGACCAGTCGGACGATAACCCGTACGGATCCACCTACAAGTGTGGCAATGTCAACATCGACACGGCCACGATGAAAGGCAACGACGATGTAGACCACGTGTTCCGTCGTGGAATCCGGGCTACTGCCCACGTCAAAATCGACGGCGACCTTCCCACCACGGAGGCATCCAATGGTGAATGGGACGCGCGCGTGACGGCCTTGGAGCCGAAGGAATCCGTCACCAATCCGGACGCGAAAAAGGTGGTGTCCACGGCTTTTACCAAGAAGGACGATAAGTCAACAACCATTATCGCGACCGTGAGCAGTGCCGATGATGAAGCCCTAGCTAATACGATGAGCAAAATTGTTTCCGCGCGTGGCTTGAAAACTGATGCCGTGCGCATGGCCCTCACGACGTCGGCCACCAGTGACAATGACGCTCGCGGAGAGTCCAACGAACATCTACCAAACACGGGAGAGGCGTAATGCGAAAAGACGTATTCACCTGGACATACATCGTTCTTGCGGTCGTATGCCTCATTGCTGGCGGTCTCATGTCGGCCATGACTCTCGCGGAGACACCCGACGCTGTCGCAGTAGGTGTGGTGGGAGCCGCAATCTACCTCATTGTGTTTTTCGCTATCATGCGATTCCTGCCGATCTGGAGAAAAGGCAGCCTGATCTGGGTAATCGTGAGCCTCTACTGGGGAGCGTTCATGGTTATCTCCACCGTCATGGTCACGGAACTCGCCTTCGCCGACATCTTGAAGGAGGCGGGGTTGGGGCGGTTCGAAGCTTCCGCAACCGGCGCGATCCCGGAGGAGCTCGCCAAGGCGCTGGGCGTCTTCGTTATCCTCTTCATGGCGCGACGTGTCTGGGATAGGCCGTGGCATGGACTGTTGGCCGGCCTCTCTGTCGGCATGGGGTTCGAGGTCATGGAAAACTTCGTGTACAGCGGTGGTGGAGCCCTCTATAACGCCACGTCAGACGTGCAAGGCGCCACCGAAATGTGGATCCTCCGCACCGGGTTAGGGTTCGGATTGCACCCCATGTGCGCAGGTCTGGCCGGTTTCGGAATGGCCAGCGCCCTCATGCTGACCAACAAATCTATGCTGTGGCGGTTGACGGTGGGCATCGGTAGCGTGCTCGGCGCGATCGCGTTCCACGGATGGTGGAACTTCCAATGGCCAAGTTCGCTCCAGCTGGTTGCCGTCATCGTCGACTGGCTTGCTCTGCTCACTGTGACCATCGTCATTCTGGTTAAAAACTGGTCGAAGGCGAAGCGGGATAAGAAACGTCCTCTGCCTAGCCATAAAGAAGCCTGGGATCTGATTCCGGTGCGTGACACTCAATATCCATCAGTGCCGACGACCGCTGCGCAATGAGGCGGAATAAGGCGACCGTTCTGTGTGGGGCAGTGGTTTCGTCGGCAATTGTCATGCCATGTGGAGCCCCCGCTATGCCAGGTAGAGAAAGCGATGATACGCAAGTAATCGCATGAGTAGCGTGTTTCGCCTGTTGTTTATGTGTCTAATGAGTTAAAGTGTGGCCATGTCTGACTTGCGTAAGCCCTCCGCCGCACGTTCGCGTACCCGGTTTCGTCGAATCATCCCGGGACTCAACCCGTTCCCGAAAACGATGAAACACCGGAAGTTCGCCGGCGTAGCCCTTATGACAGGCTCTTTATTGACGACGGCCGCCCTCGTGTCCACGGCGACAGGGTTTACGCCAGCCGATGCCCTCAACGGCATCGACGTCTCGAGCAACAACCACTTCGGTGGGCAGGCGATCGACTGGGATTCAGTGGCCAACGACAACCAGTCGTTCGCGTTCATTAAGGCCACTGAAGGTACGAGTTACACCAATCCGTACTTCTCATCTGACTCGAAGAAGGCCAAAGCCGCTGGCCTGACGATTGGTTCGTACCACTACGCCCGGCCCGGCGGAGATCCGCGCCAAGAGGCGCAGTTCTACACGAAGGAACTAGCCAACCAGCCGCAGCCGTCGCTACCCCCAGCTTTGGACCTGGAGGAAACGGGCGGTTTGAGCCCGTCCCAGCTGCAAAAGTGGGTCCGTGACTGGGTTGATGAGGTGGAGAAGCAGACCGGCCGCACGCCGATCATGTACACCTACTACAGCTTCTGGATTAACAACATGGGGAACACCACGGAGTTCTCCGACATGCCGCTGTGGCTGGCGTATTACGAGGATTCCTTGCCATCGACCATCCCCGGTGGCTGGAACCACGTCACATTCTGGCAGCACTCCGGTTCTGGGTCCGTCGACGGTGTTAACACCGAAGTCGACTTGAACAAGTACGACGGATCGGACTCCGAGCTCGCCTCGCTGGCGAAGAGCATGAAGGAAGACACTCCGGTTGGCGGCGTGGCCACCACGGTGAAGCCAGCCGTGGACGCTGATGTTGCGTCGGCAAGTGTGTCCAACGACATCCAGCATCAGCTGCAGACCAGCTCAAACCCGGTTCTGAAGACCATTGGTAATTCGTTTAACGTCCCCATTCCGGATTCGGTTCTGGTGGCGACTTTGGGCGTGGCGGCCGGAACGGTGTCGCTGTCGCAGCTGTGGGACACGATTCGTGAAGAGGGCTTCGGTGGCCAGCTTGCCGATCAGCTCGTGCGGGCCGTGAGCGAAGTATCCCAGAACGGTGGGCTTCCGAAAGACCAGCTCCAAGGGCTTTTGGGTGACAATGCTGGAACCACCTTAGGGCAGCTGGAGAAGGCCCTGTCTGATGCGATGGTTGCCCTGGGCAGTGGCGGAGCGCCTGCTAGTGACGGTTCCGATGCGAATTCGTCGGGAGCATCGGGAAGTGCGGGAACGAGTTCCAGCGGTTCGGCTGCAGGAAGCTCTGACGCTTCGGGTAGCAGTCAAAGCTCCAACTCGGGTAGTGCGAGCGGATCGACTGGTTCGACCCAGCTCGACCAGGGACAGCAGGTTCAGTCCGTTCCTGACTCGAATTCATAGGCTCATCAGCATTTGATAGCAGCCGGTAGCATCCGATACCCGGTTGCACCCGGTTTACACAGGGGACGGCTCTTATGCGCGTACTGATAGCCCCGGACAAATTCAAGGGATCGCTCACTGCCGCGGAGGCAGCGGAGGCTATGGAGCGTGGGGTGAAGCGTGCCCTCCCGCGCACCGAGTGCGCGACAATTCCCGTTTCCGACGGCGGCGAAGGCCTTATCGAGGTCGCCTTGTCATCGTCCCGACGAGGTCGTCGTAGTGGTGGGGACGATGCGTACGCTGATTATGATGGTGATCCGTACGTTGATTATGATGCTGACCTGCGTGTAACGAAGGTACGCGGCCCACTTGGCGACGATCATGACGCACGGTGGGTTCTGATGAAGCCCTCCGACTCCAGTGGTTCTCACTCGCGTCGAATGGATGAATTCACCGAGCGCTTCGATGGCCACGACGGGGACGAGGGCCACGATTCTATTGCCGTTATCGAAATGGCGGAAGCCAGCGGGTTGGCATGGATCACGCCTGGGCCAGACGCGTCCCTGCGAGCGGACAGCTACGGTACAGGGCAATTAATTCGCGCGGCGGTGGAAGCCGGGGCAACAACTATTATCTGCGGGATTGGCGGTTCTGCCTGCACCGATGGCGGAAGTGGGGCACTTCGCGCACTCGGCGCTCGGATCCTCGACACTGACGGCAATGACGTTGCGCCCGGAGGTAAAGGCCTGTGCGATGCGCACGCGATTGATACGTCGGATCTCATACCTTCTCTCCGCCTGCGGCCTTCCGACCCTGAATCTGATCGTGTCCGATCACACCGCGAGTACCGCGTCCGCATCATCATTGCCACGGATGTCTCCAACCCTCTCCTCGGATCAGATGGCGCGGCAGCCGTTTATGCACCTCAAAAAGGTGCGGGTCCTCGGGAAATAGGCGCACTGGAGAAAGGTCTATCCCAATGGGCCGCGTGTCTCTCTCGCCTCAACGCAGACATTGATCCAGCCAAGGAAGGAATGGGCGCAGCCGGCGGTTTTTCCTCCGGTTTAACGGGGCTGTGCTCCGCTGTGACCGTTCCCGGTTTTGATGCCGTTGCCCAGCTCAACGGTTTTGACGACGCTTTAGAAGCCGGGGCTGATCTGCTGATCGTCGGGGAAGGCTCTCTAGATAAACAGACGTTGTCCGGGAAAGTCCCCGTCGCAGCAGCGCGCCGGGCTGGTGCGCGCGGCATTCCGGCCGTGGCTGTCGCCGGAGCAGTCAACGTTCAGAAGGACGAGCTCGCGAACGCCGGAATATCGGATGTCATTGGGCTCGCTGAGGTGTCAGATCGAGCGGGTGACACGGACGACACCATTCAGCACGCCGCCGAGTACGTCGAACGTGCTACAGAAAAGCTTGTCCGACGGTTCCAAGCGGGCCACACGCACCCGGTCTAGACACAACCGGCCTAGGCGGACGACCCCTGGTCTTTGTAATTCATCGGGCCAGGGTTCCACAGACCGGAACGAGTTTCGGTCTTTTCGGTAATATGTCCGGGTTTAATCTCTTTCTTCTTTGAATTGGCAGGTGGTAGGAGTAGGTCGAGTTCACCCCAGTCACGTCCCCAGTCATCCCTGAAGTAGGTGGGTAGAGCCATGGGGACTGTGGTTGTTTCGACCAGGCCGAGGGATCCGCCTCCGCTGTAGTCCATCCATCCGCTGTTGGCGCGTTGCGAGTCATAGCTGGGCGCTATTCGGTACTTCGGCAGCTCTGCCACGCCTGCCCAGTGATCATATTGACGCTGGCAGGGGAACTGCAGCGGTGTCTCCCATTCAAGGAACACCGGGTCCTTGCGGCCCACATAGGAATTGAGGGTCTCAAGCTGCGGCATCCGTGGCGGCGTGAACGCTAACCAGTCCCGCCGCGCTAACTCTTTATCTTTAGCGTGCAGACGGAGCACATTGGCGTCCTCGGGGATATCAGAAGTGAGGAACCGGAGGTTTCGCCACATGGGTGCGGGACCGGGATCAATGGGGAGGAGTTCACCCGTGTTGGTGACTTTGCCACTGTCATCTCTGTGGCCGTACTCCAGCACCAAATCGAGGCCCGGCTGGACAACTCCATTGCTGTCGATGTGCTTAATAGATCCCGCAGCCGACACCACGATCAGTGGTGATGTGCGCTGGTCCAGCTTGTACCACGACGTCTTAGTCTCGGCAGGTACCTGAATGCCGCTGCTGTACGAGCCGACAACCGGCACTTTCTTGGGGTTAAGCCCGAACGGAAGCGCAGCCGCAGAATCGTTAATCCCGCGCGTGTGCTGGGTACCACCCTTTGTTCCAGCGGAGCTCGTGGAGCTCGAACTCGAATTGCTCGTTCCCCGGGCATTCGCTTTTTCAGAGTCACCGGCCCCGGCTTCCCCACGGTTCGTCCCTAATGTTTGTGACCCGCTGGTCGAGTTGTTCGTGCTCTGGTCAGAACTATCCGTATCGGACGAGTCGTTAGTCGAGTTCCGCGACTTGTTGTTCTCCGCCCTTTCTTGTTCCGCAGCATCAACAGTGTCGACCGTGTTGAAGTCGATGTCAGGGTAGATGGCTGCCGGGATATTATTCGCGCCGAAGTTTTGGTTGTTATCGGCGGTCAACGAATCCTTAAACTTGCTGCCGTCGGCAGTCGAGAGCATATTGCTCGACGGGTGCTTTTCCACCTCAACATAATCTGCCATTTGACAGGTTTTCCCTGCTAGAGTGCGGATATTTCCTAGCCCGACGGAGTACGCGGGGTATTGCTTAATAAACGCTTTCCCCATGGCTGCACAGTTAAAGACGACGACGAGCGCGCAGAGAACAGCAATGGGTGACGACGTCAAAGCAGCGAACCGTTGTGCCCGCGCGCGTTCACGCTTTTCCAGCGCTTCGCTCTCTGAATTGGTTTCGGCCAGCGTCTCCTGGATGTCCAACCGGAAGGATTGGATAACTCCCCACACCATGATGAGCAGCGCGATGGCCAACACAATGGTGGACACTTGGGTGTCTTTGATCGAGATGGGTTTGTCGTACCACGGGACCCCGAGCGAGGAGACATACCACCAGCCGTTAATACCTGCCAGCGCGAGAGCTCCCAGGAAAATGGTGACACCGAGGTAGAGGAACCGGTTACGGACGGATCGCGCGGCAAACTGTGACGCGGCAACCGAGGCTAGAGCGGCAACAGCAGCTCCCACACCTGCGTAGACACCGAAGTGGTGGGTCCATTTCGTCGGCGTGAATGCCATGAAGAACGCCGTTCCGATAACGACGAGGACGAGCCGCTGCGTTGGCCCAGGCCGCGCGCCCAGCACGGTTTTGTGACGCAACATGGCGGCGAGCACGGTGCCCAGTGCCAGAATCACCATGAAGATGGGGAATCGGCGGGCGAAGGACCCGTTTTCCGTCGCGGAGAAGAGTGCTTCGTAACGGACCGACTCCTCGTACCAGTGAAGTGATGGGCCGATAAATCCGCGCAGCTTGATCGACTGCATCACGGTGGAGAGAGTTTGATCCCCAAAAACGGCGACGAGGATCGCGGTGCCCACTGCGAGGAATGGCGCGAGTAGCGCTGTAACCGCTCCAACAACCGCTTTCTTGCTTGAGGATTTCGGGGTGCCCAGCGCGTCAAGACGATGGATGACGATCCGGAAAATGCCGGACAGTGCCGCCAAGAGTGCAGCGACAGCCATGAGTCCGGTTGGGCCCGCCGCGAGCGATATCGACGCCACGATGACGGCGAGAGCTGCCGGAGCCAGTCGGTCCGTGCAGATGGCCCGTTCCAGAAGGACCCATGTCAAGATCGCGCCGAGGGCGATGACCGGCTCGGGGCGCAGGCCGTTGTTGTAGGCCATCCAGACGGCGAGGAACACGAAGCCCGCGGTCCAGTAGGGGACTTTTCGTCTGGCGATTTCTGGGCCGAAGCGTGGGATGACACACCGTGAGAGAAGGAACCAGGTGAGGAATGCGGCGATGATTTCGGGCAGCCGCATCCACGTGGATGTCGTCCCGGCCCGTGCCATGAGACCGAGGAGGTCATAGTAGGGGGCGCCGAAGGGAGATTCAGGTACGCCAAACCACCTGTAGTAGTTGGCCATGTAGCCTGAGTGTTTGGATGCCCTCGCCATCGTGAGCAGGTAGCCGTCGTCCGACGTATTCGCACCGAAGAAGTACCAGTAGATCAGTACGGTGCTGACTATGCCGTCGAGGGTGGTGAACTTCTTCCAGTTCTCCGGTAGCAGCGGTACACGGTGGCGTGGGCCGACCTTGTCTAATCTCCAGAGCGCGACAAGGGAGACCAGTGCCAAGACGAGTCCCGCAATCATCACGACGTATTTCACCAGGGTCGGCCGCGACGTAAACCGCGAGTCGATAGTTGCGTGCGCCTGGAACCCGGCGTTAATGGCGTCGTCTTTGGCGCTCGACGAGACCTCGGTATAGACACCGGTCATCTGTGGGCGCCTGTCTCCTTCGACAGTCGCCGAGAGTTTTTTCCCACTCTTGTCGGTCTGACCAGGCACATCAATGGTGGTCGACGTTGCGTCGGAGTGAACCTTGAGTGTGGCGTCGTCGGGCAGTGAGTCAAGCGTCGAGTTCGTGATCTGAAGAATGACCTGGCTGCGGTTGATGACGTCGACACCGTCGTCAGTGGCGCGAACAATGAGCCCTCGGGACGCGACGAATCGTGAATCGTGCGGGAGGGTGGAGAGGAGGTCGGTCTGGTTGTCGTTGAGGTTGTCAACCAGGGAAAGTGGGACCGTGAAGTCGAGCGACTCGGGGGAATAAGAAATCAGGGGTGCGACAACGGAATTGATGTTGTCGTTTTGGGGCCAATCAATGGACGATTGCGTCTGTTTGACGGGCAGGAGGGGAGTGAGAATGAACAACAGGAAGGCGGCAATACCGGTGACCGCCGCCACCATTTTGGTACACCGAATGCGGGAGTCTCCGCCCGAGCCTTCTTTACGTGGCTGCTGTGGGGCGGGACTGCTTCCTTTATTGCCGTCAGTTTTCACCCGTGACACGTGTTGGAAGTCTACGTCACGTTCCTGTGAGGAGACCATTCTGGTTACATCACCTGAAATTTATTGGGGCCTAACAGCGACGACGAATGGTCCGACTTGTGTCACTGTCCAGTCGCTGAATGCCTTGGGGTGGAAGTGCATGGAGCGGAAATGCACGTTGGGGTCGCTGGGGTACACGTCATCGGCGACGTTCAATGCCCAGTCGTCATCGTCGACGGAGCCACGGAAGAGGATGGCGTCGGGTTTCCTCCAGGGCATGTCGTCCATGGCGGAGTTGAGTTCCTCGGGTGTTTCGGCCTCTGACCACTTCTCGATGGCAGCGTTTCGTTGTTCGAATTCGCCGAGCGGGTTGGCGTAGTGGGCGGTGAGCGCTTGGAACTCGAGGTAGGGATGGTACGCCATGAAGGCTTGTTCGTCGGCAAGAAGAACAGTGTCGGTGGGTTCGCGCCCGATGGTGTCCACGACTTTCTGGTAGTAGGTGCCAGAATCTGCCGGGATTCCGTCGTTGCGATGTCCGTCGCCGTCGGTGTCGGAGTAGGCGGAATTGATCGAATGGGAGATGGACCAGGGGATTGTCGCTGCGAATTCGGTGGCCACAATCCCGACGAGCACGCCGACGACTAGTGTGATGGTGGGTGCCGCGGTGGCAAACCGTTCGGGGTAGAGAGCAGGTATCCCGTGTGCGAGGGCGTCACGGAGTCCGAGTACACCGGCGGTAGCGAGCAGCATGGTGATGGGTGGCTCCAAGCGGAATCCCAGTAGCGTCGTCCCGTGGAGTGTGGCGGCCATGGACAGCAGCACCCAGGCGTAGTAGGTCAGCACGGCGATGGCGATCGGCATGGCAATGGGATGGGTGAATCGCACAATGAGCCAGATGACTCCGATGAGGCAGAGGAACCCCAAAACGGTCATGTGGAACATGGGCGTGGGGATTTGTGTCCCATCGGCAGGGAGATAGTGCTGTGCTGTATCCGTGCTCCCATGTGGTTTGGTCAGCAGGTCCTTGATGTAGGGAGCCCAGACCGTTGCTGCGATCAGCAGGGAACCGATGCCAATTCCGGCGAGCCGGATGATCGGTAAGAGCGATTTCCGACGGATGGCGATGACGAGCCCAATGACGACGATGGCGAGGACATTAACACCAGTGAACAGGGTGTAAAGCGTTGCCGATGAACCGAGGAAGATAGCTGTTGCGAGGGCTGACCAGCGGGCTCCGTTGATGGCTCGCCATGCAAAAACAGCTGCGGCGGGGATCCCCATGCCGACAATGGCCGCGTAGGGCTCAAATGATGACAGGGAGAGCATGATGGCCGTGGTGGTGAGCGCAATGGTGGTGGCGAGCGGCAGGCTGCCGGTAATGCGTTGCCATACGGGTACGAGCATGCACGCTGCTGCGCTGAGCGTGATGATGGCCCATGGTTGGAATGCGGCCCATCCGGCGAGACCGGTGTAGTGGGCGAACCGCCCGCCGGTCATGAACCAGCCGGCGGGATAGAAGGTGGGAATGTCCGGGTAGGCCATGTCATGAAGGCCAAATTGTGCGGTCATCCGGGTGAGGAATTGGGTCCGAAATGCCTGATCTACGGAGATTCCGTCGAGGTACAGGCGGGTCGCGGACAGGGGGATAGTGAGCACCGTGCCTACTAGTCCGGCGGGAGACATGTAGGTGATGATGTATGTCAACCAGACCCGCCATCGCGGACGACGCACAGCGGGGGAGGGGGCTCCATTTTTTTCACCGGAGTTTTTTGCACCGGTGTCCTTTCCGACACTGCCATGTCCGGCTTGTTTTTCGTCGCGAACCCACCAAATGAGGAGGGCGGCAACGACGACAATGAGAATGGCCGAGGTCAGTGTGGAGAGCGCCTTGAGAACGTTGGAGTTGCTAAAAGCCGGATAGTGCGTGGTTTTCATGAGGCGCCAGAAAACCAGCGACATGGTCGCGCCCCCAGCCACCGCCAGGGCCATGTTTATGATGGTTCGCCTGAGCCCAATGTGGTCGGCGGTGCGGCTTGTAGCAGGCAGAACGGGATCTGCGGGTGCGGCTGCGTCGGCGTTATCGACACTGTCCGCGTCATGGGTTGTCGTGGTGGAATCCGCAACTGGTGTGGATGCTGGATCCTTGTGCGACGTATCGCTCCCCTTTTTCGATGCCATGGGGTAGATCATGGCATATCGGTGGGACAGAGGGGATATTGCCATGCCCCTCCGTGGCAGCGGTTAGTCGTCGCCAGTGATCAGGATCGCGCGGATCCCGGTGTGAAACCCGTCGCGCAGGCTAACGCGCTGCGATTCGCTCAGCGTGTATTCGTGCAACGATTCGCACGCGAATTGCAGGAGCGGGCGATCCACATTCGGCGGGAGCCCTCCGCCGGAGAGAACGTGCGCACTGTCACGTTGTTCCTCGGTCGCGACGTGGTGGAACCACCAGGTCGCATACTGTTGGCCGACGTCAAACGGGGTTTGGAATCCCGTGGTCGTCCAGATCTCGTTGGGCAGTGGCACGTATCGCGATCGGAGCTTCCGCCGTGGTGCCATCATCGATGGTTTCGGCGCGGGCTTCGGCTGTGGCGTGCGCGTTGCAGCCTCGGGAGCGCTGCCGTTGCCTGAGTCATCGTTCGAGTCATCGCCCGACGCAGTCCCGTCGGTATTCTCAGCCGAACTCCCATCCGATGCTTGCTGTGATGCCGCAAGTTGCGCTGCTTGATGGCGCGCAGCAACACTCCCCGGGGTCGCCACAGTGGTCGGCCGATCCGTCGATCGCGGATCCTCGGGCTTCCTGTCGTCCTTCGGCGCCGGGTTATCGGCCGCCTCCGTCGTGGAGCCTTCATTCGCCGCCAGAGCTCCCCCGACTGCTTCAGCCGGTTGAGTGGTTCGTTGCTTGCCGACGCTGGACTCCGGAATCCTCGTCGCGGGTGATCCTCCCGACGGCGAATGTTCCGTTTGCCCTGGTACCGCCTGGTCAGCATCCGTCGGGCGAGTTTGCGCCGTCGTGGTGCTGGCCTCGGGTCCGCGGTTCCCATCTCGGTTCCCATCGCGATCCCCACTGTGCCGACGATCCGCTGCGTTAGCGCTCCGTCGGGCGCAGGCCATCATGTCGGCCGGAGTAGGACGTGATGGAGCTGACTCCGCTGAGTGAGATTCGCGGGTGGACGTTGATTGCCCCCCGTGCTCACCATCGGCGGCATTGTTGTTTCCGCGGACGCGCCGGGATGCCCACGTGTCGTCGCTGGTGTTCCCGGGTTGGCCGGCCGCTCCATGTCGATCCGCCTCATGAGCGTTGGCCTCATGGGCATGGGTGGAGTCTGCATGTGAGGAGTGGTCGTCGCCACCCTTGTTTTGCGTCAGCTGACCGTTGTCGACGCTGGTCCCAGCTGTGGACGTTGTCCGCTTGCCAGCCGATGAGGCAGCGGAATCAATAGCACCGGCTCCACCACCGGACGTACCACCAACAGAAGCGCCCGAAGCGCCACCCTCGGAACAGTCACCACCGGACTTACCACCATCAGAAGCACCATCGCCCGGGGCGGTCTTGTCAGAAGAAGCATCCCCAGAGCCTGCGCCACTGGAGGCCTCATTTTCCGCTGTTTGTCCGTCGACAATGGGATCCTGCGCCTCCAGCGGACGCGGGGGAATCGACGGCGGAATGGGCCCCTCGAGCGGCTGGATCTGCATGGTATCGGCGAAGTCTTCGCGCGGATCTAGCACGGTGATCGAATCGCATTTGTGCCGGAGCGCATTGGACATCGAGTCCCAGCTGAACCCGTAGAGGTGGACTCGCACTCCCATCGCGGACGCTTCGACAACACCGGGGATCATGTCTTGGTCGCCGGACACAAGCACCATGTCGGAGCACTGTTGGCGGACCGCCGCCAGAATCATATCGGCAACGAGCCTGGTATCAACCGCTTTTTGTGTGCGCCGTTGCCCAGTCTCGATCAGCAGTCCCGCACGCAGCTGAACCCCGTCGACTGTCCGGAGTGCGCGTTGGTACCGGTGAGGCCCGGAATCCGGGATGCCGTCGTACCAGTTTTGTCGCTGCACAGGCTGGCCAACATGTTGCGTAATCATTCGGTCGAGCACTGAACAGACTTCGGGTAGATCAATTTCGAGCTGTGTTCGGGCACCTTCCTCCCATGAGTTGTAAAAGCTTGCTAGAAGATAAGAGGTATCGACGAAAACTAAGGTGCGTTCGAGCATCGTTCACGGTTTCCTAACTAAAATTTTATCTAACTTTTTGTAAAAGGTTCTGGGGTTCAGGTTAGCGATTTCTAGTCACTAACGCCGACTCACGCGCCCGCATTCTAGTGCATTTTGCGGGGAGCTCCCACTGTATTGGTTCCCCCAACTATTCAATAGTAGTTCGCTATGTATCACCTTAACGGGGGCTTGTCGACGCTCAATGTCGGGTTTCACCGCGCGCCCGTAGTGGACAAGGTGGTAAAGAGTAGAGGGTATGGACTTGCATTCGACGGATCCGACGGCAGATCCGCGCGACCGCTCTGCCGCTGCGCGCGATCGTCCTGCTGAAGAGCGTGATCGTTCTGCTGGAGAGTGGCGGGGATGGGATCCCGCCGACGCTCCAATCGCGTGGATGCGGAAAGCTACGGTGGTGGAGGCCCGCCGTGTGTGGTCCGCGCCGTGGAGGACTCGACGTCGTAAGGACGCCTCGGTTCTTGTGCGTGATTGCAACTTAGCGCTGCACGAGGGTTTGATTTATTCATTCGTGGGGGATGCTGCCGCTGAATCCACTGGTAGCCGGACCGCCACCGCTACCGCCGCTGCCACTTCTACCGCCGCTGCCACTCCGAACGTAGCTACTCCTAGCCCGTCGGCGTCGGCGGCCAGTATTTTGCAGGTTCTCGCTGGTCAAGAGCGCATTTCGGGCGGAATCGTCTCCGTGTTTGGCGAGTCCCCCTACGACAACGCCCGCACAATGGACAGCACCGTCCTGGCCGGGGTGTCGGTTCGGTACCCCGCCCAGTGGCGTGCTGACCGGGTGCTTCGCACTGCCGCCCGTCGTTACCCAAACTGGGACGACGATTACGCGGAAATGGTGTCTCGCACTTTCCAGCTGGATCTCTCTACCAAGGTCAATCACTTATCGACGCAGGCCAGGACGCTGTTGGGGGCGGTCGTGGCGGTGGCGGCGCGTGCGCCGTTGACGTTATGGGATAGGCCGTGCGAGGGGCTGAACCCGGAACGTCGGAAGTTAGTGATGCAGACTCTCGTGGCTGATTGCGCTGCACACCCGAGGACTGTGGTCATGAATCAGGCAGATCGTGGCGCCGACAACCTGGTGCACGCCTCCGCGGATCGCCTCCTTGTCGTCTCTGGCGGCACGATTGTCGGGGATTTTCCAACGGATGACGCGTAGGGGGTGTGTGATGCAGGTTCTTGACCGTTTGTCCTTGGCCGATGTGTCAACAGGTACCCGATGGTTAGTGGACCTGATGGTTGTCCTGGCGTTATGGATGGATGCGTCGCAGCCCGTGTTCGGTGCGGCGACGGCGATGGTGTGGTGCATCGTCACGCCGTATGGGAATCCGCGCTTGTTGGCTTATCGAGCGTTCGGCCTGACCATTGTTCGCTATGTTCGCGATTATGTTCTGATCGCCGTGGCCCGTTCAGTGGCGTTAGTCCTGGTTGGTGGTCTGATCGGTGTCCTCGTCCGACGCGGCATCGCAGGATGGAGTTTGCCGCCCTTTCTCGGTTCTTCCCGTGCGGAATCTGTGACTCCATTTATCGTGTATCTGCTGGTCGTGGCCTTTGCCGGCGTTGTGCTCGGGCTCGGTTTTAACGCATTTGCGGGGTCGCGAACGATGTCGCTGCGGCAGTATTCCGGGCTCGGTGGCGCCCAGAAGTTTGAGGGCGACCATTATGCAGAATCGACATTTGTAAGCGAAGGCGCCGGATTGTCGGATCTAATGGTGGAGCTGTGCGGTGGACGTTCTTCGGCAGAAACGCCCCGTACAGAGGAAGAACAGCACAACTTGACCTGGCACTTCCTACCTACCCGCGAAACGTGGTGGAAAGTTTTCGCTGTAGCCCTGCTTCTATGTGGCATTAGTTTCTCGACTAGCTCGATGATCACTCTCGTTGTGGGCCTGCTGGTGACCTGCGCACTTGTGGGCTTTGTGCTTGTCGCCATTGCCCGGAACGCGAGTAGTTTCGGCGTCCCGCGAGCCATTATGTGGCGAAAGAACTCAGTTCTCGCTCTAGGCCAAGCCGCATGGATAGCTGTCCTGTTCATCATCACCGCTGTGTCGATTGCAAGCTAACTCTTTTCCACCACCTCACTGGTTACCCGGCAACCAGTTCACAGTTCACCCTCCGCCCGTAGCCCACCGCCTGAACCCGTGGACTCGTCGTTTTATTGCCGACGGTGGTCTCGCTTGGTGAGTGTTCGTTGTTGTTTTGTGATCGACAACCTTTGTTGTGTGTGTTTGTTGTGGGTGTTTTGTGGTTGTGTGCTGGGGGTTTGTGGTGTGTGGGTGGGGTGTGTAGTGTTCTTTGTCGTCGCCGAGGCAGCCCGCCCGGTTACTGGGAAGGCAGTGATCTGGTTGTGGGTTGTGTTGGTGGTTGGGGTGGAGATTCTTTCACTGTTTTTGTTTGCCGGTTTTGGGGCGTGTTTGCGTCTGGCTGGTTGTGGTGTTAGGGTTTCTGCTTGCTGCACGTGCTGGTGCGCCGGTTGTGGTGTGCTTGGTGGTGTGTGTGCGTGTGTTGTGTGAGAACTCGATAGTGTGCCAATGTACTTTTGTGTTGGTCGCAGCAGGTGCCACAGTGTTGTGGTGGTTGCTTTGATCATCATGACAAGATTTTTTATCACCTAAGTTTTTTGTGGTGTGGTTGTGGTCTGCCTGCCCCGTTGGTGGGCTGCAACATTTGTTTTTTATGGATTCTGATGCAGGATTTTGTTTTTGTGTCGGGGTTTGTTTTTTGCTTGGTTTTCAGGCTTTTTGTGCTTTGTTTGTATGGAGAGTTTGATCCTGGCTCAGGACGAACGCTGGCGGCGTGCTTAACACATGCA
>OKFO01000085.1_pt1 | contig 40675 bp, 29 predicted proteins | sample 1610231 | NCBI WGS metagenome assembly OKFO01 (sample SAMN04436633, study PRJEB24849) | human gut metagenome | biome: human gut; feature: NICU; material: stool | host: Homo sapiens | place: USA: Saint Louis, MO | collected 2010-01-17 | reverse complement strand
TGTTGCTGCTTTATTGCTTGTCGACGCAATTGCCGACGTGACCACGTCGTTTCCGAATATCGGCAGTGCCGTTGTGACCATTCCGGTGGAATTGTTTGTGAGTGGTTGGGCCGCATGGTGTGCCTATGCGTGGGGGAAGAGCGTCTGATCGTGCGGGTAGAGCTTTTTCGCGCGGAAGAAAACATTCGCGCGGAAGAGGCCAGTCGCGTCGGCTGAGGCCATTTACGTTCGGGGTGAAAAGGCGTAAGTGTGGAGTGAGAGCGCAGGAGGTTATGCCATGATCACGACGGAAAAGATTCACGATCACCCGGCGGAAGGGGAGGGGACGCGGATTCTCGTGGACCGGCTGTGGCCGCGCGGGGTGAAGAAAGCCACGGCGCCAGTTGATGAATGGTTGAAGGGCCTCGCTCCCTCACCGGAGCTGCGGAAAGACTGGGGCCATGACCCAGCGCGCTTTGCTGAATTCGCGGATAGGTATCGCTCTGAGCTGGATGAGCGCTTGGCCAGCTATAAAGACGCCACCGCATCGGGTGGCGACGGCGACAGCTCGGACGCCGACTCCGATTCGGAGGCTGCTCAGGTGGGGGAGTTATGTGATCGGGCAGCGTCGGGAGGAAACATCATCTTGGTCTTTGCAGCGAAAGATCGTGTGTTTAATCATGCCGTTGTTCTGAAAGGGTGGCTCGATGAGCACACGCGTTAATGGTGTGTGCGCCGACGATAGCCCTGCCGGTGCGCACACTAAAACTTCCCACGGGGGCTCAACCTTGTGCGGGAAACGTCGGCCATCAAGGTCGGCTATGCACACGGGAACGCGCGAAAAACGTCGGCTATGGACACCCGCCACACATACGGGGAGCCACTTCCGTGCACTAAAAACACCATCCTGACCAGCGTCGATAAGAAAAATTGAGTCGTGTGGAATAACTTTGAGCACGTCGTCGTTACATCTAATGTCGCAAGGTTGAGCGAGTAAGACTCAAGTTAGCTTGACAAGCCTGAGTCTTCTGGGTCAGACTGTGACAGGTCGTTGAGTCTGATTCACTCAGCCTCATACAAATACGTAGATGCTCCGGGTGAGATCACGGGCAGGACCGCAGGCGAAAGCCGAGAGCGGCCGCCGAATGATCCGCCGGGCACAACAAATGTAACGAAAGGAAACACAGATAATGGGACGTGCAGTTGGAATTGACTTGGGTACTACGAACTCAGTGGTATCCGTTTTGGAAGGTGGAGACCCCACCGTTATCGCTAACTCCGAGGGCTCGCGGACGACGCCGTCGGTTGTAGCTTTTTCGAAGAACGGCGAGGTGCTCGTTGGGCAGTCGGCAAAGAACCAGGCCGTGACCAACGTTGACCGCACTATTCGCTCAGTTAAGCGCCACATCGGCGACGACTCCTGGAATGTCGATATTGACGATAAGAAGTACACGGCGCAGGAGATTTCCGCCCGTATTCTTCAAAAACTGAAGAGAGACGCTGAGAGCTACCTCGGCGAGGACGTGACCGACGCCGTTATTACCGTCCCGGCTTACTTCTCCGACGCTCAGCGTCAGGCGACGAAGGACGCTGGCCAGATTGCAGGCCTCAACGTGCTTCGTATTGTGAACGAGCCGACGGCTGCCGCGCTGGCGTATGGCCTTGAAAAGGGCGAAGACGACCAGACCATCCTGGTGTACGACCTCGGTGGCGGTACCTTCGACGTCTCCCTCCTGGAGATCGGCGAGGGTGTTGTTGAGGTCCGCGCAACCAACGGTGACAACAAGCTCGGTGGCGATGACTGGGATCAGCGCATCGTTGACTGGCTGACCGACAAGTTCAAGTCATCACACGGCATTGACCTGACCAAGGACAAGATGGCTATGCAGCGTCTGCGTGAGGCCGCTGAGAAAGCCAAGATTGAGCTGTCTTCCTCGCAGCAGACCAGCATCAACCTGCCGTACATCACGGTTGACGAGGACAAGAATCCGCTCTTCCTCGACGAGACGCTGTCCCGCACGGAATTCCAGCGCATTACCCAGGATCTCCTGGACCGCACCCGTAAGCCGTTCCAGCAGGTTCTTTCCGACGCCGGCATTTCCGTTTCTGACATTGACCACGTGGTTCTCGTCGGCGGTTCGACCCGTATGCCAGCCGTCACCGACCTGGTCAAGGAGTTGACCGGCGGTAAAGAGCCGAACAAGGGCGTTAACCCGGATGAGGTTGTCGCTGTCGGTGCTGCTCTCCAGGCCGGTGTGCTGCGCGGCGAGGTCAAGGACGTTCTGCTTCTGGATGTCACCCCGCTATCCCTCGGTATTGAAACCAAGGGCGGCGTGATGACCAAGCTCATCGAACGCAACACGACCATCCCGACGAAGCGGTCCGAGACCTTCACCACGGCGGAAGACAACCAGCCTTCCGTTCAGATCCAGGTCTTCCAGGGTGAGCGCGAGATGGCGTCGGCTAACAAACTGCTCGGTTCCTTCGAGTTGGGCGGAATTGCGCCGGCTCCGCGTGGTATCCCGCAGATCGAGGTCACGTTCGACATCGACGCCAACGGTATTGTCCACGTCACCGCGAAGGATAAGGGCACCGGTAAGGAAAACACCATTAAGATCCAGGACGGTTCTGGCCTATCCCAGGACGAGATCGATCGCATGGTGAAGGACGCCGAGGCTCACGCGGAAGAGGACAAGAAGCGTCGCGAGGAGCAGGAAGTTCGCAACTCTGCGGAGTCCATGGTTTACCAGACCCGCAAGTTCGTCGACGACAACAAGGAGAAGGTCTCCCAGGACATCCAGGACAAGGTTGAGGAAGCTGCCAAGGGTGTCGACGAAGCCCTGAAGGGTGACGACATCGAGGCCATCAAGTCCGCTGTTGAGAAGCTGTCCGCAGAGTCTCAGGAGATGGGCAAGTCCCTGTACGAGTCCGAGGCTGCCAACGGTGGAGCTGCCGGTGGCGCAGGTGCCGCAGGTGCCGCGGGTGCCGACGCTGGATCTGACAACTCCGACCCCAACGTTGTTGACGCCGAGGTAGTCGACGAAGACAAGAAGGATGATGACAAGTGAGTCTAGGCAACGACATGCCCGATGACCCGGGTGCGCCGGCCAACACAGACCCCGAAGGCGCATCCCCCAACGAGGCCGAAGCTGCGGTGGACGAAGCCCGCCTCGCACAGGAAACGCCCAACGGAGACGCTCCGGAAGGGGCCGTCGACGGTGAGAACGTTGCCGAAGAGCTTGACGACATCGACGCTGAAGTAGATGGTCTTCAAGACGATCCCGACGTAGCGGTCGAATCCGCCGAAGACGATGCTGCCCGCGACCTCCAGGACGAGGGGCAAGAGCCCGTTGATGATGGTGCTGGTGTGCCTGGTGCTGGTGCCGCGTCCCCCGTCGAGAAGCAACTCGAAGAAATGACTGCCGATCTGAAGCGAGTCTCCGCCGAGTACACCAACTACCGGCGTCGGGCTGAGCGCGATCGGGCGGCCACATTCGAGCTGGCCAAGGCGCAAGTCGCGAGTGACCTCCTGCCTATGGCGGATGACTTCGACCTTGCGGAAAAGCACGGCGATTTGAAAGAGGAAGGGCCACTCAAGGTCTTCTCGGACAAATTCACCAAGCTGATCGCGGATTTGGGTGTTGAAAAGTTCGGCCAGGAAGGCGATGCTTTCGACCCCAACTTCCACGAGGCCGTTCAAGACATGTCATCTGGCGACGAGAAAACCGTGGCGACGGTTCTGCGCGCCGGGTACCGAATGGGCGACCGCGTGTTGCGAACAGCAATGGTCGTGATCGGCGATCCAGAGTGATTGGGCCGGCCCTGACCATGGGTCATCGTGAGTAACCCTTATCTTTAGCTCTTATCTTTAGCCCGGGTGGTTAATAGCCGCCCGGGCTTTTTCATGCGTTGATGAGCGTTGGAGCTGGATGAGTGCAGCGCGTTGCTCGTGCCTGCTTTCTCCTCCGTCGCCTCCTCGTAGTGCCCCGTAGTGCCCGTAATACGCAGAATTGCAGCCCCAGTAGCTTACTGAAACAAAATATCCTTCACTGGCGAATTAAATAGAGTCCCGGGCATACTATGTGCACAGCTGGCCCAATCGTCGGCAGTACATATAGGCGTCTGCGTGGAGCGCAATTCTTAGGTGCAATTCCTGGGTACGAGGCCGATCCCGCGATGGCCGCCATGAAACATGGCGTAGTCGTCGTACAAAACGGGTGAAGCCACCGTCCCTTTTTGGTATGGTCTCCTTTCACAATTAACTCCGCGCAGTGAGCCACTAGTTTCCCGCCTAGTTATCAGTTCCCCAATGATGGAAGCTTTATGAAAGAAGCAGCAGCCCCTGAGCAACGTGTTCAGCTTGACGAATCACCTATTAACAACACTCAGACAGGGGAGCGGTATTCGCCCCGAATGGGTTTGGGCGAATTCACCATGAATGTCCTCAACGGCATTTCGGTTGCCGTTGTTGTGGCATTGGTGCCCCAAGCGCTGTTAGGAGAGCTATTCAAGGCCCTGCTTCCCGTGTTCCCGCAGGGGAAGGAAATCATCGGGATGGTGTCCGTCGCCTCCAGTATGTTGCCGATAGCCATCGGCCTCCTGGTTGCGATGCAATTCAAAATGACGCACATTCAGACCGCCACCGTCGCGATCTCGGCCGTGATGGGATCGGGTGTCGTCAAGGGGATAAATTCCGACGGATTCCTCCAGCTCAAAGGTACCGGGCTGGTGATCAACACCGGCCTGACCGCTGCCTTTGCCGTCATCATGATTCTCCTCATTGGTGACAGGCTGAAGAGCTACACCATCTTGGTACTTCCGCCGACGGTCATCGTGATAGCCGGTGGTCTCGGTAAATTTGTGACGTACCCGGCGGTGCTGGTGTTCACGAAGTGGCTGGGGGACCTCGTCGTCGGAGCGGCGGATCTGCAGCCCATCGTGATGGGGCTGATCCTGGGCATTGCTTTCGGCGTGATGATGGCATCGCCAATTTCGACGGTCGGTATTGCCACCGCTATCTTCCTGTCCGGTATTGCGTCGGGCGTGGCGAACGTTGGATGCTGCGCCGTTGCCTTCACCATGATGTGGGCCGGGTGGAAAGTGAATGGGCCGGGCGGATCGCTTGTGCATGTGGTGGGATCCGCGAAAGTTCAGGTTGCCAACATGATGCGACGGCCTGTTGCGCTGTTGCCGGCCATAGTTGCGTGCGGCGTTAGTGGCATTGTGGCGGGCATTTTCCGGGTGCAAGGTACGCCCATTTCGGCCGGGTTCGGGATTTCCGGGCTCGTTGGGCCGCTGGCAGCGCTGAATGCCGAGGGCTGGGGATGGAGTGTTCGGAACATCCTGGTTGTCGTGCTTGTTTACGCGGTCGTGCCGTGTGTATCGGCGTATTTCGCAGTCAAACTCTTCGATAAGAAGCTCGGCATGACGAACCAAGATATGTATGCCTTGAAGTTCGACTAAACCTCTGTGGGGGGAGCGATCAGAGATTTAGTCGGCGGGGGGCGGGGCTTGTGATTGGTGAGTGTAACCAGTCTGGGTGGCGCCTGGTGTTTGTGGGGGATGAGCTGGGCTTTTTGGGGTGGGGATCTCCGGGTCCAGGCTGCCTTCCGTGCTTAGGGCCTAAAACTGCGGCGGTATATGGCGGGTCTATGCGAGAACTGCGGGGGTATATGGTCAATTTTCGGCCGATTTCCGCCCATATACCTCCGCACTTTAAAACGTCCCAATATTCCCCCGTAGTTTTCATGCTCCACTCAGGTCGGGACGACGCCCGACGGCTCTCGGGCGTGTGACTTGCCGGCTTTGTGATTCCCGGCCGTGCCTTATTCGCCGGTTCTTTGCCCCGTCGCACTTTATTCAGGACTGAATCATGAGATGGGCCGGTTCAAGCTCCGGCCTAGAAAACGTGGCTCGAGCCTGGAATATTTTCCCTGTTTGAGCCGTTATTCCCAATGTAAAGTTAAGTCTACTAGACTCAACCTTGAGGGTTGGTGAGCAAGCCATGTGTGTGGTGGTGCTAGTTTGCCCTGCGGTTTTGGCATGCGCTGACGACGGCCGTGCGTCCGGAACCACGGGCACAAACCCCGACGCCAGCCGGGCGGCAAATGGCCGGAAGTGATCGGCTAACGCACCACGAAGGTGCCGCAATGCCATAACGCGCCACGTGGCACCCCACACGCCCCACGGCGCATCAACCCCATCAACCAACACAAGACAACAACAGTAGCAAGCAACAAAGCGACAAATATCGGAAGAAGGCAAAGATGACGGCTCAACGAGAATGGGCAGAGAAGGATTATTACAAGGACTTAGGAGTTTCTCGCAGCGCCAGCGAGGACGAGATTAAGAAGGCGTACCGCAAGATCGCGCGCGATAATCACCCGGACAGCCACCCGGGCGACTCCGCCGCGGAGGAGCGGTTTAAGCAAGCCAGCGAGGCGTATTCCGTCGTCGGCGATGCCAAAAAACGCAAGGAATACGACGAATTGAAGGATATGCTGGCTTCTGGTGGCCTCGGCGGCTTCGGTGGCAGCGGCTTCAATAACGGCGGCTTTAACTCGGGCGGATTCGGCGGCCAGTACGGGTCGCCTGGAGGTTTCCGCACCACATTTAGCAATTACGACACGGGCAGCGGCTTCTCCGCCTCCGACCTATTCGGCGGCGGGTCCGGCGGAGGCATCGGCGATATCCTCGGAGACCTCTTCAACGGCCGGGGTAGCGCGTCTGCTGCCGCCAGCCGTGGCCAGCGCAACCTGCGCGGTGCCGACGTCGAAACGGAAATTACGTTGGATTTCCGTGAGGCTACCAAAGGCGCCACGGTGCCGATCCGCTTGACGAACCCCTCGTCGTGTCAGGAGTGCCACGGTTCGGGCGCGAAACCTGGGACGTCGCCGCATACATGTTCGACGTGTAATGGCAAAGGTGTCGTGTCCGATAATCGCGGCGCGTTCGGGTTGTCGCGGCCGTGCTCCGATTGCGGCGGCACGGGCACCAAGATCGACGATCCCTGCCCAGCATGCAAGGGCAGCGGTGTGACCAACCGCACTCGGACGATTACCGTGCGTGTGCCGTCGGGCGTTGTCGATGGCCAGAAGGTTCGCTTAGCTGGTCAGGGCGAGGCGGGAATGCGCGGCCGTCCGGCGGGCGATTTGTTTGTCACGGTACATGTGCGGCCGGACAAGCTCTTCACTCGCAAGGGCGACGACCTGCGCGTCACCGTCCCGGTTAGCTTTTCTGAGCTCGCGTTGGGCGGGGTTGTCACAGTGCCGACGCTGGACAACAAGGTTCGCGTCAAGATCCCCGCGGGCACTAACGACGGCCGTACGCTGCGTGTTCGTGGCCGCGGTGTGCCGAAGCGTAATCAGAAGAACGGCGACCTTTTGGTGACGGTGAAGGTGGCGGTCCCTCCGAAGCTGGACGAAGGGGCTGCCTCTGCGCTTCGTAGCTACGTGGCCGAAGAGAAGCGCCTGGGCTTTGACCCGCGCGCTAACTGGCCAGGGAAGGAGGGGTAAGTCATGGCTTCGAACTCTGATCGACGACGCAACACGACGGACTCCTCGAGCGCTGGCGGAGCTGGCGGTACGCGTGGGGCTGGCGCTGGCGCCGAAACACGTGGCGGTGAAAGCCGCGCGACCAGCGACACGTCCCGCCAAACGCACACCAGAGGACATGGGCAGCCGCTGGGCGAGGTACGTCGGGAAGAAGTTTATGTCATCTCGGTGGCGGCCGAATTGACCGGACTCCACGCTCAGACGCTCCGCACCTACGACCGCATGGGGCTGGTCACGCCCGAGCGGACGCGCGGAGGTGGGCGTCGATACTCGCCTGATGACATTGAGATGCTTCGCGAAATACAGAAGCTTTCTCACGAAGATGGTGTTAATCTCGCGGGGATACGGGCGATCATTGACCTGAAGTCTCAGGTGGATGAGCTGCAGGCGGAGAACCACCAGCTTCGGGAGCGGTTGGCTCGTATGGAAGCTCAACACGGCAGGTCACGTGGGGAAATTGTGCATGTGCCTCGGTCTACCGCTGTTGTGATGTGGGAACCAGGGGCTCGCCGTAGAAAGGATAGGCGTGATAGAAGGTAGCCGGCCGCGCGGCCATGACTCCGTGGTGCAGGATGGCGACGCCGTTGACGACGATGTGGCGCAGGACGCCACCGGAGTCCATGAAGCATCCCTGGTCCCCGTGGTCACTGTCCTTCAAACTGACGGATCGCGTTTCGTCGACGCCGTGTTTACTCATCTTTTCGCCCGCCGCCCCTCGTTTATCCGGCGGCTCCCCGCGGACTTATCGCAGCTTAAACCTAGTTTTCGGCGCGCGCTGGTACATGTGTACGCCAAGCAGGCGACAGGGAACGGGCTGGATCGACGCACACGGCGCTTCCTCCGGCACCTCGCCGAAGACCACCGCAGCTTCGGCGTCGAAGCCCCCGACTACGTCGCAATGGGGGATGCCATTATCGACGCCGGCCGCGAGATCATCGCGCCGCAGGTCACGTCGGAAGAATTCGAGCTCTTCGCGATGGCAACCGGCCAGATCATCGGCCTCATGGAGGAGGGCGCGGCCGAATACAGCGAAGTCCCCGTGCGTTGGGGTGCCACCGTCCTGGATGTTGACCACCGGTCCGACGCCATCACGGTCGTTCGGCTCGCCGCGGACTCGCCGATCCCGTACCGCGCCGGACAGTTGGTGCCGGTCCTGGCCCCGCAGTCGTCGGGTAAGCGGAAGTGGCTGGCGCCCGCTATTCCGCACAGCGACGACGGGCTGATCGAGTTTCACCTCGAAGTCCCCCGGCCCGAAGCGCCTGGGCAGCAGGCGCTAACCGGCAGTTCAGCGCTGGTTTTTGACCTCGCCCGCATGACTCGTCCGGGCGATGTGTGGGAGATCGGCGCCGCGCGCGGCGCCATGACAGTCGATCTTCTCGACGGCTCACGCCCCGTGTTGATGGTGGCCCACGGTGCCCATCTGGCGGCGATTCGCGCCATCATCCTCGATCTCGCGGCGAAACCGTCGCCGCGGCAGACTCACCTGTTCTTCGGCGCCGAGTACCCCAGCGACCTCTACGAGCTCCGGACGCTCTGGTCATTCGACACGGCCATGGACTGGCTGACCGTGCATCCTTCGTCGGCGCATGCGGAGGAGGACCAGTTCGCCCGCATGTCCGCTTACGCTGTCGCGCCGCGCGATTTCGTTGTTCGGGAGGGTATTTCACTTGCCGACGACGTTATGGCGCGCGGCCCGTGGCTCGGCCATGAAACGCTGTTGGCGGGGCCGAAGACGATAGTGGGGGACATCAAACGGAAGCTCATGGCGTCGGGCATGAACCCGGCGCTGATCACGATGACCGCGTAGACGTTCGCGACGAGGGGCACGTGCGCCGCGCCCACCCACGAGCGCGCTACGCGATAACCACCACGAGGTCGCCACCGTCAACGTGGAAGGTCCCGTCGGAAATAATGCGCTCGATGGTTCCATCAACGGGGGCCGTGATGCTGGCCTCCATTTTCATCGCCTCGATCACCGCGATCTTGTCGCCGGCGTGAACAGTGTCGCCTTCGTCCACGGTCACCGTGACATTGCCCGCGTATGGTGCGGCGACATGGCCGGGGTTGGAGCGGTCGGCTTTCTCCGCGGGGTTGACGTCGGCTTCGACGGATTCGTCGCGGACAAAGACGGGCCGTAGTTCGCCATTGAGGAAGCACATGACGGTTCGCACACCGCGCGCGTCGGGCTCCGAAATGGACTGCAGCTGCACAATAAGGTCAATACCTTTAGTCAGCTGAATCTTTTGCTCTTCGTTGGGGTATAGGCCGAAGAAGAACTGGTTCGTGGACAGTCGGCTGACCTCACCATATTCGTTGCGGTGCGTATCAAAATCAGCCGCGGGACCGGGGAAGAGCAGACGATTCAGCGTGTTCCGACGATCCTCTGACGACCCATTCAAGTGGTCCTCATCCTCGGCCGATACTGGCGTGATCTCCGGTGTTTTCTCCCGACCCTTGAGGGCTTGGGTACGGAATGGTTCGGGCCATCCACCGGGTGGAGTCCCCAGCTCACCGTTGAGGAACCCGATGACCGAATCCGGGATGTCATAGTCATTCGGATTCGCAGCGAAGTCCGCCGGATCAATACCCGCCCCGACCAGCTGTAACGCCAGGTCGCCGACCACCTTGGACGAGGGCGTCACCTTCACCAGGTGCCCAAGCATCTTATCGGCCGCGGCATAGGCGTCTTCGATTTGCTCGAAGTTGTGCTCCAGCCCCAGCGCCGTCGCCTGCGCGCGAAGGTTCGTCAGCTGGCCACCAGGGATTTCGTGGTTGTATACCCGGCCCGTTGGGGCAGCGAGCCCCTTGTCGAACGGCGCGTACACCGAGCGCACGCCCTCCCAGTACGGTTCTAAGGCGCTCACGGCCGCCAGGTCCAGGCCGGTGTCGTACTTTGTGTTCGCCGTGGCTGCGACGATGGCCGACAGCGACGGCTGCGAGGTCGTCCCCGCCATAGGAGCCGAGGCACCATCGATAGCATCCGCGCCTGCCTCCCACGCAGCCATGTACGTGGCCAGCGATCCACCGGCAGTATCATGCGTGTGAATGTGAATGGGCAGGTCGAATTCCTTACGCAGCTCGGTGACAAGCATGCGCGCCGCCTCGGGGCGGAGCAGTCCGGCCATGTCCTTGATCGCCAGAATGTGCGCGCCCGCGTCCACGATGGTGTGCGCCAGATTCATGTAATAATCCAGCGTGTAGAGCTTTTCATTGGGGTCGGCGACGTTGCCGGCGTAACTCATCGCCACTTCCGCCACGGCGGTCCCGGTTTCCCGGACAGCATCGATGGCGGCCTTCATCTGGCTGACGTCGTTCAGGGCGTCGAAAATTCGGAAAATGTCGACGCCAGAGGCGGCAGCTTCCTTCACGAACGCCTTCGTGACGGTCTCGGGGTAGGGGGTATATCCGACGGTGTTGCGCCCGCGGAGCAGCATCTGGATGCACACGTTCGGCATTGCTTGGCGCAGGCGGTCCAAACGCGCCCACGGGTCCTCCTTGAGGAACCGCATGGCGACGTCATAGGTGGCGCCGCCCCACGCCTCGACGGACAGCAGCTGGGGTGTCGTGCGCGCAACGTGACCCGCGGCGGCAACGAGGTCGTTCGTGCGGACGCGCGTGGCCAGCAACGACTGGTGCGCATCGCGGAACGTCGTATCGGTCACCGCAACACCGCGGCGTTGGCGTAGCTCCTGCGCGAATTTTTCGGGCCCGAGCTTCAGAAGCCGGTCGCGTGATCCCTCGGGCAGCGGGGCCGACGTGTCCAGCGTCGGCAATTTATCTGCCGGGTTGAGAGTGGTCGCGCGCTCACCGTTCGGCTTGTTCACCGTCACAGTGCCCAAGTACCGCATGATCTTGTCGGCACGGTTGGCGTACGGCTTGGTCGTGAGCAGATCGGGGTGATCAGCGATAAACGACGTGGTGAAATTGCCGGCACGGAAATCGGGGTTATCCAGAACACCGCGAAGGAAGCGAATGTTCGTCGCGACGCCCCGAATGCGGAATTCATCAAGCGCGCGCCGGGCACGATGGACAGCGGAGTCGAAGTCTCGCCCGCGGCAGGTGAGCTTGACCAGGAGCGAATCGAAGTGTCCGGTGACCTCGGCGCCCGTTGCGGTACCCCCGTCGAGGCGAATACCGGAACCGCCCGGCGACCTGTAGGCCGTGATGTACCCGGTGTCGGGGCGAAAGTCGTTGGCGGGATCCTCCGTGGTGATGCGGCATTGCATCGCGGCACCGTGGAAGGAAATAGTGTCTTGAGTGAGTCCAATCTCGGGCAGCGACGCGCCCGCCGCGATCTGCAGCTGCGCCCGGACGATGTCGATATCCGTGATTTCCTCGGTGACGGTGTGCTCGACCTGCACGCGGGGGTTCATTTCGATGAACACGTGGTTGCCGTCTTCATCAACAAGGAATTCGACGGTTCCCGCCCCGCGGTAGTTGATGTGCCGCGCGAAGTTCACCGCGTCGGTGCAGATGGCCTCGCGCTGTTCGGGCGTCAGGCTAGGTGCGGGCGCGAGTTCCACTACTTTTTGGTGGCGACGCTGCACGGAACAGTCGCGCTCAAAGAGGTGGACGACGTTGCCTTGCCCGTCGGCGAGGATCTGCACCTCGATGTGCTTCGGATTGACTACTGCTTGTTCAAGAAAAACGGTGGGGTCGCCGAAGGCGGTTTTGGCCTCATTGGATGCTGTCTCGCATAGCTCGCGGAGTTTGTCGCGCGAGGGGATGAGGCGCATACCACGCCCGCCACCCCCGGCAACGGCCTTGACGAAGAGTGGGTAGGGCATATCCGATTCGTCAGCCAGGCGTTCTAGCTCGTCGAGGTCATCGGTGGCGGGGGTATCGCCGAGGGTGGGCAGCCCAGCTTCTTTCGCATTGTGGATAGCGGTGGCCTTGTTGCCCGTCATGTCGAGGACGTCGGCGGTGGGGCCGACGAAGGCGATCCCCTCGCGTTCACAAGCGCGCGCGAGCTCGGGGTTCTCGGAGAGGAATCCGTAGCCGGGGTAGATGGCTTCGGCTCCCGAGTCTTTGGCAACGGAGATGATTTCGTCGACGTCGAGGTAGGCCTTAACCGGGTGGCCTTCTTCTCCGATTTCGTAGGCTTCATCAGCCTTGATGCGGTGGGAGGAGTGTCGATCCTCCCAGGGGTAGACCGCGACTGTGCTGGACTCAAGTTCATGGGCAGCGCGGAACGCGCGGATGGCGATCTCGCCGCGGTTGGCGACGAGGACCTTGGAGAAGTGACGTACTGGCATAGCTTCCTATCTCAACGTTGAAGGTGAGCTGGTCGTGTCGATGAGTTTAGCGGTAACTATGCCAATTAGTGATCTCAGTTGGTGAGGCCCTTGATGTAGCCGAACCGGTGGTTCGTGATGGATACCGCTTGTTCCAGCAGGAATGGCAGGATTTCACGACGGCCATCTGCAAGAACCGGATGGTCGATAACGATGGATCCCGAGTGTGCCGCCGCTTTGTACAACGCCGGGTCAACGTCGCCGAGGGTGCGAACACGAACCGACTCCGCGTTTTCCACTTCGGCCGCGTAGGTGGCGTCTTCAACACGACGGATGCTGAACCCCATGGCCCCGAGCTCGATGGCAGTCTCCGCGGTGGCGGAAACGTCCATCGGCGTGCCGGAGATTTCGGACGCCAGTGTCAGGCGGACGAGGTCACGAATGAGGGTCGGCGAGGAGCTGGGGGATCCGACTCGGATGCGCAGTGGTGCCAATAATGGCCGGTAGCGGAAGATATTGGACTCCGCGATGAGCGCAGTGTTGTCGTGTTCAACGCCGAATTCGGTGCTCCACGCGTAGGCGTCGGATTCGGCCGCGCGACGCAGCCAGTATAGGTCGGCTGGTGTGAGCGTGTTGTCCAGCTGGCCTTTGATTCGGCGAAGTCGCTGGGCGACATGACGTTGAAGCCCTGCGCGGGGTAGCTCGTCCACGTCCCCTTCGGACCAGGTTCCTTGTTGTGCGACGTAGTTCGGGCCGCCGGCCTTGGCACCCGATCCGAGTGCGGAGGCTTTCCACCCGCCGAAAGATTGTCGCTGGACGATGGCCCCAGTGATACCCCTGTTGACGTAGGCATTACCGACTTCGACGTGGTCGATCCACCAGTCAATCTCGTCTGGGTCGAGGGCGTGTAGTCCACCGGTGAGGCCGTAGCCCGTGGAGTTTTGCCATTCGGTGGCTTCTTCCAGGGTTGTGGCGTGCATGATGCCGAGGACTGGTCCAAAGCATTCGTGGGTGTGGTACCACGATCCGGGTTTGACATTATCGCGCAGCCCTGGGGACCAGAGCGTCCCTTCTTTGTTCAGCTTGCGGGGCTTGACGAGCCATTTCTCACCGCTGTCGAGTTGAGTCAACCCGCGCATGAGTTTGTCGGATGGAGGTTCGATTATTCCATTCATGGTGGTGGAAATATCGGTTCCCGGACCCACTTTGAGGGTCTCGACGGCGTCGATCAGCTGGTTCATGAAACGCTTCGACTTGCCGACGCTGCCCACCACGATGACGAGCGACGATGCGGAGCACTTTTGCCCCGCGTGGCCGAAGGCAGACCGGTAAACATCGGACACGGCGAGGTCAGGATCAGCAGATGGCGTGACGATGATAGCGTTCTTGCCTGACGTCTCCGCATTGATCACCATCTGTGGTTTCCAGCTGCGGAAGAGTCGCGCTGTGTCGGAGGCACCGGTGAGGATGATGGAGTCCACTGCTGGGTGCGATACCAGGTGTTGGCCGGCTTCATTCTCGGCAACGTTGACAAGTTGGAGGAGTTCTTCGTCGATGCCTGCTTCACGAAGTATCCCTACCGCGACTTCGGCGATGCGGACGACTTGTGGTGCAGGTTTGATGACGACAGCCGCGCCGGCAGCGAGGGCGGCGAACACACCACCCATGGGAATAGCCAGTGGGAAGTTCCACGGCGGGGTGATAAGAACCACGGAGTACGGGGTGAACCGTGATCCTTTGACGCTATCTAGTGCGCGTGCGGATTCCGCGTAGTAGCGGGCGAAGTCGATGGCTTCGGAGATCTCGGGGTCGGATTCCGCCACGGTCTTGTTCGCCTCATGGGTCATGGCGGCGAGCAGTTCTCCTCGGTGCGCGGCCAGCGCGTTAGCTGCGGCGTCGAGCACGTCGGCGCGGTCGTGTCCGCTGGTCGTGCCCCATGCAGAGGAGCGTGCTCGTGCGCGAGCAACGATGGCGTCGATATCCGATTTCTCCGTGATCACAGGGCTGGTGACGGGGCCCGGGTCGTGGGCGAGCCAGTGCGCAGCCCATTCCCGGTTGGTAGGCAGTGACGGGTCGGTGTCCGGCTCGTTGACGAAGTGGCCCGGGACGGACTCGACTCGCTTGGATACGTCGGCTGCGGATTGTTCTTGCTGACGGTCCTGCTGGCGCCTTGGCCCCGCGAAGGTGGTCCAGCGGTCGTCGACGGCGTTGAGGTAGCGTTTTTCTTGCTCCTGCATGGGGGTCATATCGTCATCGCCGGCGACGTCGGGCGCGAAGAGGGCGTAGAGGAAGTTTTGGTGCGCGCCGTTTTCTTCGAGCCGTCGGACCAGGTAGGACACGGCGACGTCGAAGTCTTCCGCGTGGACGACAGGGGTATAGAGAATGACCGTTCCCGTGATCTGGCGCACGGCTCGGGCTTGGGCGGGTGCCATACCTTGGAGCATTTCGATGTCGAGCTGATCTTCGACGCCTCTCTGTACAGAGAGTTCGTGCGCGGTGGCCACCGTGTAGAGATTGTGAGAGGCCGCACCAATCCGGATGGCGGTGGCGTGTTCGGGTTGTAAAGCGACATCGAGGAGCCGCAGGTAGTTGGCGTCTACTTCGGCTTTTGTCAGGTAAGGGGTTTGCTTCCAGTCGTGGATTTCGGAGTCCACACGCTCCATGGACAGGTTCGCGCCCTTAACAATGCGTACCTTGATGGGGGCGCCGCCCTTGTTGACGCGCTCATGGGCGAAGTCGATGAGTTCGTGCAGAGCATCCAAGGTGTCGGGGAGGTAGGCCTGGAGAACAATTCCGGCTTCGAGGTCCATGAACTCGTCTTCACTCATGAGCTCTTTGAAGAGCTTGATGGTGAGGTCGAGGTCTTTGTATTCCTCCATATCCATATTGATGAAGGGGTGCGGTGTGCGTTTGACCGCTTCCCGATAAAGAGGACGGAGGCGTTCCTTGAGCCGACGCGTGTTTCCTTCGATATCCCACGGATTGAGCTGGGAGCACACCGAGGAGGCCTTGATGGACACATAGTCCACCTTGGGGTTGCGGAGAAGTTCGATGGTTCGGTCTAGCCGACGTGTTGCCTCGCGTTCGCCGAGAACAGCCTCGCCGAGGAGGTTGATGTTGAGCCGGAACCCGTTGGCATGTGCGTCATCGAGTAGTTTGTCGAGTGCCTTACCATTGGCGTCGAGCACCAGGTGCCCCACCATTTTCCGCAGGTATCCCCGGGCGATAGGCATGACAATGTCGGGAAGGATTTGTCCGGCTAGCGCTCCGAGGGAGACGAGTGCTGTATTAAGTGGACCGAGGAAGTCGGGGAGGGGTTCTTTCCGTCCGAATGGGCTACCCAGGGAGGCAAATTCCTTCGCGGCGACGGCATTGTCTTCTGGGCGTGCGACGCGGTCGACGAAGCCCATGGTGAAGTCGATGCCCTGTGGATCGTGAACAAGGGCTGCGAGTTGTTCAGTGGACGACGATTCCTTGCGTGTCTGTTCCCCGTTAGTTGCCTCGAGCCATTCGTGTGCGCGGGCGATCGCGCGGTCGGTGATGTCGTCAAGGTCGTGGGAGTTGGGAGGAGGCTTCAGGAAATCGGGGTTGTCGACGTTGCTGGCGGTTGTGGTGGTAGCAGAGATTTCCTCGCTGGTGTCGGCGGCTGTGCTGGCAGCTGTGTTCGTGGCTGTGTCACTGCCAAGCGTGCTGGAGTGTTGTTCGGTGGCGTCCAACTTCTTGTCTTTTTTGCTTTTCTTGCCCTTTTTGTTGTGTTTGCTGCTCATGTTTGTTCCTGGTGGGGTGTGGTTGCGTGTGGTTTTGTGCATGCAACGGGCGCAGCACCGCGGTGAAAACACAATTGTGCTGGTCAGTGCATGTAAGTCCCACACTATTGCTCTGGTGTAGCCCCTGCAATGTTCACCCCTGAGGTGTGTGGGTATCGGCAGACACCCCGTCGGTGATGACCTGTGCAAGAGCTGCTGAGTAGTCCCTGTACCGGTGGTTTTTCAGTAGCTTATCGAATGTGAGCCCCGGAATAATGAGGCCTCCCAGGTCGCGGATTTTTTGGTCATTGGGGGGAGTAGCAGCCAGGCCGTTGGGGGTGAGCCAGGCATCGGCGCCCCAGTGTGCGTAGGACGGGTCGGGGCCGTGCGCACCGTCGTCTGGTCCTGTGGTGAACATGATGGGGTCGGCATCATTCCTACCGACGACGATCTCTGCGTGCCCGTCTAGCGCGTGCGGTGCTAATTCGTGCGCATGATGTGCGCCTGTTCCGGGGGATCCGACAATGACGACAGTGTCGGCCTCAAGTGGAGGCGTTGTGCTCGAGGATCGGGCCGCGTGCCCGACGACGACGCTGCCGTAACTGTGACCGGTGACGGTGAGTTGTGCCGTGGGGTTGTGGGCGCGAAGCGATTGTTGGAATGAGCGCAGTGTTTTTGCACCACGGTCGGCGCTATCGGTGCTGGCGGCAGCGGGTAGAGAATTGGGTGCGGGATAGGCAGACCATGCGATGATGCTGGCTTTGTTGTCGCTGGCTTGCCTGATCTCACGAGCCCAGTCCGTGTGCCCGTGAATGCGTCCGGGTTCACTAGAGCCGACTCCGCCGACGAGCGTGGCGACGGCTGGACTCGTGGTGGGGTTTCCTAGCGCAATTGCCACGCCGTCGTGATCGAGGTGGACGAGGTAGGCGTCGTCGTTGTCGGCGAGCGTCTTTACTATTCCCTCCAAGTACTGCTTTTCTTTGTCGTTGTGAGTGGTAGAAAGCCACGTGTCGAGGCGCTCTCGGAGAGTACGGTTGGTGTCTTCGATGGTGTGTCCGTCGAGCCAGGGTTGTGAGTTGTCGCGCTGGGGGTCCGGCTCGGACATGATGGTGGGGAGGAAAGCATCGGTGATTCCGGTTGCGGCGAGGATCTGGCCGAGTGGCCCGAGCGCGGAGCTATTCCACACGTCGACAAGAAGGTGAGCGAGTGCACCGTCGATAGTGTCTAGGAACATGAGCAGCATGGCGAGCTCGGCTTTGCATGCCGTCTCGATGATGCGTATGCCGGCGCTAATGAACGGGTCGGCGGTGGCGTCGCGTTGAGCTTGAAGCTGCTTGATGGTGTGCTCAAGTGATTGCGCATGGCAGAGGGGTCCGCGGAGGGCCGACGAATGTGCGCGCAATAAGCCGACGGACTGTGTGATGTGGGCGATGACTGCGCGCGTGTCCGCATTAATCGATGCCAGTGTTGCATTGGCTGTCTCGCCGTTGATTCCGCCGATGATACTGGCGGGAATAGCGCTGTCTGATATGCGGATTGTCATGGGGTCGATGAGTCCAGCCATGGTGGCTGCTACGGCATTGAGCTCGTCGGGTCTCCACCGAGGGACATGGGTGAGCGGATCCCGCATTACCGACGTTTGAGTTGCCGAGGTTTTATTGACTGTCGGTATTGTATTGATCGCCATGAGCTGCACCTTTAGCCGAGATTGTCCGAGCGCATGGCATCGTCACTCGTGTGCACCGGGGACAGTGCACTCAATCGCGATGACGAAGCATCGTCCGTGGCGCAGACACGACGTCGTAATGAATCGACGGATTCTGCGAACCGTATGTGTCGGGTGCTCAGTCCATGAGCCTGGGCATAGGCGGCGTCGGCCATGGATAGCAAAGCGGCATGGGTTCGGGATGAGTGGAAGCTGGGCGCTTGTTCATGCGCGGCGTCACATACAGCGCCGACGTGCTCAGCGTGTTCTGCATGGTCGTGGTGCTCGTGCGTCAGGGCGCGCAGCGCGGAGGGAGTAACAGTGAGAGTCATGCGCCACATCGTGCCAACTACATGCGCGTCATGTGCGTCGTTGATAGCGGTGAATCGCGTTCGCTGTGGATAACTGTGCGCCTGTGGACAACTGCGTGCCAGCCAGCAAAATGGGCACTAACGTGTCACCCCAAGCAGTTAAGCTGCCACGGGGGATCTCTACGCCGTGACAGCAAGCCTTTATGCCGTGACACCACATTGGTCCAGCGCCAATTTCCCGGCCATCAGCACAACCACGACAAGCAAGACAATGCGGACGAATCCCGCACCTTTACTAAGGACCATTCGTGCCCCGATCTGTGCCCCCACAATGTTGGTGGCGGCCAGCCCGAAGCCCAGTAGCCACCAAATATCCCCATTGATTGCAAAAACAACCAGTGCACCTAAGTTCGTGAAGGTATTGAGGATTTTGGCCCACGCGGCACTGTTCACAAAGTCCTCACCCAGCAGCGATATGATCATAAGGATTAAGAACAAACCGGTACCGGGGCCGAACGCACCGTCATAAAGCCCGAGCCCCGTGATCAGCACCAATGCCGCAACCCAACGTCCACGCGTGACGGCCCGTCGGACTGTGACCTTCCCAAACGATGGCCGGAGCAGGACAAACGCGCCGACGGCAATAAGGAGCACGATAACGATCGGCCGCATAATGTCCTTATCAACGGACGACGCAATAACCGCCCCGAGCGCCGCCCCAATGAACGCTAGGGGCGCGTAGCGGAAAGCAGTCCGTGCAGCGGGAACGCGCCGGGCCATAATGATCGCGGAGCTGCCGGTACCGCAGATAGCAGCGATTTTGTTGACTCCGAGCGCCTGAGCATACGTAAAGCCGGGGTTCAGGATCATGATGAGCGGGAGGAGGATAAGCCCACCACCTCCGACGACGGCGTCGACCCACCCGGCACAAAGAGAGGCGGTCAGCATGAGAGCGATCACGGTGGGGGACATGCGAAAATCGTATCGCTTCCCTTACTGGTTCTCACTGATAGCTACTGGTTCTCACTGATAGTCTGTGGCGTATGCGCATTTCACTGGCCCAGATTTGTTCCGTCCCCGATGTTTCTAGGAATACGGATGCTGTGTGTGAGTTGATCATGCGCGCGTCGTCGGAGAACTCTGACCTCATCGTGTTCCCGGAGGCCTCGATGTACCCGTTCGGGCAGGGCCGGTTGGACACGATCGCGGAGCCGCTGGATGGTCGGTTTGCGACGACCGTCCGCGAGACTGCCGAGGCGGCCGGCATTGTTGCCGTGGTGGGCATGTTCGCGCCGGCCGATTCCGTCGAGACGGAGAAGGGCACGCGCCATCGGGTGGATAACGTTGCGTTGGCGGTTGGCCGTGATGGTGCCGACGGTGACCGTGTCAATGCGGCGTACCGCAAGATCCATTGTTACGACGCGTTCGGCTACCGCGAGTCTGAGACGGTTCGCCCAGGTAATGAGCTGGAGTATTTCCAGTGCGCGGGTATGACTGTTGGACTGTCGACGTGCTACGACATTCGTTTCCCGCAGCAGTTTAAGAATCTGGCACGTGGTGGTGCGCATGTTATTGTCGTGCCGACGTCGTGGTCGGATGGGCCGGGCAAGCGCGATCAGTGGCGGACCCTGACGGCTGCACGAGCGTTGGATTCGACGACGTGGATCGCGGCTGCTGGGCAGGCGCGCCCGGGCGGGTATGACAAGGTTGGCCAGTCCGACGGCCCGACCGGGATTGGCCATAGCGTTGTGGTTGGGCCAGACGGAACGAGGGTCGCGGAACTGGGCTACACCTGCGGATATGTCACCGCGACCATTGATACTGATCGAGTGGATTCCGTGCGACAAAGCATCCCGGTCCTTGGTGACGACTAGTGCCGACGCCGATCAATCTAGGCAGGAGATGAGCGCCAACGGTTGGGTCGAAGCAGGAATCCGGCAAGCGATCTGAGGCGGGCGTCCGGGGAGCGATCTAATGTGAGCGTTTCCGGAAGTAGGTAGCGAGTGACGTTAGTAAAGCCCCTCCACCGACATAGGCGAGTAGAGATGGTGAGAAGATTTCGGTCTCACCTTGCTGGGTAACCCCGTACCAAATTCCGAAAATAATTAAAACGGCGCTTGCGATCCAAACAAAGTACTGATGTTGTGTGTCGATTAATTTGACGGGAAGAAATAGAATCAGGCTGGTAACTGCGATAATGGTTATGCCGAAACCAGCGACCCCAATTACCCACGCGCCCGTTATTGCACCAATGAGAAATAGGAGAATACCAACGCCGATCGAAGTAAGCTCGATTATGGGTAATTTGTTGGATCGTGCATTCATCTTTGTCACCTGTAACTCAGATAGAAATTTTTCTTTTTAAGTCTTTACGTCGGTTAGTTTTGTAATCTTTGACAGTGAAGGTATCAGTTTTGCATGTGTGGTTCTAGGGTAGACGAGCGATCGCGACCCTTTGATACCCCTTAATTGGGGTGAAAAAGTTAAAAATAACCGGTCTAAATTGAGTGATCGAGCCCGAGTGGAAGGTGAAATCAACAAGGTTTGGTAGTGGTGCCTACGTTATCATTTTTGCTGAGCTCAGGGCATGGGCCTCTTTTTACGGTAAATACTCAAGGTGTCCTATGGTGAACTCCGACGGTTGGGTGGGGGTGTCTAGCTCCGCGAGAACACTTTTCTGAAGCAGTAGCATCTGTACACTAAGAAACTATGCTCATAGAAGTAATCGAGTTACGGTTTTCGTATAAAAAGGCTAAGTCCGTTTTGGATGGAATTTCGTGCTCTTTTTCCGGTGGAATTAATATCGTGCTCGGTTCTAATGGCGCGGGGAAAAGTACCTTAATGAAGCTTCTCGCGACAGAGCTTAAACCCCAGTCCGGCGTGATCAGGTATGACGGCAAAACAGCGGAGCGAAAAAACCGTTCCTCCATCGTGTCGCGCTTAGGTTGGGTGCCTCAACATAATGCGGTTGATACATCTCAAACTGTGCGGGACTTAGTTCAGACAGCAGCGTGGCTTCATGGTTATTCCGGGAGTGAGGCTCGGAGCGCAGCGTCCGAGGCCATTGAGCTTGTCCATTTGTCCGATAACGAAGGCGATCGTTTTTCTTCGTTGTCCGGTGGCATGCAACGTCGGGCGATGGTTGCTGTCGGGATAGCTCACCGTCCCGACGTCCTTATTTTGGATGAGCCGACATCGGGATTAGACCCAAACCACCGGGCGTCGCTCCTGAATATAATTCGTCGCCTCAGTGAGAAAACTTCAGTCATTATGTCGACGCATATTTCCTCTGATATTGAGCCTACTGATCGCGTTCTTTTCCTTGATTCCGGACACATTGTCGCTGATGTGCGCTCGGAAGAGCTCGAAAGGAAATATGGAAGTATTGATGCAGCTTTCGGTCAATTGACTGCGGGAGTTATCTAATGGGGTGGCGACGACATCTCCGTTATTTTGTCCCAGCGCCCTTCGTTGCGTTTCTTTTATTCGCAACGTGGCGGGTGGGCTACATTATCGGCTATTGGCCAGACGTTAATGAAGTACATTCTGAAACACTCGCCCTTATCGGAGTGTGCTTAGCGGGGTGTACTGCCTATGACATCGCGCGCCATGATGTTGACTATCTCCGCACGATATCGTCAATCTGCATACGGCTAAGCTGGTATCTCTGCGGGCTCGGTGCACTGTATGCATTGATATACAACGTCGTAACAATAGTTGTGTTGTATGCCGTGTGTTTATCCGGAAACCCCGGCGGTTCTCCATGGTGGTCGATTCCGGTTATGGGGCTTATCTGGTCCCTATTCTCCGTGGGGCTCGGCGGAGTTATTGGCCGATCACTCCATACCAAACCGCGTTTAGCCGCGATTGTCGGCTTCATTGCGGGGATGGCCGTCGTGGTTCTCACTTTGATGGCAGGGCTGCTACGCGTAGTTCCGAAAATCCTATTTTTGAGGCCGTATTCATCGGGGAACTACGTGGGCTACGTAGAGCAATCAGTCCAATTACGTCCAGTCATTTTTGGTGTTTTTATAGGGATTGTATTGGCAGCTGTGCTCATTTTCGTCACCACGGCCGATTGGGTAAGGAGTAAAAAGCTTTTATCGTTAGCTCTACCTGGAATCGTTATCGTCTCTGTGGCGGCAACTCTCGTCGGAATAAATGGACCCCTGGTGACGGCACGAGAGAAACCATCGAATCCTTCATGCACTCATTCAGCCGACGGTGCTCGGTATTGCAGTTGGCCAGAAGATGAATCCACTGTGCGTGAAGTGGATAAAAACTGGTCTGCCTTTTTGTCTGAATTGGACGAGTTGGGGTTCAGTGTCGACGCAGGTGAGTATGCTCCCAAAAAAGTTGGTGGCGATTTCCCCTTGATGGCGGCTGACGCGGGACGATCCTCAACTCTTGTGTTCCGTGACTTGGCTGAAACCGTCATTGCACAAGACAGCGATAAATCGGGGTGTCAGCTTTCTAAAACGGATGGAGTATCGACTACCTATATCGTCGCAGAATGGATTGCTGATCATTTCGGAGACAAGCCAATTCGCGAGGTCATTGGTGGTGCGAATGGCCCGGGTACCAGTGATGCCCAGAAGTGGATGGACAAGAACACTGAGGGGCGGCCATTTCAGGAGCAAGAAGAGCTAATTAAAAAAATCTCGGAGGATCTTAAGGCCTGTATAGCTTCTTCTGAGAAAGGCAATGCCCAGGACAATTTAGAAGAATAAAGCATCCTGAAGTGAAAGAAGTGTGAGGATTATATATGAGTAATAGCGTCTTCCCTTATGTCCGCCTTCGGGGCTGGCGTGAGGCGCTATTGCTGTGTTGCGTTGTCATTCCTCTGGTTTGGTTCCATGATTTTTCGCTCCCGCAACTATTCGGTCCAGAACTGAGCATCCCTGTTTTCCTTCCGAATCTGGTTCCGGTGGTGATGGCGGGGGCGATGGGCGTTCTGCTGGGGAGTCAATGGTCAGAATCGTATGAGCGCGCCGTGACATCCCGCTCGACGCAACGCCCGCGCCTGATTCTGTCGGTCATATGCGTTCTCATCCTGGTTGCTGTAGCCGGCCTGATGAGGGCCCGTTACCTGGGGTGGGAAACGGTTGGCTTGATCAGTGCTCACAGCATTGTGGCTATTGGGTGTGCGGCTGCAATTGGTGGCCGTTGGGGCTCGGCGGTGTCTTTGCGCGTAGTGCCTCTTCTTTCTCTTACCCTTTGCCTCAGCCCGTGGTTCGTGGGGGAGAACACGGCGTTGGGGAATTCGGTCGGGATCGGTACGAGTCCCGCGGTGTTGATAGGTGAGGCTGTTTTGGGGGTTATAGGTTTGGTCGTCTGGGTCCGGCAGGGTCGTTAGCTCATCTGGGTGCGGTGGCCCGTTATTGCCGACGCGACCACTCCTCACCACCGCCACCACATCCACCACGAAAATTTTTCTAAAAACCCGCCTTGAGTGGAATAGACTCAACTTCGCGCCAGTTGTATTAGATGTGATTAAAACTTGCGTGACGTACACTCAACAATGGTTATAGCAACGTTCGTCGTCGGCTAGCTACACAATCACCCGCGACCCCGACGAAGAACCAGGTACAAGCACACAGAACGGTCAACATAGAAACAACAAATACAGAACAACGAACAAAGAACAGAAAGGTGACATCATGAGCTCTTTTACCCCCACAACACGCACAGCTGAAGCCCTCCAGGCTGCACTTCAAGACGCCTCGAAACGAGGTAACCCGGACATCCGCCCAGCGCACTTACTTGTCGCTCTCCTTGAGCAGGCCGATTCTATTGCGTCGCCAGTTATTCAGGCTGTCGGCGCAGATCCGAACCAAGTTCTCACCCGGGCACGAAGTCTGGTTGGCGGATACCCCACCGCCACTGGCCAGCAAATGGCGAACCCGCAGTTCAACCGCGATTCCCTCAATGCGCTGACCACCGCGCAGGAATTAGCAGGTCAGTTGGGCGATAGCTACGTGTCCACCGAGGTTTTGCTCGCCGGCATCGCATCCGGCGATAGCGACGCAGCGAAACTGCTGCAGGAGTTCGGTGCCACCGCCGACGCCCTCAAGGCAGCGTTCCCGTCGGTACGCGGAAACCAAAAAGTGACCACCGAGGACCCAGAGGGCCAGTTCCAGGCCCTCGAAAAATACTCGACGGACCTCACCGCCCGGGCACGCGACGGCAAAATCGACCCCGTCATTGGGCGCGACGCCGAAATCCGACGCGTCGTCCAAGTGCTGTCACGGCGGACGAAGAACAACCCGGTGCTCATCGGTGAGCCCGGCGTCGGTAAAACCGCCATCGTCGAAGGCCTCGCACGGCGTATCGTCGCTGGTGATGTGCCTGAATCGCTGAAGGATAAGAAACTCGTTTCGCTCGACCTCGGGTCCATGGTCGCGGGTGCAAAATACCGTGGCGAATTTGAGGAGCGGTTAAAGGCTGTTCTTGATGAGATCAAGAACGCCGACGGCGAAATCATCACCTTTATCGACGAGCTCCACACCATCGTCGGTGCGGGCGCTACCGGGGAATCCGCAATGGACGCCGGCAACATGATCAAGCCGCTACTGGCTCGCGGTGAACTCCGGCTCGTGGGCGCAACCACCCTGGAGGAATACCGCAAGTACATCGAAAAGGACGCCGCCCTTGAGCGCCGTTTCCAGCAGGTGTACGTGGGCGAGCCCAGTGTCGAGGACACCGTCGGCATTTTGCGTGGACTCAAAGAGCGCTACGAAGTTCACCACGGTGTTCGGATCATGGACTCCGCCCTGGTCTCGGCCGCGACGCTGTCCGATCGCTACATCACAGCCCGGTTCCTTCCCGATAAAGCCATCGACCTTATCGACGAAGCCGCCTCACGCTTGCGGATGGAAATCGACTCCCGGCCAGAAGAGATCGACACTGCCGAGCGCGTGGTGCGTCGGTTAGAAATCGAGGAAATGGCTCTGGAGAAGGAGACCGACGAAGCGTCGAAAATCAGGCTCGAGCACCTGAAAGAAGAGCTTGCCGACGAGCGCGAAAACCTAAAGGCCCTGACCGCCCGGTGGGAGAACGAAAAGTCCGCCATTACCGAGGTGCAAAGTGTTAAGGAAGAGCTGGAGAAGGCGCGGTCTGATTCGGAAATCGCGGAGCGCGACGGCGACTATGAGAGGGTAGCAAAGCTGCGCTACGGCACTATTCCTGAACTGGAAAAGAAGCTGCACGCGGCCGAAAAGTCCGTGAACTCCACCGAAGAGAACGCCATGCTCTCTGAGGAAGTCACGCCCGAGACAGTGGCCGAAGTTGTCTCCGCATGGACCGGCATCCCCGCCGGCAAGATGATGCAAGGCGAAACCGAAAAGCTCCTAGCCATGGAGAAGGTCTTGGGTCGTCGCGTGGTCGGCCAGGACGAGGCCGTGAAGGCTGTGTCCGATGCGGTACGCCGTGCGCGTGCTGGTGTCGCCGACGAGAACCGGCCGACAGGGTCGTTCCTCTTCCTCGGCCCCACCGGCGTCGGCAAGACCGAGCTGGCCAAGGCGTTGGCAGACTTCCTCTTCGACGACGAAAAAGCCATGGTCCGCATTGACATGTCGGAGTATGGCGAGAAGCATTCCGTGGCGCGGTTGGTGGGTGCCCCTCCGGGATACGTCGGCTACGACGCGGGTGGTCAGCTGACCGAGGCGGTGCGTCGTCGGCCCTACACGGTGGTCCTGTTCGACGAGGTCGAGAAGGCCCACCCGGATGTCTTCGATGTCCTCCTGCAGGTGCTCGATGAAGGCCGCCTGACCGATGGGCAAGGCCGCACGGTAGACTTCCGGAACACCATTCTGATCCTGACCTCGAACTTGGGCGCAGGCGGGACCAAGGAGCAGATGGAGGCGGCCGTCAAGGCCACCTTCAAGCCGGAATTCATCAACCGACTTGACGACGTCGTTATGTTCGACGCCCTGACCAGCGAACAGTTGACCAAGATCGTGGACATCCAGATCGACGCTTTGGCCAAGAGGCTGGAATCTCGGCGCCTCGTGCTGGACGTGCACGACGATGCGAAGGAATGGCTGGCCAAGCGCGGCTACGATCCCGCGTACGGTGCACGTCCGCTGCGTCGTTTAGTGCAGCAAGCCATTGGCGATGAACTGGCGAAGGAACTCCTCGCCGGGGATGTTCGCGACGGCGACGTCGTCGAAGTCACGGTGGCCGAGGGCGGAGACAAACTCGACGTCCACGGTGGTGGCGTATCGACGCTGTAAGTGTCGCGGCGGAATGCCACGTCGCGCCTGTATGGCAGGTTGTTAGAGGGTAACCGTTGTCGTTACCAGGAGCATCTCACAACCCGCCATACTGCAGGCTGAAGCTCGTCCGCATAAGCTAGTGCCCATGACCGTATACGTTTCTCCAGATATCTTGTCCAAAGCTATCAACAAATCGAATCGTATTAGTATCTTGAGCACCCACTGGTCCAGTGGAAGCCGCACCGCGTATTCGAGGTTCGTGTCCGAACACATTCCGGACGCTCAGTTCTGCCCACCAGAGTTGGCCCTCACCGGATTGCCCTCCCGCGAAGCCGGGCGTAACCCGTTGCCGAACAAGGGGATCCTGCAGGACTGGGTTTACAAGTGGGGGCTGGACAAGAAGACGCCGATCATCATTTACGGCCAGCACCACGGCATTTTCTCCGCCCGCGCATGGTGGATCCTCAAGTGGGCCGGGTTCACCGACATTCACATTCTCGACGGTGGCCTCCAAGCGTGGGAAGACGCCGGTCACCCCGTGATCGCCGGGCCGGGGAGCCTCCCGCAGCGGTTCCGCACAGAGATCACCGTCGGCAATATGCCCACCATCGAAGCCGATGAGATCGACCAGTGGATCAAGGACGGCGGATTCCTTCTTGATGCGCGCGACGAGCGTCGTTTCAATGGGATTGCCGAAAAGCTGGACTTCCGCGCTGGCCACATCCCGGGTGCGATCAACATGCCTGTCCAGGACTTTTATAACGAGGACCGGACAGTGCTGTCGCCCGACGAGATTCGGGCGCGGTTCAACAGGGCGGGAATTACCGACGGCTCGAAAGTGGCTGTGTACTCGGGATCCGCGCTGCACTCCTGCGCGATGATCGCTGTGATGGAGCACGGGGGGATCGACGGTGCGACGCTGTTCACCGGTGGCTGGTCGCAGTGGGCGGGGAATCCCGAGAACCCTATCGAGCGCTTGGGCGAATAAACATTGCGCGAGCCCGTGACCGCCCGAACCATGTGACGTTCGTGTAAATATTTCTGCCCGTCGGGGGTAACCTACCGGCGTCGTGCCTGGTCATTGCCTCGAAATGAGGCAACCAGATGGCGAAGAGCGCTCGACATGTCCGGGGTTGCAGATATAGTCGAGTGACGAACATGCCGTTACGAGTTGCAACGGGAGAGCTTGCTTTCCGCGCCGGGCGCATTGTGCTTCCGGCCAGAAAGTAGCGCCGTAGGAGCAAACCCTCCCCGGGAATCTCTCAGGCCCAGTACCGCTGCAATGAGGCACCACTGGAAAGAGCTGCGTATGCAGCCGCCGAAGGAGAAAAGCAGACTGAAACAACGTCACCTGCAGGGTTCTATACATGTAGGGCTCCATGCAGGTCTAAGTACAGCGCGTTGGTGAGGCTGCCGAAGCTCTCAGGTACAGGAGACAGTGCGGGGGAGGCGACCGGTCATCGCCTTCGACGAATGGGAAACAATGTCTCATCCACAGTCTCAGCAGCAGTCCTCCCAGCAGGCTCACCCGAAATTCGATCCACAGAACACGCAGGGTGCGGCCCCCGCGTCTATTAAAACCACGGCCGACCTCACCGCGCCATTGAGTTCACCACGCGTGTCGGCCGCGTCGTTCCCGGCGCGTCACATAGGTCCCAATGCGTCGAGCATTCAGCAGATGCTGCAGACCTTGGGGTATTCGTCGGCACGCGAACTCGCTGACGCAGCGTTGCCTGATTCCATCAAGAACCGGGATCTTAATCTGCCACCTCGTCGCACCGAGCAGGACGTGTTGTCCGCGCTGCAGGTGTATGCCGATAAGAACGTTCAGAAGAAGCAGCTGATCGGCGCGGGCTATTATGACACGGTCACGCCGGCCGTGATCAGGCGAAACATTGTGGAAAACCCGGGGTGGTACACCGCGTACACGCCGTATCAGCCGGAGATCTCGCAGGGCCGCCTGGAGGCGCTTCTCAACTTCCAAACCGCGGTGGGGGATTTAACCGGGTTCGACGTCGTTAATGCGTCGCTGCTGGATGAGGCCACTGCCGTCGCGGAGGCCGTTCAGCTGATGATCCGCGGTGGGCGTCGCCGTAAAGGTGGGGAGCCGGTCGTGCTCCTGGATAGCGCCTGCCATCCGCAAGTGATCGCGGTTGTTCGGTCGCGGGCGATGGCTGCTGGTATCTCGCTGCGCGTATCGACGATCACCACCGAGACGATCGCTGACGAGGAGAACCTTGTCGGCGTCGTTATTGCCCAGCCCGGAACGACGGGTGAGGTACGTGACCTGAAGCCTCTGATCGATGCTGCTAAAGAGAAGAAAGCGCTGGTCACGGTGGATTGTGACCTTCTGGCGCAGACGCTTCTGGTGTCGCCGGGTGAGCTTGGCGCGGACATCGCGGTGGGTTCCGCGCAACGCTTCGGTGTGCCGCTTTTCTTCGGTGGGCCCCATGCGGCGTTTATGGCTGTGACGACCTCCCTGACCAGGAAGATGCCGGGGCGCATTGTCGGCGTGTCGAAGGATGAGGAAGGAACTCCCGCGTATCGCTTGGCTCTGCAGACTCGCGAGCAACATATTCGACGGGACCGCGCAACCTCTAACATCTGCACGGCGCAAGCACTGTTGGCTGTTGTGGCCGGCATGTACGCCGTGTGGCACGGGCCGGATGGGTTGAAAGAAATCGCGGGCCGTATTCACGCGCATGCTGCTGCGCTGGCTGATGCCATCGTCGCGGCCGGTCTTCGCATTGAGCACGACACGTTCTTTGACACAGTCACTGTTAAGCACAGCACTGATAATGCAGCGCGTATCGCCGTCGCACGTGCCCATGAAGAGGGCTTTAACCTCCGTGAACTCGGTGGTCGGCTGGTTGGTTTTTCTATCGGTGAATCCACGACCGATACGGATATTCGCCAGTTGGCCGCGATACTGATCAGCGCTGAGGGCCGCGATAGCGGTTCCGGGCCAGATAGTTTGGATGAGGTCCGTGAGCTTACCGCGGGGCTGCCTGGTGATCACCGCAATGTGGCGTCGGCTGGGACAACTCATCTACCCGCGGATCTTCTCCGTCGCGACGAGATTTTGACGCACCCGATTTTCCACGCAATTACCTCAGAAACCGAAATGATGAGGTATCTAAGGATGCTTGCCGATCGCGACCTCGCTCTTGATCGCACGATGATTCCGCTGGGCTCGTGCACGATGAAGCTCAACTCTGCGGTAGAGATGGAGCCGATCACGTGGCCGGGTTTTGCCTCTATTCACCCCATGGCTCCCGACGATCAGACGGCAGGGTGGCGTGAACTCATCCACGACCTGCAGGACAGTCTGGCCGAAATGACCGGTTACGCGGCTGTCAGCGTGCAGCCCAACGCGGGGTCTCAGGGTGAATTCGCTGGCCTGCTGGCTATTCGTCGCTATCACCAGTCGCGCGGCGACAGTGAGCGCACGATCTGCCTGATCCCGGAGTCCGCCCACGGCACTAACGCTGCGTCGGCGGCACTGGCTGGTTTGAAAGTTGTCGCAGTGAAATCCCGTGACGACGGCTCCATCGATCTTGATGACCTGGCCGCGAAGCTGGAGAAGCAAGGCGACAAAGTTGCCGCCATTATGATCACGTACCCCTCCACCCACGGCGTCTACGAAGAACATGTTCGCGACGTGTGCGACAAGGTCCACGCGGCCGGTGCGCAGGTGTACATCGACGGTGCTAACCTCAACGCCCTGGTCGGCCTGGCAAAGCCCGGGCAATTCGGTGGCGACGTCAGCCACCTTAACCTGCACAAGACCTTCACGATTCCTCATGGTGGCGGCGGCCCCGGCGTCGGCCCGCTCTGTGTTGCTGAGCACCTGGTGCCGTTCCTGCCGGCTGATCCGATGGAAACAACAAGTGCCGACGCGGAGCGCTCCGGTGAGGATGCAGAGGGCTCCGGCAGCGCCGAAAGCTCGAGCGATGCCGCGTCCGAGGCGCACGGCGTGCCGATTGCCGGTGCCACCTATGGTTCCGCCGGCGTCGTCCCGATCTCCTGGGCATACATCGCGCTGATGGGGGGCGATGGCCTGGCAGCGGCGTCGGAAATGGCCCTGGTGAATGCTAACTACATCTCCCACCAGCTCGCCGACGATTTCCCGACCCTGTACACGGGCAAGAACGGTTTGGTTGCGCACGAATGCATCCTCGACCTGCGCGAGATCACGAAACGCTCCGGGATCACCGCGGAGGACGTCTCGAAGCGACTCATGGACTTCGGGTTCCACGCTCCGACCCTGGCCTTCCCCGTGCCTGGGACTCTTATGGTGGAGCCCACTGAGAGTGAAGACAAGGGTGAGCTTGACCGTTTCATCGAAGCTATGCACACCATCCGGCGCGAAATCGATGAGGTCATCGATGGCACCGTCGCCGAAGAAGATTCCGTGATTCGCCACGCCCCTTATACGGCCTGGTCAGTGACGCGCGACGACTTTGACGACACCGTGTCTCACGGTCACTTCACACGTGAGAAAGCGGCATTCCCCGTCCCGGGTCTGCGTCGGACCAAGTACTTCCCACCGGTTCGCCGCATTGACAATGCCTACGGTGACCGCCACGTGGCATGCTCGTGCCCGCCCTTGGAGGATTTCGCCATTACCGACGATGAATTCAATAGTCTGGATAAATAGGCGCCCACACCAGGTACCGCAGCGCTAACCCCAGCGACAACCCGCAGCATCAACCCACCACGACGTTGATAGGAGAACGTGACGTGACAGACCAACCCAACACAGGATCCTCCGGCGCAGGATCGGCCAGACCCCAGAAGACCGCATTGCACGATGTTCATGAGAAACTCGGCGCCCGCTTCACTGATTTCGGTGGCTGGGACATGCCCCTCAAATACGGCAGTGAACTGGACGAACATAAAGCTGTCCGCACCGACGCCGGCATTTTTGACCTCTCCCACATGGGCGAGGTCCGAGTTAGCGGCCCACAAGCAGCCGAAGCACTCGATCACGCATTGATCTCACGGCTATCAGCCGTGGCCGTCGGCAAGGCTAAATACTCCATGATGTGTACCGAGGACGGCACTATCATCGACGACCTCATCACCTACCGCCTTGCCGACGACGAATTCTTGGTCATCCCCAACGCCGGTAACGCGCCCACCGTGGCCTCGGAATTAGTCTCCCGGGCTGAGTCCTTTGATTGCACCGTGGCCGACGAATCCAGCGAAACGTCGCTAATCGCTGTGCAAGGCCCCAACGCGGAGCGCGTTTTGGCCTCGCTACCCGGCGCGGATGTTCGCAACCTTGCCGAGGTGAAGTACTACGCCTTCTTCCGCGGCACCGTTGCTGGGCATGACGTGATCATCGCCCGCACGGGATACACCGGAGAAGACGGGTTCGAGATTTTCGTGCCGAACAGCGGTGCCCACGACGTCTGGGCCGCGGTCATGGACACTGACGCGGTGACACCATGCGGCCTAGCCAGCCGCGATACGCTCCGCTTGGAGGCGGGAATGCCTCTCTACGGCCACGAACTGGACCTGTCACGCACCCCGGTCGACGCGGGCCTCGGTGTGTTGGCAGCGACGAAGAGCAAGGACGCCTTCGTCGGCCGGGACGCCATCGTCGCTGCGAAGAAGAACGGTGCAGCACGGAAACTCGTCGGGCTGAAAGGGGATGGGCGGCGAGCTGCCCGCGCCGGCTACACCGTGTTGACCAGCGATGATAAAGAGGTCGGGGAGGTTACATCGGGCGCGCTGTCGCCGACGCTGGGCTACCCCGTGGCTATGGCCTATGTGGATGCGGACGTCGCGGAGCCGGGAACCGCGCTTTCCGTGGACATTCGTGGTAAGCATTATCCCTACACGGTGGTTCAGCTTCCTTTCTATAAGCGTGACCGCTAGCCCCAACAATCGACCCCAACAATCGACGTTAAAGACCATTCATCCGCAGCGACGAGTGTGGATGACAATGCGAAGGAGATCGTGATGTCCAACGTTTCATTGCCCGCTGACTACCTGTACTCCAGTGACCACGAGTGGATCGATAACGACGCCGCCGAGCCTGGTGACACAGTCCGCGTCGGCATTACCCATGTTGCCGCTGATCAGCTGGGTGAGATTGTGTATGTTGACCTGCCCGACGTCGGAACGGAGGTCGAAGCCGGAGAGGCTTTTGGTGAAGTTGAATCCACCAAGTCGGTTTCCGATATTTTCGCTCCCGTCTCGGGCGAAGTGGTCTCGATCAATGAAGACCTTGGCGACGACGCCGGCGTGATCAACTCCGACCCCTACGGCGATGGCTGGCTGTACGAGGTTCGCATCTCCGACCTGGGGGAGCTGTTAGACCAGAGCGGATACGCCGCTGAGAACGATATCGACGTGTAAGGTCTCGGGACGTCACACGCTGCCAGGCAACACCGAGTGTTAGACAACACGTGGTTGAGACGACAAATAGCGTTGTGGTCTGGCAGTGAATAACTGGTCAACGACGGCTGCCACGACGCCCTGTAGGACTCGACGGCATGATCCTTAAGGGCAGGGGTGGCGGCCTTTGTGTGCGGGTGGAGGCATTGTCCGCGGAAGCGGATAGACTATCTAACGATGAATTCCGCAGTTTTCCTGATTCTTGGCGCTCTGCTGCTCCTCGCGGCCGCAGCGCTGCTGTGGGCTGCCAACCGACCGGCAGATGATAGGGAGTGGCGACGAGTTCTCAACCGCCACGCCGGCGTGCACGAACGTCCTACCTCCTCCCGGGGAGGACGGGCTAATCGCGCGCCACGAGAGGAGGGGGCGTCTGGTGGTTCGCGCGATGCGTCTGACGGTGTCCCGTTTACTTACGCCGACGCTGGCTTTGGCGATGATGGCGATGCACTCCCGCCACGTCGTAGAAACCCCCGCTTCAATCCTCAGCAGACCCAGACTGCAGATCAAGCATTCTCACATTTCGGTGTGCGCCCGCAGGCGGAGGCGGAAGAAGAGCGCGCTGATGAGCAGGAATCGTTCGACGATGGGCTTGCCGACGACGATGTCTCGGTGACGCATCCGGATGAGCGAGACGAATCCCAGCATGTCCAGCATGGAGCGACCTCCCGCGGTGACGGCGAGGACAACGCGTTCACTGTGACGCACAAGGACGGGGACGAACACTCGGATACAGATTCGCCATCCCGCAGTGTCCCCGCAGGTGAAACGGGCACCGCTGAACCGGGCACCGCGTCGGAATCGCCTGCAGATTCAGCAGAAGACGCAGCCGCAAATCCGTCTACAGACACACCCCAAGACGCCATGGAGGAGTGGTTCGAAAACCCCACACGGGCGACCCGACGTGCACGTCGATCATGGGCTGCTGAGCACGGATGGCAGTTTGACCGGAATGATCCCGATCTGGCCCACGAGTGGGCCGACCATGTTGGTGCATCATCAAGCGAAGCCAAGGACGTCGTGTCGGGACGGATGCGCGCACGTCGTGCCCACGTGGCCGATATTGACGACAACTCCTACCTGGGATTACGTCGATCTGGCTCCTCAGACATACTCATCGACTTCCGGGACCGCGACCGTTGGGTGTCCCAGAACCAACCCGGTGAAGATCCCAGCCACATCAAACCTCCTCGGCCCGACCAGGAGTATGTGGGATCGTGTGGAGGATTCGCCGTGTTCTCCTCTGACCCATTGTCCGTCCGGCTCATGATGGATTCCCGCGCCGATCGCGCACTCGCACATTTACGTGGTGCCACCGCAGCCATCGTCATCGACCCGTGGTGGATCCTCGTCCGCTGTAGTCGCCGCCCCACTATCGACGATATCCCCAGGATATTCGCCTATATCGCCGATCTTGACGACGCCACCCGCGTCCTACCCAACCCGACCGCTGAGTACTTGGACATGACGGACGGTGATCCCGGCCGGGCGTATTCGTACGACATCTTCACCTTGGGCGACGGTCCACGGATGCAGGCCGTTCCCGACGCTGGCTTCGCTGGTCAGTCCGCCACCGCTCAATCGGCTGCCGACCAGCCTGCCTTTGGTCAATCCACCGGCGGCAGCCAATCCGGCACCACCGGCCAATCCGACAGTGCCGACGTCGGCAATAATGATGAACCGGCCGGCCAGGAGGGAAAATCTGACACGGATGCCCACATTGGATGGTCGGACAGGCCCGAATTCCGCCACGAGTATGTCGATTTGCCGCGCCGGGATCGAAGCCGACGAGAGGGGAATACTACGGACGACGAACAGTGGGATGAGGTTGGCAAATCCACCGGAGACATTCCCGTCGTGGGTAGCGATCCTGACCACTCGGGGGCGCATGAGCGGTCCGGGCGAGTCATCCGAGTGGAGTCTGATTACGACAAGTCCACCATTTTCGGCGACCCACCGTCCGAGGGGCGGCACCGCAAGAGCTCGGCCCGGCGGGGCGCGTCCCACCGTCGGGAGGATGACGATGTGCCCATCGTCGATGGTGAGCTCGAGCCCGAGAATCGGCTCGACCAGGATTAAGCGGTGGGTACCGCGGAACCACAAGCGTGCAGTGAAAACCCAGCAGTCAGAAGGAGTTTCTTGTCATGACGGATCACACTAACCCAGAGGCGGAAGGCGCCGAGCCTACGTCTGCTGCTCAACCTACGTCTGCCGCGCAGACGTTGGACCCAGAGCGCCGGGCCCGGCTGGCAGAGCTGGTCAAAGAGCTGGCAGTCGTGATGGGGAAAGTGACCTTATCCTCCGGCAAAGAGGCCGATTATTACGTTGATTTGCGGCGGGCGACGTTGCATCACGAGGCCTCACCGTTGATCGGTGCTCTTCTGCGGCAGCTCACCGAGGACTGGGAGTTTGACGCCGTCGGTGGCCTGACCTTGGGTGCAGACCCCGTCGCTGATTCTGTTTTGCACGCGCCCGGCCGGCCCATCGACGCGTTCGTCGTGCGCAAAGAGGCCAAGAAACACGGCATGCAGCGTCGCATTGAAGGCCCGGACATTAAAGGCAAGCGCGTCCTCGTCGTCGAAGATACGACAACCACAGGAAATAGCCCATTGACGGCGGTCAAGGCGGCACGTGAAGCCGGGGCCGAGGTTGTCGGAGTCGCTACCGTCGTGGACCGCAACACGGGCGCGGCCGATGCCATTCACAAGGAAGGTTTGGAGTACCGGTCCATCCTGGGGCTGAAGGATCTCGGACTTGAGTGATTCACCCCGTGCGTCAGACTCGCGCGCGTCAGATCCGCGCACGGTACAACCCCCAGCTGGTGTTGGTGCCACGGAGTGGAATCCGCACCCCGTCGGCGTGGGCCCGTGGGAGGTTGAGCACCCCGGCCAACCACGGCCGACGGCTGACCGTTATGACCCCACCCTCTTGAACGAGGGCGACCGGCGCAATGTCGTTGACGCGTACCGGTACTGGAAGCGCGAGGCCATCGTCGCAGACCTGGATACGCGTCGGTTCCCGTTCCACGTTGCGATCGAGAATTTCACGTCGGACCACAACATCGGTACCGTCGTGAGGACCGCGAATGCCTTTGCCGCAGAGGCGGTGCACATCGTCGGCAAGAAGCGGTGGAACCGTCGCGGAGCCATGGTAACCGACCGCTACCAGCACCTTTATCATCATTCGACAGTTGACGACGTGCTCCATTGGGCGCATGACCACGACCTCACGGTGATTGCTGTGGACAATGTGCCCGGCTCGGTGCCCGTTGAGACGGCCGAGTTGCCCGAGCGGTGCCTCCTCTTTTTTGGCCAGGAAGGGCCGGGGGTGAGCGAGGAAGCGCAGCGCGGTGCCGTGCAAACGGTATCGATTGCGCAATTTGGGTCCACGCGGTCGATTAACGCGGGGGTTGCGGCAGGGATCGCGATGCATGCGTGGGTGAGGCAGCACGCGGACCTATCTCGGGCGTGGTGATTCGCGCAGAACCTAGGGGTAACCGCCCAATCGTGTGGAGTCAGTAGCGCCTACACCATCTATAGGGCACGATTAATACAATGCAGGATAAACGAAATAGCAATCAGTCTGATGCGTCCGCCGACGTTACCGCGGACGCTACCACCGGCGACGCACCTGCTCATGAGGGCAGTTCGCGGATTAACCACGCTGAGCAGATCAGCCATCGTGGCAGCTCGTTGCGGCCGCAGCGTCGCCAGCAGGAGCTGTGGGAGAAGTGGGATCACCGTGCTGATTTAGCCGAGGACGCTATTCACGAGCGCCATGCGCGCCGGGTGTGGGGCTTGCCGGGGACGAACCTTGCCGTGGTCTCGTGGCCGGCATTGACGCGGGATAAGTTCTTCTTGCGCTGGCATTATTGGTGGCAGGCCCATTATTTGGATTGCTTGGTGGACGCGGCGTCGCGTCGTCCGCTGAAGTCCCGCTCGCGTCGCATTAGTCGGACGATGAGGGGAATTCGCCTCCGCAACGGTGCCCCGTTGACTAAGAACCGCTATTACGACGATAAATCCTGGCTAGCGTTGGCGCTGGACCGCGCGGAGGGCCTGGGCCACGGCCACCAGGCGAGGAGCCTGAAGGACCTCCAACAGAACATTATCGACGGCGTCGACTCGCTGACCGGGGTTGTTCCGTGGCGCGTGGGGGAGGCGTTTTATAACGTGCCGACGAATGGCCCGGCGGCGATCATGATGGCGCGGATGGGCCGCGTGGATGAGGCCGAGGCCCTCACCGACTGGATGTTCGAGAACCTGATCAATCAGGACGGCCTCCTGATCGATGGCATTCGCATGAAGATGGATGGTCCGGAGCCCTCGACGGCTGTGTACGCCTACAACCAGGGTGTTGCTTTGGGTGCCTGTGTGGAGATTGCTCAGCGGCGTCGCGAGGAAGCCGGGATCACAGATGATCCTTCCGGTGCGGGTTCCGGAGTTCGCGCCGGGGCTCAGGCCGGTTCCGACGTGGCGATGTCCTCGATCACCCGGGTCCACAACCTGGTCCACGCCATCGCAGTCAACTTGGCGACGGATACTGGCGTGATCAAGGGCTCCGGCAGTGGTGACGGAGGGTTGTTCCGCGGCATTTTGGTGCGGTACCTGGCCTTAGTGACGACGGACCTCCCCGATGATCAGAAGCTATCGCGTGCGACGAAGCGCTTGGCGGGCAAACTTGTTGTGTCGACGGCAGACGCGGTGTGGGATCAGCGCTTGGAAGTCAACGGACTTCCTGTTTTCAGTGCGGATTGGACGCGTCAGGCGGAGATTCCGCGCGCAGCTGGCTCTATTGGTGGGGCTAGCGGCGGAGCGGTAGCAGGATCGGAGATCGCTGAGCGTGATCTGTCCGTGCAGTTGTCGGGCTGGATGGCGATTGAAGCTGCTGCCCGGGTAGTCAATAACGAGCGGTTGCGAGGGGCCTAGTGGCTACTGGTTTTTGACCGGTGCGAGCAGGCTGGATTCGTACTCGATCTCACCGGCGCGAACTTTGTCGTAGTAGCTAAGCTTCGAATCGATGAAGGCCAGCATGTCGCGTAAGTTCGCGATCTTGTCTTCGACAACATGGCGTTGATCCTGGAGGATGTCCTTGCGCTGCGGGATACTGCCCTCGCCCTCCAGGCACAGCTCCATGTACTCACGCATTTGGTCGATCCCCATGCCGCATTCCCGCAGGCAGCGAAGCCCCCGTAGCCAGGCAATATCGTGCTCATCAAAGACGCGATAATTGTTTTCATCGCGCATGACCCGCGGTACGAGCCCGATTTTGCAGTAGTACCGCACGGTGTCCACGGAGATTCCGCTGGCCTCGGAGGCTTCTCTAGTCGAATACAACATGGGGTGCTCTATCGCCGCTGGTTGATGAGGTCTGTGAAGAAATCGACGGTCTCTACTGCTTCGTGGTCGAAGAACAGCGAGGACCCAGTATCAAGCTTGGCGATGACGGCCATATCCTCATCGGTCAAGCTGAAATCCTCGATGTCGATATTCTGCTGGATACGTTCGGCGTGAACGGACTTTGCCAACCCGACGATATCGCGCTGGTAGAGCCACCGCAGTACCACCTGGGCGACCGACTTATCGTATTGCTTCCCGATCTCGGTGATCACGGAGTTATCAAAAAGCCCATTACGGCCTTCGCCGAAGGGAGCCCAGGCCTCGACGGTTACGCCGAGTTTTTGTAGCTGAGCAACGCGCTCGGTTTGCTGGTTGAATGGGTTGATCTCAATCTGGTTCACGACGGGGTAGGCGGAGCTGAAAGACCCCAAGTCGTGCACGCGCGCCGGCGTGAAGTTCGATACCCCGATCGAGCGAATCAGGCCCTCTTTCTGGGCGCGCTCGAATGCCCTCCAGGCTCCGTACACATCGTTAAAGGGCTGGTGGAGCAGCATGAGGTCAACGTAATCCGTACCGAGCTTCTCCAGTGAGGTCTTGACGCCGGTGTAGGTGGCTTCCTCGTTGTAACTATCCAGCCACGCCTTGGTGGTGAGGAACAACTGATCGCGATCAATGCCGCTACGGAGGATTCCTTCGCCGACGGCTTCCTCGTTGAAGTAGGCCTGGGCGGTATCGATGTGGCGGTAACCGGCCTCGATGGCGTGGGCGACTGCGTCGGCCGTCTGGTCAGCGGGAATCTGATACACACCGAATCCCTGGGCGGGGATCGTGTGGCCGTCGGACATGGTCAGTGGTTTCAGCATGATGCACTCCTTATGAGGTTGACTACGTCCAATTCAACAACGTGGGAGTGACTCCCAAGCAAATCGAGCCGGAAGGCAACTTTTTGGGGCTTAAGTATTCGTAGAGTTGTCCCAGTAGTGTGTTCAGTAGGGGAGATGAGCATGTAACTATTTTGAAAGGACATATTGTATGACACTTTTTGATGGTTGGGGAACTATTTCGGATTTCCTCGGTGCGATGGCTTCTGTCGTCGGACTAGGTATTAGCTTGTATGCAATGAAGCAATCCAAAGATGCTGAGAAGGCTTCTAAGGAAAATAGTGAAGCGTTACGTCAGCAGCAAGAAAAACAACAGGAATTTGAACACGAGCATGCTCAGCGACGAGAAAAGTATAACGAGTGGATGAAAAAGAATTCCCAGAAGCAAAGTGAGATTGAGCAGGAACGCCACGAACGGGAAAAAATTAATGAGGCTCGGCGTATGGCTCGGTCCGTAATATCGTGGTGGGCTATGGACAATGAGGGTAACTGGGGCCTCATCGTCTTAAACGATGGCAGTAGTGCCGGCGTCGTGTGTGACGTGGAGATTAAGGCGAGGACGAAGATTGGTCAAAAAGATCCTCTAAACATTCAATTTTTACCTCCCGGCCAGTTTTTTGTGAAGAGCCAACGGTGGGAAAAACGCCGTGATAGTTGGGACTTTCCGAGAGCTATCAGTAATTTGGAAGACTATACGCCTATAGTCACATCGAGCGATTATTGTGTTTGTTCTATCGAGTTTGAAGACTCTGTGGGTGAAAGGTGGAGCTGGACTCCTGAATCCAGCCTCCAAAATCTCGGTAATTCTGGCGAATAGTCGAGTTAAGGAATAGATCCAATCTTAATGAGCATTTGGAGAGTAGTAGGACTCATAGGTTGAGACTGTTCTATTTTTGGACTAGAACCTCCGTATATTTATAAGTGGATAAAATATTATTTTTCGACGGTTCCGTAACACTTTTAAGCTAAATGGTCTTCGATAACCTCATTAATTAAGTGGAGGAGCCACGAACCATTCGGTGACAAGAGTAGCCTGGGCTGGACTGCTTTCACCATTGGGACGCTGGACAGTGCTTTCCAAGCGAGCGCGGGAGAACGACTTGTGGATTGCAGTTTCGACGGCTGCGGCTTTGACGTTATACAGCGCGTAGGTTGCGGCTAATTCGATCGGCACGAATAGATTAGGTAGCGGGTTTTTTCGTCCCGCGAATGTGACCTTCCACGGTGCCTGTGGTGAAACCGATCTTGCAGAGGTCCTCGATTTGCGTAATGCTTGGATCATCACTCACCGAGCACAGAACATACA
>OKFO01000084.1_pt1 | contig 40697 bp, 29 predicted proteins | sample 1610231 | NCBI WGS metagenome assembly OKFO01 (sample SAMN04436633, study PRJEB24849) | human gut metagenome | biome: human gut; feature: NICU; material: stool | host: Homo sapiens | place: USA: Saint Louis, MO | collected 2010-01-17 | reverse complement strand
ATACTTGCGTGAGATAGTGCGAATCTGCGGGGGCCTCCCACGCCTGTCCGCATGTCCAGCCGGTGGAAATACCGTTCTTGCACAATTGGACTCCCGGCGCGACACCGCCACCACCGATGCCGTCAGCAGTAACTTGTCCATAGGACGATGTCACTCGGGCATTGTCTTTAAGCTCAATGACGGAGTACTTGGGGTTCTCGCTGGTACGGACGACAGTGCCTGATACTCCGACGTCCTGCGAGTCCATCGAAGTCACAGGACTTCCGACCGGTCCGCAGTGCCCAGCGGTGATAGCCATAGCCCGCCCATTAGAGTCGTGGCCGGCTGCGGTGACTGTACAAATCGCGTTGCCCACAAACACCGGGGTTCCCGGGCCATAGAGGGAAATTCCCTGCTTAGCGAGCTCTACCGCCTCAGCAGGTGCCGGCGGAGAGGGGAAATAAACGCCTTGAATTCGATGCTCGCCAGCCATTCCGGTCTGGGCGACGATGTCGTCGAAAAGACCGTACTCCGTGGAAGACTCCGTCGAAGGTGCAGCATCGGATGCCGTAGCTGCAGTGTCGGGGTCAGCGTCGTTAATTATCGGTGACTCGGAAGCGGCCGGATTATCTGCCGGGGTATCCGTCGGCGCGTCTGATGCATGAGCTACCCCACCAACACCGACACACAACGCCGCCGAGGCGAGCACTGCTAAACCAGCACGACTTATTGAGTTAACCAAAGACATAACGACATCCTTGCTGTACATGTCTGTATATAGCGGACCGAAAACCACTGGAATAAGTCCAGAAAACATGGCTACACAGGGAATACCCTATGCTGCGACAAGCTCAGTATATCCCTCTATTCACAGCATTCCCCTATCTTCTATGCAACAAATTAATAACATTGTGACAACGCGACATTGAAGATGCACGAGGCTGCTTCTGAAGGGGGCTACGATCAAATCCGTCTCCCATTCCGACAGGGTCATATGCGGCAACATTGGCCCTATCGGCGCGTATGTGGTCAGCGGCCAAAGTGCGTTAGACTTTGCACTCTGCCATCTCACTCACGAGCTAAACGAAACCTAGAATGCGTCTTCCAAAACTCTCACCTGCAGGTTTGGGCAAAGCCACCCGCCGAGCGGCACAAGCGGTGCAATCCGCTGCTCAACAGGGAGGATCCTTGTTGAGGTCTGCCTCCACCATCGGTAATTCACCGAGACCTAGCCAGTCCGCAACGGCTCAGCAGTCCGATCCTGAGCCAGGTCATTCCGGTTCTTCCACTTCATCCGCGAGCGCGTCTTCCGGTGCCCCTGCGGCGGAATCGTCCGAGGTTGGGTCGTCCAAGGCTGGATCGTCTACGACACGCTCGTCCGGCTCAGCAAAAAGTGGTTCGTCGGCCTCATCACAACAATCGACGACGCCTGACGACGGGGCTGCTGACGAAACCAGACGAGCAAGTAACAACGGCGAGCGGCAAGGCCGTGGTGAGGTTCGACGCCGTGACAGCCGGAACGACGATCACGCCGGTGTAGAGACGCATTTTCCTGTTTCCCGCACGTCAACGCCCGTGAGTGCGCGACGTCGCACATCGGGGTCGCAGAGTTCAACCCGTGAGAGTGACACACCATCTTTTCGGCACGTCGGCCGTGCTCCGGCCGGTGCTCGTCGTTTAGCTGACGCGCGGACTACTCCTTCGGGAACGTCCGGGATCACGGGCGCAGGTTCCGTCGGGAAGAAAAATGCTGGGCGCAGCCGTGCTGCAGGATCAGCCCTGTCACGATCACACAGATCGTCTGAGGTTAGTGGTGCTCCGCGGCCCTCATTACGACGGCCGAAACCGCAAGTGTCGGGATCCAGACCAGACGCATCAGTCTCCGCTGAGCAACGGAGTACCCGGCCTAAGGGTTCGTCAGATAAAAAATCGGCACAGACGACCGGTGCCAAGAAAGCCAGCAGCGCTCCGGTAAAGAGACAAACGGAGGCCGCACAAGACAAAGCGGACGCCACACAAGCGCACCCTACCGATGAAGACGCGAACGCTTCGCAAGAAATTGCGACGGCTCCACAAGAAACTGCGAAGGCTTCAGGACCAGAAAAGGTATCTGAGGGAAGTACTCCTGAGGTAAGCCGAAAGTCGTCCGCTCCCCCGAGACCGTCTAAAGCCGACTACGTCCCCGTCAAAGTCCCACGGTCCACCGGGATATCGCGCTTTACACAGGGCACCGCGCTTCCACAGCGGATCGAACCGCGGTCGGAGCGCAAATCAGGCAAGGGACGCCGAAAGAAATCATCGCGCGCAGAGTCATCGCGGGCGGGCGTGTCCGCCTCCCCATCGAGAGATGGATCGCAAAGCGTTAGGTCTTCCACGGGAACACCGTCGGCAAGAACTCAGACCGCAGTCGCACCACAACCCAGCCCGGCCAAAGGCAAAGCCGCCGAAAGAAAGACGTCAACCAAGGGCGCTCCGACAGGGATTAGACATGTCCCCGGGATTGATGGGCTCCGTGGGCTCGCCGTTATTTCGGTGGTGATTTACCACCTTTTCGGCAACGTACTCCCCGGCGGTTATCTGGGCGTCGACGTATTCTTCGTACTCAGTGGATTCCTCATCACATCCCTGCTGCTTCGGGAATTCGTTTATTCCCGCACCATTAGCCTTAAGAACTTCTGGATACGCCGCGTAAGGCGTATTGCCCCCGCAGCCATCAGCACGCTTGTCATTTGCGCAGCTATCGCGGGAGTAATCGGCGGCGACGTCAATGTGAACCTGGGCAGACAGTTCTGGTCGTCGGCACTCTTTGTGAACAACTGGGTTCAGATCGCCCACTCGCAGAGCTATTTCGCACAGTCTGAGCTGCCGATCTTCGCTCACTACTGGTCCCTCTCGGTTGAGGAACAGTTCTACATTATTTGGCCGCTCATCGTTTCACTATTGCTCGTGATCTTACGCAAAACACCGCGGCTGATCGGGAAACTGGCCCTCCTGGGTGCCGTTGTGTCTGCGCTAGCGATGGCCATCATTGTCGACCCCGGACACGACGCAACCCGCGTGTACTACGGCACCGACACCCACGCATTCGGGCTGCTCATCGGCGCGGCTTTGGCGTCGATCACCATTTCGTCGTCAACCGAAAAACGTGGCGACACCTGGGGATACCGCGAGGGGCTCCTGCAACATGGGCGGATCTTAAGTCTTTTGGCTATTCCCGCGCTCGCGGTGCAGATCTTCTACTTCTTCTGGCTTGGTGACCAAGACACCTTCACGTACCGAGGCGGCCTCATCAGCAGTTCCTTGATCGTCGCCATCATCATTGCATCTGTCGTCCGGAACAATGGCCCGGTAGCGGCGATTTTCCGGAACAAGGTTTTGCGCCACCTCGGTTTCATTTCGTTCTCGCTGTATTTGTGGCACGTCCCGGCCAATCTGTTCATCGTGACGCTGTTCCAGGATTACGAGTGGGGTCGGAAGAAATGGATCACGGGGCTCATCGCGATCGTCATTTCGTTAGTCGCGGCTGAGCTGAGCTTCCGCTTCATCGAGACACCGATCCGCCGGTACGGGTTCATCGAAAGTACACGGAAACTGAGCTACGCGATTTTCGGCGAGCGTTCCACCAGCCGGCAACGGTTCGGCGGCGCGATGGTGCCCGCAGCCATGATCCTGTGCTGTGTTTTCGCAGGTCTGGCTATTCACAACACCAGTCACGGAACCGCGCTGGAATCCGAGTTGGAGCGTTTACAAGCGGAAAACCGCTCTGAACGAAGCGCTGTCAAACCGGCTCCCAAAGTCGTGACACATGACGTGCCTAAAGACGGGACAAATATCAACGCGATTGGGGATTCCGTCATGCTCGCTTCCCAGGCCGAGCTGCAAAAGCGCTTCCCCGGTATCGACATCAACGCCGAGGTTTCCCGCCACTACCAGGCCGCTCCCGCGATCATAGCCGACCTCAAAGCCCAGGACGCGCTGCGTCAATTCGTCTTCCTGGGGTTCGGCACGAATGGGCAAGCATTCCCCGGCCAGCTGGACGAGATCATCAAGTCGATCGGCCCGAAACACACCATCGTTATCGCGATGCCCTATGGCGACCGTTGGTACATGCAAGACGCTCAACAACAAGTTGTCGACGCTGCCAAGAAGTACCCGAACGTCTACGCGGCGGACTGGTGTGCGTACGCCGACGACCACGTCAGTGAACTCGCGAGCGATGAGATACACCCGCGCGGGAACGCCACGGTGGGGTATACCAATGCGTTCGTCGCTGCACTCAAGCAGTGGGCAAGTGGAAAGAAAGATGTACCACCGATTTGCCCGCCGGCAGCATAAGACAATAATCCCGGAGTTCACTACTTTCGGGGGCGACAAACAGATAGTTGCTATGTCCGTCATGTGGGTAAAGAGCCTGCGGTAAGGGTATGGATACCAAACAAGGACGCGTTCAAGACAAAGTCACACTGATCACCGGAGCTGCCTCGGGCATGGGTGAGTCCCACGCCCGGGTATTGGCTTCGCAGGGAGCCAAGGTAGCCCTGGCAGATATCGCAGATGACAAGGGCACCGAGCTCGCCAAGGACCTCAACGAGAAGTACGGCGACGGCACAGCTGTTTTTGTCCACCTCGATGTCACCGATTTCGATAACTGGACCGAGGCAGTGGAGAAAACCGTAGAGGCCTTCGGACACCTGGATGTTTTGGTCAATAATGCCGGGGTTTTCACCGCAGGCGACGTGGAAGAGGCTTCGCTGAAGGACTGGGACCTGACCCTGGCCATCGACCTCACCGGGACGTTCTACGGCATGAAGGCTGCGGTTCCGGAGCTCAAGAAGAGGGAAACCTCCTCGATCATTAACATTTCTTCCATCGCGGGGCTCGTCGGCTTTAAACACCGTGCGGCCTACGCCACCGCTAAGTGGGGTGTTCAAGGCCTAACCAAGACCTCGGCTCTGGACCTGGGTAAGTACGGCATCCGAGTCAACTCTGTCCACCCCGGCAGCGTGAATACTCCGTTGACCGCGAACCTCAAGCGCGGCTTCGGCCAGATTCCGCTAGACCGCGCTGCCGAACCGACCGAAATCTCCCAGCTCATCGTGTACTTAGCTTCCGACGAATCTACGTTCGCCTCCGGCGGATCCTTCGTCCTGGACGGCGGAGAAACCGCAGGAAACAACTTGCGTGACGATCAATAAAGCGCGAATGAACGTAATAACCAGAGGTTATACGGACTATAGACTAGCCATTCGAGTGCGCATATTTGTCGGTGGACACTACCGAATGGTCTAACGAAATCTGGTTGATTTACGGAGGTTGCGCAGAAGTGCGCAATAGCGTCCACACGGTGTGATTAGCTTTAGGTTCAAGAGTTGACCCCATCCCAGCTTTGTGGCTTAAAGCCTGGAAAAAAGACGTGGATAGCGATTCTTCAAAGCCATAACTAGATCTGGATCCTCCAGAAGAAACGTTAGCTGCGTGAGCAAATCTTCTGGATACCGGTTCTCAACCTCCGCTAATGAAGCAGCGAGTTCGTCCTGGAAAGACCTTTTTAGATCCTTGATTCTTTCCACCATCTCGCGCCCCTTGGGCGTTAGGGCGTGAAGAGTTGCTCTTCTATCAGTCACAGACCGGGAGGTCACGGTGAGACCCTTTGCTGCAAGCGTTGCCAGGAGTCGACTTGGACTACCCGATTCACAAATTAAATACTCCCCAACCTCGCGGGTACTCATCGGACCATACATTCCGATGACTTCTATCGTTTCGGACTGGGAAGTAGTTAGATCTAATTGCGCGAATAGGTTGTTGAGTTTGCGGTTACCTTGCCTCTGAAGCGCCAAGATGAGGTAGCGAATTTCCTCCGGGTAACTAGCTAGGGTCTCAGCCAAAGGACACGTTCCTTTCATCTGCGGAGTTATCCAAATAACAAGCTAGTCGTGCGAGACGTTTAGCCGGCACGTTCGAGTTCTCCGCAGCTCCGATAAGGGCGACGAGGAATCCTCGTTGCACAATTGTATGAGTTACTTGAGTGCCCTGCGATTGAGGCGAAAGCCGGAATGATGTTTCCTCAGTTAATCCTGGGACGGTAATAGACATGTTGATGGTGTGAAGGTCTGAGTGGCCATAGACCAGGATCCCCCTGAGCAGTCGGTGGACGCTGATCACGAAGGTGCCGGTCGTGTCGGATTCCTCGACGGTACTGATTGCAGGATTCCATTCGGGAAGAACCCTACCATCTAAGAGTAGACGACAAATTGACTGCACATCATGATAAAAGAATTCAGATGACGAATATCTCAATTTCCATGACATATCATAGAGTTTACTTTTCCTCCTAAAGTACACAAGATCAACACCTTACCCCTTCCGATCATAAGGTCTACAACGGCGCTTATATGCACATTTTACCCCCATATTAAGGGTATTTAGGTGAGCAACTCGCAATCCGCACGAAGCCTATGTATATATATCCATGACGCGACATACATGCCGTGTCATGGGTTTGTGGATAAAGGAGCCTAAAATGACCCAAGCTGTACCTTTCGACTCACGAAGCGGAGAAGCTAAATCCTCCGCCCGCCTGAAAGCAGAATCCCACCTAGCTCCCATTGAGACCGTTGTGGGGGATATCGCATCCGGAAAAATGGTCGCACTCGTCGATGACGAAGACCGAGAAAACGAAGGAGATTTAATAATTGCTGCTGAGGCGATCACGCCTGAGGCAGTTAATTTCATGATAACCCAGGCCAAGGGGCTTTTATGCGTGCCGATGCCAGCAAAGCTGGCCACTAAATTGAACCTTTCACCGATGGTCAACAGTAATCAGGATGGCTTTGGTACAGCTTTCACTGTATCGTGCGACGCTTCTCCTCGATTCGGTGTGACCACAGGTATTTGTGCTAGCGACCGGGCTTCTACTATCCGGTTGTTGGCTTCAAACGGCACTGCAGCGGATTTTCATCGGCCTGGGCATGTTTTCCCACTCATTGCGCGGGAAGGTGGGGTACTTACTCGAATCGGCCACACCGAAGCAGGAAGCGACTTAGCCGCCATGGCTGGCTATGCCCCGGTTGCCGCCATCATCGAGATTATTGATGAGGATGGAGAAATGATTCGTTTGCCCGAACTACTCGGTTGGTGTGAGGAACGTGGCATTAGTCTCTCAACAATTGAGCGCCTACGTGCTTATCGGAGCGCCCAAGTGAAGGCTGGCGTAAAGATTACACAATGCCCCGATGGATCCCCTCTCCCAAGCACAACTACCGTGAAGGAGTAGACACCAATGGGCACCCATAACGATAATGCCGGCCAACTAACGCGGAGTATAGCCACCCCACTCATCCACGAGCTGGTCATGCGTCATTTGTCTTATATCGACGGCTTGGAGAACATACCCCGACGTGGTCCTGTGATCTTGGTAGCAAACCACTCGTCGTATATGGATCATTTTGTCACAAAGACAATAGCTGAATCGGTGCGAAATGCTCGTGTTTGGTTTCCCACAAAAGCGGAAGCTTTCGAAAAACCTCTTTCCAGAATCTGGCATCAGTCCATGGACTGTTACCCAGTAAATCGAAATGCTCCCGGTGAAGAAATTTTTCAACGCGCTAAGGAAGTACTCGATCGTGAGGAAACCCTCGTGCTTTATCCAGAGGGTACCCGTAACACAACCGGAGGACTGCTGCCATTTAAGACCGGAGCATTCCGAATGGCGCTCGCCAACAACGCGCCCGTAGTACCTGTCGGTATGACCGGAGTCTCTGATGTACTACCGAAAGGGGCTAGGGTTCCGCGACGAAAACTGCTTTCAGTGGCTGTCGGTAAACCCCTACTACCCCCGCAGATTAGTGACCAGCGGGCGGCTGCGCGCACGATGAGAGATGATGCAGTCACCGCCATCGAGCGGCTTAAAGAACGTAGCGCGCGACCGACACCAAGCTCCTGTGGGGAGTCTTCATCCAGCATCGTAAGTCTAGCGCAACACATCATTACTGAGAATCTATCTCCCGATGGCCGCCTACATGATGACGCTTTGAGCCGAATCGAATTGTTGCTAAGAATAGCCGATAGGATTTCCGGCAGACACCTAGATCTTGATGTAGAAAAGGCTAGACTGAACGGATTCAAGGCAATTAGTTCAACGAATTATCTGGCAAGAACCGGCCGGATCTTTATCGTTACCCACCGAGCTTCTCGGCTAACGGACCTCCATAACTCAAACGACTTCGCCCCCTATTTAGCCGGCAGGAGTTCTCTCCTGTTACCAAACTTCCTTGGCGGAGGCCCACGAAAGGCACAAAAGTACTTCGAGGAAGCCGTCAGTCGTGGAGGCCAGATGACCTCACAGGCATACGTTGGCCTAGCAGAGGCCTTGTCGCAAGAAGGAAAGCTGAGAGACGCGGAAAAGGCATACAAGAACGCCCAGGAGAATATATCTCCTGAGGATCCCCGGGGATCTGCACGGGCTACCAAGATTACCGGAGCTCTAGCAAACCTGAGTGATCGCAACGAAGGGAAGCAATAGAGAATGGTGTTTTCACTCGTCCGACGCCACCCTAAGCTGACCGTCCTAGCGTGGATACTCTTTTTTGCGGTAACAGCCATTGGCGCAGGGCAACTCAATAATGCGGTTAAGGCAGGCGGGTTTAATAATCAGCATGGAAGGTCTTTCGAGGGTGTCGAGATCAACCGCGAGGCTCTCGATGATCCCGAAAACGAACTCTCGGTTGTACTGAAATCTAGTTCCGAGATCACGCCATCCGTTCTTGACTCCGTAGAAGCCTCCATTACCCAGTTACCTCACGTCAAGAACGTCATGGACGGACGAGAGGTCCAACAACTCAGATCTAGCACGGGGCAGACACAAATTATTCAGGTCGGAATTGACGCAAGCAATACGACGACGCAGAATATGGTCCCCACGTTACGAGAGAAAGTTTCAGACTCCCTCAAAGAAACTGAAATTGAGAGTCACGTTACAGGCGCACCTGCCCTTGATTACGACCTCAACATTCAATCACAGAAGGACGCACTCCACGCTGAAATGATCGCGTTTCCCCTGTTGATCCTTGTTCTCCTATTAATATATCGGTCAATAGGGCCCACGATCATAACCCTTGCCATCGCAGGGGTCTGTTTGGTCGGTACACAAGGCGTAGGAGCGTTGCTATCGAAGATTACCGACGTATCAAACATGTACATCACAGGGGCGTCCCTCATCGGACTAGCAGTTTCTGTTGACTATTGTCTCTTTCTGATCGCCCGCTACAGAGAAAACCTACAGAGGGGCGAAACCCCGGTTCGCGCACTCGAGCTAGCCACACATACGGTAGGGCATGCGATCCGCTTCGGTGGACTTAGCGTCATTGCCGCGCTATGCGCTCTTTTCATACCTCGTAACATGGTCTTCAGCTCGATCGCCCTAGCTGGTATTGTTGTAACCTCTATTGCACTTGCAGCTATTGCGACTTTACTGCCGGCTGCACTTACACTACTTGGTAATCACGTTTTCTTTGGGCAACTAACGAGAGCTAAGAAACGGAATTATCTCTCGGGGAAAAAATTCTCAAGATCATTGCAGATATCCGTCACTCGGCCAATCCTCGTAGCGGTAGCTGTGGTAGTGCCCTTGTTAATCGTCACGACACCCCTAGCGTCGCTTAAATTACAGGTACCGGTAGCAAGCGCGTCGATTCTTCCAGAAGCGAAAGACTCCAGGGAAGGCATCGAAGCTATCCAGTCCGAGCTCAATGCACGTGAGCTCTTTCCCACCAGTGTTACGTTTCGAGGTCAACGTGGGGAATCATCCGAAGAAGTCAACAAACGAGCACAGGTATTGGCCGAAAAATTAACCTCCATCAATGGAGTTGATCAGGTTTTAGCGCCTGGCTCACCGGAAGAAAGCTTTTCTCCGTACCCGTTAACTGGCTCCTTCAACGGATTGAATTATGCCCGTATATTAGTCACGTCGACTGAGTTACCAGATTCCGACAAAGCACATGAGATGGTCTATCAATTAATGGAATTAACGAAAGATAAATCAGGTGTCTTTGTTACTGGTGCAACTGCGCAGGGCATGGAATTTGATCAGTTGGTCGAAACGTCTATTCCGTGGATAATTGGTGTCGTCTTCTTAATCTCGCTGGCACTATTGAGCTGGGCATTTCGATCTTGGCAACTGCCCACCTTGGCTGTAATTCTGAATGGTTTAGTAGTTTCCTCTGCTATGGGATTACTTTCCTTAGTTTGGAAAATATCAACGGGCAACTCGATCAATTCGGTAACGCCCGTTGTTATATTTGCGATCGTATTCGGATTATCCATTGATTATATGGTTTTAATGGCCAGCCGGATGCGAGAGGAATTCACTAAATCTCACAAACATGTGGAATCTATTACCAGAGGTGTTAGCAAAACATCGCGGCTGGTAATTTCCGCGGCCATAATTATGATCGGCGTTTTCCTTTCCTTCATGGTTGCGGAGATCAGTATTGTCCGTGAACTTGGCCTAGGGCTGGCTATGGCAGTAGCTATAGATGCCCTTATTGTGCGACCCTTCCTTTTACCGTCAACTATCACGCTATTGGGCCCCAAAATCTGGGCTTCAGCCGAAACTAAAACCCGAAAACAAGGAGGTGAGAATATTGAATCAGGAAGCGGAAGATCAGAATCGATGGCCTTTTGATGACGACGATATCGTAAACATCTATCCGGTAAAGCTAGCCATAGTTGAAGACGAATCATAGCGAATAGACGGTGTGTGACCCACACCCCGGCCGGCATTCAGGAAGTCCAACTACGACGACATTGAATATCGCACACCATGATTGTACTGCCCCCGCCAGGAACTCTGCTGCAATCGTTGATGCAGATGATGGCAACGTGGCTTCAGCTGACACTAACCAAGACCTCGGCCCTGGATCTGGGTAAGGACGGCATCCGAGTCAATTCCGTCCACCCCGGCAGCGTGAACACCCCATTGACCGTGAACCTCAAGCGCGGGTTCGGCCAAATTCCGCTCGACCGAGCTGCCGAGCCGACCGAAATCTCCCAGCTCATCGTCTACCTAGCCTCCGACGAATCCACGTTCGCATCCGGTGGATCCTTCGTCCTGGACGGCGGAGAAACCGCAGGAAACAACTTGCGCGACGATAAATAAATAGCGAGCGCTTTCTTCACCGACCAAGCGTCCTATCTGCCAGCGTTACTACTGATAGGTGGGACGTTTCTAAAGAGATATGGGTATGCTCGTAGCCCTTTAGCCCAAGCTTGAGTTTTGCGTGGCGGGGAGCACCCGAACCCTTCGACGAAGTACGCGCATCAACAGCAACGTCGTCGTTCCGAAGCCGAGGATCAACCCGAGCCAAACTCCGTACGCTTCCCAACGGAGGCCTAATCCGAGTATGAATAGTGCAGGAATTCCCACACACCAGTATCCGATTAATGTGGCTTTGAGCCCCGAACTTGTATCGCGCAGCCCGCGCAATAGGCCTACCGCAACATTCTGGGAGCCCTTAGCGAACTGCTGCAGGATGGCAAAGAACATCAAGATTATTGCGACGGTCATAACTTCGTCAGTTGCCTTCCAGGCAAAGATTCGGACGACCCACCGTCCACAGGTCGCCCATACAAGCCCTATAAAGCCCAGGTAGATACCCACAAGGATCGCCACTCGACGCACGGTCTCAGTGATAACAACGCGCGGATGGTTCGCCTGGAGTCCCCTACTCACGAGTATCGAACTTCCATGAGAAAACCCGATACAAACTTGATACACGATATAAGCGATCTGATTAACGACAGTATGGGCTGCAAGCATCGTCGGGCTAACCATGGACATTGCAATCCCAGCGATCGTAGTCAAAGCGGCTTCCGAACCATAGGTTAAGGAGACAGGCCACCCGATACGGAGTAGCTCACGTGCTGCTGTCATATCTCCTGTTTGAGGTCTAAATTCCACGTAGTCACCAAGATCAGGATCTTTTCGAATCTTGAGAGAAAATGCCACCAAAGTAAAAACCTGGACAACCGTAGTCGAGAGACCAATTCCGGCCACTGCCCAGGCTGTAGTCGGGGCAACGGTCACCATCAACCAGTTCACCGCAGCATTGACCGCTATTGACCACAAGGTAACGACGAGTAACGATCCCGGCTTTCGCATCCCTACCGCGTACTGTCGTAACACGTTCAGCCACAGCATTGGAACCAGTCCCGGGGCCAATGCGACCGTCATACCGAAAGCTATTCGGGCAGTGTCACCATGGACCGGTAAAACAAATAGACTCACCCCCAGAAGAGCAACAATAATCGCACCCAATGCAGATATGACCGTCGCTACTTCAAATGAGACTCGTACCTGCTTGCTAATTCCTGCTTTAAGAACGTCACGGCGAGAATCATCGATTGCCCCTCGCGCCTCTGCGTTCTCTAGTTTTGCGACTGCTTCAGCGACCTTATTTCCGCTAGCGGTAACCATACCGACGCACATAGTCCGAATTTGGTTATAAAACTGCATTGCCAATCCCCCGGCTCCGATAGCCACCACACTCAGCGTGCCCAGCATGGCCACATCGGTCGAGGTCAATGCCACTGTGGCTAGCTGAACTCCGGCAATAGGCAACGAAAGCCTAGAGATCTCCAGATAACTTGGGATCTGGACGTCTAAAAGCTCCTTTTCACCGGAACTCTTCTTTCGGTCATAGCTTGTTTCAACACGATCTTTAGAGCCCACGCGCAGAAGCTCCCTCTGCCGTAGAACAATATCTATTCAGATTCGCTGTCTGACGGTTAGATAGGGCAATAGAGTCATTAAAAGCCCTTAACATTCCACTAACCTGATGTTCTGCAATATCCGATAATAATTTATTGGCAATCATCCACCGGTCATCAAATATCGTATTTTGATACTTTTCACCGGCATCGCAGGCAATCACGACCATCGTCGTACCAGCAGGAAAACTCGCCAACTGTCTCAGCGCCTCATAGATAGCTGCTCCCGAGGTACCGCCTAGCATCAGCCCTTTCTCGCGTGCTAAGACTCGGGAGGTGGCAAAGGCTTTCACATCGTTTATCTTTAAACCTTGGTCAATAGCTTCGGTGTCGACGTTGCAGCCGACCGGAAAACCTCCTGGAGCTCCAGCACCGCTTTGCTTGTACGCCCCGGCTGGCGGACCAAATATGATCGAGCCTTCTGGTTCAACTCCAATCGTTATTAATGAATGGCCTAGCTCGCGCAAACGGCGCGCCGTTCCACAAAGGGTTCCACCTGTGCCCACCGAAGCAACCAGAACGTCGATATTGGCCGAAATAGCACTATCCAATTCCTCAGCTAGGTGTGAATAGCCTAAAGGATTATTCGGATTATTATGCTGATCAGGCCACCAAACATATGGACACGAGGAACAAATCTCCTCAGCCTTCTTTCGTCGAAGCATTGTCGAGGGACGATCTGACGGACCATCAACAACTACTAGTTCCGCCCCATATGCCTTCATAGCTGCCAATTTCGATGGTGCCGCGTGGGAATCGACCACCCCAATGAATTTATAGCCCAGTTGAGCCGCAGCAATAGCCAGTCCTAGCCCGGTATTCCCCGAAGTGGGCTCCACAATGGTATATCCCGGTTTAATCTCTCCCCGACGCTCAGCACTGCGCACCATGGCTAGCGCCATCCGAATTTTTGCCGATCCAGTTGGATTAAAACACTCCAACTTAATCAATAGGCGGCTTCCGTTTCCTGCCCTAGCTAGCTCAAGAAGCGGTGTTCTGCCGACAAGATCACATACCGAACGAGGAAGGCTGGAATCTTTAGGCACTTTTCGTACGCGGCTTGAGCCTAAATTGCTTGGCGGCAGCACATGGTTCTGATCTTTAGGTCGGTTGCTCATAGCCAGCCTCTCTCCACTAGTGGTCGATCAATTCGTAGAGTCCACAGATCTGTCCAATTGGAATTACCTAAACGGCCAGACGTTGGCGCAGATTCACTGACTGTGTCTGGCAACATGCCGTCTTTGGACACCTCTTCGAGAACGAACCGGGTGGGTAAAGGTAATTGGTGGAATTGACTCTCGTTCTTATCCATTTGGTAGCCGGCGGTGTTGTGATAAATGAGCAGATCACCGACTTCTGCTGGCCTGTCGAACAACACCTTTCGCCAAGTCAACATGTCGTATTCCATGCAGCTCGCTCCCCCTACCGCAGCGCGCCATGACTTTGTCTTTGTGTTACCGATTGATCGTTGTTCTCTCTGCCGCGGTTCTCTGGGCCATAGCGTCGGATCGGGAGAAAACTCCCGTCCTTTCCACTGCTCAGACAGACTCATCGATAGCCCATCCACAACGATGAGCGAATATGGGTCCGGCAGACTAACTGATCCCCCCGGTTCTGAATTGAGACAAGGTTCGATTTCTGAGTTCACCCGATCTTTGACACCTTGCACGGAGAAGACCGTATCGCCAGCCCCAGCTAAAAGGCCACGGCCAGGTTCTATGCATACGGAAATACTGTTCTCACGTAAGGCCGGGCCCACTTCGTCAAAGATTGAACTCAACATCGCGGAGCCCGTAGGAAGTGGATTACCGTAGGGATATGTGCCTGAAGGGACCCGGCCAGCGTGGTAATCCCCGGTACTTATCGTGCTCTGAAAACTCTCCCACTCATCATGGCCTGTATATGGAACAGTGAAGCCGCCCCCAATGTCGACGGTGACTGCGGAGTGCCCTCGTCGTCGCAGCTCAGCAATCTGATCGACGGCTCTGCGAATGGCGCGTACACGTTCGTCTATGTCGTAGCCATCGAGATGGAAGCAGACCCCCTCTATAGATAAGCAGCCATTCTCAGTAGGATCTTCCGATGAGAAACTCGATGTTAAACGCTGTGCCACACTTTCATGGCTCAGCCATTCAGAAAACGAAAGACCGAATCTTGTGTTCGGCTGAGTATCAGGCCGTAGTCGTAGAAGAACCCGAGCAACTCGGGAACTTTGGCTCGCGATTTTTCTTACACGTTCGAGTTCAACCAACGAGTCAAGCGCAAAAAGGCACCCATGCCGTATACCCAGCCAAAAGAGGGTTTCACTTTTATCGGCACCGGTGATGGTGAGCCGACTCGGGTCAATACCTTCAGCTAGGGTCCCCACGAGTTCAGGCCCACTCGCAACATCACACCCCTGTTCAGAAAGCGCTACCTCATGAAGCCAGCACTGGGCTTTATTGGCTTTTCGTGCAAAGAGAACGTGTCCTTCCACTCCATGATGGTCAAACACATCAATGTATGCGGCTAAGTTTTTACTGAATGTAGCCGGATGTAAAAGGTGAAAAGGTTTTCCAGACAATCTGCGGAGAAAATACAGGAAATGCGGGTCATCTATTACTTCTTCCTCCCAGCTTTCCAACATGGGCTCGAGGCACGGGGGTGGAGCCTCATGTTCCGCTAATCCCATAGCTGTATCTCCTGCCCTCGTCCAGCTGCCAGCGCCCTCATAGCAAGCTCATCAGCAACTGGGATATCAGTCACGATCATCCCCGAACTAAAAGCGAACACTTTCTCGTCGGCATGACTTCGGATGGTTCGGCCTGATGAAATGAGTTCTGGAAGTACACCGTCGAGCTGGTTGCTACCCTGGCGTAGACGTTTTCCGACTAAGGCATATTGCCCCTCACTCGTGGCCACGACACGATCAACTTCTGCAACTGCCCCATCTGCTACGCCCTTTGATGCCACTGAAATGAGTAGGCCACCCTTGGGAAGCCAGTCAGTATGGATGGGTGGATGACATGCGCGACCGGAAGCGACTACAACGATGTCAGATTCCTGAACCACCTTTTTAACATCCTCTGTGAACCTGAGTTTCCGATCCGGATACCATCTACGGAAGCGCTCATGAGTCGAGTGGATACCACCTTCGTGAGTTCCGTGAAAGGTGAATGTGGACAAGGACGGTAGCGCTGTCGCCAGGTAAGGCAAGGTGTTGACGGCTTGAATTCCGGTCCCCAGCATCAACACCGACTGAGGATCGGGTTTACTGCACTGTCGAGCTATGAGTGCAGTCGTCGCAGGCGTTCGGAGTGCTCCTACTTTCTGGCAGTCCATCAGGACATACGGCAAACCTGTTGAATCGTCGTACAAGGTGATGGTTGTGTAGTAATGATCGGGATTATCGCCACCCTTTCGATACGACGTTTTGTAGCCGACAAGGTCTCGGTAACCATCGAAGCCAAGCATCGAAAACGCAATCGAATCCCGGCTTTTAACTGGTAAATCAATCATCATTTTCGTAGGGCATCGAGATTGACCTTGCTCCAGGGCCCGATAGCCGTCTTCGACAAGTTCAATAACCTTTGACGGTTCAAGCTCTATGTCTTTTAAATCCGATCTCGTCAGTAGACGAAGGCTCCGGTCGGAGCGGAGTTCTGGTGTTTCAATGGCGGACATGGATTTCCCCTCCTTGGGATGAGGAAAGCGGGTGGTGCGGCGTGTATTTAGGTGAGGGTTTGCAAAGTAAGGCAAAGTAAGAAATGACCAGGCAATGGCCAGCTAGGTCAACGGAGATAGAGCGTCGATGAATAATCCAGCCTCCCCTCGAGTGACATGGGAGCGGACGCGATACACCGAGGAGAGCATGGATTCGGTGATGGTCTCTTCAGGTAAGCCTGAGCCGACGTTTCTCCCCTGGTCAAGGACTACTACTTGGTCAGCAATTCTGGCGGCCTGGGTAAGGTCATGAACCGTGAGGACCACTGCAGCTGGTGTTGTCACCGCATAATCACGAACCCACTCCAGTAGCGATAGTTGGTTTTTCAAGTCCAGAGCGCTCGTAGGTTCGTCGAGTAACAAAATCTTAGGGCACCGAATCAAGGCTTGTGCACAGCTGACAAGCTGACGTTGTCCTCCCGAGAGCTGTCCCATCGGCCGATGCTCTAATTCAGCTAGCCCCATTGTGGCGAGCACAGTTCGAACTTTGGCGCGGGTTTCCGGCGATACGCGCAACCCCGCGAATCCTTTAAGACTTTGCTGGTGGGCTAGCAGAACGGTCTCAAACACAGTTAAGGCACTTTTAGGAGGAGGATCTTGCGGAAGATACAAGGCTTTCGGCCCTACTACGGTTCCTTCGCTTTTCTCTAGCCCAGCTAGGCATCTCAATAGGGTTGACTTGCCTGAGCCATTCGGCCCAATCAACGCCGTAATAGTTCCCGGTGAGCACGGTGGGATCGTGACATCCTGAAGTGTTGGAGTCGCCTCTCTGGGGGAATAGGAAAAGGTGATATTGCGACCCTGGAAAAACTGTTCTTTACCGTCGATCGTCGTTACAGATCGAGTATTGAAACGACGACTCCTAGAAGCTGGCTCATGTGACATGGTCGATACCTCTACTAGGACCAGTTTCGCGTTCGGGAGGAGGCAATAATGGCTACGAAGACAGGTACGCCAACAATGGCGGTAATGATTCCTACAGGAAGAATCACCCCGGGCTGGATGAGCTTTGCGCACACCGAGGCGCTCACCAGCAACACCGAGCCCGACAGAACGGAAGCGGTCAGGAAGTACCGCTGATCCTCCCCGACCATAATTCGCGCGATATGCGGCCCAACCAACCCGATGAAACCGATAGTTCCGGCCATAGCAACTGACGTCGCAGCCAATAAGCTAACGGCCACCAAAGTTACATTGCGGACGCGAGGGACATTGATGCCCATCGACATTGCCCTGTCATCGCCCAACCTGAAGGCTGTAAGGACCCACGCATTGCGGTAAAAGCCTGCTAGGCAAATCACTAGGAGAACAGCGAGGACTCCAATTTGCGGCCACGTCGCACGCGTTAAACTGCCTAGGGTCCAGAAAACGACTTGCTCAAGCTGCACTTCAGAGGCCATGTACTGCATCAGAGCGAGCATCGCGTCAAAGAAAAATACGATCGCGATACCAAGCAAGATCATTGTCTCGGCTCCGCTTCCACGCAGCCGAGAAAAGATGATGATGATTCCGCACGCGGCGATCCCAAAGATCCACGCCGCCCCAGACATTCCCAGTGTGCCACCGATCGTGGTAGCCGAGAAGCCGGTGACTACTGCCAGCGCTGCGCCAAAGCTGGCCGCTGCGGATATGCCCAATGTGTAGGGTTCCGCGAGCGGATTTCCCAGAATTGTTTGCATTTGGGCGCCGGCGGCTGCAAGTGCTCCTCCCACGAGCACAGCAGTTACTGTCATCGGTAGGCGAATATCCCAAATTATCTGATAGTCAATGGGCCGTGAGTGACTCGGATTGAAAAGTGTCGATAGCGCATCGGAAGCAGGCATCGAGCCTCCGCCTATCAAGAAATCGCAGACAGTGAAAATGACTAGTGCGACAGCCAGAACTGCGATAAATAAAAGCTTTTTCCGAGACGAAGCAGCATAAAGTTCTTCTTCCATTTCGTCGTCAGAAAGGGCATTAACGGCGGAGGCTACCGACGGCTCAAACTCAACTGAACTCATGACAACTGAGTCCAGAATGTACCTGAGTATTTCACAGGCAAGAACTGCTCATGCAGCGTCTTCATGTCAGCATCAGGATCCAGGTCCCCAAAGAGTTCCGGATGCATCGCCTTAGCCATCCATTCAATGGCGATGACGTTGTAAGGGGAATCGTAAAAGTGGTGCCACATGGCATAAGTGCGGTGGTTTTTCACGGCGTCAACCTGAGAAACAGCAGCTTGACTGGAGACAACCTCGCTAAGTTGTTGTTTGGCCTTATCTGCGGGTTCGTCATAACCAAGGGCCACGTACTTCTTTCCCTTGACGGGTGAACGATCTGGCGACCAATCCGCACCGGTAGCCACGATCACATCTGGGTTCTTCCCGGCGAGGGATTCGGGAGAGACTTGCCCTTGTTTAGTATCAATCATGCTGTCACCAAGATTGTTACCACCAGCTTCGTTCACTAACGTCGCCAAGTTCGATTTATTGAAGGTTGAACAGCAATCAAAGTAGCCCGGTGCCCGCCACAAGAACGTGTCTGTCGCCGGTTGATTAGAGTCCTTCAGACGTTTTTGAACTCGATCGAGTTTCTCCTGATAAAAATCCGTGTAGTTCTTGGCTTCATCGGTGTGCCCCGTGAGTTTCCCCATCAACGTGACCGAAGGAACCGTATTTTTCGCGGGATCGATGAAATAATCGACCGTGACGGTCGGCACACCGGCTTTCTCAAGTCCCTCGATTAACCCAGCTTCTTTGGCAGCATCAAAACTTCCCGCACTGACGACGAAGACGTCTGGACGAGCCTGGAGAGCTTGCTCTAGTGACATCGAGCCGTCCCACACTTCACCAGTCTTCGTGATGTTGGCTATATCTGGGAATTTCTCTCTGTATTTCTTGTATGTAGCCATGTCATTTTGTTCGAGATCATCTGGCCAGGCGACGATGTTCTCAAGCGGATTTTCTTTATCGAGTAGTGCAGTGGTGTACAGCAACCGTTGACCACCGAATAGAAGTCGCTCTGGGTGAGCCGGTATCTCAACGGTCCTGCCCATCACGTCTTTCACAGACTGCTTTTCATCCGCCTTGGAGTCATTGTCAGAATTCGGGCCCGAACACCCTGCTATAGCCATCGATGCGGCAAGGATACTAGCGAGGATTGCCCTCCTAGCTCGACGTTTTGACGTATTCAGTATTTTCACAATTCTTCCTGGGGAGCATTAGTTCTACGAGGGATCACGTGAGAAACAAAAGTATTGGAGCCTTACCTAAGTAAGTCAACAGGTTTCTGAGATTTCTTTAGAGTGAGACTCCACCTAGCGACGAACACTCCCCTAATTACAGCGGCTTGTAAGCCCTAATGCGTCAGCTAACACCTCCAATGACCTGCGAATTCGCAAATCGGACTTTAGTTCATAACCTAATGTTTTATCGAATTATATTTTCACCCCCATACGTGGTTGGTAAGATTTGACCAGGCGGAACTTCCTTAGCATGCTCTAACTCACATCACTTTTCATTTCCAATGTCTCCCCTGCGAAAGACCTGCCGTGTCCCGAACTCACTCCTCACCCAGCTTCCGCTCTCCCCTGAAGAAGTCACGAAGCCGCCACTTCACCACCGCACTTGCCGCCGTAGCATCCCTCTCCCTGGCCCTTTCAGCATGCTCAACGCCGTCCACCGGCGGAGACGGCGAAAGCTCAGACAAATCCACCAAGCAATTCGTCGTCCTGGAAAATATGGAGCTCGGTAACTACAACCCACTTCTTGGACACGGACGAAACGGAGAGTCCCACATCTACGACTCGCTCTACCGTGTTTCCCCAGGAAAAAACTCCAAGCCGAAGCCGGTGCTCGCCGATGGCGAAGCCAAATCCAACGATGATTTGACGGAATGGACCGTCCCGTTGAAGAAAGACATTTCCTTCTCGGACGGATCGTCCTTCGGGCCGGAGGATGTCGTCGCCACTTATAAAGCGATCATCGATCCGCGCTTCGCCTCCACAGAGGCCACGGCAGTTGAATCAATCGACGACGTCACACCGGACGGGGACCACGCCGTCAAGTTCCACCTCAAGCACCCTGATTCCGAGTTCGACCGTCGCATCTACCGAGCTATCGCTCCGTCTGAAGCCTTCGATTTCACCAACCCGGCGAAGGCAGAGGACATGAAGATTAACTCAGATCCCATTGGAACGGGCCCATACAAGGTCACCTCTCTACGTCCAGATGAAGCGATCCTCGAGGCGCGCGATGGCTACTGGGGCGATGCCCCCGAGACCGAGAAGATCGTCATCCGGCACAACACCGACGACAACACCCGGGCGCAGCAGATGCGCGTCGGCGAAGGCGATGGCACTATGCTCGAAGCCAAGCTGGCCGACACCGTCGCCAAATCCAAGGACATTTCCGCGGAGCATATTGATTCCCTGGATTGGCGGGGCATCTCCCTTCCCGCTGCTCACCCCGTCGCCGGTGACGACGCGATCCGCATGGCCATGAACCTCAGCGTCGATCGACAAAAGATGATTGACGACATTTATGCAGGCCACGGAACCCCAACCAGTACCTTCATCACCGACGCCTATGGCGATGCCTACGACAAAGATTCGGAGATCCCCCACGACACAAAGAAGGCGGAAAAAATTCTCGACGACGCCGGTTGGGTTAAAGAATCCGACGGCATCAGAGTCAAGGACGGCCAGCGGGCGGAAATGGATGTTATCTACTTCCCTAACCGCGATGCCGCCCGAAAGGATTTAACCCTCGCCGCAGCCTCGGACCTGAAGGCCATTGGCATTCAGATCAACCCGGTGGCCAAGGACTCCAGCGCGGTGACCGAAGAGGTGTACAACTCCACGCCGGTCATGCTGGGCGGCGGCGGTGAGCCTTACACCATCGACGGACAGATCTATCATATTTTGCATTCGAAGTATGCAGCCGATGGCGTCGGGGCAAAGTGGGATAACGCGTCGGACTACGTCAATCCAGAAATCGACAAGCTGCTGGACCAGGCGCGATCCGAGTCCGACAAGGACAAGCGCAACAAGATCTACAAAAAAGTCCAACAGGAGTATCGGAAGAAGCCAGCCATGCTCGCACTCACGTACGGCGCTCACTCCTACGTGCTCAATAGCCATGGCATGAAAACTGGCGACCAGATTGTCGAACCGCATTCCCACGGCTCCTTGTTCGGGCCTTGGTACAACATTGAGGAATGGCACAACTAAACCGTGTCTACACCGAGACTGCGCCGAATTTCCCCAGGTCAAAAGCCTATCGATAATCCGACCGATCGCCATCGTCGACGATCGATCTCGGCGTCTAGCCACAGCCGCCGGCGTGACATAGGAATCCTTATGCTCCGCCGGATCTGTTCCCTGCCGCTTCTCGCGTTGGCCGTCACGGCCGCGATGTTTTTCTTGGCATCGCTAAGCCCCTTCGACCCGCTCGAAGCCTATACCCACGGCAACGCCGGTGCTTTAACCGACGAACAACGTGAGGATCTGATCCGGACCCTCAACATTGAAGGCCCCTGGTACGCCTCCTGGTGGTCATGGGTGACCAGCGTCTGCACAGGTGACCTGGGAACATCACGGTTCTACCGCATGCCAGTAGCCGACGTCCTAGCGCAGCGTCTGGGGTGGTCAATTCTACTGGGAGCGCTGGCTTTAACCCTTACTCTGGTCGTCTCATTCGTGCTCGGTGTCGTGGCTGGCCTTCGTGAAGGTGGTCTTGTCGACCGAATCGCCGGGTTTATCGCCACTTTGCTTCAGTCCCTCCCCCCCTTTGTCCTTGCCCTTGTTGCTCTATTGGTCTTTTGTTTGTGGATCCCTATCGCTCCTGCTGGTGGGCTCACAGATCCAGGACAACCTGTTACGTTCGCTGGCACTCTCCGCCATGTCGCTCTCCCCGCAGTCATCCTGGGAATCAGCCAGCTGCCCTGGTTCCTTTTGAGCCTCAGAGCCTCCGTTCGCGAAGCAATTCAATCCGAAGCAATGACTGGTACCCGTGTCCGTGGGCTTGATCGACGCACGGTAATGCTGCACCACATCGTTCCGCTGTCATTACCCTCGTACTTTGCGCTCATCGGATCTCGGTTACCGGAACTCATTGTCGGATCAACCATTATCGAATCGATTTTCGGCTGGCCGGGCCTTGGCCAGGCGATGGTCGACTCCGCGAAATCCCTCGATTTCATGTTGTTATCGACGCTGACCCTCCTCATCACCATCGCAGTACTAATCGGAAACATGCTTGCCGACGCCTGCGTCGTCCTCACAGATCCGAGGGTCGATGCCAATGTTTAAGCACCTAGTTAAGGGTCGATCGTCGGGTCTATTACTCGCCTGGATTTCAGTGCTCACGATTGTGGTGATCGTTGCCTATGCGATCGTCGTGCCCATTGCCCTGCCGGAGGATCAAACGACGGTTAACTTCGCTAACGCGTACAGTCCCCCGAGCTCGGACTACTGGTTTGGTACTGATTCCGGCGGGCATGATCTTTTCGTCCGCACCGCACAGGCGCTGAGGATTTCGCTCATCATCGCGGTCGTCACGGCTGTGTTCTCCGCGATAATTGGGACGTTAATTGGGGTTACCGCTGCTCTCGCCGGCGGGTTCCTTGATCGCCTGACCATGCGTTTCGTTGATGGAATGAATTCGCTACCCCATCTGATTCTCGTCCTTGTTGTGGTCTCTTTTTTCAAAGGATCAGCCACCGCGATCGTGCTGGCTCTCGTTGCCACCCACTGGATTCCTATCGCCCGTATTACCCGCGCGCAAGTGCTCACTATTAGACACTCGGATTACATCCAAGCTGCTTACCTCGGCGGACGTGGTCACCTGTGGGTAATCGGACACCACCTTGTCCCAGCTGCATTAAGCCAATCTGTCGTGGGACTTATTCTATTAGTCCCTCATGCGATTTGGCATGAATCGACCTTGTCGTTCCTGGGGGTCGGACTTCCCGCACACAGAGCCGCCCTCGGCACTCTCCTCCGCGATGCTCAAGGCGGAGTACTGCTTGGCAGCTGGTGGATTCTGGTCTTCCCAGCATTGTTCCTCGTCGTTTTTTCGTTAGCAGTATCAAACGTCGGGCACTCGCTAGTTTCCCGTGTTAATGACTATGGCGAAGGGAAGGTCTAGCTAATGTCTGCCCCCCTTGACGAAACTCTCACCCCTAATCAAGGGCGTATCCCCTCGGTCGACATCCGGCATCTGAGCGTGAGAATTCCTGCCCCCGGCCACCGTGGGCGGTTCCACGGTCGCGGCCATGCGGACCGTGGCTGGGTTCATGCGAACACAGACATTTCCCTCACCGTATGCCCAGGTGAAGTCCATGCGGTGATCGGCGAATCCGGGTGCGGTAAGTCCATCATCGCGAATACCGTCGTCGGCACGGTGCCGTCGTCTGCCCACGTGGAAGGCACGGTCATTGTTCAAGAATCGTCGCCATCGCCGGGCTGGTCCCAAGACATGGTTGCCTACCACCACGCCAAGCACGGCGATTGGCGGGACAAGCCGAGTCCCCTCGCCGGCCACCACGTCGGCCTGATCCCGCAGTCCGCGGCAACTTTTCTCACCCCGGTCCGGACCGTCGGTAGCCAGCTTCTCGAGACGATCACCGAGCTCACCCCTTCTGCCGACGCACCTCAGAGAATCGAGACGCTGCTGGATCAGGTCCACCTGCCGAACCGAGTGGCGAACCTTTACCCCCACGAGCTGTCCGGCGGAATGGCCCAACGAGTAGCCGTCGCCTTCGCCCTTGCCGGCGATCCCGAGGTCGTGATTGCCGACGAGCCCACGGCCTCCTTGGACCCCGAATTGAAATCCTCCCTGTTCTCGCTTTTGCGAGATATTGCCGACGCTGACCGCGCGGTCCTTTTGATCACGCACGATGTGACGGAGCTGCGGGACGCTGCCATCGCCGACCGGTTAAGCGTGATGTACGCCTCCCGTTTTGTTGAACAAGGCGCAGCGTCAACAATCCTGGACCACCCTCATGACCCATATACTCGGGCTCTGCTTGCCGCGCTTCCCTCCGGCGGCATGGTTCCGATCCCTGGCTTCCCTCCCTCGCTGGTGGACCTGGACGACTCCGTCACCTTCGAATCACGTCTGAAGGAAGCAGAGGAACTCTCCACTGCTTCACACGACGCTTCACCCACCGCACATGACGATGGTTCGAGCGCGTCACGCGAAAGCTCGCCGGCAGAGTTAGCGTCGGAAAGAAAAATGCATCCCAAAGTGTGGGAGGGGTCGAAGATCACGAAGAGCTTTAGCGGCAAGAAAGCGTCGATCCCCGTTCTGAACCAACTGGATATTTCTATCCACTCTGGAGAAATTGTGGGGCTCGCAGGCCCGTCAGGATCCGGTAAGACGACGCTGGCCAGGATCATGTGTGGGCTGCTTGATACTGACCACGGAACCGTGACATGCGGCGGAGAGGAAATCCGGAATATTACGTCCGTTATCGGGGGCCGGAGGCAGGCGCGTGGAAAGATCAATATGCTCTTTCAGTCGCCGCGGAAGGCGTGCAATCCGCGGTTCACTCTGCGGCAAATCATCGAAGAAACCAGCCACGGAATGACGGCCGAAGAAGCGGCGATGGAAGTCCAGGTGACACCGGACCTGCTGGATCGTCGCCCCTCCCAGGTTTCAGACGGGCAGCTCCAGCGAGCAATATTGGCGCGTGTGTTGGCAAGCGAACCGGACTTCGTCGTCTGCGATGAGGTCACCGCCATGCTGGACCCGGGAACAGCTGCGCACACGATGACCATGCTGACGTCCTGGGCGCGCGACGGCGGAATTGGGATTCTGATCATCAGCCATAGCCCCGAGCTTCTTCGCACCTGTTGCGACCGGCAGATTCATATCGAGAGCCTTGCGCAAAGCCACGATTGACAGCAGCGCTTAGCGACGAAAACCCCCTACCGGCATTACCTGCCGATAGAGGGCTTGTTTTGTAGCGGGGGACGGATTCGAACCATCGACCTCTGGGTTATGAGCCCAGCGAGCTACCGAGCTGCTCCACCCCGCGACAGTCGCACGGAGACCGTGTCTCCGTCAGCGACAAGAGATAATTTAACGCATCGCGGAACAAATGTGAAATCGCCTGCGCACTGGCTATGAACCACTACCGGATGGCTTCGGCCCCTCGGTATCTGTCAGCTGTGTCGACCCACTAGAGCCAGTGTCGCTCTGGTATTTCTCCAAGGCCTTTTGCAGCTCGTCCAAGGCTTTACCGTAGTCCTCGAACGATCCACTGTTTTTCGCGTCGCGGACCTTCTGAACAGCGTCATCAAGTTCCTTCACATCATCGCTGGATGGGCTGACCGCGGTGGAACTCGAGTCGTTCTTATCAGAGTCGTCCTTGTTATCACCAGAGTTGTCATCGGAGTTGGATCCGGAATCGGAATCCGAATCATTCTGGTCGGACTTATCCTTATTGGATCCGTCCACTTCCTTCGTTGTCGTGGTTTCCTTCGGGTCGATGCCGACCTGGCTCAACGCCTCACCGATCGTCGGCGCGTACCCAACCTGCCCGTTGTAGAACACGAGCACACGCAGCAGCTTCGGGAAAGCAGATTCCTGCTCCTTACGCTTCGAATAAACCGGCTCAACATAAAGGATCCCGCCGTCGCCCACAGGCAAGGTCAGCAAGTTCCCGTTAATCAACGTGCTGGAGCCCTCGAGCAAGGTGCGCTCACGCGAAATCTGGTCAGATGACATCATCGTGTCCTGAGCCTGCTTCGGCCCCTGCGTCTGGGTGTCCGTCGGCAAGACACGAACCGTGATCTTCCCGTATGTCTTCGGGTCCGACGACACCGCCATGTGAGCAGAGAGGAACTCGCGCTTCAACCCGCGCAACGGGGTAATCAGCTGGAAACTGGGATCCCCGGTCTTCGGATCCGACGCGACGACGTAGTAGGGCGGCTGGTTCTTATCCCTCAGCCCCTGCTCAGAAGCAGTCGGGTCCAGGGGAACCGACCAGAACGAGTCGTTCGTGAAGAACACGCCCGGGTCCGACACGTGATACCGCGTTAACAATTCACGCTGAATCTTAAACAGATCCTCCGGGTAGCGGAGGTGCTTCATCAACTCGTCAGAAATATCGGACTTCGGCTTCACCGTCCCCGGGAAACTGCGCCGCCACGACTTCAAAATCGGGTCAGATTCATCAAAGGCATAGAGGTCAACTGTCCCGTCATAAGCATCCACCGTCGCCTTCACAGAGTTACGGATGTAACTCACACTATTGCCGACGGTGTTCTGCTCCGTCCCACCAGGGTTGAGAGAATCCTCCGTCGCGCCCGAAATCTGAGTGTGCTCCGAATAAGGCAAGTTATTCACGGACGTATATCCGTCGACAATCCACTTAATACGACCATCAATAACAGCCGGGTACGTTTGCGAATCCGTCGTCAACCACGGAGCTACCTTATGCACGCGATCGCGAGGGTCACGGTCATATACAATCTTCGAATCGTTGCCCACGGCTTCCGATAACAACAGATTCATCGACTGATACTTCAGGGAATACATGGCACGCGACACGATGTTTCCGATTCCGACGCCACCTTTGCCCTTGTAGGTGTAGTTCGACCCATCAGTGTCGTACTCGCGCGGTTTCCCGGCCCCGTCGCCACCGACGATGGCGTAATCCTGATCGGTATCAGCCACCACAGGGCCATAGTAAATACGCGGCTGGTCAACCTTGATCTTCAGCGTATCCGGGTCGTCGGACTTGGTGCGGTCCTTCGACTGCAGGTCAGCGACGGTATAGATCGGATACCCACCGCGGGACGATCCGACATCGCGGGCGACCTCGTCGACTTTGTTCGCCGGCGCGGCTATGAACCCGTTACCGTGCGTGTACACCGTGTGCTTGTTGATCCAGTCCTGCTGGTTACCGGAAAGCGACTTGGGATCGAGCTCGCGGGCCGCGACCACATAATCCTGCATCTCACCGTTGTGCTCATAGCGGTCAATGCTCAGATCACTCGGGAACCCGTAGAAATTCTTCAACTGCTGCTGCTGGGTAAATGTCGCCGAGATCGCTTCGGGGTCCAGCAGCCGGATGTTCGAAATGGTCGCCGAATCATTCGCTACCGACTCGTTTTGATCCGACTTCGATTTCTCATCAGCACCCCAATTGCGGTCGTAGGTGACGTGCTCGTCAGTCAGGCCATAGTTGTACCGCGTCGACTTAATATTCCGCTCAATGTAGTCGCGTTCTTTGGCAGCACGGTTCGGGGACACATTGAACTGCTCCACCACCAAGGGCCATGCGACTCCAATAATTCCTGCCGACGCCACCATCAGCACCGCTGCCATCGCGGGAATCCTGAGATCCCGGAGGAAAATTGCCGCGAAGAACGCTGCGGCCACTACAACAGAAACGACGAGCAAGACAATCTTTGCGGGCAACACAGCATTGATGTCGGTGAAGGAGCCGCCCGTGAATGTCGAATGGTCCTTAGACAGCAAGCGATAGCGATCGAACCAATAGTCGACGGCCTTCACGACCATGAAAATTCCGGCGATCGACGCCATCTGCACGCGAGCTTGGCTCATCACCGTCGCCCGCTTACCGGCGCGGGGATCCCCCGTCCGGATACCCCCCAACAGCCAGTTCATGACGAGGTTAACGACGAACGCCACAACCGTCAGCGTCAACAGGACCGAGAGCAGCCATGACCAGAACGGCACGCTAAATGCATAGAACCCGTAGTCGTGGTGGAACTGCGGATCCGATTCGCCGAAGCTCTCACGATGCATAAACATCAAGATCATGCGCCACTCGGACTGTGCAGCTAATCCGGCGAATAGCCCGACGACCAGCGGCAAACCCACCAGAACAGCCCGTGAGGATCGAACAATAACCTGCCGATAGGCCTCAAGCGGACTGTGGGGGTCTGCGTCTTCGGGAACAAGAGGGCGATACTTAATGGCTACCCACGCGGCTGCCCATATCGACGCGCCGGCAAGCAACCCAACGACAACAAACAGCACGATCCGAGTGACGAGTTCGGTGACGTACACTCGGCCAAAGTTCATGGAGTTAAACCATGCGACATCAGTAAAAACAGCTACTGCGACAGGCAACAGCATGACGACAATGGCCAGTACCACCGCTACAACGGCCCACCGGCGGGGAGCCTTTCGCTTAACCGACTTGGGCACCTTTTCGCTTCTCCTAATCAGAGGGTCATTGCTGTTCACTGTACTTGAACCTGGGCCGGCGTCGATAACCTAGGAGCTCGACGTACGCCTAAGTCCGACAAAAGTGTTTCTTGCAAGCCAACCGGCACGGCATGAATACTTTCTATATGTCCGAATTTAGTCCTTTTTCCTCGTCATCAGACTCGTCATCAACGCCTGCTACATCACCCAATACGACGCGATCTTCAACTCATACTTCGCATTTCACCCGGCACCAACCCACCACACAGCAGCTCCTAGAACGAGCGATGCGTGAAGCTGTTGACTTTATTCACGCCGAAGGGTGGGATCAGCCCCCAACATTGTTTGGCTTAGTTCCGGGGACAATTATTGCCCGAGAAACGGGAAACCTCATTAATGAGGAGGAGGAACAAAATTTAACGCTCGTTGTCCAAGACCTACCGGAGATCGGCTCCGGAGACGAGCTTCACGATTACGTCGCCCGGACCGCCTGGCCGCCAACCGTGGCTGGCGCGATCCTGGCCCACGAAATTATGTTCACGAATGCCGCGGAGCCAGGTTCACGTCCTCGCAAAGCTCGGCTATTTAGCGGGATGATTAACGGCGGGCCCGACCTTACCTTGCTTCAGCTACGGCCTACCGAAGAAGAATTGGATGCAGCCGGCGCGTTCGGTCAAGACAACATCGAACTCCTTGGAGGTCCCGATATCGCTCCCGAGATTGTTGAGCTCCTGCGTTCGACGTTTGAGCCTGTCGAAGACAGTGACGAGACGCCCGTCGATAACGCCTCCTTCACGACTGACTCGGACTACTAGAGCCTTACTCCCCTGTTGGTTGCCCGTATTACATCCCAACTGATGACACCGAGTAGTAACTAAGCAGTAGCTACCAAACCTAAAAAGAGCGCCCCGGCTATACAGCTGGGGCGCTCTGACATCAGCACACTAAATATCGATCGCGGGGTGTAACCGCTCCACCGTCCACTTCCGGTCACGGTAGGCACACAGCGCGGTGATGCCAATACAAATGGCACCAACGATGATAAGCGCCAGTATTGATTGAGGCAGACGCTGATCAATGTTGCCGTACATCAATTGGCGGAACCCGTTCACTGAGTAAGTCCAGGGGTTAACTGGGTGTAGCCACTGGAAAAGTTTAGGCTCCGTCTCAACAGGGTAGAGTCCGTTTGACGAAAGAATCTGCAACATCAGCAACGCCATCGCTGCAACCTTACCGGGCCCAGGCCCCAATGCGACGTTCAACATTTGGTTAATAGCAGCGAACACAATGGAAACGCCGATTGAGAAGATCCATAGTGCCCACGGGTGTGCCACATCCATTCCCACTAGAGTTAGCGTGACCACAATAATCATCGTCGCTTGAAGGATAGCGATGATGCTAGCCGGCCATAGGCCATCAAGCGCCGCGCGCAAGGGGGCAACACCCGATGCTACGGCCCGGTTCTGAAGTGGCCGGAGCAATAAGAATGTAATGAGGCCACCGATGAACATTGCTAATGAGAAGAAGAACGGAGCTAGGCCGGAACCGAAGACTTGATCCCCTGAAAAATCCTTTGCTGACAACTTTGCAGGATCAGACATGACGCGCGCTGACGCCTCACGCTGAGGTGTCGTCCATGAGGGAACCTTCTTAGCCCCATCGCCCAACTTGTCCTTCAACTCACCCAAGCCGGTGGAAATCTTACCTGAGCCATCCTGTAACTTGCCGGCACCATCGGAAAGCTTATGCGCTCCCTGTTGAAGCCGGATAGTGCCGCTTGACAATTGAGTAGCACCATCTTTAAGCCGATTCGTGCCAGCGGCCAGTTGCTTACCCCCATCGGCTAGTTTCGCAGATCCTTGAACAGCCTGGGGCATTCCTGCCTTAAGAGTCTGGGCACCAGAATCCAACTGTCCCAAACCGGAACTTAACTGACCCGAAGCGTTAACAAGGGGTGTTGTGCCCTCCTTACGCAGCTGACTTGACCCTGATGCCACAGTGTTAGCGCCTTCACTTAACTGGTCAAGCCCCGTGTTGAGCTCATTAATTTTACTCTGAATTGGTCCTGCACCATTAGCAAGCTGGTTAATCCCACCACGGAACTCAGCAGAAGGATCGTTAAGCTGATAAGCCAGCGCAGACGTCCCCTGTGAAAGCTGGTTAACTTTGGCGAGGTTTTCTGAATTCTTACCTAACCCCTGCGAGTCAATTTGCACCGCGAGCCCGTCGAGCTGGTTCGCAACGTTCTGTGCTGTAGGATCTGACGATTTATGCAGCTGACTAGCGATAGCCCTAACTTTGTCTGACTGACCAGTTTGGGCCTTCGACACTTGCTGGGCGATACCGTTGATTTGCTGAACGCCACCGTTGACTTGCGTTGCGACGGTACCGAGCTGATCGAGGCCACCAGTGAGCTGCCCCATTTTTGCATCGATCCCTGCCAACGGCGCAGTACTTTGCTGGACCTGGGCCTTTATCTGGTCTGCGCCCGCCGCAACTTTAGCTGATCCCTCAGAAACCTCACCGAGTTTTTGATCAACCTGACCAATGCCGTCGTGAATCTTATCTGAGCCTGCTTTGGCCTCACCCATCTTTTCCGAAAGAGTGTTCACGCCTGTGCTGGCCTCGGCCAACTTGTCGTGCAGCGTCGATGCCCCTTGGGAAAGATCATTTGCCCCGCTACTCACTTTTGTTGCACCTGACGCTAATTGATTCGCGCCATCATGCGCGTTGCCGAGACCAGAATCTAGTTGATCAGCTCCATCCTTAAGATCTCCCAGTTTGTCCCCAACTTGATTAGATCCATCCTGCAACTTGTCAGCAGCGTCAGCGGCCTGGCCAATCCCTGCACCAGCTTCTTGCATACTGACCAAAACTTTTCCTACAACCTGTTCTCCAAGGGTTGATGAAATCACGGGCACCATTTCACGCATGGTGTTCTGTCCGATCAGCGTTGCCAGGTAGCCGTTAGTCGTGTTGTAGTTAGTTTGAATAACGGCCTGCTCAGCTTTTGTACCACTGGGGGATGCGACTGCTTTAGAAAAGTCCGGCGTAAGACGGACCATAAAGTAATAGTCTCCGTCTTCAACCCCCTTCGTGGCCTTATCATTACTGACAAAGTCAAAGTCAATGCGCTTATCGTCTTTTAACTTATCGGAAATCTGGTCACCAGCACGTAACTCTTTTCCCTGAACATTCGCACCTTTATCGTCGTTAACGAATGCAACAGGAAGCTTCTCCACGTGCCCAAAAGGGTTCCAAAAAGCCCACAAATAAAGGCAGGAATAAAGAAGAGGAATAAAGATAATGGCACCAACTGCCAGACGCCCCAATTTGGAACGACGAAAACGGCGGAGCTCTGAGCCCAAATTCAAACCAGAAATCATTAAAGTGTCTCCTCATCGGATCCAGCGGCTACCGCATCAAACCTGGCAGTCTCGTTATTATTTATATCGTCCTGGGTATCAGGGGATGGATTAACGGATACAGAATCAGTGGAACGGGCAGTGTTTCTGTCTTGCAGAACCCCCGGGGGTAACTCCTCAACTATTGGAACAACGCTGTCGTTATCCGTATTAAAGAGTTCAATCAACGTGTGATCTGGCATGAGTGAATCTGGAATCGGATTGACCGTATTCACGATCACTGGCATTCGTTGAGCTAATCTCGAGAGAACATGAATGAGAATAAGGCGCAAATCATACTCTCGAACTTGCTCGAGATCATCCATGACCAATAGTCCGATTTCTTCGGAATTTGCCGGAGCCAGCGCAAGAGAAATTCTGATCAATATGTTGTCCAGGCTGGTCAATTCAGCGACATAAGAGTCTAATGATGGTAAGGCTCGGTCGCCGAAGACATCCCCGCACAAAGATTCATAGTATTCCTGATCAGCGGGCTTCGTCCACACTATCCATGGGTGTGACCAACTCTTATGCTCAGTCAACACCGTTCGGAGACGAACATCACCATCCAGGCCATCGATCTCATCGACCCCGGCAATTGCCACCATTTTATTAATTTTGTTAGGCTTTCGCTCCCCAAGCACAGTCAACGTACCAGCGTCCAACTTCATCCGCCCAGAAATACTCAACGCTAGTGATGTTCGGCCTGATCCTCCGCGGCCGGAAAGAATAGTCAACCCGCTACCGGGCACGGTGAAATTAAGATGCCCAAATACTCGGCCTTCGGCAGCTGACAGCGCGATATCTTCCGCGACCACTGCTGGAGCACTTTCGCCGTCGGCATGAGATTTTCTGTGTGTTCGAGCCGACGTCGCGGCAAATTTACCCACGCCTTTGATGGGCTGACTTCCGTCAGATTGACGCTCTCGCACGTTAACTCCTTCGTATAAAACGAAACTGTGAATCACGGGGCAACCCTGACTCCACAGCTCTTCAGATCTGACTAGACCAATTTAGCTATAAAGATATAAGCGTACTCATTGGGGGTTTGGCAAACGATACATGCCACTCTATTCCCACCATGTCCTTCCAGCACCATCCAAAGCTGTGTTACTCGATATGTCTCCCGCATCGCGACTCGCCACCGGGGTTGAATACTGCTGCTCGACCACAAATGTACTCGGCCACGCCATGACGTTTCATGGATGTACCGTACGCATTTGTAGAAACTTAGCATCCAGTACGAAAGCCTTCTTTCCGCATGATAACCCCCATCTCTCCACGATCACACAGCATTATGGCGGCACACAACATCCTGAGAGAGCGGACGTTGTACATTTTCTCTGATCACTAACGATCGCCAACCGCTTGCCACAGGACACGCCGATTGCCAATACCGCGGTCCGTTACTCCGAACAGCTCTTCGGCTTCTTGCCCGCCTTGACCTCTTTCAACGCGGCAACAGCGTCGGAAAGGTTATTGACCTTCGCCAGCACAACGCCATCATGGTCACCCGACAGCGCCTCCGTACAGTTATCGGACGGAGTCATAAACATCGTCGCCCCCGCCTTCTTCGCAGCGTCAATCTTGTGGGAGACTCCACCGATCGGCCCAACGTCACCGTTCGCGTCGATCGTGCCCGTCCCTGCGATGAATTTTCCATCGGTAAGGTTGTCGGGGGTCAGCTTGTCGACGACCGCCAAAGTAAACATCAGCCCCGCTGATGGGCCACCAATGTCGTCCAGGTGGTAGTCGATCGTCGTCCCGTCGGCAGGCTCTTGTTTGATGGTGATGCCCAAAATCGGAGTGTCATCAGACTCCCCTTGTCGCACGGGAACGGAGACGTCCTCGGATTTGCCATCACGCTGAACCTGAAGGGTGACCTGATCTCCCACTTTATGGTCACGTACAACCTTGACCAGATCCTGCGGCTGGTCGATTTTCTTGCCATCGATCCCCTCAATGATGTCCCCCTTATGGATCTGATTGGACCCCTCGGGCTGGGACATCACCGTGACCGCCATCGGTCGATGAAGGTACTTCATCGCTGCGGACGTCGCATTATTTTCCGACGACGCAAACGCGGCCTGATTTTCCTTATTCACTTCCTCCGGCGACTGATTGGAGGGGAAAATCTGCTCAATCGGAACCAGTGTGTCGTTCGTTGTTGCCCATCGAGTAATCGCCTGTGGCAGCGACATGCCATGACGAACAGACACCGTGGTCATATTCAAATGGCCGGACGTCGGATAGGTTTTTGTTCCCGAAATGTCGACGACACTCTTACCGCCCGTTGTGCCCAGCGTATTAAATGTCGGACCAGGACCTTCTGCAGCATAGGGCACAGAAAGATCAATCGAGGTGCCGGGGATTTCCGTCAAACTCAGTGCAACAGCAGACGCAACCACGGGAATTGCACCGAGAATAATTGTCTTGTTGCGCAGACTCACAGCGATCAAGCGTACCGGATGCCGCACCAGCAACGACGACGGCCGTTCGCTAATAGCATGTGGAGAGATGCTTTCCAAAGCCGGTACCGTAGAGGGTATGAGTAACCACGGCTTCGGTTTTTCTTCGAACAATAACGACAACAACGACGGTAACGACCACAGCGACAAGAACAACAATAACCAGAACGGCGATAGCGGCCAGGGCAATCCTTCTAGCGGAAACAGTGGTCGCGGGGATAGTAGTCGCGGCGATAGTGGCAATGATGGCGCCAACTCCCCTGGTGGCAGCGGTAACCCCTTTGAGGCATTCTTCAATATGGGTGGTGGCTCGGGTGGTGATATACCCGGTTTTAGCGCATTTCCCGGCGGTTTCGCTGTAAGTGGATCCTCTGGTCAGGGCGGTTTAGGTGACATTCTTAGCCAGTTCGGGACGATGCTGTCTGGGATGGGGTCTTCGATGAACTCCCCTGATGCCAAAGGCCCCATCAATTTTGCCATGGCCGATAAGATTGCCCGCCAGACCATTAAGCAATCCAACCCGGCACCTGTCCGACAGTCTGATCAGAAGGCTGTCGAAGATTCCACGAGCCTGGTCGAATTGTGGCTCAGCAATGCGACGATCCTGCCGAGCAACGGAAGAGTCCCTGAAGTATGGGATCCGTCGGAGTGGCTGTCCCGCACGCTCCCCACCTGGAAGCGCTTTATAAATCCTGTGGCAGAAAGCCTTAATGAAGCACAAAAGGATGCCCTCCCCGAAGAAGCGAAGCAGATGGCTGGTTCGCTGCTCGGCATGTTAGCCCAGGTCGGTGGCATGAACATGGGGATGCAACTGGGACGCATCTTGGGGGATATTGCCACCTCTGTCACGAGCGTCTCCGAGTGGGGGTTCTCCTTAGATGAGAAGCATGGCAGCGCACTGCTCACTGGCCAGCTGAGCACTCTTGCCGAGGAATTTAACAAACCCAAGCGTGAGGTGCTTATTTACCTGTGCGCACGGGAACTAGCCCACCAGCGACTATTCGCCTACGTTCCGTGGCTCGAAGAGCGTCTGCTTCTCGCCGTCGAAACGTATTCACGTGGACTGTCGCTGGATACGTCCGCGATGGAAGAAGCCTCCCGGTCCATTGACCCCGAGGCACTCTCGGACCCATCGCGGATGCAAGACATGTTCCAGCAGATTCAAAACATGGATCTCTCGCCCCAAATTGTCGCCTCGAATGAACACGCGGGCATCCAGTTAGACACCATGCTGTCCCTCGTTGAAGGCTGGGTGGACAACGTCCTTGCCGACGCACTCTTCGACCGCATCCCGGTCATGGAGTCGATCCAAAAATCCTGGTCAGCCCGGCGCGCGATGAAACCCGGATTGGAAAACATGGCGGGGAACACCGGACTGGACTTCTCTGCTAGCCACGCCGACGAAGCGGCAGAACTGTGGCGGCGGCTCACTGTTGCGGTGGGGATTGATCGACGTGACCATGTGTGGGACCACCCCGATTTCCTTCCCACGGCTGACGATATCGCCCATCCGGCCGAATTCATCGACGGCATTCTGGGAGAATCGGACGACGACGAGTTCAACCCTATTAGCGAAATTGAAAAATTAGAGCGTGAACTCAATGAACAGTCCGGTAACACACCTGGTGGTGATGGTGACGAGGATGGGTCCGGCAGCGGTTCTGGCGCCGACTCGGACGATCGCGGGACCGATACTGACGGGTCTGGCGAGGACGGCGCCAGCGAGGATGGCTCCGGCGACGAGAAATAGTCACTCGCACTAGATATACGCACTGATTATTCGCACTAGACATTAACAGTGGAAGACACGCAGCACATGAATACGGACCGTCGATGGGAACGCCCAACCCCCGTCATTGGCGATACAACATCAGCCGCCGAGCGCGCTGAAAAACCCGACGGATGGGCATTGCCAGACGACGTGCGTGCTGCATTGGATCGCGTGATCGGAGCCCGGCGCGATATACGCCGCTACCGCCCTGAACCGGTGCCTGACCACCTTGTGCGAACTATCATCGACGCTGGCCATGCTGCACCTAGCGTCGGGCATAGCCAGCCCTGGCGGTTCATCATCGTTGATGATCCTGCTCTTCGGGATAAAGCAGCCGTGCTGGCCGACGTCGAAAAGCTAAAACAAGCCGAGCTGCTGACACCCGATAGGAAACAGCGGCTGCTTGACCTGCAGCTCGACGGGATTAAGGAAGCGCCGCTGGGAATTGTGGTCGCGTGTGATCGGCGGACGCCTGCGTCCGGGGTTTTGGGGCGTAACACTTTTATTGATACCGACCTGTGGAGTTGCGCGGCGGCCATCGAGAACATGTGGTTGACGGCGCGGGCCTACGGGCTTGGTATGGGATGGGTGACGTTATTCCGCCCCGATGACCTGGCCGAACTACTGCATCTGCCCGACGGCGTTGAAACGCTGGGGTGGATGTGTATGGGGTGGCCGGACGAGCGCCCGCCTTCGCCTGGGCTCGAGCGGCGTGCGTGGTCCAAGAAACTTCCCGTTGAGAACCTCATTATGCGGAATGGCTGGCGTGAGGGGGCTGCGTCGCCGGCGAACGCGATCGCTACTCCCGGTGATGGCCACATGCCGGACCAGGCTCATGTTGTCGCAGCTCACGATTCTTCCGACCAGCTGCTGACTCCGCCCGGTTCGCTGGGAATCCTGGATACAACTATGGATAAAGTCGCCGCGGTTGGTGATATCCATCATGCCCAGCACATTCTTATCGGGGCTGACCATCCCGTGACGAAGCATGGGGTCTCGTCGTTTTCACCGTCCGTCACGCGGGAGATTATGGACGCGTCAGCCGTTGGTGAAAGCCTGGGGGTGACGACGGCAGCGGGGGCTGGAATACCGTCGCTTCTTATCGACGCGGGGGTTGACGGTGATTCGGGGCGTGAGGGCCAAAGTGACCGTGAGACTCGTGAGGGACGTGACGATTCTGCCCACGCTATTCGTTATGTCCACGCTCATGATGTGCGCGGGGATATTGCTACGACTCCGGCCCTATCCGCCGAGGACACACGTGCGTTTATTGACTATGGCCGGAAACTAGCCGGCGAATTCACTGAGCCCACGTTGTTTGCCGTCGGTGAGGTCGGGATCGGCAACACCACTCCGGCCTCCATTTTGGCAGCGCATTTCACCGGGCTTGATGTGAACGATGCCGTCGGCATTGGTGCCCATTCCGATACCGCCATGATGGAGCGGAAACGTGAGGTGGCCCGGCAGGCCCTGTCGCGCGTCCAGCCGTCCTCCCCCATTGATGCTCTTGCCGAGTTCGGCGGGCCCGAGTTCGCGGTTACGACGGGATTGTGCTTAGGTGCATTGGATAATCACCATGTCGTTGTCCTCGATGGCCTCGCTATTTCCGTGGCCGCATTGGCTGCGGTGCAGATTAATCCCGCGGTTCAATCGCACCTGGTCGCGGGGCATGTGAGCAGGGAGATCGCGCATCGCACCGTCATTACGCATTTGGGGTTGGAGCCTCTGCTCGCTCTTCGGTTCCGATGCGGTGAAGGTGTCGGCGCCATTCTGGCGACACAAATGATCATGACGGGGCTTAGTGCCCGACGCCACACCGGACGCACCGCTTAGGTCGGCTTTCGACCGGGCGCGGATAATTGCGCGCGGACCGTCGTCGATCCTGCAGCGCGGACCGTCGTCGCTAGTACTACTAAGACTGACCGCCTCCACGGCCCCAACGCTGGTAAGCCTCCAAGTAGCCGTCGGCACGCTCCCAATAATCCACGCGATGCGCCCACGCCCAGAACTCCGCCGAATGGTTCGGAATGAACGTGTGCACCAGCTCGTGAACAATTACCTGGTCAAGGACGTAATCGGGAACGTCCTTCAGATAATGACTGATCCGAATCCGCCCCGTATCCGTGGAACATGACGCCCAGCGGCGCTCCATATTGGTCACCCACCGGATATCCGTCCACTCCGCGCGGTTCTCCAAATACTTCGCATTCAGACGACGGGCCCGCCAGTGCAGATCCTCATCCGACTTATCCGCGACGGATGACTTCTTCTCCACCCGGCGAACAAGTGACTCCACAGAATCACGCAACGCTGCGGCCGACATCCGCGCCGGTGCCATGACGACGATCCGGCCGGACTCACGGCGGGCGGACAGGGTTTTCTTCCTCCGCGACGACAGGCGAATTTCCACCTCTGGCGCAAAGTCCTCCACGACCGCAGCGACGTCTCGCTTGACTCTGTGGGGCATAGTTTCACTCTACAGTGTGGTCGGAGGGCTGCCGGTACACTACACATAGCGCTGTGCTGGAGCGCAGCCGGGGGAATTCACGACACCGAGTCATTCACAAGCCGAGGGGGAGCACCGTGCGGTGGCCACACACTATCTGTTTATCATCCGGGACCCGCGTGTTTGTTCGCCCCGACGGGTGGCTCCGCGTCGGTGCAGATACCTCCACCGCGGTCGTGGTCCCCATGGCCGACCGACCCACCGCTCAGCGCGTCGCCCGAGCACTCCTCACTTGTTCATCCCCACAGCAGACGTCGGCAATAATCAGCAGAATCGAGCAGGCGGTATCCCGATCTTTCGCACTCACCCTTATCGACGAACTTTTGCGCACTCCTTTGCTGGTCACCGGGAGTGTCCGGCCCGGGCGGAGTAGAACGAGCCTCGCTCCCCCGCACAGGATTATTGCCGTGGAGCCGTTATCCCACATGCTTGGCGATATATTTCCTGGTCAGTCCGTGCTTTCCCCCAGCATTGTCGAGACGACCGACGAAGCGCTGGCATCCCACATGGGCTTGCCTAGGCTGCCTGAGTCGGATGAGCCGTCCGAGCCACAAGGTCCGGAACGCACTGCCCCTTGGGCGAGCATCGTTGCGGTGGCAACGCCCTCCCCTGGCCTGCTCGCCGCCGTCAATGAGCCATATTTATTCGTGACTATTCGTGATGGTGCGCTCAGGATCGGCCCTGCGATGACCGGAGCAACGGCACATCCGGCGGGCGATGCCACCGGGTGCCCACTGTGTATGCATATGGCGACGGTATCTCCTGACCTGGTCAACGAGGCGATCTCTGGCCGCCGTACTGACACGCTGACGCTCACGCATGAGATGGTCACTGTCGCCCGCGGGATCATCGCAGCGCAGTGGTCGGCGTTTAACGACTGGCTTGCGGTGCCGTCGCTTCCGGCCCCGCCGACGGTGGGGGCATCGGTAAGCATTAATCCTCGGACGTTGGAGGTCGTGCGGTCGCCGATTGCCAGAGACCCTCATTGCCCTGTGTGCGGCATCATCGGGCCGCGGTGGCAATAACAAGCGCAGTGAAACTGACATTGCGACCAACTGGCTACGTCAATCCTCCGTCTTAAGTTGATTCAGCAACGATGCGAAGAATATCGTCCCCGTAGAGTTCCAATTTCGCGGGACCAATACCGCTGATATCCAGGAGTTTTTCCGCGGTGGATGGTTGCCGTCCGGCGATGGCCATCATGGTGGCGTTGCTGAACACCGTGTAGCTGGGTGTTCCCTGCTGGTGCGCCCGCCGCGACCTCCAGCGCTGCAAAGCGTCAACCAGCTCGGCATCAACGTCACCGCCACAATTGGCACAATGCCCCATCACCTTCTCGGCCGGGGTTTGTAGCGTGGCCCCACACTCCGAACACAGCCGTGAGCTGCGCTTCCCCTTCCGCGGGTGATCAGCCGAACTCTTCGACGTGGGCGCAATACCGCCGAGAAACCGCGTGCGTTTCCGAGACGCCCTACCCCCGGACTCGCGCGCCAGCGACCAGCTCAGTTGCAGATGCTCACGCGCACGGGTCACCGCCACATACAGCAACCGACGTTCTTCTTCGATCGCCGACGAACCCAGCGCGATAGCTTGCCGAATGGGTAGTGTTCCTTCCACAAGGCCAACGACAAACACGGCGTCCCACTCCAGGCCTTTTGCAGCGTGGATCGTCGCCAGGGTGACGCCTTCTACCCCAGCTGGGGGCCGGTTCGATTGGGCGCGCTCGCGGAGGATGCTCATCACGGCGGGCATGTCCGCGCCGGGCGAGGCGTGAACAATATCCGCGATCAGGTGGTAGAGGGAGGATAACGATTCCCACCGCTCGCGTGCTCGTTCACCAGCCGGGGCTTGGGCGGACAGTCCTTGGCGAGCCAACACGGCCTTGATGTCCGAAACCAGCGCATCGCCGGTGTGAATATGGTCTCAGATCGGAAG
>OKFO01000079.1_pt1 | contig 42435 bp, 34 predicted proteins | sample 1610231 | NCBI WGS metagenome assembly OKFO01 (sample SAMN04436633, study PRJEB24849) | human gut metagenome | biome: human gut; feature: NICU; material: stool | host: Homo sapiens | place: USA: Saint Louis, MO | collected 2010-01-17 | reverse complement strand
CCTCGACATACTGATATTCCGGAACCAGCAACCCGAGGCCCTGATGCATCCCATTGCCGGTCATCCGGTCCAGCTCAATGCGCGGGACCTCGAGCACGGTGATCGCGCGGTCACCGGCAACACGTACCGCCTCGGTCAAGCGGTCGTCATTATCGGTGCCCTCCGCTACGTATAAAGCCGTCGCCGGGACCTTCGCCCGTAGACACTCCACAACCGGGTTGCGGCCAACAACGAGCTCCGAGCCATGCAAATTGCGCCGGTCGTGACGCCCGGATGCCTTCCGCTGCTGCTCAACCTTCCGCTTGTGCGCTTTGTGGTACACGCGGTCTTCAGCCTTCGGCGTCGGTCCCTTGCCGCGCAAACCACGCCGTCGCTGACCACCAGAACCCTTCGTCGCACCCTTCTTATTCGATTTACGAATAGCGCCACGGTTCCGCGAATGACCTGCCATTAATTCTCCTTATGTCCAGGCTACCGATTACTCAGTGCCCGACGATCCTACTGTTCCGACAACTCCCACTCGGCCCCAGCGGGCGTATCGGTCACAATGATGCCCGCAGCCGTCAACCGATCGCGCACCGCATCGGCCGTCGCCCAGTCTTTCTCGGCCCGAGCTTTCGCACGGATGTCCAGTTCCGCGCGAACCAATGTATCCAAGGCGTCGTGTTCCGCACCGGACTCCGCGGCAATCTCCTGCCACTTCTCGTCGAGCGGATCGACGCCCAGCACACCAAGCATGGCGCGAACCTGTTCACCTGCAGAGACCACGCTCTCGACGGCATCAGTATCGCCACAACGAGCCGCATCCAGCCGCGAATTAGCCGAACGAACAACATTGTGTACCTCAGCCAACGCGGCCGGAACACCAATGTCATCATTCATCGCGTCGGTGAACGCGTCCGTAACCTCGGAGCGGCCCAAGGTGCGATCATTCTTCGCCGCCACACTCGATGCCGCATGAACAAACTTCTCCAGACGCCGATACCCCGCGGCTGCCTCACGCAGAGCGTCCTCGGAGAACTCCAACATAGAGCGATAATGCGCGGACCCCAAGTAATAACGCAGCTCAACCGGCCGGACGATCTGGAGAAGGTTAGGCACGGACAGCACGTTGCCCAAGGACTTCGACATCTTCTCGCCAGCCATGGTCACCCAGCCGTTATGCATCCAATACCGGGCGAATCCATCACCCGCAGCATGCGCCTGAGCGATCTCATTCTCATGGTGCGGGAACTTCAAATCCAGGCCACCGGCGTGGATATCAAACTCCGCGCCCAAATACTTCGTCGCCATCGTCGTGCACTCCAAGTGCCATCCCGGGCGACCACGGCCCCAGGGAGTATCCCAGCTAGGCTCCCCCGGCTTCGCAGCCTTCCACAACGTGAAGTCACGCGGATCGCGCTTACCCGTTCCCGCGGATTCGCCCTGATCCATCTCATCGAGCTTCTGGCCAGACAGGGAACCATAATCAGGCAACGACATCGGGCTCAAGTACACGTTTCCGTCCACGGCGTAGCCATGGCCAGCGTCGATAATCCGCTGCATGTACTCGATCATTTCAGGAACATGCCCCGTCGCATGAGGTTCCAACGACGGTGGCGTCACACCCAACTGGTCGTAGGCCCACTGGAACTCGCGCTCATACGTCGCAGCCCACTCCCACCAGGGGCGATTGTGCTCCGCGGCCTTGTTCAAAATTTTGTCATCGATATCAGTGACGTTCCGGATGAACGCCACATCAAGGCCCATGTAGGTCAGCCAATTACGCAAAATATCAAAAGCCACGCCCGAACGCAGGTGGCCAATATGCGGCGCCGACTGCACTGTCGCACCACACAAATACACCGACGCATGCCCCTCGCGGAGGGGAACAAAATCACGTAACTGACGGGACGCGGAATCGAAAATACGTAAAGTCACGCCCCCAGCTTATCGGTTCGGAGCGTGACCTAGCGAAAAACTAATCCTCGACGTCCTCGTCCAAGTCGATAATGTCGGAATCATCCGCCGGGCCCGGCTTCTTCGTCGAGTCCTCGTCCTCCCCCAACAACTTGGCGCGATGCCGGGCAATAGCCTCCTGGGCCTCCTGGTACATGGCGTCGGCTTTGGCGTCGTCAGTGCCATCGGCAAGGGCGAGCTCACCCACCAACACCTGGCGAGCCTTCGCCAACATGCGCTTCTCACCAGCAGATAGGCCGCGGTCTTGGTCACGGCGCCACAGGTCACGGACAACCTCTGCGACCTTGTTCACATCGCCCGACGCCAAACGCTCCTGGTTCGCCTTGTACCGACGGGACCAGTTGCCGGCTTCTTCAACGTCGGTTTCGCGGAGAACGCTGAAAACCTTGAGGAGCCCCTCTTCCCCGACAACATCGCGAACACCGACAGATTCCGCGTTCTTTTCCGGAACGCGGACCGTTAAGTCCCCTTGGTGAACCTTCAGGACCAAATAATCGACAGTCTCACCTTTAATCTGTCGCTGCTCTTTCTTTTCAATGACGGCAGCACCATGATGCGGGTAAACGACGGTATCCCCAATGTTGAATTCCATGAGTCCCTTCAGATCCGCCGCGCACGCCCACCGCGTGCGGACAGGTAAAGCGGTGTGAAAAATTGACGTTTCAGCGGGTCTATCATAGCACTACCCCCTGATTAGCCACGACGAACGTCACAAGACTATGTGGAAACAGACACGTCGCGTTAATGTAATAATTAAATTCTGTGCGCTGAACAGAAAACCCTGACGCAAAATAAGACGAATACGTGGCTGCCCCACAGCTTCCTATGGAGGACAAAATGTCGTTGAAGTCGGCTTCCCTACGTTCCGGCATCGCCATTGTCGCTGCCGGTTCCGCACTGGCCCTCAGTGCATGCGGCGCGGGCCAAATTTCCCAAACCGCCAACCAAGTCCCCGCCGTCGACGGGGGAGCAGCCAATGCTGAGGACAACAACATCACGCTGCGCGATGTGACCGTCCAGCCCAAGACCGACGACCACGGCGGAGCCGTCGCCTTCACCATTTCCAACGTCGACCCCACCAACACTGAGCGCCAGCTTCAGCGTATTAGCGTCGACGGCCAAGAGGTTAAGGTCGATGGCAACAAGGATCTGAAGCCGCAGTGCCAGATCGTCGGCAATAACGAAAAGGCCATCGAGGCCATGGGTGCTAACGATGTGCACACTAACAGCTCCGCGTCAGAGAGCGCCAAGGCTGATCCCAACGGGGAATCGCGCATTAACTGCGTCAGCTACGTTCACACCAGTTTCGACGGGACCCCCACGCCAGGGACCGCCGTCAACGTCACCTTCACCCTGGATAACGGTGAGGTTTCCATGAAGGCCCCGGTCGCTGCGTCCGTTCCGGAAGCTGGCCAGACCTACCGTGACAAGGAAGGCGTTTTGAAGGACGAGTTCAGTAATTAATAGCTGACTGAGAGCTAAAGCGCAGCCAGGTAGACCGAAGCCCCGGAGGCTAGTTCGAAGGTGAACTGCTCCGGGGCTTTGTAATGTCGCGGTGCCGCTCTGTCGTTGTGAGCGCAGAGGGCGGGGACCCCCACGTCACCGCCCGCTTCGTCGCTACGTCAGGTTAAACGTCGTCGGCTCTGAGTGCTGATTACCAATCAAGGTGTGCAGGTAGTACGAACCACTCGGCACGGCGACGCGATCCGAACACTCGCCCGGCGCGGACGTCGTCCGGGACCAGCTCAGCATGTAATTCTTCGTCTGGCCAGCGCCGATATCCAGCGCGCCCGTTGCTGCCGGATTGTTGCAGTCCACGTCGGACCAGACGCGCTCATTCGTCTCGAGGTTGTAGACCTCAAACTTCATCGGCGTCTTAGCCAGGTCCACATGGCACGACCCCTTGGTGGGGTTATGCGCGATCAAGTAGAAGCGCGGCATCTGCCCCGGCTCGTAGGAATCCGCATCCGTGCGCGCCTCGACCTGCAGGTCGTTGACATCGCACGTCTCTTTCGCGTCGGGCGCGACCGACGGCTCTTCTGACGCGTCGGGCTCTTCCGACTCGGACTCGTCAGGATCCTCCGACTCCGACGACGGACGCGTACTTTCCGACGAGCGCGACGACGACGTCGGTTTCGTGGACTTAGTGGTGGTCGTCGTAACGCTGGATTCCGTCGCGGTTGACGACGAATCCCCGCCTCCGCTCAAGGCCGAAATGATCCACCACAACAACGCGATGACAACAACCACGATGACGACGGCGGCGATTCTCCGCCGGCGATAGATCTCGGGTGGATGTGGAAGACCGTTGTAGTTACCTTGAGCGCTCACGTGACTAGATTAACGGGAACTCGCGCTGCCCCGCCGGAAAGCGGACGGCGTGTCACCTCATGCGGGGTCTTGGAGTTCGACTCGGAGTGGTTATGCGTTCCCGGCCCGCTGTGGTTCACGGCATCGCAACGCCGCGCGCGGTCACCGCCTCTACCTGGCCGTTTTCCAGTAAATACCGGAGACCAACAACGCCGACGGTGCCGTCGGCAAGCTTGGCTATGATTTCGGGGCTGCGGCCGACCACGTGATCAACAATGGACCGCACATGCTGTTTCTCGTAGTCGTCGGTGGTGGTGTGGCCTTCGGAGCGCGCGACCATGACCGATGGCGCGACTTTCTCCACCAGCACGCGCTGGAAGGATTCCGGGACGGCTCCCTGCGACATGGCCTCCGAGGCGGCTTTGACTGCGCCGCAGCTCTCGTGCCCAAGGACCACGACCAGTGAGACACCGAGGCCCTCCACCGCGAACTCGAGCGAGGCCAGCACAGACATGTCCACGATCTCGCCGGCCGTACGGATTACGAAGACATCGCCAAATCCCTGGTCGAAGAGCAATTCGACGGGGACGCGGGAGTCCGAGCAGGCCAAGACCACGGCCTTCGGAGCCTGCCCCTGGGTCAGGCTGGACAGCCGGTCGCGATCCTGATGCGGGCGCAGCGCCTTACCCTGCACGAAGCGGTCGTTGCCGTCCAGCAACTGCTGGAGAACAGCCTGCGGGGTGCGATCGTCCGCACGCGCACTAGAGTTCGCTGGCGTACCGGTGTTCGCGTTCGTACTGGGAGTGGGCTGCGGGTCCGAGCCGAGTGCTGATGTCGTCATGAGAATCCTCCGGATGAAAAGTCCACATACTGGTTGGCTGGTTGCCACTACTCGTCATGGGTGGCTCTGCCTCTGCACCTCTGCTCATCACCGGCGCGCGTCATCAGGGGCACACGGACACGCGGGTCACCACCGGGGCAATGTGATCAGGGGCGTCACCCAATAACCGTACTCAGCCCCGTGACCGCCCGCAGCAACTCACTGGCCACGGCACTACAATCATTCGCAATGTCTACTGGCCATTCAGAACCTTTTCTTGTCGACGAACTCAACGACTGGTTTATCCTTGCGGGCCGCCATCTCCCCTGGCGTGAGCCCGGGTGCTCCGCGTGGGGAGTTCTCCTCAGCGAGGTCATGAGCCAACAAACGCCGGTCTCCCGCGTCGAACCTGCGTGGCGTGAATGGATGGACCGTTGGCCTACCCCAGCCGATTTCGCCCGCGCCGGGCGTGATGAGGTCCTTCGCGCGTGGGGTCGCCTGGGCTACCCTCGCCGGGCGCTTCGACTTCACGAGTGTGCGCGGACGATCGTCGATAAGCATTCTGGTGCGGTGCCTACCACGGTGGATGAGCTGCTCGATTTACCCGGTATCGGTGAGTACACCGCGCGGGCGGTGGCCTGTTTTGCCTATGGGTGGGCGGTGCCTGTGGTGGATACGAATATCCGACGTGTGATGGCGCGGGCCGTTCATGGGAAGTATTTGCAGGGCCCGGCGCGGCGTGCGGATTTGGATGATATGCGGGCGCTGATGCCGGTGTCGGAAGAACAAGCCGGCTCGTCGGTGGGCGCGATTGTGCAGCGCATTCGGGAGAAGGCTGGTATTCCCGAGGTTCCGATAGAGGCCGGGACTCTTTTCGACGTTCCCGGTGTAGGACTCGGGCATCTGAGCAATGAGCAGCTGACGGATGTGGAGCGCTCGGCCGTGTTGTCGGCGTCGATCATGGAGCTCGGCGCGCTGGTGTGTACGTCGCGGGTAGCGCGCTGCGAGCAGTGCCCCCTTGTTCGCACATGTGCGTGGCGCCTGGCGGGCTGCCCGGAACCGACCGAATCGGAGCGCTCCGCTGTGGCGCGACGCGTTCAGAAGTTTGAGGGCACGGATCGGCAAGTTCGCGGAGCAATCATGAAGGTTCTGCGTGACGCGACTGGCCCCGTTGATAGGGACGCGATCGCGCACGCGTCGAAAGATGAAAAACAGCTCCATCGAGCCCTTCAATCGCTGCTGTTTGATGGGCTCGTTGTGGATACTGATGGAAAGCTAGGGCTCCCCCGATAACCCTGCTTACTCAGATTCGGGCTGGGCGGCGCCGGATCCGGAACCGGAGGTACCAGCGTCGGGGCCACTACCCGATGAGGCGTTGGAGGAGTACTCCATCGGCACGATCTGGTCGGCCTCGTCGGAGGAGTCGTCCGCATCCTCCTTGCGCTCTTCCAGGCTGGATTCGCCCTCGCCCATCACGGCACCCGGCTTCGTCGACGTGGAGAACGTGAACTTGGCGTCATCGCCCTTGCCTTCGCCGTCCCAGTTCTCAACATCCACGGTGACCAGTTCACCGGCGGCAACTTCGCCGTAGAGGATCTTCTCCGAGAGCTGGTCCTCGATCTCGCGCTGAATGGTGCGACGCAACGGGCGGGCACCCAGGACGGGATCAAACCCGCGCTTCGCCAGGAGCTTCTTGGCCTTGTCGGTGAGCTCGATGTCCATGTCCTTGGCGCGCAGGGCGATGCCCACGCGGTTCACCAGTAGGTCGACCATCTGGATGATCTGATCCTGGGTGAGCTGGTGGAACACGACGATGTCGTCGATACGGTTGAGGAACTCGGGGCGGAAGTGCTTCTTGAGTTCGTCGTTGACCTTCGACTTCATCCGCTCGTAGCGGCCCTCTTCGTCGGTCTCGCCGACCCCAGAGAAGCCCATGCCCACGGCCTTCGAGATATCCCCGGTACCGAGGTTCGAGGTGAAGATCAGAACGGTGTTCTTGAAGTCGACCACGCGACCCTGACCGTCGGTGAGCCGGCCATCTTCCAAGACCTGCAACAGCGTGTTGTAAATCTCGTTATTGGCCTTCTCAATCTCGTCGAAGAGCACCACGGAGAACGGCTTGCGGCGAACCTTTTCGGTCAGCTGGCCGCCCTCTTCGTAGCCGACGTACCCCGGAGGGGCACCGAAGAGGCGCGACGCGGTGAACTTGTCGTGGAACTCGGACATGTCGATCTGGATGAGGGCATCGTCTTCCCCGAAGAGGAATTCCGCCAATGCCTTCGACAGCTCGGTCTTGCCGACGCCGGACGGGCCGGCGAAGATGAACGAGCCGGACGGACGACGCGGGTCCTTCAGACCGGCACGGGTGCGTCGAATAGCACGGGAGACGGACTTGACAGCGTCTTCCTGGCCGATGATGCGCTTGTGGAGCTCTTCCTCCATGTGCAGCAACCGGTCGGATTCTTCCTCGGTGAGCTTGAACACGGGGATGCCGGTCCAGTTAGCCAGAACCTCCGCGATCTGCTCTTCGCCGACTTCGGCGACGTCTTCCAGCTCGCCCGAACGCCACTGGCGTTCTTTCTCCTCGCGCTCTTCGCCGAGCTTCCGCTCCTGATCACGCAGGCCGGCGGCTTTTTCGAAGTCCTGATCGTCAATAGCCGCTTCTTTTTGCTTACGAATCTTCGCGATCTTCTCGTCGACCTTGCGGAGGGACTCCGGCGCGGTCATCCGCTTGATGCGCATCCGCGCACCAGCTTCGTCGATAAGGTCAACGGCCTTATCCGGCAAGAAACGATCGTTGATGTACCGATCAGACAGCGACGCAGCTGCGACGAGGGCAGCGTCGGTAATAGACACATGGTGGTGTGCCTCATACTTCGGGCGCAGGCCCTTCAGAATCTCGACCGACAGCTCAACGGACGGCTCCGGAACCTGAACCGGCTGGAAACGACGCTCCAAGGCGGCATCTTTTTCGATGTGCTTCCGGTACTCATCCAACGTCGTCGCACCAATGGTCTGGAGCTCGCCGCGAGCCAGCTTCGGCTTCAACAGCGACGCAGCGTCGATGGCACCTTCGGCGGCACCCGCACCAACGATGGTGTGGATTTCGTCGATAAAGAGGATGATGTCGCCACGCTGATTAATTTCCTTCAGAACCTTCTTCAAGCGCTCCTCGAAGTCACCGCGGTACCGAGAACCAGCAACAAGCGAGCCCATATCCAGGGAATACAGCTGCTTGTCCTTCAAAATCTCCGGGACCTTGCCATTGACAATGTCCAGAGCAAGGCCCTCGACGACGGCGGTTTTACCAACGCCAGGCTCGCCGATCAGGACCGGGTTGTTCTTGGTCCGGCGGCTGAGGACCTGCATAATGCGCTCGATCTCTTTTTCACGGCCGACGACCGGGTCGAGCTTGCCGTCCTTCGCGGCCTGGGTGAGGTTCCGGCCGAACTGGTCAAGGACCAGCGAGTTGGATTTGCGCCCGGACTCGTTATTGGACGAACGCCCTAACGTGGCCGAGCCGACGCCAGCGCCGGCGGGCTCGCTTGTTCCCGGCTCCTGGGACTCGTCGCCCTGACCTTCGTAGCCCGAAAGTAGCTGGATAACTTGCTGACGGACGCGCGGGAGATCTGCTCCTAATTTGACGAGCACCTGGGCGGCGACGCCTTCACCCTCGCGGATGAGGCCAAGCAGAATGTGCTCCGTCCCGATGTACTTGTGGCCTAACTGCAGAGCCTCACGCAGGGAAAGCTCCAGGACTTTCTTCGCGCGCGGGGTAAAGGGGATGTAACCGCTGGGCGGCTGTGATCCCTTACCAATGATGTCTTCTACTTCGCTGCGGACAGCCTCGCGGGAAATTCCCATCGACTCGAGAGCTTTGGCAGCGACGCCTTCACCCTCGCGGATGAGGCCAAGCAGAATGTGCTCTGTACCGATGTAATTGTGATTTAATGCCCTAGCTTCTTCCTGGGCGAGCACAACCACACGACGGGCGCGGTCGGTAAACCTCTCAAACATGTACTGTCCTTCGCGTTGAAAAATAAGCATTGTCCGGCCGCTGGGGCCTTTTCTCCGGGACGGTGGATGCTCACCGGACTGGATTGCAGACACACCAGCGACTTATGGTTTCACACCACTGTAACGGCTGGGCCGGACATGAACTTCCCCTTGGAGGAGATTACTTGCCCGAAAACGTCGAAAAAGGGACATCAGACATACTGCTACACCTTTATTCATGCAGGTCAAACACATTGTCGACGGTTGTTCAGACGTGCGTACGCCGGGAGCGAACATGGTCATATGAGGCCCAAAATCGCACGATCGGCGCCACCCCCGTCCAAACTCACTGCGACGGCGGCTGCGGGGTTCCACAGCGCTGGCTAAAGTACCCAACATAACGATCGCGCTTCAGCGCGCACAATTATTAATCGACAACACCACGTGGGAGACACATCATCATGATTCGGAAGAAACCGTCTTCACCTCGTCCCGACGACTCGGAGAGCTTAGGTGGCACAGGCGGCGCGGAAGGTACGGATAGCTCCGCAGGCACCGACGGCTCAGCAGGCACCGATAGCGCTTCTACCTCGACTTCCTCGACGAACGAGACCCAAGGATCACACTTCGACCGCGCCGAGGCCACCGCGAACACCACCGACACCACAGGCGCGCGTCAGGATCAGAGCGTCACCGCATCATCGTTGAATGTGAAATCAAACGCCGGCCAGAGTGTCGTCGAAACTGAACCGCATGGTTTTATTTCCGTCGATTTGAGCGGACGTACCGCCGTCGTCACTGGGGGTGCCGGCGGGATTGGTGCGGCCGCGGCGCGGGCGTTGGCGGCGTCGGGCGCGCACGTCATCGTCGCCGATTTAATTGGTCAGGATACCGACGGAACGGTGGACGATATCCATGAGCTCGGCGGTTCCGCGGAAGTGTGGGATGTGGATTTGCGCGACCACGAACTCCTGGCGGAGATGACCCTGGACTGCGATATTTTGGTCAACTGTGCAGGTTCGCAGGTGATTGCCCATATTGAGGATTACGAACCGGCGGACTGGGATCGGATTATCGACACCATGTTGACGGCCCCATTTTTGCTGACGCGGGCGGCGCTCCCCCACATGTACGAGGAAGAGTGGGGGCGCATCGTGAATGTGTGTAGCGTGCATGGGCTCCGCGGGTCGGAGGGGCGCGTGGCCTACACGTCCGCGATGCATGGCCTGGAGGGGTTGACGAAGGTCACGGCGATTGAGGGTGGGCCTCACGGTGTGACGGCGAATTGTGTGAACCCCGGTTTTACGAGGACTGCGCAGGTCCAGAAGCAGATCCGACAGCAGGCTGCGCTGCATTGGCTCCCCGAAGATGAAGTCGTAGAAAAAGTGCTGCTAAACCGTAATTCGATTAAGGAAATGGCGACGGTGGATGAGGTCGCGGCACAGATTATTTGGTTGTGCTCCGACTATGCGCGCCTAATTACCGGCTCTAGCTTGTCTATCGACGGTGGTGCTACGGCTAGCTAAGTGGCAGTGAGTACGTTAGCGAGTTCGGCGCAGTGGCAGCGGGAATCGGTGGGTCGAGGGTGAGTACGGTAATCCATGATGAGTGAAGCTGATGTGAATTCGGTGCGCGATCTTAAGTCGGTGCATGATCGGGCCCATGGGATAGCGCGTGCGCTGGGCGAGGATACGATCCGCAACCCCAACCCTCCCCTTCATGTTGTGTTTGACCAGCCGGTGATACCTCCGAACACTGGCAATGCGATCCGGATGTGTGCAGGTGTGGGGGCGCATCTGCATTTGTGCGAACCGTTGGGGTTCAATTTGGAGGAAAAGAATTTACGACGGGCCGGGTTGGATTATCACGATTTGGTGGATGTGACTATTCACCCCAGCTTAAATGAGTGTTTGACGACGCTGGGCGCGGGGGCGCCGGATGGGCCGAAGGTGTATGCGTTCACGTCGCATACGTCGGTGCGCGTAGACACTGTGCCCTACCAGTGGGGCGATGTGCTCCTTTTCGGTTGTGAACCTACCGGCCTGAGTGCGGAGGCGTTGGCTGATCCTCGGATTACGAGCCGCGTGCGGATCCCAATGCTTCCCGGGCGCCGGTCGATGAATTTGTCCAACGCTGCGGCGGTGGGTGCTTATGAAGCGTGGCGCCAGCTTGGCTACCAGGGCGTATAGGTCGGCGTAGTGGTACCTGCCCGGGGCGCATAGCGGCATCATCGAAAATCTCGTGATGGTCCGGCAAGAGCTGCTCCTCCCAGTGTGGTGTCAAGAGAGTCGATGCGGTCTGCTACGACGGCGACGGCCCCGGCTGCGTTGTGGACGATTCCCCGTATAGCAACCATGCGTGATGTTTGGGCCACCGTTCTGTAGCGCGTCCAGCATCCGGGGGACACTGTGATGTTCGCTAGGCCTGTTTCATCTTCCAGGCCGAGGAAAACCACGCCTCCTGCTGTTCCTGGCCGCTGACGGTGTGTGACTGTCCCCGCGACGGTCACCCGGGTGGAATCCTCGCACGACGCTAACTGGCTGATGGATACGATTCCTGCAGTGTCCAGGTGTTTTCTCAACAGTTCGACGGGGTGGATATCGGCTGTGATGCCCGTCGACGCTATGTCCGCCGCGGCGAGTTCAAACGCGCTCATCCCCGGTAGCGACGGTATGGAAATCTCACTCATCCCAGGGAGCATGCCGGGTCGTTCATGAGCCGCAATTCCTGCAGCCCACAGGCCTTCGCGCCGGTCAATCCCCATGCTGCGGAGCGCACCTGCGGTGGCAAGTGCCTCCACCTGGAACACGCTGATTCCCGCCCGGCGCGACAAATCCGCGATTCGCGTAAAGGGGCCACCGTCGTGACGTGCCTGAACGACGGCCTCCGCCCCACGGACGCCGAGCCCTTTCACAGCGCCGAGGCCTAGTCTCAGACTGTTGGCGGCGCCGGGTTCCAGGTCAGGGTTGTCGATGGCGGTGGCCTCCACGTCGGAGTGGTTGACGTCGATGGGGAGGATCTCGACGCCGTGGCGTCGGGCGTCGGCAATAAGTGACTGTGGGGAGTAAAACCCCATCGGCTGGGCGCGGAGGAGGGCGACGCAGAATTCCGCCGGGTAGTAGCGCTTGAACCATGCGGAGAAGTAGACGATTGACGCGAAGGATTGCGCGTGGGACTCGGGGAATCCGTAGGCGGCGAAGGCAATAATCTTCTTCCATAGTGTGGTGATGGTGGCCTCGTCCATGCCGTGTTTCTCGCGGCAGCCGCGAGCGAAGCGTTCGTGGAGCTGCTCCATTTTCTTGGCGGAGCGCTTCGACCCCATGGCACGCCGGAGGGCGTCAGCCTCGACGGGCGTGAATCCTGCGGCGTCAACAGCGACCTTCATGACCTGTTCCTGAAACAGCGGAACACCCAGCGTTTTTGCTAGGGCGTCCTTGAGGCACGGGTGGTCAAAGGTGACTTCTTCCTCACCGTTTCGACGTCGAATGTAGGGGTGGACCGACCCGCCTTGGATGGGGCCTGGGCGAATGAGGGCTACTTGGACGACGAGGTCATAGAACTCGCGTGGCTTGAGCCTGGGCAGCGCGGACATTTGGGCGCGGGATTCCACCTGGAATACGCCCACGGCGTCGGCGCGGGCGAGCATGGCGTACACGTCGGGGTCGTCGAGACCGAGTTGCCACAGGTTCACTGTTCGTCCGCGATGATCGCGGACCTGGTCGATGGCATGATGGATGGCTTCCAACATGCCGAGCCCGAGGAGGTCGAATTTGACGAGACCTCCGCTGGCGGCATCGTCTTTGTCCCACTGGATGATGGAGCGGTTCTCCATTCGTGCCCACTCGACGGGGACCACGTCGGCGATGGGTCGGTCACAGATCACCATTCCGCCCGAGTGTATTCCCAGGTGGCGAGGTTGTCCCCGGAGTTGATCGGCCAGGGTGGCCACATCCTTGGGGGCGTCATCGAGACCACGCACCCATGCGTCGATGCGGCCGGGTGAATACCCCAGGGCGCGGGCTGCATCGCGGAGGGCTCCTCGTCGTCGGTATGTAATGACATTAGCCACCTGAGCAGCGTTTTCTCTGCCGTACTTGTTATAGCAATACTGGATAACTTCTTCCCGACGACCCGACTCAATGTCCAGGTCAATGTCCGGGGGGCCTTCCCTTTCCGGGCTGAGGAAGCGCTCGAAGAGAAGATCGGCGGCAACGGGATCAACGTTGGTAATCCCGAGAGCAAAGCACACCGCCGAGTTGGCCGACGAACCTCTCCCCTGCGCCAGGATATTGGCACGGCGACAAAAGTCGACCAGGTCCGTCACGATGAGGAAGTATCCCGGAAAATTCAAGCTCCCAATCACGTTGAGCTCGTGATCAATTTGCGCCCACGCTGTGGGGTTATCCTCCCGTGAGCCGTAACGTACAGCACCGCGCTCCTCCACCATGTGCTCTAGCCAGGTGATTTCGGTATATCCTTCCGGAACTGGCCAATCGGGAAGCTCCGGCGCAATGGTGGTCAGCGTAAAGGCACATTCATGAGCCACGGCAAGCGTGTTCGTCGTGAGCTCCGGATAGTCGGCGTCGAACATTTCCGCCCCACTGCGCAGGTATGTTCCGCCGATGGGATGCGTGTACGGCTCTGCATCCTCGACATCTTTCCGATACCTCAGCGCTGTTTTCGCCCCTGCTAGGCGGCCACTTTTGGGCCGCGCCGCGGTGGCTGCGGAGGAATACACCGCCGCTAGACCCAGCTGTTCAGCGGCCTCCAACTGTTCTTCATGACGGTCGGCATCATCGGGCACGAGCAGCCGGTCAAGCTCCACAACAACCCGAGGAAAATGCTCCACGAGCTCATCAAGGTGAGACGTCCATGAATAGTCGGCCAGGATAATCCAGTGGTCACCACCGCGCCGGGCTAGCTCGTCAATAGGCGGATAGCGCACTTTATTCTTCTCGCCCGTACACATGTGGGCTTCGGAAATCACACGCGAAAGGCGCCGATAGCCCTCCGCACCTCGGCATAACACCGTTAGAATTCTTTCGTTGTTCGACGGCATAGCCTGAGGTGAGGAGACCGGGCCTTGCGACGAGGGAGCGGACGAGTGTGACGCCGACGACGACACAGCAGGCGGCGTCAATGTCAGCTCGGCGCCGAAAATGGTAGCGATTCCGGAATCGGCGGCAGCTTCCGCGAACTGAACAGCCCCATATACCCCGTCGCGGTCCACCAATGCGAGTGCTTCTAAACCTAATTCCGCAGCTGAATCCACCATCTCAGCGGGCGATGACGCGCCACGAAGAAATGAGTATGCCGAACATGCGTGCAGTTCAGCGAAAGGAATATGGTCGCGTTGATTAACTACAGCATGGGACCCCTCGCCCTGAGGAGACGCTATTGACGTCATATCCGACAGAGCTGGAGAAACTCCTGGTAACGTACTATTTGATGAGGTAACCGAGGAAGCAATCGGCTCCGTATCTATTCCTGATAAAATACGCTCCAGCCGCGACCACGACAGTGGCCTGCCATTCATTGAACCTCGAGCCGTCACCCAATCCATAGCGATAGATTAGTACGCATGTTCGATTATCGCTAGTGCTATTTGCCACAACTAAGGCACAGCCTGGTGGCGCCCCATTTTCCCTCACTGCCCACTCTTCACCCCTCACCCTCTACCTCTTCTACACCCCATAACTATCCGGTCGTAATTTCGTCGTAAATCCGTCGCAACATGGCTTGTTACCTCGCCTGTTAGAACCAAATTTTTATATCTCTTCATAAGGAGGCAGAATGAGTCTCGACAATTAGACAGCTTGGTCTATGATTTTGGCCGTTGGGGTATCGGTTCACATGAGCTCATTTCCACCGCGCGAGCATGGCCAGCCTTGTCTGGCCTCACCGCTGTGAACTCCTGGTAGGGCGCAGCGCTTTAGAGACTCGCACGAACAATTACACATCATCACGACAACCACATGAATGAAGGGACACAACGATCATGGTCACATCATTACGGCGTCTCAGCGCGCTCATCCTGGCGTCCGGGCTCACGTTGACCGGCGTCACCGCGTGCCATCCGCCGGGAGAAAGCGGCGGTGGATCTAACACCGTGACCATTGGTACGACCGATTCGTCGAAAACGGCATGGACGGTTTTCCGTCAAGAAGCTGAGAAAGAAGGCATCCACTTGGATGTCCAGGATTTCTCGGATTACAACACGCCGAACACCGCGCTCAGCGAGGGCGTGTTGGATGTAAATTTATTCCAACACATTAAATTCTTGGCGTCATATAACGTCGAATCTAATTCTGATCTCGTTCCCGTCGGATCGACAGAAATTGTTCCGCTCGCTTTGTTCTATAAGGGTCATACAGACATTAATGACCTTAAAGACGGAACATCGATCGCTATCCCCAACGACAGCACTAACCAAGGCCGAGCTATTAATCTTCTCGAAGCACAGCACTTGGTGACGCTGAAGAGAACGGGCCTTTTGAACCCCACTCCGGCGGACATCGATCAAGCGCAATCGAAGGTCAGCGTAACCCCTGTCGACGCTGCTCAAACGGCTACAGCATGGGGTGAAGGAACGCCCGCCGTCGTCAATAACACGTATCTTCAGCGTGCGGGAATTGATCCGAAGACGGCCATCGCTGCCGATGACCCCAAAGCCGATAATGCAAAGCCATATATCAATGTTCTCGCCACTCGGCCCGAAAAGAAGAATGACGAAAACATCAAGAAATTGGTGAAAGTGTGGCACAGCGACGCCGTACAAAAGGCGAATGCAGAGGACACAAAGGGTACGTCCGTATCTGTTGATCTCCCCACTAACCAACTAGAGGACATTTTGAAAGACACGGAAAAGAAAACACGGGAGGAATCCTAATGGCATCGATTCCAACAGAGAATTCCACCCAGCCGACTTCCGGCAGCTCCACACTCACTTTTGATGACCGCCCGACGGATCACGGCACCCGGGTGGAGTTCCGCGATGTCACCAAGACGTTCAAGCAGGGCAAACGCGATACTCACGCGCTCAATGGTATTTCGCTCACTGTCGAGCCGGGCGAGATCCTGGGTGTTATCGGGTATTCCGGCGCGGGTAAATCCACGCTGGTTCGCATGATTAACGGTTTGGATCGGCCCACCTCGGGGTCGGTCACGCTGGGTAGCACCACGATCACCGATTTGCCGGAGCGGAAACTCCGTGGCCTGCGCAAGAACATCGGCATGATTTTCCAGCAGTTCAACCTGATGAATTCCCGCACGGCTGCCGCGAATGTGGCGTACCCCTTAGCGCTGGCCAAGGTGCCGCGCTCTCAGCGCTCGAAGCGCGTCAAGGAATTGCTCGACTTCGTCGGTTTGGGCGATAAGGGCAAAAACTACCCTGACCAGCTGTCGGGTGGTCAGAAGCAGCGTGTGGGAATTGCCCGTTCGTTGGCAACCGATCCTTCGCTTCTTCTTGCCGACGAGGCAACGTCGGCACTGGATCCGGAAACCACTCAGGATGTTCTGGATTTGCTGCACAAGGTGAACCGGGAACTCGGGATCACCATTGTTGTGATTACTCACGAAATGGAAGTTGTTCGTTCTATTGCGGACCGCGTGGCTGTGATGGAAAAGGGCAAGGTCGTCGAATATGGGCCGGTGCACGAGATTTTCTCGCATCCTCGTGAGGAAGTGACCAAGCGGTTCGTCGCGACTGCTCTTCGTGATACTCCCGAGGGCCGCGAGCGTGATTCGCTGCTCACGGAGGTGGCCGATAATCCGCGTGAGCGTCTGATCACGGTTCGTGTCGACGATGCGCGCGACCTGAGTTCGGCGTTTGCCCTGGCTACTGAGCGGAATGTGACCGTCGGATTTGTGCATGGGGCGGTGAATAATATCCAGGAGCATTCGTTTGGACGGCTAACGGTGAAGCTGACCGGGCCAAAGGACGGAGTCAAGGATGTTGTTGCTCGTCTTGCCGAGTTAACCGAGTGTGAGGAGATCAACTAATGGTCAGCGTAGCGTTACATACTGCCGACGCCCTGGCTGGCGTGGGCTCATCAATTCACAATGCTGTGGCTCACGGCGCCGTGGCGCGCGATCTCGTTCTTGCTGCGGGAACGACGGACTGGGACAATCTGAAGCCCACGATGATCACAGCGTTTTGGACGACGCTGTGGATGGTCGGGTGGACGATCCTTTTGGGTGGCCTGTTTGGCCTGATCATCGGCGTGTTGCTGTACGCGTCGAGGTCGTCGGGTGTGTTGGCCAATAAGCCTTTGTATTGGACACTGAATATTTTGGTGAACATTATCCGCCCGATACCGTTCATCATTTTGATTGCGGCGGCCGGTCCTCTGACGAAGGCTGTGATGGGGACGACGATCGGCACGGAGGCGGCCACGTTCGTAATGGTGATTGCTGCGACGTTTGCGGTGGCCCGCATCGTGGAGCAGAACCTGGTGAGCGTTGATCCTGGCGTTGTTGAGGCTGCCCGTGCGATGGGCGCGTCGCCGCTGAAGATTTTGTGGAGCGTGGTGATCCGTGAGGCTTTGGGCCCGTTGATCTTGGGTTACACGTTCATCTTTATCGCGATTGTCGATATGTCCGCGATGGCTGGCTACATCGGCGGTGGCGGTTTGGGTGACTTCGCCATCACCTATGGTTACCGTGCCTTCGACTGGAACGTCACTTTGGTGGCGACGGTGATTATCATCGTGCTGGTGCAGTTCGCCCAGTTGATTGGTAACACGCTTGCGCGGCTGGTCATGCGCCGATAGTGCTTAGTGCAAGAATCTAGACCTGGGTGACATGGTGTGCCACCCAGGTTTTTCCATGTTTCGGGGGTTTCCCGCACGAGGCCATGACGTCCCCAGCGGACACCTGCTCTAATTGAACAACCCACGTGTCTCCCCGTGATGTCTCAACGGTTCGCCTCGCTGTTCTTGGATGATGATCGTCGGAGTTGGTTCTGGACGGAGTGCGCCCGTCGGCCGCTATTTTTTCTTCTGCTCTTTCTTGTTCCTGATCTGTCGTTTCTCTGACAACGAGACTGCCGACGGGAACTGTGTGCGCTCCGAGTTGTTGTGCCACAGCGATTTCTGCGGTCTGTCCTGGTGCATCCCAGCAGCCGCGGCCACGCAAACCGGTGAGGTACATGTGCCCTTGCGCACTGGTTTTCACGGCATCGATGGCCTGGCCTGTGGGGATCCGCCCGTATGAGTATCCCCAGGGGAGCAGGATCATGGTAGGCGCAAAGCGATGTCCTTTGGAGTGCGATGTCTCCCACACCTCATCCCCGGAAAAGCACGTTTGCATCCCCGCTGCGAGGGGACGTCCTTTAATTGCACAGCAGCGGTCTCTTTTCCCATGCGTGCAGACAAGCATGATCGGGTGGTTGACGCGTTCAACAGGACGAGCGGGAAGTTCGCTTGTCCCCCACGTACCGTCGGCAAGAGCTTGAATATCGAGGCGGAGGAGGTCTTCGACGCCGGAGATGCGCGTGGTAAAGCAGGTGCCCTGGTCTGTTCTGGCTATATAGAGTTTTCGTTCGTCGCGGAATTGCCCAGCTCTGCCGGGTTTTCTGATGAACTGCATTGATGCGCCATTATCTTTAAGGACTTTCTTGAGGGGCGCGGCGAGGTCTCCCAAGACATCGTTATCCATAATGTCCCGACCCCACCCTTTGAGATATTCAACCGCCAGGAAAAGTGTCATGGATTTGGCTGTGCCGGGGAGAGCTTCGTTGCCAAAGTCTGAGCATCGCATAGTTTTCCACGCCTCGTCGGCCTGGTTGGCCTCAGCACCCTGACGGGCTGAACTCGCACGCTGTGCACTTATTTGTTCCACTGCCTTTTCTTGCGTAGCTTGTTCCTCCATGTGCCCTTCCTTGGTGGTCATAGAGCATGAGGGTACCCGCGTGCTGCATGGTTCACCGATATACGCCTTCAATTCGCCACTTCTTTCCTCGGCAGATGAGTAGCAGACCGCTGGGCTGGTTTGTGGTCACTTGTAGTCGTGCGAAGCGACGTCCTTGTGCCCACCATTGCTCATCGACGGGCCAGGGGCCGGACCATCCTGTGATGTCATAGCGTTTAGTTCCCCATGCCACACAGGCTGGCTGGGCACTGAGTAGTGAGCGTCCTGTCACGATAATGTCGTGCCCGTCTTCGTCGAGAAGAGAGACTCCACTTGCAGGGTGTGCAGCACTAGGCCCACGTTCGACGCGTTTGGTGACTGGGATAGGAGCTGGAAATTGGCCTGGCCACGAATACGTACTGCTCGGGAGATCAGGGGCTGATTCCCCTACGGGAATAAGAGCAATGCGGTCCTCAGGGCCACGCCCGCCTTTTAGCACGGGAGTGCATACTCTGTCTGGTCCCAGCATTGTCTGCACCCGAGCCAATGCGGCATGAGCAGCATGGTCTTCCTTGGCGCCCCATAAACCACGCATGGAACTGCTTGTCGTTTCGATGGGGTCAAGGGTGAGTTCGCATACTCCCACGCCAACTGGGGTTGTGTCGACCTCGATGTTATTGGGCGCCCCGGAGCTATGGGGCACACCCGCCGATCCATCTTCAGATTCCCCGGCTGTGGCAGCAGCATGTGATACAAAGCGGTGAAGCCACCCTTCCAGTTGCCACCGCACTCGCTGAGCAATCGCATGTTCTGTGAGCTGGTCAGTGCACCGCCACACTCGTTCCAATTCATGATCCCCCTCAGGGGTGCGGATAAGTGCCCGTATAGCAACACGCAAACATATTTGCCCTCTATCTGACAGTTGATCATGAAGATCTGCCGCTAAACGACGACCAATAAACGCCACCGTATCGGAGCGGAACTCAGGTGAATCACAATGATGCGTAACAGCAAGATCACCGTTGTTTTCTTGGGGAGCTAGCCGCCGTGATGGAGCGCCACGGGCAATAGACCACCACCACAAGCCCTCGGTGCCAAAACGAGAGGAGACATCTCGTCGCGATAAGGCAGCCCAGTCCCCCATGCGCGTTATACCCATTTTCTCTACAGTGTCCACCAGTGCTTGTGGCTGACCTAATGCTTTGTCCTCGCACAATGTCCGCACAGGTAGCCCGGCCAAGAAATCTGCATCGTGCCCCTCCGGGATAGTCATGCCCCGACGAGCAGCGAACACCGCAGTCGGTAGTGTTCCTGCAGCTCCGGCGATAACGTCCACTCCCGGCCGAGCGACAGCATCAAGAACCATGGTGATCGCACGTTCTTCTGAACCGTAATATTTCACCAGCGGTGCCGACTTCACAGCAATAAGTCCGGGACGTAAAAGCTCGATACCAGCGGAAATGCAATCAACGTCGGCAACAAAGTCTTCAAAATATCTGGCATCACGGTCGTCGTCGGCGGGCATGATGTGCATCGTCGGGCACAACGACTGAGCCTGTCTGCGTTTCATGCCACGTCGGACTCCTACATGCCGCGCCTGGCGGTCACACACATACACACCATGCTGGTCCACCAATGCCAGTGGTCCCTCCGGAACCTCGTTGTCACTGCGGGCAGCATAGAGAGGGAAATCTGGAACCCAAAGGACTATTGTTCGCTCATCCACGGGCACACCTGATTGGTCACCATGAGGGTCATCTGCGCGCTGGCCTGCAGCAATAGAGTTACCTCGTGTCATCCTGCGGCCTCCACTGCGTTCAGATCAAGAGCTTTGACGTTCTTGCGCCAATGGTGGGTCTGCGTCGGGCGATGGTGGCGTATCGGCTGGGCGAAGGACCCCACGCCCATATGCCACTGCCCTCGCTGAGGAGGTCGATGCCGATCCACCACACGCATATCCACGCTCATGCCACGAATGCGCCCGCGTCCACGGCCTAAACCCCGAAAAGCGCTCACGGTGGCGTCGATACGCAAAGAAACACCAGGCCACCGCACACCGCAGACCAGAAGGACACATCGAGACGAGCGCACACGGCTCATCACTGGCCGAGCCAAGGATGGCGGCACATCTGCCTGGCCCTGGCCACAATAAATAACAAGGTCCATCCCCTCGCACAGCACACCCAGCACGCTGAGAGGATCGGGGGCGTTGATATCCGCGTCGCCAGTAGCGTCGGGACAATCGACCACGGCGATTAACGATAAATCACCGCCCGCATCTGAGACCGCGGCCCACAAGAGGTCACTCAATCCGATAACAGCAACGTGTTTTCCTGCGGCGGTTACCTGGGCAATGATGTGCACCAGCGCCGTCGGACAATCCGCAATCGATGTTGCCGCGCCACGAGGAAGACCGCCCAACGATGTCAGCTCCCCCAATGGCCCTTGCAGAGAGAGGACTTCCAGCATCGAACGTTCGAACGATTCTTTTCCCTCAGTATGCGAACATCGTTCACTAAAATGCGGCAAAGAGCCGGATTCCTTGGTGTGAGGATAGTCTGGCACCGACACCAGATGAGCCATGCGCGAGCGCAGGATTTCCACCTTTTCACCATTCGAAAGTGCAGTAAGGTCCGTAGCTACTGCACGAGCCCCCGCCTGCGTCATCTTTGATCAGTCCCCACACCCAGGAAAGGATAAAAATGACCTTTTACCTGCCCATACATAAGTCCACAGGGGGATACAAGGAGAGATAAGCACTCCATCCAACTAGCTCGCAGAGTGGACGATATACGATTTTTAGAACGTACGTACCCATAAAAATAAGCCACTATCGTCCACCTTCTTCTTCGTTGAGCGTCGGCTATACTTCATACTCATCGCACCTTCGAACCGAAGGAGCTATGAAAAGTTGTACCGGTCCGCCCGGACATAAGAATCGAAAACTCGTGGAATTATCGTACACATGTTCGATATAAAAAGTCTAGAGGGCAACAAGAAACACCCCACCCAACCCCGAATACGAAGAAAACGCCTGGTCAATCCCCCAGACCTAGGCGCACTAGCCCCTACTGATGGCCAAACAACTACCCTGAAACATATGACTAACGACGACACTCACCGCGACAACAACCGTGAAGCATCCGACCACGAGCTCACTGAATCCGAGTACATCACCACGGTCTCGACACCGAATCTGGTACGAACTATCGCGTCGCTTCTCCTCGGTGGCGCCGTGGGAGTCATGGGGTTTGCCATCGCGCCGCTGCTTAAAGTCATTCTGCTCATCGTCCTCGCAGGTGCTGGGCTACTTTTCATCACTATTCACCCGTACCGACGTGACGTGAGCGCCGCCTACATGAATCGATACGGGGAATACCGGACCACAGTCCGACGGCTCATCCCCCTCTTCCCCGACTGGCTAGCCCTCATGATCCTCCCCGTTATCCCCATGCAGGGAACGTTCCTGGGCATCATCGCCTTCGTCGTAGCGAGCGTCTATAACTACCTCGTTTTCCCCTGGATCGACGGCACCGCGTACACCCAAGAACCCGACACCCCGTAGTGCCGACGCGGCAAACCTCGCTCAAGCGTCGACAGGGGTCCCCGCTGAAGCGTCGGCCGACCCCGATTCACACGCCGACGCGAGCTACTCCCACTCAATCGTTCCCGGAGGCTTCGAGGTGCAATCCAACACCACGCGATTCACTTCAGCGACCTCATTGGTAATGCGGGTCGAAATCTTCTCCATCACGTCATAGGGAATACGCGTCCAGTCCGCTGTCATCGCATCTTCCGACGACACTGGCCTCAACACAATCGGATGGCCATAAGTCCGGCCGTCGCCCTGCACTCCCACGGACCTCACATCCGCCAGCAAGACCACGGGGCACTGCCAAATCGAATCGTCCAGCCCCGCAGCGGACAACTCCTGGCGAACAATCGCATCCGCCTCGCGAAGCGTCGCCAAACGGTCAGAAGTAACCTCCCCGATAATGCGAATACCCAATCCCGGACCGGGGAAAGGTTGGCGCGCCACAATAGCGCTGGGCAAACCAAGCTCGCGACCCACAGCACGAACCTCGTCCTTGAACAGCAAACGCAGCGGCTCTACCAGGGTAAACTCGACGTCGTCGGGCAGGCCTCCCACATTGTGGTGGCTCTTGATATTCGCCGTGCCGCTGCCCCCACCGGACTCCACCACGTCCGGGTACAACGTGCCCTGCACGAGGAAATCAACGCGCGCTCCCTCCGGCGCATCGGACAACACACCAGCAACAGCGCGCTCGAATGAACGAATGAACTCGTTACCGATCGCCTTCCGTTTCTTCTCCGGGTCCGTCACGCCCTTCAACGCCGACAAGAACGCGTCGGTTTCGTCGACCGTGACCAGGTTCGCGCCCGTCGACGCAACAAAATCATTCTCGACCTGCTCGCGCTCCCCCTTGCGCAACAAACCATGGTCAACAAACACACAGGTCAAGCGGTCACCGATCGCCCGCTGCACCAGGGCAGCGGCGACGGCCGAATCCACACCGCCGGACAGGCCACAAATAGCCCGCCCCTCAGGTCCAACCTGCTGGCGGACCTGTTCCACCAGTTGATCGGCAATATTGCCGGGCGTCCACGTCTGCTTCAGCCCAGCAATTTGCGTCAAGAAACGCTCAAGAACCTTCTGCCCCTCGGGCGAATGCATAACCTCCGGGTGATACTGCACACCAGCCATGTGCCGATCGGCGTCCTCGAAGGCAGCCACCGGGGCACCGGACGAACGGCCCGTCACCACGAACCCCTCCGGGGCCTCGGAGACGGCATCACCGTGGCTCATCCACACGTCGTTCACTGCACCGTCGTGCAAGAGGCCACCATCACCGACGATGGACATCGTTGTCCGGCCATATTCGCGATCCCCCGTGCGCGCGACAACTCCGCCTAACGCGTGCGTCATCGCCTGGAATCCGTAGCAAATGCCGAACACGGGCACGCCCAAGTCCAGCACCGAGGGATCAAAAACAGGTGCGTCATCAGCGTAAACACTGGAGGGCCCGCCCGAGAGGATCAGCGCGGCCGGGTGCTTCGCCTTGATTTCCTCCACCGACGCGGTGTGCGGAATGACCTCGGAATAGATGCGGGCCTCACGCACGCGCCGAGCAATGAGCTGGGCATACTGGGCACCAAAGTCAACGACAAGAACAGGAGACGGGGTTTGTTGCTGTTCACTCACGCAGAAGACTCTACCGCGTCAGATGGACAAACCTCGACCCCGTCTCACACTCCAAGGTCATCACCAGCTACAGCCAGGACCGAACGCTCAACTGAACCTTCTGGAAATCCTTCAAGTTCGTGTATCCAGCCTTCGCCATCGAACGCCGAACACCGCCGATCAGATTCAAACTGCCGAATGGTTCCGTCGCCGGCCCCGTAAGAACTTTCTCCAAGGATGGGGCCTCATCGCGCTCAATGAGCAGGTTCTCGATAACCCCACGCGGGAACCGCGGATGCGCAGCCACCGAAGGCCAGTAGTATCCGGTCGCTGCAGCTTCCTTGGCCTGCGACAACGGGCTGCCCAGCATCACAGCGTCAGCCCCACACGCGATGGCTTTCACCATCTCACCCGAGGTTTCCAACTCACTATCCGCGATCACGTGAACATACCGGCCGCCGGTCTCATCCAAATAATCGCGACGTGCAGCCGCCGCGTCAGCAATGGCCGTCGCCTTCGGGGCATCAATACCCAGTGTGTCCGCATTCGTCGTCGATCCACCACCGACGATAATGCCGGCCGCGCCCGTCCTCATCAGATGCAAGGCCGTTGTGTAATCCAACACCGACCCCGCAATGACAGGAACATCCAACGAGCCGATAAACTCCTTCAAGTTCAGGGGCGTTCCATCAGCCGACACGTGCTCGGCCGAAATCAACGTTCCTTGAATAACCACGATCTCGGCACCTGCCGCGACCACCACCGGAGCGAGCTCCCGGGCGTTTTGTGGCGATACGCGGACCACCGTCGTCACGCCCGAAGCGCGAACATCGCGAATACGGTCCGACAATAAATCCTTGTCCAGCGGAAGACCATGCAGCTTTTGCAACAGCGGGATAGCCCGATTGGTCATCTGGCCATCGTCGTAGCCCTCTTCATCGAAGGCCGTCGACACGATCTGTTCCACGGCGGCGTCCATGTCCGCCACGCGCCCCCATAGACCTTCAGCGTTAATAACCGCAGCGCCCCCCAGACGGCCCATTTCACTAATGAAATCCACGCTGGTTAATGCGTCGCTCGGTTGTGCCAGGACAGGAATGCCGAAGTGGTACGCGTCGATCGTCCACGATGTATCCACGTCTTTCGACGACCGCGTGCGCCTGTTGGGCACGATCGTGATGTCATCGAGCCCGTATGTCCGGCGAGCTTCCCGCCCCAAACCAATTTCCACAACTTCACGCATGATTTTCTATATTTCCTCACAGTGACAGGCAGCCCGAACCGGCTGCCGACAACAAAACAATTCACTCAATTAATCCCGGCTATGTCGCGCGACCAACTCGGCCCGACGACGACGGAGGCCGCGCGTGGCCCACACACGCGACGTGGCCGACGATGCCTCTAGTGCTGGTAGTAATTGGGCGCTTCCACCGTCATCTGGATGTCATGCGGATGCGACTCACGAAGACCCGCCGCGGTGATCTGCACAAACTTGGCGTCGTGAAGATCGTCGATCGTTGCGGAACCGGTGTACCCCATGGCGGCACGCAAACCACCCACGAGCTGATGAGCAATACCATCAATGTGCCCGCGGAACGGGATACGCCCCTCAATCCCCTCCGGGACCAGCTTTTCCTCGCTACGAACATCCGCCTGGAAGTAGCGATCCTTCGAGTACGACCGCTGTTCACCCTTCAGACCGCGGCCCTGCATCGCCCCCAACGAACCCATACCGCGATACATCTTGTATTGCTTGCCATTGACGGTGACAACATCCCCCGGAGCTTCCGCAGTACCGGCCAGCAGCGAACCCAACATCACCGTGTTCGCGCCAGCAACCAGGGCTTTCGCGATATCGCCGGAATACTGCATACCGCCGTCGGCAATAACCGGAACTCCGGCCTTATGCGCCGGAACGGAGGCTTCCATGATCGCCGTGATCTGCGGCGCGCCCACACCCGCAACGACACGCGTCGTACAAATGGAACCGGGCCCAATACCAACCTTGATGGCGTCGGCACCCGCATCAATCATCGCCTGGGCTGCCTCACGCGTCGCTAAGTTGCCACCAATGACGTCAACGCGGTCACCGAATTCCTTCTTCACCCGCGAGACCATATTCAAAACACCAGAATTGTGCGCGTGAGCAGTATCAACGACGAGGGCATCGACACCCGCGTCAACCAACGCACCCGCGCGCTTCCATGAGTCCTCGCCCGTACCGATACCGGCACCGACGATCAAGCGGCCTTCCTTATCCTTTGACGCATTCGGGTACTGTTCACGCTTCACAAAATCCTTCACCGTGATCAGGCCCGTCAGCTTGCCCGCCGAATCAACAATCGGCAGCTTCTCCACCTTGTGGGTGGACAACAGGTTCAGAGCAGCCTCCGCCGACACGCCCTCCTGGGCGACGATTAACGGCATCGGCGTCATGACGTCGGCAACCTTGCGGGACAGATCAGACTCGAACCGCATGTCACGGTTCGTGCAAATGCCGACCAACGTGCCCTCATCGTTAACCACGGGCAAACCAGAGACGCGGAACTTGGCGCACAGCTCGTCAACGTGGCCGATCGTGTCCCCCGGGGAACACGTAATGGGGTTGGTGACCATGCCGGCCTCGGAACGCTTCACAACTTCCACGTTCTGGGCTTGGTCGTCGATGGAAAGATTGCGGTGAAGGATCCCAATGCCGCCCTGCCGAGCCATCGCAACAGCCATGCGGGACTCTGTCACCGTATCCATCGCCGCGGACACCAGCGGAATACCCAGCCGGATATTGCGCGTGAGCTGCGCAGATGTGTCCACTTCGGAAGGAATCACATCGGAGGCGGAAGGAATAAGAAGGACATCATCGAAAGTTAGACCTACAAGCGCAACTTTGTTGGGGTCGTCGCCACCTGTGCGTTCCACTATTTATCTCCTAGGACCATGACGAAAACGAAGTGCCACCACGCACTCTTTTGCCATATGCTACCGCAAAAATTTTGAGGCACATGGGCTAGCCTAGTGGAGTGAACTTCGCAGACCATATGCCCCCGGACCCATTCGCGGGAGATCCCAATGATCCCGCATCTTTCCTCGACCCCGATGAGCCTATGGAGCCCCTTACCGACGAAGAAAAAGGCGAAGTGATTATAGAACTTCACCACGTCCGGGAAATGCAGCGTGTTCTCACCCCGCTCGGTATTCGGGGTGTGGAGATGCTGTGCGATGACTGCGAAGAAATGCACTACTACGACTGGGGAATCCTCATTAACAACCTGCTCGCGCTGTATAACCACGAGCAGCCGCCCATTCATGAACCGAGCGCCAACCCCAATCCCGACGAGTACGCTCCATGGGATTACTGTCTCGGTTTCCTGGATGGGCTCAACCACGGCATCGCCGGGTACAGGTAGGGGGCGGCAGCGTGTTGTCGTGGCGCCGACCGGCTTCTACTCCTCGGCGGAGGTGCTTGAGTCGCCCGACGACGGGGACTCGGTCACGTCGTCACTCGAACCATCTGACGACGACGATCCCCGCGATGAACTTCCGCTCCCGGAGTTCGAACCGCTGTTGCTGCCATTCGATCCGGGCACAGGTGCAGGCGTGACCGTCGACGTTTCAGTGGTCGTCTTGGTGTCCTTGGTGTCGCGAACATTCGTGGTCGTCGGGTCCTTGCGCGGCTCAGCCTTCTTCGGCTCCCCATTGCTCATCGTCTTCTCGATGGTGGTGGGCTTGCCGTCGGGACCCTTCACGACAGACTGATCGGTGACAGTAACCGTCGTCGTTGATTCGTCTTTCTTCGAATCCTTCGAGCCGGAGTCCTTGGCCTTATGGGCAACTTCGCGCGCCTTTTCCAGCAACGCAGCGGCACCTTGGGTATCCTCGGCCTCCTGCTTCTCACGGACCTGATCGAGCGTCGAGGCTAGCTCAACCGCGGCAGCGTGATCGCCGAAGAACCGCTGGTTCAGGCCCCACAAAGGTGAACCTGGCGTGGAGGCGTGAATAACAGCGCCACCACCGGCAAGGAGCACACAGGACGCAGCCGCGCCGCCGAGGGCGTACATCCATCGCGGAACCGGATTGCGGTTATCACCATGACGCCACGAACGGTGACGTGGACGGCCTGAACGCGAACCCTTGGCATCACCATCACCCGACGCGTCACGCTGACTTTTCCACGCCGCGAAGTCATGAACCGTGACGTCACCCTCGCTATCGCGAGCTGAGGTGTCGATGGATTGGGTGGTTTGTCCCTCCGCACTCACGGGGCGGAACACGGTCGTCGGTGCATTGGCAACGGGGGAATCGTCCAGCGCCTCGTCGTCAGAGAAGCTATCAAAGAAGCCTAGGTCGCTGAGCTGAGGCGTCGCCGGGATATTACGTTCCGCGTCCTGCCGAGCTTGGATGAACAGCTGACCGAGGTCATCGTCGGAGTCAGCACCCCGGGAAAGATTATCAAGGTAGCGGTCAACAGCAGCTAGGGATTCTGGATCGTGCTCAACCCCCTCACGATCCCAGTTATCAAAACCACTCATCTGATTGCTCCTGCTGTTCCATCCACACCAAAACCGGTTATTACTGTACGGCCCCGCCAGCGGGCGACACCGCACTACGTCCGTCGTCGGCAATAATCACCATCATGGGCACGGTGTTGCCTCCACGACGTATATACTTCTTTTTGTGAGCAAACCCCCGACATCACTTTTCAGTCCTCTTTGGCCTTGCTGGCCAAAGCAATCGCCTCACTGTAGTCAGGCGACTCAGCCATAGCCTTCTTTAATTTAGCAATCGCTCGGAACTGAGCTACTCGAACGGCATTCGGCGTCGACCCAATGATCTTAGCTGTCTCCTCCGAGGTATACCCTTCAAGCACTCGCAAAATAATGATTTCGCGTGGTCGCTCACCCAGTATGTCGAGCAAACGCAAAAGTTTGTTACGGCCATCCGATTGAATAGCCAACTCTTCTGGACCAGCAACATCATGGATGGCTTCGGGGACCTCATCCGTCGGTTGGCTACGGTCTCTCCCCATCGAGCGATAGCCATCTTTTACCTTGTGACTAGCAATTCCGTACACGTACGACATGAACGGTGTTCCGCGGTCTACAAAGCGATCTATCGACTTCAGTACGGCCATGCATATTTCTTGAGCCGTATCCTCCGGTCCGGGGAAAGAATCATCTGACAACCGATGCCGGCAGTACACCACCACTTTTGGGTGGATATAGTCCATAACCTTTTGCATGGCGTCCCGATCCCCGCGCGCAGCTGCGGCAACCAGACCATTAACGGCCCCATCGCTAGCTGCTGCAGACATTGACTTCCTCTTCTTTCACTGTCGACGACGGCTCGTCGGCGTCGTCGACTCCGACAAAAACACGCGTAACCGCAGCCTCGGGCACCAAACCGCGATTTCTCTTGCCTCATTCTGACGTGAAAATCAGAAAAAAGACAATTTTATTTGCGCCGATGAATATATAAGCAAACAAAGAGCCTGGTCGGAGCGGTTGTAGCTTATTGAAAATGGGCAATTCAGGACGACAAGATGTCATAAAACTATCACTACGATTCCATAGAACGCGAATGAGCACTATAGAACGTGAGAAACCACGCCTACATGACCACGCCCATAACTGTTTGGGGCTCAAAAATACGTATAAAAGAATGAAGATAATTTTATGTATTAAATGCACAAAGCTAGCGATTCTTTTGCCCCTCAGTAGGGGGTGACTGACAGTCGCGTGAGCGGTTTTAGCTTCTGTGTTACAAGACGAAGTCTTACTGAACAGCCGCCTAGCGATCGCTCAAGGATTGCTCAACAATCATCCGGTGCTCCCCCGCGAACCCCACGGCCACCCCCTTTCGGCCTGCGGGCAGCCCCCGCAACCACTCACAGACAGGCACGACACCTGCCGCCCCACGCATCAATTAATTTTGCAATCTAAAAGTCGTGTTCTCGTTACGTTCTGTTCACCAACGCGGTCTTGACTAAATAGCAGGCACCTACACGCCCGCAGATACACGGCGTCGCCACAACACAAACCACAAAACCAAAAACAAACACAAACGACACCACATATCTGCAGAATGAAACCCACATCACACCCGACGGAGGAGAACATGCTTTCTCAGATCCACAACCTGCCAACCCCCACCATCCAGTCATGGGAATGGCAACGGCATGGATCATGCCGAGACACCGACGCATCCCTGTTCTTTCACCCTGAAGGCGAACGCGGACGCGCCCGTGCAGCCCGCGAGCACGCTGCCAAATCGGTATGCGCAACCTGTCCCGTTATTAACCAATGCAGAGAACACGCACTCTCCGTGGGTGAGACCTATGGCATTTGGGGCGGCCTGAGCGAAAGCGAGCGCGACGCCATAACGCGAACACACGCCCGCGTTTAGCCTTCTAACCTTCTAGCCTTCCCAAATCTGAAGGTCTGAGCCGTCGCCTTTCTTATCTTCCGGCCGCAACACAACCACAGCCGACTCACGCGACAAGCCGCATACCTGGAGCAAGTCCACGATGATGGATCTCGCCTGTGCCATCACAACAATCCCCGAAATGCCGGACTTTTCACCATGATCTCCCGACGTCACCGCCGCAGTATTCTTCAGCTGCTCAACCACTGCAGGTAAGCGCTGAGCCTCATGAAGCTTCCCCGATTTCCCCTGTTCAGCGAAAATCGATTCTAATTCGGTACAAGCATGGGCCAAGGCATCTAAGATAACCGGAATACGCTCGTCAACATCTTTCTGATCGGAAATAATCGTGGCCGCCCGGCGCGCAAGAACGCGCGAGTTACGCATCGTGTTATCCACCGGCGACAAAATCTGACTCATTTTCCGCATGTCACGGCGTGCACCCCAATAAAATGGCGACACCGCGGCGACCTCCGTACCGCCCTGAACAGCGGCGATCATGGCGTTAATGCGCGCCTGGGTTCCTCGGGCGGACACTAAAGCGTCGGAGACGACTCCCACGTCGTTGCTCCGAAGACCTCGCGACACGGTGTCCAGAACATGCCCCGCGTGGCCGATCACCCGGCTTACTTCGCGTCGCGCCGGGCGGATGGCGCTATTGGGTACCAAGGCGATCACCATGATCCCGATAAGGCCGCCGACCAGGGCGTCGATCATCCGAGTGATGCCGCCCATCGTTCCCGGGGGCATAATCGTCGCTACTAAGACAGCGGAGCACGTCGCTTGGATGGGAGCTAGCGGGGATTTATCAAGGAATAGCGCGGCGGCCAGGGCGCAAGCCACGGTGATGGCGATCTGCCAGGACCCGGTCCCGATGTGGGAGATCATGATGTCTCCAATGCCGATTCCTAGAGAGACCCCCATGACAAGTTCGACTGACCGACGCAACCGGCCAACTGTGCTGGTGCCGAGCGCGATCACCGCCGCCATGGGGGCGAAGAACGGCTGCGGGTGGCCGATCACATGGTGTGCAAACCAGAATGCAATTCCGGCGGCAAGGGACCCCTGGATCACGATCATCTTGCCGTCGCTGAGCCGTTCTACGCCGTGGAAATGGTTCACAGATAAGAAAATACGGCACGGAGAGAAAAACTCGGCCACAACGCGGGAAAACCAGACACACCGGGGAAACACTGCGCGAAGTTGCGAAGAAAATGGCCACGCGCACCGTCTTCTACCACTCATGACCTGCGTCGTGATGCCCCATTAAGGAATTTCACAGCAAATTCACGGTTTCGCAGACAAAAGGATGAATCGGTACCAAGTATGCTGTGGGATCATGAGTGCACTGACCGCTGTCGACCTCACTGTTCTCACCCAAGCATTCACCATGGGTGGCACAGGGGTAAAAACGTTCGCTTCCGCCGCTTTTGCTAACGGCACAAGCTTGCTTGCCGACGCTGCTACGTCGGCACGAGCAACGCTAGCGGCCTCTGCTGAACTGGTGCCGCAGCTGCGCACCAGCATCCTCGCCCAGGCGAGCGAAACTGTGACAGCAGCCCCGAAACTGCTGGACCCAATGTACTGGCTGGGCGCCGATAGCCCCTTCGGGCACCTTATTCTCCCCGGCCTGGGGCTCATTATTTTCGTGGAAACTGGGCTTGGGTTCCCCCTCCTCCCCGGCGATTCCCTGCTATTCACCGCGGGCATGCTAGCTAACCAACACAATGGTTTTGCTCCCGTGTGGCAGGTGCTCCTGGTCTCCATCGCCTGCGCTATCGCTGGTGACCAGTCCTCCTATTGGATTGGTAGGAAACTGGGCGACCGCATCAGGAAACGCCCCGACGGGCGCATCTTTAAGAAGGCTTATATCACCGAGGGTGAGGCGTTCTTTAGGAAATGGGGGGCGCTGGCTGTGATCCTGTGCCGGTTCGTGCCGATTGTCCGCACCTACGCGCCCATGACTATCGGCATGGCGCGCATGAACTATGCCCGCTTCTTCCTTTTCGACATTTGCGGCGGGTTCCTGTGGGCTGGCGGTGTGACGGTTCTCGGCGTGTGGCTGGGGAGCTTCACCTTCGTGCGCGAGAATATTGAGCTGATCTTCCTCGCCATCGTGTTCATTTCTATTCTGCCAGGGATTATTGGCGCGATTAAGAAATCGCGGGCGTCTAAGGGAGCTGCCACTAGCGACGACTCTGCTGCTCCGCTGGCTGCGCGCGATGCAAAGGAGACGCTGCATGAGCGCGAGGCTAGTGAGTCATAATCTCACCGAGTCATGAAAGGCATGGTGCCGGAGCGTTACAACCGGTGCCCCCTGCCTCCAAAGTCACAAACAAACTGACAAAAACTTCGAGCAAAGTCACAAAACTTCTAATTAAGTCTTAAAGTTTTGCGTATTTGGGGTAAATTAGGGCCCTCAGTGCCCCTCAATGAGAGTTGTGAGTGGCAAACTCTCACAAAGTTACAAAAAATTCGTAGTTTAAAAATGCGCCTTGAACTGCTCGTTTATAGTTTCCAGACCGCGAAACTGTCACTAAACTGTCAAAAGTGTCACTTTTTGTCAGTTTAAGTGTAACTTTGCGCAAGTTTTAGTGAGATTTTGTGTAACTTTCCTCGCGTGGCGACAAGCGAAAAAGCAATCCCACGCCTGGGACGACTCAGAAATGACAGTCTGAAAGCCCCCCATATTGTGAAGAAGGGTTATGCGACAGAAGCAGATCGCCACAGGCTCATTGTCTTCTTTACTAGGCTACTTTTCTGTTACTCCGCGGAAGACACGGACCTCTTCCCCGAGGGAGCGTTTACCAAGGCCGCTGCGTCATATACATATGAAGATGCTCCGATGTAGCCCGTCTCATCACGGATATATCCGTAGCCTTGAACACCAATGACCGGTCTGACCTTCCCGAACATCTCTAACCTTTCCCTATGTGAATGGCACTCTTTTTGCAGATGCGCTCTACCAGGTTCCGAACTTTGACCGAAAGCCGCGGGACCTTCTGATTGAACTAGGCCACTTGATTTGGAAGGACGTTAATCCGGACATCTTTGTTCCCTTGTTCCAAGCCGTCGTCCAGACTGGTTTCCGGTCCGAATTGGGACAGCACTACACATCGGTACCAAATATTTTGAAGACTATTGAACCTCTTTTCTCAAGGAGCTCATAGGTCAGTCCGTCAATTCCTATAACTCAGTACAGCGGTTCGAAAAGCTTCTTGATTGCATCGCAGACATCAAAATCTTTGAAACTTTCATGCCACAACGGATACAAACGTGCAAAGATGTTTTTAGCTCCTGGAATGGTTCAATTGCAGAGTCCCACGTGCTATTGAACGTCAAATGTCTTTGACTGGTTCTCGCCTTTTTCGGCCCAGTGAACGGTTAGCTTTGTGCCTGCGGTTCCCATCGAATAAACGACCGGGATCTTTCTGGTGGCGCCCGGTTCCAAGGTAATCGGGACATCGTCAGTGAAAATTCTCATTAGACCAGATGAGGCTTGCGCTTCAAACGTCACGGATTCAGCAGCGGTATCTCCCGCATTCGTGACCTCAAACCAGTGTTTTGTTTCGTACTTGATGTTGCCACGTTTGTCGATTCCCTTTTGACACCGTTCGCTCTTTGAGTCAACTTGGAATTGGACTCCAGCCGAACCACGTTGGAGCTCCACCGCAATCAGATCCATCTTAGAGAGATCGTGCTCAATAGCGCTCCAAATTTGGTTTTCAAGGTTGTGAATGTCATCGAACTCGCCTAATAGCCCTCGCTCTCGGATTTCCTTCTTGAAGTTACGGAGGCCTTCAATCTGCGCGGTATCGATATCATGAGGAAGTGGAGCAGTCGAGAAATAAAGATGTGTAGGCTTTCCGCTGTTGACGGCTCGTTCAATCTCTTCGACTGTTCCCGATACTGCCTCGCGGGTCGGTGAGCCGAGGCGACTACCAAAAAGAGCTACTACAATATCAGTTCCGTCGACGCCTTGGTCGTTGATAATTGCCTGTGGATGATCACCGAGTAGTGGCACAGAGTCTGTTTCCCAGCGCCATGGGAGGAGAATTATATTTCGTGTGGTCGCGTAGCAGCGGTTCCATGAATGAAGAGCGCCTTCAACTGCATCGCGCGCTTCGGGGATATCGGAGGGCGAAGCAATGAGGACACGTAGGACGGTTGCAGGAAAGCTCACATCTCACGATTTTACCTATGGAGCTGACCCCCGGGTGTCGAATTGTGTCTTCAGCACATTGGTCAGGTTTTAATGTCTACCATCTGTTCGCTACCCTCTCTGAACTGGAATTTCACTGCGTTACAGGCAATGACAGTCTTTTTGTCGAGCAAAGCTACGCAGAGTTCTGGGCTGAGGATCAGTTGATCAATATCAGGGTTTGCGGTCTCCTTTCCTGTAATAGCGGTAGGCAGCCGCCCGGCCATGCTTGTTTTGTATTTCGGCGACCACGGCGGCCTGCTCAGCCGCCATCGCCTGGGTACTAAACGTCTTCTCGTAGGCTTGCTGGTTCTGAGCGACTCATGCGCTGTGGGCCATCATTGGTTGAATCTTCTTGGCCACATCATTGATTTGAGCGAGACACCCGGCAGCTTCAACATCCAGGTCACTCGTGTCGAACGCATCGGTGACGGGATGGCGGAACGCTACCCCACGTCCATACTGCTTGATGACATTAACTAGATCCTTACATCCCAAGTCGGTGGCCACATCACGGCCACAGAAATAAACCCTGTCCTCATGCTCGGCAGTTCGGATAGTTCCAAAGACATCATTGGTGAATATCCGAATTCCCTCAGTAGCATGACTGACTCCTTCTAAGAGCCTGGATTGACTTGAATTCCGGCAAGCCACGGGTGACCGCGTCGCGCCCTCACGCATATCCCTGATCCCACGAGAATCCGGATAACGCGATCGAACCTACGTTGCTTAAACGCGCGCGGTATTGTAAATTGTCTAGTGATAGATCCCCGGTCAGGCCTCTTTCCCTTAGCGGGTAATGCACAAATGACTGGGGTCTTTCGTTTTGCGGAGGCATACCCGGTGCCGAAAAATTGGCTCAGTTACGACCAACAAGTAGAACTGCTCCGCCAGCGTGGCATGCACATCGATGACACTACAGCTGCAGCCGAGTACCTCGCGAAGGTCAATTATTACCGCTTCTCCGGATACTTCCGGTACTGGCAGCATGACCCAGCACGGGGTGACAACCAGTTCTTCGAGGGCACTTCATTCGAGACGATTCGTGCACTCTATGATGCCGAGCAGGAGCTTGTGAGCGTCTGTAATGAACTGCTGCACCCTCTTGAACTTCTGCTACGTACCAGGTTTGCTTATTCCTATGGTCGCCTTGTTGGGGTAACCGGAATGTTCGCACGTGGCGTAGGCTTTACCCAATCACCCCACCCGAATGCTGAACGTGTCGAAGAGCACGCGCTTTCCAACCTTGACCGCAGCAAAGAAGCTTTTGTCGCTCATTACCGTGATGACATCAAACAAGGCCACAACTACAAACCTGAAGCATATGACCGCATGCCGATTTGGGTTGCCGTGGAAGCATTCTCGTTTGGTAGCCTGTCTCGTCTCATTGAGGCTTCCAGCGCCTCTGGTGTGTTAGATGACATCGCAGATTCGATGAATACTTCGCGCAAATTATTGCCTGGCCAAGTCAAGTCGTTCGTGTACTTGCGTAATCGGATAGCTCATTGTGCTCAGCTTTGGAATCACCGGGTGCTCGATGTTCCCGGTCTGCAACCGAAAACCACGAGACGAATCAAGCGGGTTTACCGGAAATTCTCGGATCACTCGATTTACAAAGTCCTTGTCGCGCTTGACGACGTAGCTACCCGTTCTGAGATTTCAACCTCTTGGTTGGCAGACACCATCGAGCCAATATTGAACAAACATCCGTTGCCCGCGAAAGGAATCACCGAACCAGGACGATACGACCAAGGACGGCGACCTGACCGACCCGGGGGAGACCAATGACAACTAGCCTCGTTTCCCTGCGGAAACTCCTGATCGACCGTGACTTTAACAAAACGCGACTCCAACAACAATCCGGTATCAGTGCCGCCACTACGGCAAAACTCAGGAAGGGCAGAAACGTCACCACCAACATGCTGGTCCGGATCTGCGAAATACTTGGCTGCCAAATTGGCAACATCTGCGAAGTCGTCCCAGTCACGACAAAGAAAGCAATTAACTAGATGACGAAACAGCGGCTCCAGCTCACCTGGTACAACAAGGATAAAGCCCTTATCCCGACCGAGACCGGCAAATACGGCTACACCTGGGTCGATCCCTCCGACCCGCGATACTGCGAAACCCACACTCTCATCTACGACGACTACGTCCAAGGCATCCAAAGCCCAAAGACCGAAAACTTCGAATACTCCGACCGCGCCAACCTCGAACCCCAAGACGACAACCTACTTATTCTGGGTGAATCAGGGGACGTCCTCGAAGCCCTCACACGTGTACCAGAGCTGGCCGACAAATACGTCGGCAAGGTGAAGCTGATCTACATCGATCCGCCGTTTAACACAGCGCAGACCTTCGCGCATTACGAGGACAACCTGGAGCACTCTATCTGGCTCACCATGATGCGCGACCGGCTGCTACATCTCAAGAAGCTTCTAGCCGACGACGGCTCCATCTGGGTGCACCTGGACGATATGGAAGTCCACCGCATGCGGTTGTTACTTGATGAGGTGTTCGGCGCCGAGAACTTCGTGACGCAGGTGGTCTGGGAGAAGTCTTATCCCGCAAGAAATGACTCGAAGGGCATTCCTGCAGTAACTGACTTTATCTTGGTTTATGGAAATGAAGGTTTTAAGCCAAATAAGCTAGCCCGCACACCACAAATGAACGCGCCGTATAGCAATCCAGATGGTGATCCACGAGGCGACTGGCGCAACGACAACATTTCTGCACCAGGGGCTGCTACGCACCTGGGAATGGTCTACGGGATTCAGCACCCCATAACGGGCGAGATGATGTATCCGCCGACAGATTGTCACTGGCGCTATGGCCGCGACAAAATGCGTGAAGTGTTCTCCGGTTGGGGAGACTACATTGACGGTCCAATCACAGGTGATGAAACCAAACGACAGCAGGAGATTGTTGGAACCAAGGTTTCGGTAAGTGGTCAAGTACCGCCGTTGATCGTTAGAGATTTCGGCGAAACGAGCATCGAGTATGCGTGGAAACGATACCACGCTGGAAACTGGCCTGCTTACTATCTCACCCGAGGAGGGTTTGGCGGTTTTGGCCGAAAGACCTGGCTTGCAGACATGAACGGGCGCATCGCCACATCTCTTTTTTCTCAGAACGAGGTTGGACATACTGATGGAGCCAAAAAGGAGGTTCAGGCGCTTTTCCCGAAGCAAAATGCTTTTTCTACCCCCAAACCGGAACGCCTGCTGGAGCGTATCATCCATATCGGGTCGAACCCTGGTGACATTGTCTTGGATGTCTTCGCGGGAAGTGGCACGACGGCAGCGGTAGCGCAGAAGATGGGGCGTCGGTGGGTGACGTGTGAGCTACTTGAGTCTACGTTCACTACCTTCACGCGACCTCGCTTAGAAAAAGTTATTAAAGATCAAGATCCTGGCGGTATTACCCGGACCAAGGGCGAGCGCGTTGCGGCGGATAACGTTGAGCTCCCAGATGGCGTAACACCAGAGGATGCAGCGAAATTCAACTCGGTACTCAACAAGCTGATTGCTGATGACCCGGATGCCAAAAAGTCCGCTCTTGTAAGGCAGCTGAAGACCGCGTCGAGGACAAAGCGCGCGAAAGAGGTAGTCAATTGGAGAGGCGGTGGCGAGTTCCAGGTCGCATACTTGTCCTCGTGCTTTGACTACGACCCAGAGCTGGACCGCGTCATTCTCACCCCGGAGGCTACCGGCGATGTGTTAGTGGAGTCGGTGGCGGCGAACCTTGGGTTCCACCTGCTCCACGCTGATGATGATTATGTCTTTGACGGTCGTCGCGGCAACTCTTTACTGAAAGTTGTCGAAGGTGTCGCGACCGTGGAGCATGTCAATTGGCTAGTGTCCCAAGTTCAGGAAAGCGAGACGATCGTGCTAGCAGCAACTACCGTCATGGACGGTGTTCGCGAGCATCTACGCCGGGCCTGTAAGGGATCGCGGGTGGTTGCTATCCCGGATGATATTTTCCGCTATTCCGAAGGTGGTGACCGGTAATGGTTCAACGTCTTAACATCAGCTTCGACTCCGACTTACTCGAAGCCATCAGCGCCGACTTTGATCTGCGTGCCGCGAACAAGGAAGCCCTCCGACAGCTCATTTTCACCCTAGATGGTGACTATGACCCCGAAGTTCAACAGGTGCTGAACCTGGCCACTGGTGTGGGTAAGACCTACCTAATGGCCGCTTTCGCGGAGTACCTGCGTCGCCAGGGTGTGGGCAACGTCATGATCGTAACCCCTGGCAAGATCGTCCAGGCTAAGACAGTGCAAAACTTCACCCCGGGTGCACCGAAGTTCATTACTGGCTCCCCGGTCCCACCCGAGGTCGTCACGCCACAAGACTATTCAGCCTGGATCAACCGCACCAACGGGGCGGCCATACTGTCGTACGGGCGCGAGGTGCCAATGTTGGCGTTCATCTTTAACATCCATCAGCTGATCGCCCCGAAGGATACCGAAGGAGATACTCACGGCGGCACGCAGGAGGCGATGCGTCGAAAGCCACGTCGCTTCAACGAGCACGCCGGGGTGCTTTTCGACTACTTGAAAGACCTAGATGACCTGGTGGTGATTGCTGACGAGTCTCATCTCTACGGAACTACCGCGAAGGCCTTTAATGCGGCGTTGCGTGAGTTGGAGCCAGCGGCATCGATTGGGCTGACGGCCTCGGTGGATAAGAAGAAGGACCATGTCATCTTCGAGTACCCGCTCTACCAGGCGATCAAGGATCAGTACGTCAAAGCCCCAGTGCTGGCTTTCCGCAAAGACGGCTACGGCACTGATCAGGCCTCCGAAGAGCAGCAACTGCGTGATGCGCTCCAGCTTCGTGGGATTAAGCAGGCCTTCTATAATTCCTATGCTGCAAGCAACAACCGAAACCGCATCAATGCCGTAGTGTTCATCGTCTGTTCCGACGTGGAGCATGCAACCCAAGTTGCTGACCTGCTGCGTACCCCGGAGTTTTTCGGACGAGATTCGGCGGTATTACAGGTGGACACCCGGCACGACGATGACGCCACTCAACAGCGTCTGAACCGTCTGGACCAGACAGATTCACCGGTGCTGGCGGTTGTGAGCGTTAACAAACTCAAAGAAGGATGGGATGTGAAGAACGTCGCGGTGGTCGTCACACTGCGAGCGATGGCTTCTGAGGTGCTCACGCAACAGACGATGGGGCGTGGATTGCGCCTACCGTTTGGGCGCTACACCGGGGTGAATCAGATCGACCAGCTCGACATTGTTGCCCACCAGTCCTTCAGAGAACTCTTGGCAGCCGAGAATGTCCTCCAGCAGTTCGGCCTTGACGAGGCAGTCAAAGAGACTGATAAAGATGAAATCGAAAAGGCTATTCGTAAAGCGGCTGAAGGCCAAGAAAACACAGATGTCGACGTTCACACACCAGGTGGTATCTCATCCCTCCAGCCGCTAACTGATCCAGGTGAACAGCCAGGAGAATTTGACGCGCCAACAAGCGGCCACGGAGAGTCGATCCCGGATTCTGCTGAACAGACTCCCGGTGTAGGCGTCCGCCTCTTCGACGGCAGCACTGTAGACGGCAACACTGACTGGGAGGTCGTTTCGATAGACCGTAATCCGACCTTCGCCGATGTCTCCTATCACTTCCCGGTCACCACGATTACGACACAGCAGCCTCCGATCGATCTATCTGAGATTACGAATGAGCAGATCGAACAAGCAGCTCGGAGAGTGACTTCTGCTGGCGATGTGATGTACCGCAAGGAGATCGTCGCGGCTGTTGGGAAAGGGATACAGGCAGCTGACGCTGAGAGCGCTGAAATCGATTCCATCCCGATCCCCGACGATGATGCCCATCAGGCGCTGACCAAACTCATCATGAACATGAATCTGGTGCCAAAGACTGAGCCGACGGCTCGCTATATCGACATTTACATAGTGCCGGAGTTCATGAAGCATGTTCCCTTTGAGGACTGGACAGTGAAATCCCTAGCCTCAGCCCAGTCGCTGTTACAGCAGCTCGTCCACGCCTATGTGGTGGACGCATTGCGCGCTACCCGCGAGGTGCCGACCATTCATCCAAAGAAACTGCCTGGCGACGGTTACAGCCTGCCACCGGGCCAGGAGATCCACGACCAAATCGACTCACGAGCCGAGTTCGTGCGTGGGCGGGTCTACAACGGCTGGTTTAAGTCCCTCTATGAGGCAGAACATTTCGATTCCTACAGTGGTGAGTACCAGTTAGCGAAACTGCTCAACACCTCACCACATATCGAATGGTGGCACCGCCTGCATCCGCAGGACAACGCGTTCATCTACTTCAACTCAAAAGACCGCTACTTCCCAGACTTCGTTGCCAAGGACACTAACGGGGTGTACTGGATCATCGAAGGCAAGAGCGAAAAAGGCAGAGATGATGCCAAGGTCCAAGCTAAGCGGCAGGCTGCCGAGTCACTGGTGCGCAGGATGATCGCCGACGAGACCTACGCAGGCCAGCGTTGGGGGTACCTGATTGCCTACGAGAAGGACATCGAAAGATCTGAATCGTGGTCGGATCTCAAGGCGCTGGCACAACCGGTTCCCAACGCCCTGTGAGTTTTGGCGTGCGTGAAGTTCCGCCGTCCAGCACAACGGCAAATCAAGAATCACCACATCAGCGATGATGAAGACGAAACCGAGGCGGTGGTCATTGAGCATGCAGCCGCCCCTCGACAATGCCGAGGAAGTCTGGCAGGAACAGCATGAGATCACTATATGGGCGCAAGAGCGTGCACTTTGCTCTATTTGCGGTCTCAGCAGTGACGTGGGCATCATCGAGCAACAACTTCTCGCACTGAACTCCACCTTCAAAGCAAAGAAGGCTGATGATTTCAATGAGGAGACCGACAAAGGCGTCTTTAAGATCGAGGTCTTCAAGGGACCCTCTATAGCCCTAATCAAACAAATCGTCGACACACAATGAGGAGATCTCAAGGTCACAATTTCTCCAAGACGTCACATTTGCCAAGGCTGCCGCCGGAGGAATGGACCAGGGGCCACCAACAACGTGCTGGTTCCGGGGATCATCCGTGAATACTACCCGGATCTCAACGAAGAGGTTCGTCAGCAAGTAGCGGTAGATTCTGTGATTAAGCCCTGTGAAGCTCGAGGAGTAGGTGATGATCGTTTTATCCGCATGACGAACAAGTTTGTAGACATTGAGGAAATCAATATCAATCTCATTGGTTCCATCAATTCGTTCCAAAAAGCGATTGAGATCATGAGCAAAACGTGGGCACCATGATGCTACGAACCATCCAAGATTCGATCGCCGCCTCCAAAGTGGAAGTAAACCGAAGCTGGGGCATTGCTGATAATGCAGAAGATAAAGGCCGTTGCGGCAATCCATAAGCGCAAACCCGATGCACACCCCAATGATCCGCACGAGAGGAAGCTCGGTGACGACTTGCTACGGCTGTAGGCAAAACGGTAGATAAAGGCCGCGAAGCCTCGCCGGATGTTTTCAACACTGCAGAGTGCAAACTCGAGGTCTGCCTTGTTAGCATTCGTGCGGACGAACAGAAACGAGCAGTTCTTTCTAAGCTCAATGATATCGATCTGTTAGATATCCCCGAGGTACCCAACTCGATGGCTGGCCATGGTCTCAGATCGGAAGAGCGGTTCAGCAGGAATGCCGAGACCGATCTCGT
>OKFO01000076.1_pt1 | contig 45249 bp, 33 predicted proteins | sample 1610231 | NCBI WGS metagenome assembly OKFO01 (sample SAMN04436633, study PRJEB24849) | human gut metagenome | biome: human gut; feature: NICU; material: stool | host: Homo sapiens | place: USA: Saint Louis, MO | collected 2010-01-17 | reverse complement strand
TTGTAATTTTTAGGCTTTCGGAAATTTTAGACTCCGCTGTTTGAGTTATTTTCAGAGTTTCACTAATCGAAACCCTTAGCTAGCGAAAACGGCTTCTACATCAAAACCTTGGTCTGCTAACAGGTTCCTTGATTTTTAGTCCGCTTCCCGGCTAGCAGGTGGTTTACTTTCAACTATTTTTCCTTCGCTCCCCTTCCCCGTTTTCTCAACGTCGGAATCCTTGCCATCTTCATCATTCTGCTCAGGTTGCGGATTTGTCGTCCGGGGACCCGTCGCGCTGCCTTCCGGGTTCTCTGGAGAGGTTGTCCCTTCGGGAGCACTGGGGGGAACAGTTTCATTTGTGACCGGCGGTTGGTCCGAGGGGGTTGACGGCGTTGTCTCACTACCTCGTAACAAGAAGAATCCAACGCAAGCAAAAACAACGACCAGAAAAACCGCCAAGGCTACGAATAGCCATTGGAGACCGAAATGACTACTCGTGTTACTGGGCGTCGAACTCAAGGCCCGAGCATTCCGCTCATCTACGCCGCGATCACTTCGTTGACCGTTACCCGGCTGACGTGAGCCCTCCCGGACTTCATCAGGTAGTTGGTTCTTTCGAGAAGTCGCTCTCGCGTTATTCCTTACCGGACGGCGGTAACGCTCCAGATCTCCAGGAAAAACTCCATATCTATTTTCGACCCAATCAATTGTCGGATCCTGTCTATTCGTGTTCTGCGGAGGGGGTTCTTGCTCTTTCATTCGAATCTCTTAAATTGGCTTATGGTGAATTCTTCAGAAGGTGATACTATGGAAGTACACAATTAACCTATGAATATAGGTAAATCCATGAGAATGCGATTATTAGACTAAAAATGACGACACTTGCCGCAAAAACTAGTGCTGAGCCGCGTCTTAAACGACGTTGTTCCCTTTCAAATGCCGCAGCTTTATCCCATGCATCTGCATCTTCAACCGACATACTTATTTTTTGATTACCGCCAGGTGAAGGAATCACCACGACCACCCATCGTTTCTGTTTGCCGAACCGCCCGTTTTATTGACAGCTGAAGTACCGCCATGAAAATTATTTACGTTGCCTCTTTCCGTTTTTCTCGGGCCGGCATTTCCCGAGCTATGCCCGAACTTTCCGCCAGAAGAGCGAGCGTATTTTAGAAATTGACTTTCCCTGTCTAGCCAACCCTGATTACGCCTATTTGGAGAATGAGATTCATATCCAAAATTATTATCCATACCAGTTCACATCTCCCTTGCCTTGGAATAGGCCAACTTCGGCTAATAGTTCCCGAATCGGATCAAGACACCGGAAGGGGGCAATCCCAGTTCTTGCAATTGCTTCGCCTTCCGGAGAACTCCCAAGTGCAGACGCTACAAAGTACATGTGTCTATACGGCTCACTCCCAATCATGGGGTTCCGAAGTTGGTTGACTAGCTCTCGAGCACCCAAGCAATGCAAGAGACTCTCCACTTCATAGTGCAATAGCTCGCATTCAGTGAGGGAGAATTTACCCTCCACGCTGGCACCTTCACGCCTAAAGGATGCGCCGAGATTTGACATCACTTTCTGCCAATTCACTGATTGCCCCCCAGCAGCGTGCTTGCCAACTTGTTCAACATCTGCAAGTTGCTGGAGAGTGTCGAATTTGGAGAGCGTCATCGCGATTGTTGGGTACCGCTCTTCACCCAACACTTCCAGGACATTGCGCAACACGACGGTGGGGTCATCTTCTCCAACCTCATTATTAATGACTGTGCCCTCCAATAAGTGGCGAATACGAGGTACAGCCATTGGATCGAAAAGGAAGATTATTCGGTCGGCAGCTCGAAAGAAGTTAAGACTTTCGCGCCGATCTGAGAAGTTCTCCTCCTTAAGGTCCTCGCCTGCGACATCACGAAAAACAATAAATATTCTTTGGTTAAAGGAATCCCCATTATCTGGTCGAACGCGCTCGTGGACGCCTAAATCAAAAATTAGTGGCCGCTTTTGATAAGCATTCTCGGTTTCGGCGGGCGGGGTAGCTCCCAACAGGCCCATTTCTTCGAAAAGAGGCTGCTCATACTTCTCGCTGTATGTTTCCTTCGTGTAGTCATCCGCCGGGCGAAAGGTACCCCCATGAGCAACTACCAATTGCTGGAGCAATTTCACTACAACGGCAATGTATAAACTCTTACCCGACGAACGAGCCCCCGCCATGGCAAACGTTAAAGTCCCTGAACCCGCCCAGTCCGGGGGGAGCGAGACCCGACCTTCTGGGGTACTAACTTCGCCACTGGTATCACTCGGGTTTATCGGTACGAACGTGTACGGGTTTTTCGCTGGAATCGGTCCTTGATAAGGAAACATTCTGTTTACCTTTGCTTGGATATGGTCCGGTAGATCTTTTCTGCACATTCGTCAAAAGCTCGACTATCGCCCTCCATAAGTTTTCTCCTAAGTTCAGGATCAAACACACTGATATCTTCCGAAGACATTCTCATCGGAGTACGTGAGCACAGAACATGGGTTGGGCCGACACGACCGATGACACCCGCGGGCAGGTCATCGCTGACAACAATCAGAACCGCCTCATCATCAAGAGACGTAATGTCTAGTGTCCAGCCAACCTCTGCGATTTGGGAATACTTCATTTGCTCCCATAGCTCATAGACGGAGTCACCCCGTCCTGGTTTTACCCAACTCGTCATGCTCGACGAAGTTCCCACATCTACATCTATGTGAGATGATTGAAGGACACCATCAATCACGCTTGAAATTCTCTTGAGTAATTCCGGATCGATACTTTTACGTGTCGAAGCAGAAACATCTAAAACAACATAGGCTTTCGTCGGTTGAGGAGACTCACTAGCGGCAGCGGGCTTCGTTTCGGAAAAGTCTTCTTGTATTGAGTGAAGAGCCCCTGCAACTGACTCTCTAATTACGTCAGAGTCCTCACCGAGCTCTGCGCCACCAGGAGTGTCCGAATTAGCAGCTGTGAGTGTGTATTCACCATTACTTCTAGTTATGGATACAGGGGTAAATCTCTTTCTTCCCGAGAGCACATAAGGCGGAAGAGAGACCGAGACTACTTCCCCTGTCTTCGCATCAACCAACTGATCCAAGGTTATGAAGACCCTGGTGCCCGATTCAAAGGCTGACCCGTCCAACTTTGACAAAGTAACGGATGTCGATTCTTCTATTCCTTGAACGACAACTTTAGTGCGGCCACGCCGTAGACGCCCACCGGGCACATCGACGAATACTTCTGTACTGTTATTAAGCTCGACGCGGAGAACAAACCGAAGGGAAGGTCCAGCTACCGTATAGCTTTCAGCTGGTCGTAGTTCAATTTCTTCCATATCCGTTTCCTTGACTAGGTCGAACCGGGTTGTACCGCTCACGAGAACGTAGAGTGCCTTCGAACGCGGAGACTATCTCTCGGCCAATAAGTGTTCTCAACACCGGGTTTTGTTCCCTGCTGCTAATCAAGGCCCTAGCTGCATGACCGATAAGCTCGCTGTTCCGGGTAGCGACAGAAAAAACCCTCGCCCACAAGTCTTCCCCCAGTCGCTTACCTACCTCAGCTGGTAAGCCGTCGAGAGCAGTGAAAGCTAGTCGCTCCAGAAGCGAAATCGCATTTTCTGCGTTCCCCGGAGTCAAGGAGATTACCGGCGATATAGGGTCGAAGAACCTTAATCCCAAATAGGTAAGAACAATGTTTTCACAAACCAGTTGCGGCTGACGAAGTCGACCAGGTCGGTTCCTCTCGCTAATAACTTCACTTATTACCGGTGAGTATTCGTTGGGATTGCGCAACCAGTTTAGAATTTCTTGCATAGTCCAGTCTGCACCGAAAAGACTTCGTATAACCTGATTTGACCGGGATTCACTCAGTACGCGATGTTGAAATGCAATAAGATGCCGCTCGGTATCGGTCCCGGCCACGTCGTGTGACGAGGTGGCCGGGTTCTGTGACAACTCAACTTGATGCCGTGTTTCAGGGTTAATTTCGGATACGAACTGCACGGTATCCACTTCCTCACCCCGAAGGATGGAAGCGTCTAACGCACGAGTGATCAGCTGGTGTACCTCTTCGTGTGACATCGGCTGTCGGTGTAGCAGGTCAAAAACATTGCGCCGCAAGAGCTCCTTCATTGCATCGGGTAATCGCGTAACAACCGAATCCAGTCCGTACCCTCGGGGACCACGCTCTGTCGGCTGGTGAGAAATCAATCTATTAATTTCGTTGATAACGAGAGCCTGAGCATCTTCCTTTAATTCCCAGTCAAGCTGTGAAGCGTTAATTAATGCGTAGACAGCTAATCCCATGGATAAGGGCTGGTTATCGTAACCACCAAAGTCTTCAACAGCTTCGTATACCGAAACCCCTGCGTCCACAGATGTGATAAGGGCCTGTGTTAAACGTGACCACAACGTCTGGGGTTTATATCCATCGTCTCCTCCGTCGAGGTGGATAACTTCTAAGCGCGAATCTTTCAGCTCCCCCTCATCCTCATCCGGAATTACAACAAAGGATGGGCCACCTGACAACCATGAGTCGACCTTCACGGTCGAAGCCCGCTCGAAGGTGCTAAACCTCAAACTCGTGCGGGCAACCACCGATGGCATCGTCGTGCACATCGCTACCAAAAACCGAGCGGCCATGTTGTCATCAGGCGCTAAGATTACTGGTAGGCGGGATGGTGTGGAGGACGAAACTTGCGACATCAAGGCATCCTGAAGGCGATAAACCACTTCCGATCGATCAGAGCCCAGTAGCTCGAAAACAGTGGTCCAGGCTGCACGTGTATCGCTGAAGGGCCCTAGCTCAATGTCATCACTATCACCCGGAAGAGACGTTTGGTTGACTTCGACTGCTCGGAATGGAGTCAAGAAAGTAGGGGAACGAAACGCACGAATTGGGTACCCAGTCTGAGTCGGCAATTTTGGGTTCCGGTCAATGACAGCGTGAGTGAAAATATTATTCGGCCTTCCAGTAGCGTCCTTGCCAGCTGGAACAGCTTGAGTGTAGACCCCACATCTTTCTCCCCCGATATTTAATGGTTTGTACTCTAATCTCCGTGGGAGTTGTTCAATCGCCTTTGTACCGATGAACTCGTCGACAGGATTTGTTGCCTTAATGACTGTTGGTGCGGCCTGTTGGATAGCCTCCAACTCTAGAGGCGAGCAGCCAACATTATCGCCAATTCCCCAGCCGCCCCCTCCACTACGTCGATTAGCAAACGAAGCGTAAGTAGCATGGACAAATCGGCGAGTCTTGTCCGAAGAATTCAGTCGCGCAGATGGCGAATTTTGATTGTCTACCTTATCTTCAGCTCGCATGGCACCGGTCTCTTTTGTGCTCATTGATCCATACCCTCATCAGAAGAGTTAATAAACATTTGTTCCCAGTAGTCGATACGCAATGTCCGTGGGTCGGGATCGCGTAGCGCGACAGGTGATCCAGAGAATCCACTGGGCTCACGCCAGAAAAGTCGCAAAAAGCCGTGCCCAGATTCATAAGCCTTCGGTTCAATCACCCAAACTCTTGAAGAATCCACTCCCTGGTCTTGCGGCATCTTTGCATTCGGCACATATTCACCATGCTCGTTTCCATCTGCCAATTTTAGTTTGACTTCTCTGCCGTCTCCGGGTTCGAGGGGTAGTCGGTCGGATCGATATCTTAATGTGAACGTCCGAGACTCAAAGTCGGGAGAAGATTTTTCTATAGCGATTCCTAACTGCTCATTTTGATTAGCAAGAATCTTATATGAGTACGCGGTGATACCCACGTAATGAAGGACAACGGGCCGCCCCCAAATTCGTTTCCCCTCGTAAACCCTAGACGCAACTAGCACGACATCAATGGAGCAGCCAAGCTGCGTTCTCATTCCGCCAGAATTTTTATAGTCCTCTTCATCAACAAACAATGACGCCTGGTTGGTGAATGATTTCGGGTCAAACTTGTCGGCTTCTCCAGGTTTCACGATAAACGCGGCAACTTCATGAGCTTTTTCCGGCCATCCGAAAGTGATTAACTGGCTGGTGACATGCTCGTGGATAGACGCATATGTCGGCACCCCTACCCTCACCCTAGATTGCGTGCGCCCTACACGCGCTTTATCCCCTACAACGCTAACCGGTGTTATAAACAGGTCATACCAGTCGTCAGGCCACTCTATTCGACAAGAATTTTCGTCGGAGTTAAGGTCGTTTTCCCAGTCTTTTTCAGAAAGACCAAACCCCTCCAACTGTTTCACTTCTACATCGCGATCTTCAATTCCATCCGCATGTGGGGTCTTCGATCTATATATCCTGACTTGTCCCGAACTTGGAGCTTTCCAACTAGCTTCAAAAACGTTTTCTTCACCTGCTGCTTCATGAACAATTACGTCGATATTCGAGAGCTCCGCTCCGACGTCGACGGTATACACTTTCGACCAGGAAGAATGAAGCTTGCGGCCGTTAACCTCTGCAATCCGTCTGGCCATTACTTGATAGGCGAGGCCCCTCGCTTCGGGTTTCCACCGAAAACCCTGAAGGTTCGGCTGCCCCTCGCAAATCCTATTACGCCGACGTTTTAAGTTTCTTTCATCGGCCATAGCAAGTTGTATTTGGACACTGTCGGTCCTCTTCACGAGCTCCCATTGCCCACGAATTGAAGAGCCATCGAAAGTTAAGTCAATCGAATCTATGGGTTGGACGTAAACGGCATGTCCGACCAAATACGGCTGACTATGCAAGGCGGATGCTTCGGTGTCGCCCACATTCATCCAAATTTGGTACACCCTGATCGCTGTCGTCATTGGGTCCGAGTCAACCCAGGAATCCTTACCAGTAACGGTGCGTAATTCACCTTCAGCTGGGTCTAGATCAATTTCTTCTTCTTCACTAACAACCCGATATAGCGTCACCGCCCCGTGAGGAACTCCGTCGGTCTCCGGTAGTGGCCATTGGAGGTGGATTTGACCATTATCTAGCTGAGTTAGCCTTAGGCCCCCGCCTGGAATCTCCCGCACTTCCTCAAAAAGGTCAAGTTCATCAAACTCTTCTTCTCCATAGTCCGTAGTAGCGGCGACAGATTCAACATCACGGGATGTAAGAGACACCGTGACACCTTCTTCAGCCGTCGCCATATGTCGCCCACCATTGCGTGAACCATCCACTGGCAACTGATGAGACTCTTCAGTTCCAGATGTCTCCTTTGAGACAGTAGATTCTGAGTAATCCACGCCTCTATCAGTAATTTCCCGGGATGGTGCGTCGTTTTCTTGGGTCGGTAAAAACCGCTCATCCGGCTCCAAGTATCCGCTGTAAAGGCTATGTTTTGAACTGTCAAGGCTCTCTTTTAAAGAGCTCCAGATACCTAAGCTAGTGGCCTTAACAACGTTATCCAGCGGCAGTTTCCACGCTTGGAGCGTTTTGTTAGTCCAGGAAACTTTAGACTCTGGATCCTCGATTGATAAATATTCATTAATATCTTCGTCGGACGGCACAGTAAGGTAGGGGCTCGTATTGCGAACTCTATCTTTCCATTCTTCTATCGCCCTACGAACTTCTTCGTAACGATCTTGATTTGCGGTATTATAATCCATTATGACTCACTTCCCAATTTTTTATGAGTGAAAGAATCACAAGTATATTTCGTCTGGTCCAGCCTTTTACACGACTGGTTGAATACTCTTTGCCCTGATCAAAAACTTTGTTACTTGTTTAAACACCCATGAAGGTAATCACATCCGAGGGAGCTTTAACTAGAAAAGATCTTCGCCAGGCATATCGTGGTTGTGTTGGAAAGCTCCACCCTTTACGTCATCAACCCGCGGCAACGGTTCCTCATCTGTTTCTTCATTAAGGAGTTTGTTAAACCGATCAGAAATCACATTGACGGAGCTGGGGGACCCTTTTTGTACTTGCAGTGCTACGTCACTTTGCCGGGCGGGTGGGCCCACCTGGATAAGCAACTCACTCTGACCAATGGCGTCACTCGCACCACGAGCTTGGTAATACTGAGAACTTTGTTCATCAACCGTGTTCACACGCCGATTCCTGCCGTTCGACGAAATGAACTCACCATTAAAGCGCCCATACCCTTTGAGCTCTCTAAGGTCGCTTGTTTCATAAGCTTCCAAGAGCACCCAACCATTGCGCTGTTGAGAACGCGAACCCCTGGTCTCTTTTGCCCACCGAATATTGTTTTCCACGGCTGACACAGTGTGATCCCACATCTGTGAAGACCGATCTCTACCCTGGAAGTTTGCGCTAGACGCCCATTCAGCTGCGCGGGTCAAAGCATTCGATGTACCCATGCCCGTCGAAGCGAACAACGTTTCTTCTTTGAAGGAGCGACCTTCGGCCTCTTGAAGGGAACTCTGGATATCATGTAACCCTTCAAGAATGCGGTCTCCTAACCACCCTTCTCCATAAAGCTGCGAACGTAATAGACGATTGCTAGCCTTGAGATCATCCGCGGTCGGCTCTACCTCCGAAAAACGAACGCATGAGGGCATCTCGTTAGTGGGAATTCTGGTCTCGATTGTATTGCTGAGAACTGTACCGAAGGGCCTTTCCATCAGCCCGCCAAGCAGACGCGATATAGAGATAAACTGCCCATACGCAACGTCAAAAACCTTAATCAGCCGCTGAGTTTCGCGTAGGTTATATTCTAGCGCTTGATTTTTTCCCACGATACTTAAACGCTGATTGACAAAACGTATTTGTATAATCGTTTCAAAAACGTTCTGCAGAGCGAGGAACACCAGCCAGCTAAGCAACCATAAAGCGAAAAATAGGACTTTGGCTGATGCCGAAAGATTACTGAAGTTCTGTACCCACTGCGGTGTTTCGGAATCGCTATAGAACAGTTTACAAAAGAAAAACGCGGCCACGAAGATGACAAGAGATAGTGACGTCACCCATCCCAACCACCGCCAGATGGTCACTGAATTAGATTGTTCTTTACTATCCGACGTTTCTTGGAAATCACCTATTTTCTGTTGCAACTGAGCTTCAGTTTCCGACAGCTTTTGACGCCGCCGTAGAAGGCCTTCCCCAAACTTCGTAGCAAAACTTGCAGATCCGCTACGCTTCCACGACTCAAAATCATCAATAATCCCGCCGATATCACTATATCGCTGGTCTCCTGCGGAAATCAGTCGCCGCTCAAAAGCCCTTATACCCCTAACGTCGTAAGGTGCAATAGGCTCGGGCCCCTGAAGCCCAGCTAATTCTGCCGGCAAATGCCCATCAAAATCCATGGAGGGACCGGGAATAACGTCACGGATATCATGAGCCACATGAATACGGTCTGTCGTTCCGTCATTAACACTAGACGGATACTCCTTATTAGGCTGACCTAATTTGATATTTCGCGGTTCAGCATCAACCAGAGACATAGCGGTGTTTGCATATGCGTCCCATAAAGGCTTTAACTGTTGCGCTATCCGCCAATCATTTTCTGATTGAGAAGTTGAGGTATTTCTTTGCTTCTGCGCCCCCGCTTCCGGAACTGGCGGCTTTCCACCAACGTTAATGCGGGAATTCCTGCCGTAGACTTTCTCCTGAAGTTGATCGCCTACCATGGTGTTTGCCCCGGCACTCATTGACCGGAAGAAACGAGTTGGGGTTGTACAGAAATTCTTGGCCCATCTCGTCAAGAAGATTGATAGGCCCTGTTTTGTTGACACTGATTGGATGGGTTCCACGCGAGAGTTCTGATACCGGGGCTGCAAAAACGATCGGTCAGCGTCTTTCAAAAGTTCGTCCGCCGCTTGGTCAGAAAATCGGGAGACGTCGTCCGTGTATTCAGCAGACTGCTCAAAGCCGACGCGGTTGATTCGCGGCAGTGGATTCGGACTCGTAGTAAATAATGAATCCTTCAACTTCAACTGAACGGCCTGGCCGTCCGTGTGACGATAAAAGATCCTCGCGAGCCGGAATTGCCCATCGGATGATTGATCAATTTCTTGAATTGGCGTTGCGTCCACATCGGCCCAAAGGCCATACAAACCTGCAAGGGCGGCGCCTGCTAAGAGGGCCAAACGATTGTCAGAGTCGGATGAACGAACGGGGACTGACGCTGTATATGGACCACTAGAGTCCTCGGGAGCCAGCATAATCTTGATGAAACCGTCGTTAGTAGGCAGCGAACCTTCAACGGTTGTTCCCACGCTGGGAATCAACACGTTAGAATAGACGTCCCTCATGCTATCCCCTGTGTCGTTCAGGGCATCAAGTATCCGATTCAAGGGGGTTCCATTAACCGAACCTTCCCCAATAACGTTAACCGTACAAAGGATTCTTCGACTAGTCCCCGTGCGACTAAGTACTTCCGCGAACGGTTGCTCACTTTCGTGAGCCCCGCCGTCGCCAGTGCTTTCTACAAAGCACACAGGGGACGAGGAGTCCTCAAACACTGATGCATCCGCCCATATAAATCGGCTGATAAGCCCCAATGAACCGAAGTCCACGAGGGCCTGCCGGATAGCTTCTGCTACAGCTCCATTACCCAGAAAAATAACTGTTGTGGGATCGGTGTTTGTTGAAGAAGAAGTCATTAGAAAAGGTCCTCTCCCGGCATCGAGGAATCAGCAGCTTTAGTCGGTGTAGGCACATCTAAGCCTTGGCTAAAGCTACTTTCAAATGCGCTAGCCCCGGCGTTGTAGGTCTTATTTATTAGTTTCACAATGTCTTGACAAACCTTCATCACATCTTCAGCGATATCCGCAAAAACTGGTAAGTCGGAGGCAACTTGCCGCGAAGTAATGTCTGCTAATTCCCGATTCGATGTGTCAGCAAGAATGCCCTTCTTAAGCTGCTTACTAGAAACGTATTGCTTTGCGGCGTTCGCCCAGGCATTAACGAATTCCAGCGCCTTGTCTCGACGTTCCTCAGGCGTCGCATCTGGACCACCGAACTTGCGTTGGTAACGTTTATTGTGCGCTTCCCCACTAAACAACCAGTGGTTGAGGTGGCGTTCACCCATCGAAGTGCGGTCAGCTGTGCTCGGCCTAGCACTATTATCGTAAATTCCCCGAAGCGCCTGGTAGAAGCGAATCCTATCCCGTCCAGCCTCATCCCCGACTACACTCCATGCCAGGCTCACCGATTCCAGCACACTCGGAAGCCAGTCAAGTTTCGAACGCATTCGGGAAGGCGGAGTCAAAAGGGGCTGTTCAAGAGCGACCCACTTAGATTCATCCCATACGGCAATGGGAGCGTCATCCTCGACATCGAGAGTGCCAGGAAACTCCAGTGAACCGATGATCCACCCGATGTACCATCCTGCAATAAGCGCGTGTCGTTCCTTGTCGCTCATAGGCAGAGCGGCTGGCAAGGGCCGGGCCCGCCTATCACGCCAAAACCCTGCCCCTTCACGGCCGCTTTCTTCCCATTGTCTACGGATGGGGCCCATCAATGAATCGAAGACGATGGGTGCGTAGTTGTTATACGACCCAAAGATGTCGACTGCCCGCTCTTCCCCTTCGACCGTGAGCTTACCTCCCAACGGATCTTGAGGATCATTTGGGACGAAGTGAGGAAACCCGCCCACTACCTGTTCCAAGTTTTTGGCAACCTCGTCACCGTCTAATGGAATCGCAGAGAAATTAAATTTATAGGAAACTGAAGCCCCATACAGTTGCTCTACCAACTCGGCATTAACCTGAGCTAAGGGCTTGGCGTGATCCATTGCCGACTGGAACTTCGCAACAAAATTCGTCCTACGCTGATTTCTCTCACGGTCACTAATTCCCGGGTCAAGAATGTAATCTCTTATCGTTGTACTAATAAAGTTTTGAAACGAATACCCATTACGGCCAATATACTGTCGCGATCTGGAAAGGATTTCTTCTGGACGAATATTAACCGAAAATCGTGCCTTTTGAACGTCTCTTACGCTATTTGCTGTGGGGTTAGTCGTCAAACTTTCCGGGACCCATACTTGATCGAGGACAAGCAAATTACGTGGCGGTTCAGCTGCGCTAGATTTAGCTTCCCACTCACCTTTAATAACGCATTGCGCTGCCATCCTAAGTGCAGATTCATAATCTAAATGTTCAGAATCTATAGCACTGTCGATTGAATTTTTGACATCAGCTTCATACTGACTTGGGAAACTCTGAACCTCAGTCAAGAACTCTTCGTTTGCAGCGTTGTCGAACCGATCTGGAACGATCGCGCTTTCTTCTGGCCACAACTTGGGAATGTCTGTTTTCAACTGCGCTACCCCCAAGTCAGGATCGCGATTCAGCATCCAAGCTTCTTCAAGGTCAGCCTGCGCCCTACGCATAGCCTCTTGCAAAGGAGACAAAAACTCCCGTGCAAAATCTTTCAACACATCTGCGAGACCGCGAGCAAAGATTCCTACTACAACCATAGCAATCTGACTACGAACGCCGGATGTAATTGTTTGAACATAGGCTGAAGTATCGGAAATTTTTCCTTTCTGACCATACAGGCTTCTCTGCAGCTCTGGTGGCAACGTAATGCGGGTCGATCCTAGCTTCAGATAGCAATCCCCAAGGTTACTAAGCGTCGCATTTTCCAACTCGTGGCGAATTTTTTCTGTTACAGCAAAGCCGTAGGGGACTCCGTATTTAGCTATCTCACCGGCGATAACACTTATAATTCCTTCTTGGATCCCATGACGATCTGCCCAGCGATAAATGACATCATAAGAGTAACGAACATCTCCCTTTCTCGCTATATTGTCGAAATTACGTAAGGAAGCTTCAACACTACTAGCCCACTCGGCTCCCCTTTGATTATTTGCGACCGGAATTTGTGCGGCTAGTTCATTAACTTGCCGATTTACCCAAAGCTGAATTCCTTGACGGAAATGGGAATAGATCCACTTCGCTGGATCAATTCCCGGCTGGGGTATGAAAGCATCCAGTTTAGTCCGGATGTTTTTCCAATTGTTGCTTAATTTTTCATCAAGTTGAACGTCACTGGAAGCATCGACAGAGGGATCAATGTGTCCGTGCAAAATCTTATCCGCTGCAACTCTCGCCAACCGTTGCGCAGCATATTCGCCATAACGGTCACGCCCCATCGTAAGTTGGGCGTATCCATACGAACCCCACGCGATATCATTCTGATCAGCACCCCAGCCATACCCAAGTGTTTTTTTCGGTTCCAGGCCCCCTCTATTACCAAGGGTGTACGCTACGTAGTCATTGAGTGCTCTGCCATCCATGATCAGAGCCGCTAGCCCCCGACCCAATGCTCGATAAACAGTTGCCGTACTTCCGTCCCCAAGCAGAGCTCCATCGGCGCCGGATCGTGCACCCACCGGGAATACACGTCCTACAGGAATAGCTGTCGATTCGGACGCGCTGACACCTAAAGTTTTAAAAATTCGACTATCAGGAGCTGTCGCAGCACCCATTTGAGCAGCAGCAAGCTCCGCGAACATAGCAAGAGCATTAGGGTTGGCACCAGAAATCTCATCTTTGGAAATTTCGCCAAAGGCGTCAGGCGTCACCATAAAGAGTGAACTCGACCCAACTTCGAAACCTCGGATTCCCGTCAGGAGACGGCAAACATCAATTGCCATCGATGCGCCAGAGCCGCCTGCCATGGAAGACACCACAAAAACCAAGGGCGTATCCTTGGTGGCGCTCGACTGAACTTGCGAGGATCCACTCATCATTTGAGTCAACCAAGTTAATTCTTGGATAGTCTCCGCTTTGTTCAGGGTATCCCAAGCCTTAGAAATTTGAGTTTGAATCTCGTTTAGCTTACTCAACGTAAGCATCCGGCCGATCGCTCTGTACTGTCCTGCCCCCTTCGAGATGGGAGTTGTTACTTTATTCGGCTCCCGCAAAGCCCAGGACGAAATGGTCCCCAACTCTTTACCGCGCGCAAGTTTTGCAGAGACTGCTTCATCGACAGTGTGATACCGATTCGATGAGCCACAGGAAATATAACGGCCCCCTGCTTCTTCCACATTCGGTAGCTTCGCAATTTTTTCCGGCGTACTGGGAGAATCGATGAGAACAAACTGCCAAGCCTTGGGCAGTTCCCACGACTTACCAGATCCGTAGTACTCTGGCATTTTCTCTGCCAACATGGTTTTTAGCTGATCCATCATATAGGCCAATGTCTTGGCACCTGATCCGCCGCACCCAATGACCAGAATCTTCTTCATCAGTACCCAATCCTCGAAACTTTGTTTGACGTCGTAAATTAGAGTTCGGTCTTATTCGTTCTACTGTTGGCGAGGGTCGTAGCCCCTATAACCGGGAAAAGTGGTATCGCCCGGAAAATCCTGATCATCAAAGGGATTCTCACCAAAAGCATCGTCGTCGAAGGACTGCTCAGCTGGTGCCTGTTGACTACCATCAGAGAATTCAAATCCTTCCTCGGCGGATACCGGTTGTCCCCACTCGAACTCTTCTATGTGGTCAGTGTCTGAACCAACTGTTTTTGTTCCGCCAAGTGACTCATTACCGCCGAAATCGGACGGCACGACCGATGTCTGCCCCTGAATTACCTTCACCTGTTCAACTAAGGCAGGGTAAACGTCGTCAATCTTTTCTGTGATGTCACGCGCGATCCGATCAGCGGTTCCCGGATCGAGAGGAACCCGTGGAAGCACCACTAGGTCAATCGCCCCCGGAAGATCTCCTCGTTCTAAGTACCACGAATCTGGTAGCGCTAGCGGTAGTAGCGCTCGCTTGTCTTTACTTTGTCCCAGTTCAGGTGCCAACGAGGGCGCCGACCCAACCACAACTCGCGCGGGAGTTAAGGGGTTAAGGCCGAAGGACTTCACATTTCCTGAAACGCCGCCGGCCACAAATGAGCGTCCGTGAATTTCAGCCTGGTTTTGGGCCACTTTTTGATAATCGAGAACCAGAGACTCATTTCCGTCAAAGGTGTACACTCCATTGTCGTTTCTCACTTGAAAACGCTGGATGCCAAAACCGGCGGTGTTAGGGATTCTCGAGACAAGGTAACGGACGAGGTACATCACCAGAAGAGGTACAGCTAACCCGACGGCTATAGCCAGGAGGACAGCTATCGTGAACTTAGTCTTGTTGACCGGTAACGCGGTGTTGCCACGAGCAGCTATTGGCACCATCGACTCTTCTGTGCCATCTCGACTAGACACATTCAAACGGACCTCACCAGAAACGGCACCTTCCGCGGTTGAACTAGGAGTAAAAGTAATTGGGATGGTGGCATTCTCGCCATCCTTGAGCTCAACAGCATTCGAGGAACTGTCATACTTCGAAGACACCGCTAGTGACTCCATACCATCCGGTAGAGTCGCCGACTGAAGCTTACTGTCCGGCTGGACCCACACCTTCCCCGGGCCACTAACCGGAACGTCGACTGTCACAGACTTACCGGCACCTTTGAAAGAAATCTCGCCCGGCAGCGTGGGAAGAACGTCGGGGGTCACAGACATCGGCGAGGTATCCACGATGGGTTTTAATTCGGTACCCGGTTGCCCGTGTTCACCGGCAGTGGTAATCGTCGTGGACGCTCGGATTTCGCCTGACTGAGGGTCTTGCCCGAGTGCCCCTAAGTCGATGTTTGACTTCCCTGACGACATGTCAATATCACGACCCAAGGAAATTGGATCCCCGGAACGAGGAACAAAGTCAACACTCGTGATGGCTTTCCCCTTCATCGGACGAGTTTTCCCTGCTGCATCGACTAAGTTCATCTGCAACGAGTCAGTACTATGCAGACTCAGCTGGCCAGTATCTGTTTGGGCACTATCCTCCCCGGATGCATTGCCCTGACCTCCATGCGATGAGTCTCGGCGGAAAACCACCTTGAGGCCCGGGGACATTTCAACTGAATTAAAAACATTGCTTCGCTTCGAACTGTCAGTTAGGCCTTCAAATTGGAGGGACCACTTCCCCGACCAACCATCGTCCGATTGCTTCGAAAACATGCCGCTGACTTGTCGAACGGGGTTGGCTGTGCTTCTCCACGACACGTCAGCGTTACCGATCGACTTTTTGCCGTCAGAATCCAATCTCAGCTCTTTTCCAGCAGGAGAACGAAGATCAAGTACAGCGTTCGGTCCCAGATCATCATGCGCCACAACGCTAAAACGAACCGAGTCGATGGAATCGTCTAGCCAAAAATCAAAACTCCTATCCGCGGGAAGATCGTTCGTTACATCGCCACCGGTTGATAAAGCCTTGCTAAAAGCTGCAAATAAGTCCCCGACATTGCGAGCAGAGAAAAAGGCGCCATTAGGTGGCTGGACGCCACACGCTTGACCAGAACCTTCGGACATGGCTTTCAATAGGTCGAAGCTTGACTCATTCGCATCCTTCCCTGAAAGACCTATGGCGACATTGGAAATACCAGCACTGCGGAGCTTGTCAACAACCCCGTCCTGCTGACAAAGGGCGTCCTCAGTTTGCGCCTCATCACCTTCTGGAGCCAACGCGCCATCAGTAAAAGTCACGATCATCCGGCAGGAATTCCCGGAATCATGCTTAAGAAGGTCCTCTGATGCCCCTTCCAACGCATTTTTATAATTGGTATACGACTCTCCGGTTCGATCCGAGAATTTCCCGATCTCACTTTTGACCTGATCTACAGAACTATTATCGAGTTTTTTCCAATCAGAATAATCGTTCGGCGCTGTATCACCAGATTTGTATTTTTCTCCAAACCCAGAAACTCGGACTTGAGTCGAAAAGCCCATGGCAGCTTGCTTATCCAGTAATTGGTCGACAAAGCTTTGCGCAGCTGGCACACGCGTATGCTCGGGATCTGATCCCGGTTTATTCGGGTCTAGTTTTCCGTCTGTTGAACCGTGGACAAGACTACCTGTTTCATCTATAAGGAGAACGACATCAAGGTTTTGCTTCCGGGAAATGCATGCACCCAGGTTTGCCAGCCCATTACCATTGGCATCTGCCGACTCTGAAGAGGAATTGTCTGTTTGCGCCTCCGCCGTGCTACACCCGAGGAGGCCCGCACTCACGACCATCGCAAATACCGAGAAAATAGCGCACCAAGCTTTAAAACTGGATATCCGATTATAATTATAGCGACTCAAAACACTTGCCAACATTAGCCTTCTCCGATTTTATTTTGAACTATTCTGAAAAGGTTTATATTTTTCCGAACCAAAGTCCTATCTGAACCGCAGACATGATCACCGCTGTAATTATAAGCAAAATAGTTAACCAGTAGAGATACGTTTTCCAGGCTTTATAGATATACGCCTTCTGTTTTTCTTTTTGTATTTTTTATCAAGTAAAGAGAAAGTAAACTTATGCTCATTAGACCGGATAGTATCCAGCTAATTCCAACAACGGGAAGATAAGCTCCTTCGGTTACATACAAAGGTCGAAATATAACCCAAAGACAGATCACTAAAGATACGATCGACAATATTAAGCTCGGGAGCAGGTACGGAACTGGAGCCTCTACAACCGATACTCCACCAGCCAATCCTGAATTGGTTGATGTCGTTACCCCTGACGGGAAACCGCCTTTTTCTAAAATTGCGTCATCGTCGAAATCGGCGCCAACGTCGCCCTTGTTTCCGAATTCTTCAAAATCTGAAAAGGCATCGTCCGTTGGACCGAAGGCGCTCGTCGGGTCGTCGAACTGTGAGAACGGCTCGTGATATTTCGTTTCGTCCGCAAAATCATCGAAAGACTTTTCCTGGCGATAGCCACTGTTCCCAAATTGTCCCACGTCATCCTCCTTGCGCATCTTGGTACGACCCTCGCATCTGCAGCTTGTCGAAAGCTAAGCACTGGTATGTGATGGCGGCTATAAACCCACCGATTAATCCAGCGACTCCGCTCTTGCTTAAGTTGCGTGTTCAAGGGACTCCATAGGTTTGTGCACACACACGTCACAATGTTCCCGATATTCTTCAGATCCCCTTGCTCGAATGGCTGCCCCCTGCAGCTGAGCAGTGAGATTTTTGAAAATCTCCCACAAAATGGGAACATTCCGCAGCTTTCAGCCACCTACAAAGCAGTAGGCCACCACATTGGCCAGTTACGTTGAGCTACCCGCCTAGAAGGCCGGAGCCCTCTACAGATAAAACGATCTACAAGGTGTAATTAATGAAAAAGACTTCCTATCGTGACCAATTTCAGGCCACCTCCCGACCCCTATGGTTATCGCTTGACTCATTCTTTAACGAATCTCCCCCCGATGATCTTGGGGCTTTTTTACCTCCCCATAACTCACCCCACGACATACCCGCACATGACCCACTCCTGTCGGAAGTGGTGAGTACTGAATGTCCAGATGGCCTGATCGACGAAGTGTTGTGGAATCTCATCGGCGACACGACAGAGTCCCCCTATTTTACGCCTTAAACAACACCTCTCAGCCCCTTCAACGAGCCAACTCGGGTCACACACTCGTCACTGTCTCCATAAGCTTCCCTCTTTTCCCTTCCTATTTCTTTTTCGGAGTATTTACTCACTATGGCTTCCCACACCGACAACCCCTATCTTCCATACCTAGCGATGGAGTTTCGTCGCATAGCTCGAATGAACAAGCAACAGTTGTGGTCAATCGTCAGCGCCTTCACTCCCAACGAAGTGGAGCTGCGGCCGCCGTACCGTGATACAGGGAATGACGAAAGCTGGTCAGTTACCATTCTCGCCCTTGGACTTTCACAAGCCTGGCAAAACACCCAAACAATCACGGAAGAGCACAGTAGGCCGGGGCGGCAAACCGTTGGGAAAGTAACGAAAATAATTTACAGCGAGGTGTTTAAAACCGCACGTCAAAGCTTAGGCGCTTTAGATCGAGCGGAAGAAGAATCGGAACCTCAAGACCGAGAGGCACCCTCTAGTTCTCACGACGCCGCGAGCGTCCAGCGAGAACCGGAAACTCCGCACGAGACCGGTTTTCCCAGTAAGACTATTAAACGGATCGAATCACTGGCACTTTACGTGATGGCTTGCTACTCACCACTGAGCTTGGCAGAATCCTGCGAAGTCCTCGGAACAAATCCAGAGGAGGGCACTCGGATGCTCGATGCCCTAATCAACGCGTTGCAGGAGCAATAGTTCATTTGGGTCCTATACTCTCAAGATATGAGCGATAGTTTGGATACGGACGGCCGCCGATCTAGAGATGGGCTCCCACCGTCATCAAACGATCGATCGTCGTTAGGTCAACCAGCTCCGAGGAGCCGACAGAGCGGCTACCAAGACGAGGGTCCAAAAATACCGGAAGCCTTCGTGACTGCGGAAAAAGCACTTACTCAATATCTAAAGTACATCGACGAAACCGACCCCGATCGAGCTGCAGCAATACAAGCGACCCTCAACGAAAAACGACTCACAGAGAGTATCGTAGTTACGGGTCGACCACGAGCAGGAAAAACGAGCCTCATCTATGCGGTTACGGCGAACAACATCGACACCGCTAGCCCCTCAACCGCTCACCTGCACAACCGAATACAAGCCCGTTTGAACAACCGCGGCCCCCTCTTAACCTTCCATGATCTACCTCCGCTAAGAACTTTTCTGGTATCCCACCGACATGGCTCGGCTAATATCCTCACCGAGGCGGGAACGATTATTTATGTGATTGATGCCCGACGGATTATTACCCCGCGAGAACTCGAAGAACTTGGAACACTACTAGCAACGTCACCATCAGTCACCGTCGTTATTAATCAAATGGACGTCAATCTCCGTGGAGCCAAGGCCGTCGCTGATGAGAGTACGAAACTTATTAAGGGCTATTATGGGAAAATATAAATATTTTTTATACTGAAACACCTCCCCTCAAGCTTCACTCTCCTGCAACGTCCCAGTCAGACGTAATCGACCTGCGCAATCATCTATCACTCACGGTAGACGATAGTGTTTTTCAGTCTACTTCGACGCCTTTTACTAACACTCACTCATCCAATTTAAGATCTAGCGGGGCCTTACTTCGGGCCCTTCAGCAAGCCCACGTAACAATCCAAGAAGATAAAATTGCAAACCGCCTAAAATTAAATAAATCACTTGTAGAATCTCCGGGCGGACCCATTAATGAGACCGGACTTAGTAAAAAATTAAAAGATATTGACGAGGAAATTAAGAGAATCAAGAACACGCCGACCTCTGGTCGGATACGTCTATCAGGAAAAATCGCCTCTGCACGTAGCGTCGCGTCTGCTGATTTGGATAAACACATTTCCGATATCCGCCAAACATGGACTCGTTACTTCGAAAATAACAGAAAGGACGCAATCCTTTCTCACGCCGATGATATTGTCGATGCTCTCAACGACGATCTTTCTCACGCGGCCCGCGACGTCATTATGAGATACATGCAAACTCTCCGAAAATCTTATATGAGCCTCACGCTAGGTGAAGGAGATTGGGGGAAGGTGATCGAAGATGTGCAAACCTCACGAGAAGACAACGCAGAGTACGCAGAACACGGAGCGAATACCGACTCAAAATCTCGGACCCCTGACGAAATCGGAGTCAAAGAGCTGATAGACCCTAGCCTACTAACGGTCTCCCTTTCCGGCGGTGTTGGACTGACATACGCTGCGTCGCTACTACCCGGAGTCGGCGGAGTTATCGCAGCTACCGGCGGTATCCCAATCGTGGCAGCTGCCGGAGTTTGGCTCACGTTCAATCTCTTCTTTCGTGCAGCCCGCCAAGGAAAGCGAAGTCTTACCACATGGCTTCGAGACTCTTTGAACGAAGCTCGACGCTCCATCGGTTACAACCTTGAACAGCTTTCCTTCGAGATAGGTCCCACAGTTCAGGACCATTTCCAAAGAGATATATCTTACATAACCGACAAGAGGGTCCACCACCTGCGTTCGATAGCCTCAGAACTGAAAAATTCTTCGACCAAGGCGTCAAAACTCCGCAGACTTGCCCAAAATGAACAGTCTTTTCTAGAAAAGGTTGATTCATCCTTCGTCGAGGCATTAAATATAGTTCAACCTGAAAGATGCACTAGGGATAAAGACTAAATTAAGTGGTGAGCCGACAGGACTATCTAAGGGTAAAACGAAGAACCATAAGGAACCCCTAATGAAAAGCGGTACACAACCCCTCTCCTCAAAAAGGATAGCTACCGAGATCTTCCTCGGCGCTTTGAGGTCCAACCCGGAACTCGCGTTTTTACTCACTCCCCTAATAGAGCGTGCCGGGAGCCCGTTGACATTACTCGTTGCAGGTCCTCCTGGAGTAGGAAAATCAACACTAGTCAACTCTCTTATATGGGCGGAAACTAGATCTACTGCGCCCGATAGCCTCGCATCTACTTCCCTGATCGGCGGGACAACTGAAGCTACCTTCTACCGTGCCGGGAGCGCTCAAGGACTCGGTCTCATCGATACTCCGGGAAGCTTTATTTATCTTTCAGAGGATGAACGCAAAAATCTTCTTTACGGACTGCCCACTCCAGACGCCTTGATCTACGTGACAACAAATGACATTGGTGACGATGATCTCGATGCGCTGGATGCCCTTGGCTTCAACCCAGCTGCGACTGTTGTCACGACCAATCGAAGCGATGAATTCGATGGAGGCTACGCAAGTCCTGAAGACGCTATTGCCGTCGCCAACACTAAAGCGAATGACATCCGGTCACAATCCGCGCAGTGTTTTGACGTAATAGCAACTTACGCGTTAGCCGCCGAAGCAAAACAAAAAATCGCCAAAGAACAAATCACTAGACCGGATCTCAATACACTTGCTGGGCGGTACGCAAAAACCAAAGCCCCTAGCACGGAACCGGACATCATCTCGATGTGGCTCGATGCGGTATCCGGAATCCCCCGGCTTCAAACCCTCATCCATCAAAAGCTTCCGTTTATCGCAGACCTTGTGTTGACGAGTGAAAGCCTTGATAATATTAAAGCTTCTGCGTTCTTAGCCACATCTCCCCAACTTCTGCTAGATTCGCTTGTACCACCTGATCAACTGTCAGGGCTTTGCATCGCACTCGTTGGACACCTTGATAAACTGCGAAAGAACAGCTTGTCTAGCGAAGCTCCTCCCCTCATCCGTGCACTTCGCCAAGTACCGTTCAGTGAGACTAGCAAGCTTGGCAACGCACAGCGAAACCAATTTCAGAATTACTTACGCGACATCAATAGACGGTTGCGCGGTTTCGAGCCGCCCGAGGTTGAAGGCGCTTTGAGCACACTCAGTGGGCTTTACCGATACCTTATTCATCAATGTGACGTATCAAAATAAGCCCAGGGGTTACTACAGTACGAGGAGCTTTCTTTGCACACACCACATTTGTTCCAACAACGTCGTGTTATCGTCCTTCACCCGGTGGGTGACAAGCTCCATATACTTGTCAACCCTGTCAACAATACCCAAAAAAGCGGCGAACTCTCCCATCGATCAATGGGCCCGAACAGCTTTCTCTCGACCGAGCTTCACTCCGTGCGCTGGCCATCGATATCAAACCCGCTGACGAACATGGGACGTAAAGAGCTTTGGGTAAACGACACAGCTGTCACGCCAGAGGAGGTGGCAAGTGACGCTCTTCATCCTATTAAAGAGCTTCTCTCTGTCACCAACAAAGACGTCATCTGTATGATTCATCCCACCGATTGGGACCGCGAAACCATCTCGACGCTCGATACATCACTACGTAATGCAGGTATCACTTCCACCCGCATCGTACATGTGTCGCGGGCGACATGCTTGCTCTATGCACCTGGCAATGACTTGGGTAGTCAAACAACGATTAGTGATCGTAGTTACGCTGGACCAACATTAATATACACTCACAAAAATTATGCTGAAGTAACTTTTACTGAAGAAAAAATCCCAGATACGACCAGCGAAAAACTAAATGATGCACATCCGTTAGGAACTCGAAAAAACAATAATTCTTCACTTTTTCTACCTACCTCCACAATTTCAGGCCCATTCTCTAGTTTTACCGATCTTAAGAAAGAGTTACCGAAAGCAACACTTGTTATCACAGGCGGAGACCCTTCAGCAAAAGAGGAATTCTTAACGGTATCACATCTTAATTCCTCTCCCACTCCCTCGCAGCGCAACGACAACTTAGAGAACTCCCAGACAAACACAGTAACTAGCACAAAATATTTACGCCATGTCGATGACAATCAGATGTTGGAGGGAGCCCTACGCTACCTGTATGCACGTAAATTAGTGGATAAACCATCTAAGCAGCTGCCCGTAATTGGCAGGTCTTCGAATTTTAAGCGCTTAGCCGCGGGATTACTCTCGATACTCGCCACTTTCGGCGGAGTAATGACGCTAATGTCGTTTAAAAAGGCAACTGGGCCAGACCGAGCGGAAAGAATATCGACGGAAAATCCTTACTCAATCTTTCAAAATTCCACTCAAAAACTCGATTGTCGCATGATATACCAGCAACTGCCGCTTGATATTGCAGCTCGATCACATGTCGCAACGTCATTCGAAAATATCCAGCAAGCTAACGAAAACACCAAGGACAGAAACTGCTCATTTTTCCACGTTGACGATGGTTTTAATGACCATTACGGGGGACGTCCTTTGCTTGTTACTGGAGGAGATCATAGTGTTGTTTCTTCCATTAAAAACGGGAAGCTTACCGAAGACAAGGACTACGGTGATTTTTACGGCTGGCACCAGCGAAAAATCTCTATGCCTGATGCTGATGCTCCGGCAATCTTCTCCGAACACGGCGATAACTCACATGGGTATTTGCGCTTTGTTACTGCTATGAACGCTCAAAATACCGATGTCTTGGGGATACATCGTACGGCGATTCGTGGGTTCGCAAGGCTAGGCGGCCATGCCAAAGTTTCGCAGGGAGGTGTTGGACCCGTGTTACACGACGGGGCTTTTAATTTGGATACTTTCCTTCAGCGAACCGGACTTGCCTGGTCCGCAGAAAATAATTTATGGCCACTGATTCCCGACAACGAGGAGCTTTCTTACCCTCATTTAAGTGGTAAACCGGGCAAGACCTACGAGTTTATTTCCTTTGATCTCGTTGCGAAACCCGAGGAAGCCCTTACCCTCATAACAACCGGGGCACCAGTAACACGTGGAGGGAATCAAGTCGATACCCCCGGGCTGGCAGGATGGACAGAGTCGTGGGATTCAAGTCGAGTAACACCTCGCGATGGCCGAAACATCCCTCCCCATAGCACTTTCAATTTAAGTTATTGCATTTCGAGTAAACAATGTTTAACGATCTCGAAGCTAACCCCCTCAGAGACATCAGGCTCTGACCGAAATCTGGACCAGATTAGGCAAAGTATGATTCCGATAGCCGTTGCTTTTCAAAAGACGTTCAATTCGCAAAAGTCAGAGCCCTGATACCAATGATGTTTGCGAAGAATGAAGGCGCTACTCCTCGCCGTGGAGACGTTTCCCCTATCGACCGGGTTCCTAAAACATGGACGCTCGCCATCGATCTAGGATCTTCAAATACTGCTGCAGCGATAAGACACGGAACGGCTGAACCCACCGAGCTCCGACTCGACTCCTCATCCACGCGAATTCCATCGGCAGTGTATCTCGGCCGGTCAGCAACATATGTCGGACGACAAGCAATCGAGCATGCCCAGTATTCTCCTGAGAATTTCTTCTTGTCTCCTAAGCGTCTTTTACTTGAGGAGCACTCGTCGAGAGATGAAGAGGTTCTTGGCGCGTTAGCCGCTTTGTACCGCGAAGTGTACACAAAAGCCATGGGGTCCTGCGGTCCGCAGCCACCAGAAACAGTAATTCTCACGCACCCCCATACCGTCTCAACTTCTTTTACGGAGGCATTACGGACAGCGGCAATCCGAGGAGGAATACCTGCAGAGTTAATCCGACTTGTTACGGAACCCGTCGCTGCCGCCCAGTTTTATGCCCGGACAAATGAGTTACCTCCAGCTCTTCTAGTCGTGGACGTTGGAGGAGGGACCACAGATACCTCACTAATAAAACCTTCCTCGGCCGGCGTACCCCAAGTCGCCAACAGCATGGGCGATCATCGCCTAGGCGGGCGGTCTTTTGACCAAAACTTGATACGAGATTTGGCCGATGATTATGCGGACCGCTTTTCGTTACCACTCGACGATAATGATCATATTGCCCGGATCTTAGCTTCAGAATCGATATATCCCAGGGTGATTAATCTCCGGGAGCAACTTTCGTTCGCGGAAGACCAGAAATTTGAGTTTATTCAGCCCCCCTTTGAAGAATCACTTTCACTCACTTATTCCAGAGAACGTCTGACGGAAATCCTGCGCGATGACATCGCCAGAATTAATGAGCTAGCCAAACGCACGGCAACTGTAGCCACTCAAACCAGCAATAACTTGCCAGACGAACGCATTCATTGTTTTCTTACTGGAGGAGCTGCTTTCACTCCAGCGCTCCGCGAAGCTCTTGGGAAATGGACGCAAGTTAGCCCTATCAACACACCGTTCAATGCCGTAAGTAAAGGAGCTCTTCTACCTCCTAGGAACGCTAGCGATGTTTCTCAAGACCTCGAACGTTCAACTACTACCAGTGCAGAGAGTGGGGTTGGCTCATCCTGGCGCCCCCAGGCGTTGACGAGACACACCAATGCTAGCCAACGGAAAGGAACTGTTCCCCGCCAAATCATGACGTTCGTCACTGTATTTATTCTGGGTGCATTAGTTACTGCATTGGCAATTCATCGAACACAGCACGGGGATCAGGATCACGAACGCACCGAGCAGAATACCAGCCAAAACACAAGCCAGTTCAACCCCGATACCATAACTCCAGTTAAAATTCCCGACGACTCACCAATAATCGCCGGGTCAAAACTCGTGTGCAACAAGCTTCCCGGCCTTATTGCCGAACGTATCGATAACGCCAACAGCTTTTCAGGCGGAAATAACATAGATTCATCAAAATGCTCGTTTGAGGTAGGCGATCACCATTACGTGGAGATCACCGTAACACCTCTTTATGATTATTCTTTTGTCTCAGAACCAGTTGATATTGGACACCGGTCAGTGACAAAAACAGACAATATCCCAAACTGGTACTTAATTCCACACACCGATGATGGTTCATCTCCCGCTATTTGGTTTGCGAAAATCTCGGAACGCGGTTGGATCAATATTACTCCACAATCGGAACTCGAAAATCCCAAAGACGAAGAAGCCCTCCGCCAAAGCATTAACGTAGTCGATCAGATCATCAGAAAGGGTTAAGGCGTCCATCGGAAAGTGATCGAAAGTAATTCACCGTCTATTCCTAAACACTTTCCTGCGCGACAATAATCTTTTTGACAATATTTCTCGCCCGGTGAATTCTACTTTTCACCGTTTGAATGCTTACTGCCTGCTGGATTGCAATTTCTTTATAGCTCATCTGGGCATACTCCCTAAGTATGAGCGCCTCACGGAAATCGGGGGAAAGCTGCCCCAAGGCATCATGAACGACCTGCCGGGCGCTCACTACCTCCCCAGTATCAGACTCATTCGTAGGAAGATCTGCTCCGACATCTTCAACCGCAAATTCACGGCGCCGACTTAGTTTATTTTTAGCAATATTCGAAGCGATGCTATAGAGCCATGTGGAAAATCGAGATTTTCCACGAAAGGTATCGATATTTTGCCATGCGACTGCAATAGCATCTTCTAAAATATCTTCTGCATCATAGTGATTATTTCCGTATGCCAAGCACACACGCCAAACCTTGCCGCGTGCATCTTTGAGGAGCTCCATAAAGGCGTGCTCGTCTTTCCGCTTGGCTAATTCAACTAATTCGCGTTCCCTGGACAGCTCAATCACAGCGATGCACCACCATCGGAATCGTAACCCGCGTCGATATCGTCGTCATCGAAATCGTGATCCGCGTCATCATAATTATGATCACCATAACTATGGTCATCGAAGTCATGATGGCTATCTGCTAAATAATCCGGGTCATACGTATCAGAAGCGTGTTCCCCTTCAGAAGAATCGGGATCATCTAATGCGTCATAGAGCCCTGCGTCGTCGTCGACATCATCATCCAGGTAATCATCGTCTTGATTTGGGAGAACGCTAGTGTCAGCTGGAGGACGAAACTCAGACATAGCGCTCTCAACGATCCTGTTAAAAACGTCGTCACTGAGGTCCTCGTCAAACACAGAGAGAAGATCTCTCCAAGTTTCAAAGGACTCACCGGAATCTCCTTCTAAGCCCTCGAAAGGTGAAGCCATACTCGATCTCCTGAACTGCTTCGGCAAGACGAAGTGCGTAGAAAAAACTAATCAGGTATAAAATATTATCGCTTTTTTCAGTTTTGCGCACGTTCTCCACAATCGGGGGAGGATACGAGATTCGTTTACAGAATCCCGCATAGCCCCTCACTCCCCGACAGCTTCGGCGGCAATCTCCTCAACCTCATCGGCTGTATCCGGCCGATCGAACTCAAACCCGTCCAAGCTCAGCACCCGCGCAGCAACGCGTACTGAGGACACCAACCAAACGCCATCGGCCGCTTTGAGGTCGTCAAGCGTGAGACGTCGCTCCTCACACTCCCATCCACACTCACGCGCAATTCCGAACATCGACGCTTGCGTCGTACCAGCAAGGATCCCCGCATCGGTTTTCGGCGTCATCATGCGGCGATCAGACACCGCGATCACGGTGGACGTCGGCCCCTCCAGTACGGCACCGTCGTCGGAAATGAAAATGACGTCGTCAAAGTCATGCTCATGGGCATAGCGCAAGGCAGCCATATTCGCTGCGTATGAGAGGGTTTTCGCGCCAATCAAGGCCCATGGTGATCGCTCCGACAAATCCAAGCGGAACCCTCGCTCCGCGGACATCACCTTCACACCATCGCGACGGCCACGCTCGACCTCCTCCGACATCGGCGCCACCGTAATCCAACCCGTCGGCCGCCCCGTCGACTCGCGTCCACGAGACAACACCCACCTCAGACCACAATCACGATCCGCTAGCTCCGGGTATTGCTTCTTCCACTCCTCCACAGCCAAATCCGTGGCGCGACCCCACAAATCCAGGTCCGGCTCCGGTAACCCCAACATGGCAGCAGAACGACGGAACCGCTTCGCATGCCGGTCCAGATTTCGGACACTTCCACCCCGGAGCATGAGCGTCTCGAAAATACCGTCGCCACGAACCGCGGCGAGGTCGTCGGCAAATAACAGCGGCTGAGACGAATCGTGGACTCGGGGCTCACGCCCGACCGAATCCAAACCTGCGTGCAACACAGAGACAACGAGCAGAGGGTTCGTACCCGGCGACTGGGGCGACAACGGTGGAAGCACAGATGAAGCAGAAGACATATCCGTATTGTATGACGCCCCTGGGACATAACTGTGGCGAAACGTTTCATGATAACCACCACATTCCCGGCTACACTGGCACTCGTGGCCACCCGCGAAACTTCGAACACCAGCAAGACCCCCGGAGAAGCGCCCGCTCCCACGACGTATCAGAGCCCTCTTCTCGACGCCATCGACGGGGCCGCCGACGCGCCCGACGGCCACCAACAACACGGTGTGGCCTGGCATTATGGAAATCCTCTTGGTGAACAACGCGCATTTGAGCGATCTGCGGGGGCCGTTGACAGATCCCATCAGCGGGTGCTCCAGATCAGCGGGGCCGACACGTTAACGTGGCTGAACTCGCTAATCAGCCAGAAAATTGATGCGCTGGATCCTGGCTCGACCACCCACGGCCTGATCTTGGATGCTAAGGGGCACATCGAACACGCGTTCACTATCGTGCAGCCTCAAGAACCCTCGCCCACGCGCGCCGACGAGCCCAGTGTCTACCTGATCTCAGAACCAGACACTTTCGATGCTCTCCAGACGTATCTGACGCACATGGTCTTTTGGTCCGCAGTCAGTGTTCACGAGGTAGACGTTGCCCTCATCACCGTCATCGGCCCAGACGCGCCGACAATCATGGCACAAACCTTCGGGAGCCATCGCACTCCGGCCACGCCGGCAGCCACCACCCCGCCCGATACGCTTCCCGACGGAACAATCACATTCACCGATCCCCTCGTCGGCACGGAAGATTCTATCCATCTCTTGGTGCCCAGGCCTGCACTCACCGATGCTTTCACGGCGCTTATCAACGCCGGCGCGAAACCCGCCGGACTCATGGCCTACGAAGCAGAGCGCGTCAAAGCAGTCATACCGGAAGTACACGCTGACCTCGACGATCACACGGTGCCACACGAAATAGAAGCCTTTATCGGAACCCCCGCCAACGCACCGACCCAACGGGCAACCGTCGACGACGGGCCCACGACCTCCTATGTTCACCTGAACAAGGGGTGCTATCGCGGGCAAGAGACGGTGTCGCGGATACACAACCTCGGGCGACCGCCGCGGCTCCTGGTCAAACTCCAAGTCGACGGTTACTCAGCCCGCCGACCCGAACCAGGTGAGGCAATTACCTATGGGAAACGGAAGGTCGGCCGAATCGGAACCGTCGTTGACGACTGCGACGAAGGGCCTATCGCGCTGGGGCTCGTCAAGCGGAGCATCGTCGAAAAAGCAATCGCTGGTGGCGCAACCGGTGGGGCACCGTCTTCATCGGCCACACAAACGAACGCTCTGGAGGTCGACGGCACAACGCTCGCTATCGATCCCGACACCACTCACCTGGACGAGGCCCCCAAAGCCGGACGACAAGCCGTCGACAAGCTGCGCGGGAAAACGCCCTAACCTAGAAGCCCCTGAACCAACCACCCCACGCGCGCCGCTACACCAGACTCGCAGCGCCCCATGCCTTCACACTCCGGGCACCTACCCCGAATTTTTAGCCAATAAGGGCTCTGTGCGCTGCAATAACAGCGCAATTCGGCGACATCGCGTCCCCCTATGCAGAATTTTTCGTTCAGAACCGGTAGGGTATGGACAGGAAGAAACTATGAACTCGTCATGGGCCGGCGCAGGATTACCGCACCGGCCCGCTAACCCAAGGGGGTCAGACCATGGGTCGCGGCCGCGCCAAGGCAAAGCAAGCCAAGGTAGCACGTCAGTTGAAGTACAACTCACCTGAGATGGACCTCGAGCGCCTCCAGCGTGAACTGACCGGACAACGGGAAGAAGAAGAGTCCCACGACAAGTGGGATCGTTGGGCAGAAGACGAGCCCGACGAAGACGACTGGCGCTAACTATCACTGGGGGTGTCTTTCCTGGACACGTCCAGCACACCTCACCTCCAGAACAAACCGACGAAAACCTAGGCCAGCACGGCATAGCTGAGCTGGCCATTTTCGTATGCCCAGAGGGCAGGGCACGCTTCCCGCTAGGTACCCGACCTACGCCTGCGGGTGATCCCCGACCAGAACCGCGCGATCCTGCTCACCATTGCCGGCAATACGCACCCGGCCTAAGGTCCAACAATCCACATGGCGGGCTGTCAACAGTGCCTGGGCGCGATCGGCCTCATCCGCGCTCACCACGGCGACCATACCCACACCCATGTTGAACGTCTTCTCCAATTCCGCGTCAGATACAGAGCCCAGCTCCGCAATCAACCGGAAAATAGGATTCGGCGTCCACGATGCACGATCCATCTCCGCGACGAGCCCGTCGGGAATCACGCGCTTCATGTTTCCCACGAGTCCGCCACCGGTCACATGGCAAAACGTGTGCGTCTCGCACTCCTGAATGAGTTCCACGCAATCCAACGCATAGATCCGCGTCGGTTCTAAAAGTTCCTCACCCAAGGGCCGGTCAAGCTCTTCGACGACTCCATCAAGCGGAAGGCCGGCGTCCTCGAGCAAAACCTTCCTAGCCAGTGAATATCCGTTGGAGTGAAGCCCCGACGATGCCATTCCAATAATGACATCACCATCCCGGACCTTATCGGGCCCCAACACATCCGCCGCCTCTACGACGCCCACACCGGTCGCGGAAATGTCGTACTCGCCAGGCTCCATCACGCCGGGATGCTCGGCGGTCTCGCCACCGAGCAACGCGCACCCCGCCATCTGACAGCCCTGAGCAATACCGCCGACGATCTGCGCCACGTGCTCCGGAATCACCTTGCCGATGGCGATGTAGTCCTGCAAAAACAGGGTTTCCGCACCGCACACCACAAGATCATCGACGACCATCGCCACGAGATCTTGGCCAATCGTGTCGTGCTTGTCCATCGCCTGAGCCACAGCGAGCTTCGTGCCGACGCCATCCGATGAGGCAGCCAACAGAGGCTCCTTATACTTCCCCAAGGCGAAAAGCCCGGCAAAACCACCGAGACCGCCACGAACCTCTGGCCTTGTCGCTTTCTTAGCTAATGGCGCAAAGAGCTCAACAGCCCTGTCCCCTGCCTCGATATCCACACCGGCTTGGGCATACGACGTCCCCTCGTGAGCCGGCGACGCGTCGTCGCTATTGCCTGTGCTGTCTACCTCATGAGCATTCATATTGTGTATATCGCTTCCTCGCTAAATAAATGTCGGTCTCACTAAAATTAATATAACCTTGGGCAATTAATCACGATTATCGTCACGACAACGCGATCAACATGAAACTAAAGGTGTCACACACATACACGGAGGGTTTCGACTGCCAGCACCACCGCTACCGTCACCGCCTAGCCCACCGCCGCTTGGCCAGAGCCCATCGCCCACTCAGAGTCCGCCCGGCGCGGTGTGTTCTTGCAGGTCACGCACCGCACCCGCCTTGCGGCCAATATCGGGTAACCCGAGTGGGTAATGGCCATCGAAGCAGGCGCAACACAGTTCCGATCTCTGCTGGCGTGACGCGGCCACCATGTTTTTCACCGACACGTAGGCCAGGGAATCCGCGCCGATCGAGGCACGCACTCCCTCCACGACATCGTCTGGATCAAAGTCATTAGCCACCAGTTCGTCGGGGGAAGCAAAGTCGATCCCATAAAAACATGGCCACTTCACCGGCGGAGAAGCAATGCGAACATGAATCTCGGCCGCTCCAGCGTCGCGAAGCATCTTCACCAAGGCGCGCTGGGTATTGCCTCGCACGATGGAATCGTCGACAACGATCAGCCTTTTTCCACGGATAACTTCGCGTAACGGGTTGAGCTTCAGGCGGATACCCAACTGACGGATGGTCTGCGAGGGCTCAATAAACGTGCGGCCCACATAGGCGTTTTTCGTCAGCCCCTCTCCGAAAGGAATGCCCGAACCTTGCGCATAACCAACGGCCGCCGGTGTCCCCGATGAAGGCACGGGGATCACCAAATCGCCCTCCACCGGAGCTTCCTCGGCGAGACGCCGGCCAATTTCCACACGTGTCGCATTGACTGCGCGGCCGCGGATTGACGAATCCGGGCGGGCCAAATACACATACTCGAACACGCACCCGCGGTGCTGCGCGCGGGCGAAATGGTGCGAATGCACGCCATCGTCGTCAATAATAAGGAATTCTCCCGGCTCGACCTCTCGGACGAAGCGAGCACCGACGATATCCAGGGCACAAGTTTCCGACGCCACAACCCAGCCGCGTTCCAGGCGACCCAGGCAGAGGGGGCGCACACCGTGGGGATCGCGAGCGGCGTAGAGCTTTTCGCCATCGGTGAATGTCAGACAGAAGGCGCCACGAAGACGGGGAAGAAGCTCCTGAGCCGACTGGACCAACGAGGTGTCCTCATCGTGGTAGTACGCGAGCAACGCGCACATGACGTCGGAGTCGGTCGGGTCTGACGCGGGGTCAATCAAGCCATATGCTGCCGCTTCCCGACGCAACTCGCCCTGATTGATGAGGTTTCCGTTATGTCCGAGGGCGACGTCGCCACCGCTGCGCGCCGTGCGGAACATGGGTTGGGCATGCTCCCAACGGACACCGCCAGCCGTGGAATATCGCGTGTGGCCGATGGCCACATGGCCTCTGAGGGCCGACAAGGTGGGCTCGTCGAAAACTTGCGATACCAAGCCGAGATCTTTGAAGACCAGAATTTGCTGCCCATCTCCGACACCGATCCCCGCTGCTTCTTGTCCCCGGTGTTGCAGAGCGTACAAACCGTAATAGGTGAGCTTTGCCGTCTCTTCCCCTGGCGCGTAGACCCCGAAAACGCCACATTCTTCGCGCGGCTCGGTTTCACCGCGATCATCAAGGTTGATTGGTGCGAATCCCCCACTAGGTACACCGGAATCAGCCTCCCAGGGCCTGGTCGTGAACGGCTCGCTCGAGGTGGGGGCATCGGCCTCTACACACCACGGATCTACACAATCAGTGCGCGACACGCCTCCCACTGTAATAACAATTGCTGGTTTTCCCAACTAAATCCCAACTCAATCGCCACGATGCGGAGTGCAAAGGCGCGTGGGGCCGCGAGATTGCAAGATACGGATGGAGAAACGGAGTTGCGTGGGGCGTAACCGCGGGAAAGTTCCGCCGGCAACAGGCTTTATCCGACCACTACCGGACCTGAGGCAACCAGCGCGAGACCTCCGCCGCACGAGAACCTGAGAATTCCACCTCGGAACTGCAACTCTCCCACTCCACAATCCCCAGTGCGAGCTGAATCCACGTGAGGCCGTCGGTTTCCACCACATTGGGCGGAGTTCCCCTAGTATGCCGTGGCCCCTCGATGCACTGCACAGCAGCAAATGGAGGAACACGAACTTCCACGCTATGTCCCGGCGCGTCAGCCTCTAACGCTTTTAGGCTCGCGCGGACCGCTCGGGCAATCACACTCCGAGGAGGGCGTTCTACGTTCTGTGGATCCGTCGCCCAGGGCCTTACCTGTTCCAGGTCCGCCACTAGTTGCTGCGCATCAATTCTCTTAGTCACGCACTAACTGTACTGCCAACCCTTACAATGCAAGAGTTACGTAGTTCACTGCCCGATTGTTCGCTCCCCGTTTTTGCGGGATACACATAAACATCGAAGCATCGACGAAGGAAACCATGACAACTAAGGACACACAACACACCACTGACACCGAAGAACGTGGAAAGACTGCCGAGAAGCCCCACGCGACTGGCCGACGCAACAATAGCGTCACACTGCGGTTCCTTGCAGCCCCCAACGACATCCTGCTCGCGGGTGCGATGGGCGTCCACGGTGGGCGCGTTCTCGAGTGGATCGACAAAGCTGCCTACGCGTGCGCTGTCGGGTGGTCCGGAGCCTACTGCGTCACGGCATACGTCGGGCACATCCACTTCACCCGCCCGATACCATCCGGGCATCTCGTCGAGGTGAAATCCACCATCGCCTACACAGGGCGATCGTCGATGCACATTGTCAACGAAGTCTATTCCGCCGACCCGCGTGACGGCTCGTTTAGCCGCGCCTGCGACTGCCTGGTCATCTTCGTCGCTTTGGACGAGCACGGAAAATCCATACCCGTCCCCACCTGGACACCCACCACAGAGGAAGAGATCCGAGTTCGGGACGCCGCCCTCTCCCGCGTCGATCTCCGCAAAGCTATCGAAGAGGAGATGCTGAAACAAACATATACCGACAATTCGACGGCCCCTGAGCTGGTCACCCGCTTTATGGCTAAACCACAAGATGTCAACTGGGGTGGCAAAGTCCACGGCGGCACCGCCATGGCATGGATCGACGAAGCAGCCACCGCCTGCACAATGGAATTCGCTGGGCATCGCACTGTCGCGGTCTATGCGGGAGGAATCCGGTTCTATCGGCCGATCCAGATCGGCGACCTTATTGAAGCCGACGCCCGAATCATCCGCACCGATACGCGTTCCATGCAAACTAGTGTTCACGTTTATGCTGGCGACCCGCGGGAAGGCCGCAGCGGGATGAAACTAGCGATCCACGCCTCAGCCGCTTATATGGGAATCGATGAGGACGGTAACCCACTGACTGCACGCCACTTCACTCCCACCACGGAAGAAGATAAGCGCCTGGCCGAACACGCAGAAACACTCCGTAATCTGCGCGCCGAGTACTCCCCCCACCCGCTCGTGCCGCACAATCCGATATCACGACGGATTCAATAACGCGTTCAATAACACCCGAGGAAGAAATTCGGGGTTGTGACGGCGTCGATTCGCTAAAACCAGGGCAGCCCCGGGGCGCCGGCAGGGGCGCCTGAAGCGGCCCCAGAGTGCCCATCTCAAATGCCTGCAATCACTGAGCTTTATGAGCTCTTCTCTTGAGTGAGGTCATAAACGGTCACACCGTCGATGGAAGTAGCAGTGAAGTGTTCCTTCACCCACGACGTGATCTCATTGTTCCCACCAGGTGCACCGCCCTGACCGGAATCAGCAATGAAGAAGTGAATCTTTTTCTCCGATACCAATTTCTTAAACTGATCCAACGTAGGAGCATCATCACTACCGCTGAAACCACCGATAGGCATAACGTCCGTATCAGTAGCCAACTGGTAGCTGGCTGCACCTTGCGAACCAATCGTCGCCGCGGACCACTTATACTTACCGGAATCTTCTTTCAGCTTGTTTTTCAGAGTCTCACTGACAGTCATCTGACCCGGACCACCCGGTGACGACGCTCCACCCTGCTTACCAGCTGAAGCCGATGACCCACCTGATCCATTCGGCGAACCTGATCCATTCGGCGAACCGCCCGGCATACCGTTAGTTGACTTATCCGTCGTCGTGCCAGCACCGCCAGGTCCACCAGGCATGCCCTGACCATTGCCACCGTTCGGTGGAGTTCCGCCGCCATTCGGAGCAGTACCGCCACGGCTACCGTTCTGACCATTACTGGGCGCCTGGCCAGGCGAGGAAGCACCATCTTGGCCGTTGGCACCGGATTGTCCATCGGAACCTTGTCCATCGGAACCTTGTCCGTCGGCGCCACCTTGGCCGCCGGGACCGCCACCACCTGGGCCTCCCATGCCGGAATCAGATTTCGGCCCAGCTGCGACGACCGAACCGGTATTTGCGTGAGCGATGGTGTACGCACTGTACGCACTCGGCCCCGCAAGCATCGCGGCTGCGACAATACCGACGACGCCCACTCGGAACGACGAAGCACGTGTGGAAAGCGTCGAAGACGCGGATCCATCAGCGTGCCGACGAGCTCCTACCGTGGACACCCACGGCAAAGCGAACCATCCCGCTGCACCGATGACCGCGGCGACGAGAATAGCCCACGGTAACCACGTCGGGAATGAATCGGACGCACGACGAAGGACACCGAATCCCGTCACACCGGACGCGAGGATAGCGACGGCGCTCACAGCACGAACCCACAGGCGATCACGGTGCTGCCATGCATCGGCAGCGCCCATGCCGACCAGTCCAGCCATCGGAGGAACCATAGCCACGGTGTAGTACTGGTGCATCGTGCCCTCCATGAAGCTGAATGTCCCGGCACACATGAGCAGCCAGACGCCGAGCCCGATGTACAGGCCGCGCTTCGTATTTTTTAGCGGTGCTCGCCCGCACAGGACTATCCCCATCACGAGGGCGATCAGCGCTGCAATGAATAGCCACGTAGCTTGGCCACCTAACTGTTGGTTAAACAGGCGGAGGATGCTCGGTTCACCAGAGAACGTCGGGCCACCGTGGCCACCACCTCCCGGGGATCCGCCTTGCGGCATGTTTGCCATCTGCCCAGAGTTCCCAGCCTGAGCCATGCCGTTACTGGCAGCAGAGGCTGCGCCCTGAGCAGCGTCGGAACCAGAACTGACCCCTTGGCCGGCGCCATCGGGACCACCACCTGCGCCACCGCCGGGGGCACTGCCGTTGCCGCTGAGCCGGCTGAATCCGTTATATCCGAGCGTCAATTCCCAAATAGAGTTATTGGTCGAGCCACCGATATAGGGCCGTGACGATGATGGCCACACAGCCACTGCCACGATGTACCAGCCAGCGGAGACGACCATGGCGGCCACAGTGGCAAGGCTTTGCCCCAGCTTGACCTTCCAGGAACGCTGGGAAACCACCGCTAAGAGGACGACGAGCGCAGGAATGATCAACAAAACTTCGCCCTGCTTAGCCAAGAAGCCGAGACCGACGAAGACGCCGGTTAACACAGCCCAGCGCCATTTACCGCTCTCCACGCAGCGCATGGCCGCCCAAACAGAACATGTCATGAGGAGGACGAGCATCGCGTCGGGGTTATTGAAGCGGAACATCAGCACCGCGACTGGGGTGGTGGCCAGCACGATCCCCGACACAAAGCCCGCTGTCGACCCGGCATAGCGACGGACCGTAGCCCACAGGACGGCAACGGAACCCACACCAAGAAGGGCGTATGGCACCAGGACGGACCAAGAATTTAACCCAAAAATCTTGATGGCTAATGCCGAAGGCCACAAAGATAGTGGAGTTTTATCCACGGTAATTGTGTTACCCCAGTCCGATGAACCGAAAAGAAATGCGGTCCAATTCTTCGACCCAGCTTGGCTAGCAGCAGCATAAAAGTCATTGCCATAGCTGTTGTTATCCAGTTCCCACACGAAAAGAAATGCTGAGCCTATTACTAAGGCTATGAATCCAGCCAACTCTTTTCCGCGCGGGAAGCCCTGAACCTCGGAACGAATCCCCGACTTTTTGTTTCTATCTTGTGTTTTCGGACCCTGCGGAACGCTGGCGTGATGCTGTCTGTGATTTTTTGTCTCACTATGACTGCCACCAGCTCCTTTCACCATACTCATCGTCATTTCATTCTCCTCATTCTCACCACATCATTTCCACACCATCTGCACACTTCATCAGGTTTCATGTGAATTTCCTTATTCTTTAATCCAGCGGGTCATTACACGGTCTTTTCGTGAACCCAACAACTTCCTAGGAATCCGATTGAACGCACCCTGCAATGGATATTTTCCTGTCGTATATGTCTGCCATTTTGCTTCCGTTAACACGTGGTTTACCTTCCGCTGCCGATGCGACGTCGGTGTCGGAATGAATAGAAGTACGCACGTAAAGCAACAAAACGGATGACTGTGGCGACGACGTTGGCCACTGTCAAGACGATCAACTCTGTCGTTGCCGAGGCATCAGGATTCACCCACGACAAGCCCACGAGGGATAACGACGTGACCAACCAACACACAACAAAAATAAACAAACCGCTCAGCTGATCTTTGGCCACGTTTTTTCGGCCAGATATGCCAAAGGTGAATGCCCTATTGGCAGCAGTATTTAGAACTGCAGTGATCAGAAGGCAAAGAAAATTGTTTACTTGTGCAGGCAAAAACGCCGAGAAAGCCAAGTAGAGAACGGCATACGCTACCGTCGAGGCGATTCCGACAATGCCGAATCGCCAGACATGCCTAAAAAACTTTGCTTGGGATCCGGCCGACCCGTCACCCCCTCCAACACCGGGGGCTCAGATGCTCTCGAAGAGCGGCGGAATGAATCGAGATTAATCCGATGAGACGCAATATTTCGTCTCACTCTCCACATTCCGCGTAAATCCTGTAATGCAGTTTCGACGACATTAACGCGCGAATCAGGGTCATCGGTCCAATCTACGGGGACCTCATGAATCCGGTACCCAGCTTTTTCTGCGAGGAGCAACACTTCGGTATCAAAGAACCAATTCGGGTCTTCAACATGAGGCAGAATGGCGCGGGCAACGTCGGTACGCATTGCTTTAAAACCACACTGGGCGTCAGAAAAGTGTGCTGACATCATGAGACGAAGCATGTGGTTATATGTCCGCGAGATAAACTCACGTTTTGAACCACGAACAACGTTGGCTGAGCGAGCTAACCGTGAACCAATAGCAATATCGGAATGGTCAGAAACCAAAGGCGCTAATAACGGAAGCAAAGCATGCAAATCGGTTGAGAGATCTACATCCATATAAGCCACAACATCACATTGCGACTCCAACCACACCTTCTTCAGCATCCGCCCTCGGCCTTTTTGGTCCAAGTGAACCCGACGAACCGACGGCAGCTGGCGCTCCAACTCCCCCGCAACAATCCACGTGTTATCAATGGACGCATTATCAGCAATCGTGACCATCGTCGTGAATGGCACCAGGCTCGACAGGCTCTTTACCAAGTGAGTGACGGACGTGGGCAAGGACGTCGCCTCGTTGTACACGGGAATGACGATCTCCACTGTGGTCTGGCGCGGATCTGTTGGGTTATAGGACCCAGCTTTCCCCTGAGCTGAGTCACCCGGCGCGGCGAGTGCGGTCTCCTGTGCGATGGTGGACACTCGGAAGTCAGCTGAGTTCTCCGACATGGCACGGGAATTCAACGTGGACACAGCGGGGTGGGTTTCGCCAACGGAGACTCCCCCGGCGACGGCACGGGGTTGAGATGGCTGTGCCGTCGGTGCGAAGGAGCCAGTCTCGATACTCGGATTCTTGGACTTACTGGTATACAGCGCATGAAATGTCATGGCTTATACTCAAGTATTCTCCGCTGGGAGGTTTGGAAAAATAACCTTCAGAATATCTGTCACGGAAAACTTAGATATTCTTCCCAGAAAAAGTGAAATATCCTATTCCACCACAGAATTCGCACCCGCTGCGTGAGCAAAGAGCTTAGGTAATGTGCTTGTCCAGGCCTCTCTTAATTCTGTCACGGGAAGCGTGATCTCATCCGCACGATCAGCGCTTACCTTAACCCTCACCTGGGCGGACGTTTCCTGTGAAGATCCACATGCGAGTGATGTCACGGAACCTAATCGCACCACAGGAATGCCACAGCGTTTTGCAAGGGAAACTAGTTTATCGCCATCTCCACGGGCGCAAGCGACCACAACTCGGTTGGCTGATTCCGAAAACAGCGCGACACAGGGATCCGCGTGGACGTTGGTGACATCCACGTCCATGCCAACGCCAGAAATCATCGCCAATTCGGCCAAGGCCTGGGCGAGTCCTCCTTCGGAGAGGTCGTGCGCGGCAGTGACGACCCGCGGAGTATCGGGATCTGCTTGGCCGCAGAAGAAATCAGCCAACGCCGACGTCGCTGCCAAATCAACCTGCGGGGGAAGTCCCGACAAGGCATTGTGCTCAACCTGCTGCCAGATGGAACCACCCAGCTCATCATGGGTCTCGCCCAGGAGATACAGCTCTTCGAACTGGTCATTGGATGACGTTAACGACTCATCGCCGGTACCCGATTCGCTCTCCAGGAAGGCCGAGCGTTCCGTCATCAAGCCCCCTAGGAGGTGGTTGATGTGGTGATCCACCGAGGTCACGACGCCCGCAACACCAACGAGTGGCGTCGGCAAGATCGCCTCCGAACCTGTCTGATTGTAGAACGACACGTTGCCGCCCGACACGGGAATACCCAGCTCACGAGCACCATCGGCGAGGCCATGCACAGCCTCACGGAACTGCCACATCACGGCGGGGTCCTCCGGTGAACCAAAGTTCAGGCAGTTAGTCACGGCCACGGGACGAGCGCCCGTCACAACAACATTGCGGTAGGCCTCCGCCAAGGCCAAGCGGGCCCCCATGTTCGGGTCGAGCTTCGTGTACCGCCCCGACGCGTCCGCCGATACAGCGACACCGCGGCCTGTTGTTTCATCGATACGCAGGACTCCAGCGTCGGCGTTCTGAGCCTCCACTGTGTTACCCATGACGTACCGGTCGTACTGTTCGGTGATGAACGCGCGCGAACACAACGCGGGGGAAGCAATCATGCGCAGCCACGTGTCGCGCAATTCGTCGGCACCCTGAGGACGAGCAAACCCCTTCGCCTCTACACCCGGTTCTTGCAGCTCATCTTGCCAATCGGGGCGCTCATAGGGACGGTCGTACACGGGGCCCTGATGTGCAATCGTATGCGCCGGTGCATCCACCACAACCTGGCCATGATGACGAATAACCAGGTGATCACCATCCGTGACCTCACCGATCTCCGCGCAGCTCACATCCCAATGGGCACAGATCTCCCGGAAACGATCAACATTCTCCGGAGTCACGACGGCACACATACGTTCCTGGGACTCCGATGAAAGGATCTCGGCCGCGGTCATGTGCTCCGCACGCAGCGGCACCGCGTCGAGGTTGACCTCCATGCCGCCATCCCCTGCAGCAGCCAGCTCAGAAGTGGCGCAGGATAATCCCGCACCACCCAAGTCCTGAATCCCCACGACAATCCCGGCGTGGTACAAATCCAAGCAACATTCGATGAGGACCTTTTCGGCAAACGGATCACCCACCTGAACTGACGGCAACTTCCGCTCGGCACCATCTTCAAAAGTGTCTGATGCTAAGACGGACACTCCACCAATGCCATCCAATCCCGTTCGGGAACCAAAGAGCATCACTTTGTTCCCCTTACCAGAGGCGAAGGCCAGTTTGAGATCATCCACTTTCAGCGTCCCAATACACAGAGCGTTCACCAAGGGATTTCCGGCATAGGACTCGTCGAACACGGTTTCACCACCAATATTCGGCAAGCCCAGGCAGTTACCATAACCGCCCACACCGTCAACCACGCCGGGAAGGACGCGCTGGGTGTCCGCCGCATCGGCGGGACCGAAACGCAGCTGATCCATGACGGCAATCGGACGGGCACCCATGGCCATAATGTCGCGAACAATTCCGCCGACACCCGTGGCTGCACCCTGATGCGGCTCAACATATGAGGGGTGATTATGGGATTCCACGCGGAAGGTGACCGCGTTACCGTCGCCAATGTCAATCACACCGGCGTTTTCGCCAATACCGGCCAGAATTTTCGACGACATTTCCTTTGTCATCGTTTCGCCAAAGTAACGAAGATGCACTTTGGAGGACTTATATGAACAGTGCTCCGACCACATGACGGAATACATTGCTAATTCCGCATCGGTGGGCCGCCGGCCTAAAATATCTTTAATTCGAGCGTATTCGTCGTCCTTTAAGCCCAATGACGCATAGGGCTGCGACGCATCTGGCTCTGCCAGTGCGGCGGCAACCGTGTCATTGACCTGAGCAGCCGTAAAACTTTCAACCGCATTATCAGCCTCTGCGTCGGTGCGCGCACTTTCTGTGGACGTCGGCATCTGGTCATCCTCGGTAGTTATGTCAGTCTTATTCGTTTGGTTCACCATCACTTACACTCCCACCGAATCAAGAACCGAATGAATCAAACCTAACCCATCCGTTGAGGGGCCAGTCAGCAATTCCACCGCGTGCTCCGGGTGCGGCATGAGCCCCACGACACGACCGTCGGCACTGGAAACCCCGGCAATTGCATTCACCGAGCCATTAAAATTATCGGTGTACCGAAAGACGACGCGACCTTCATCTTCCAACTGCGAAATCGTGTCCGCGGGCGCTTGAAAGCGGCCCTCACCATGCTTAGCTGGCACCAGAATCTTCTGGCCTTGGGTGAACCCGGCAGTCCACGGAGTGGACGTGCGTTCCACCTGCAAATACGTGTCCACACAATGAAAATGCAGGCCCTTATTCCTGGTTAATGCTCCTGGAAGAAGGCCTGCCTCTTGCAAAATTTGGAACCCGTTGCAAATACCTAGTACGGGGAGCCCCTGGTGGGCTCGACGCACGACCTCACCCATCACAGGCGCCAAGCTTGCCAAAGCGCCCGCTCGGAGATAATCCCCGTACGAAAAACCGCCCGGCACGATCACAGCATCGACGCCTTTCAGATCAGCGTCGGCATGCCATAAACGGACCACCTCGGCGCCGCCCAAGCGGGCAGCGCGCGCAGCATCGCCGTCGTCAAGGGTGCCGGGAAATGTCACCACACCAATACGTGGCATTAGTGAGCCCCCTCATTCGCGCTGGTTGAAGTGACGGGGGTGGCAGCTGAATCGTCGACACGCTCGGTAACAACGTCATAATCCTCAATGACGGTATTGGCCAATAGCGTCGATGCCAACCGGTCCAGCTCCTCATCCGATACTGAACCGTCGACATCAAGTTCAAACCGCTTGCCTTGGCGGACGTCGCGAACCCCATTCACCCCGATTCGCCCCAACGCGCGCAGAACCGCTTGCCCCTGCGGATCCAAAATCTCAGTCTTCGGCATGACATTGACAACAACTCGAGCCACAGTGGCGCTCCCTATCCGGTCAGTTGACTACACCACCAACAACATTACCGAATAGTTGGAGAACTCAACCAATTGAAAAGCCAGCTAGAGAGGGAGGTTATCCTCAATCAGATCCAGTAGGTCATCATCTTCTGGGTCTACATCGCTGCGGAACCGGCCCAAGACCTCCCCCGAATCCGACAGAACAAATTTTTCAAAGTTCCACTTCACGTCGCCCGCTTCACCATCTTTATCAGCGGTTTTCTTCAGCTCTGTGTATAACGGGTGCTCATTGTCACCATTGACATCCGTCTTGCTCAGCAGCGGGAATGTCACACCAAATTTCGACGACGCGAACTCCTTGATCTCCTCATTCGAGCCGGGCTCTTGCTCACCAAATTGGTTGCACGGAACGCCGATGACGAAAAAGCCCCGTGCCGCGTATTCCTCGAAAATGTGCTCCAGGGCCTCATACTGTGGAGTGAAACCACATTCGCTAGCAACGTTCACAATTAAAAGAACATGGCCCTCCCACGAGCGCATCGTTGTTTCTTTACCGTCGATCGTCGTTACTGGGATGTCATAAATACTCATACCCCCAGAGTACGCGCGACTGGGGGCAAAATACGTGCATTACGCTTAAGTACTTGTGTGTATCTAAGCAAATTTAGCCGCGGGCACCTCAGAATATTTAGGCGCGCTGATAGTCGTCAACATTCACCTGAGGCGTGGGCTGGAGTTTGTCGGCGGGGTTCTTCACGGAAGGATTACGCAGGTTGACGTCCGACTCCATATCCTCCGGAGTCTCCACGTACGGAATCTCCCCGGACAACACGGCATTGACACGGTTTCTATCAACCGTATGGGTCCAGACGCCCACGACCAGCGTTGCCACAGAATTGCCGGCGAAGTTGGTCAAAGCCCTCGCCTCGGACATAAAGCGGTCAATACCAGCGATGATTCCAACCCCATCCAACAGCTCAGCCCGGTGTGCCTGCAGTCCACCAGCCAACGTTGCTAATCCAGCACCCGAAACGCCGGCAGCACCCTTCGAGGCAATCATCATGAAAACCAAAAGCCCAATTTGCTCACCCAAGTTAAGGGGTTTGTGCATAGCGTCGGAAATAAAAATCGACGCCATCGTGAGGTAAATTGCCGTGCCATCCAAATTAAACGAATAACCGGTCGGAACAACGATGCCCACGGTTGATTTATCGACACCTACGTGCTCCATCTTGCGAATCAACGTGGGCAGCGCAGACTCTGACGACGACGTCGCAAAAATGAGGAGGTACTCGCGGGCTAAATATTTCACTAACTTGAAGATATTGAAACGGGTGAAGGTATAGAGAACCAGACCCAAAACGCCGAAAATGAAAATGACGCAGGTCACATAGAAGCACAGCATCAACAAAACAAGTTGCTTCACTGCATCGAAACCGGTGGACCCCACAACCCAGGAAATAGCGCCGAATGCACCGACAGGGGCTGTCCACAGGACCATCATCAAAACTTTAAAAACAAGCTTTTGAATCTGAGCAATGGCCGATAATAAAGGCTCCCCAGCTCTTCCCATCGACTGGATAGCAAAGCCGCACAGGAGGGCAATGAACAAGGCCTGAAGAACAGAACCACTGGTCAGTGAAGAGAATAACGTGTCCGGAATAACGGACATAACGAACCCACTCAGTCCATGAGCGGATTCTTTATTGTTATCGACGAACGACATCCCCGACCCAGCCTCTGGCATAGCCAAGCTCGATCCCGGTTTAACAATATTGCCGACGATGAGTCCTATGGCCAGGGCAAACGTTGACATGACGATGAAATATACCAACGAAATGGCGCCGGCTCGCCCCACCGAGGCTGCTGCTCGGACAGAACCGATCCCCAGCACAATTGTGCAGAAGATAACGGGCGCGATCATCATCTTGATCAACGCAACGAAGAGTTTTCCTAATAACTCGAATTTGACCGCCACGTCTGGAGCAACGAGGCCCAGAATGACGCCCGCAAGAACGGCAACAATGACAGAGATATAAAGCCAGTGGGACTTATCTTTTTTCTCTTTTTTGGGTTCGACGATCCGAACTGGAGAGGAGCTCATGAGCTGAGATGGTACAGCGGGGCTACCCTGTGTGGGTAATCATTATCGAAAAGATTACCCCCGAACCAGAACACCCGGCTGCCACTAAGTGAGGGATTGATACTCCTCGTCCGAGACGGGCTCCAACCACTCATTGCTGGTCTCCTCCCCAGGCGCCGAGATGGCGATATGGGAAAACCAGCTATCCGCCTTAGCGCCGTGCCAATGCTTCACATTCGGCGGAATGACCACTGTGGAACCTTCCGTCATGCTGACGGCGAGCTTGCCCTCTTCCTGGTACCAGCCTTCTCCCGCGGTGCACATCAAGATCTGGCCACCGCCGCGACGGGCGCAACGACAGCGAGCAGCGCTGGTGCTACGCCGATGGCCTGACCGACTATCTTAGC
>OKFO01000073.1_pt1 | contig 47165 bp, 42 predicted proteins | sample 1610231 | NCBI WGS metagenome assembly OKFO01 (sample SAMN04436633, study PRJEB24849) | human gut metagenome | biome: human gut; feature: NICU; material: stool | host: Homo sapiens | place: USA: Saint Louis, MO | collected 2010-01-17 | reverse complement strand
CTAGCCACGGTGGCAATTGCGCCAAAAAATTGATCGAGAAAAGGCCGCTGAAAAGCAGAAACACCTCAATCAGCGCGTCGAAACGGAGCTAGAAATCAGCTTCAGCAACTCACCGAGAAAAAGACAACGACTTCGAGATGGGCTTCTAAACAGCTCTCTAAGCCGTTGGAAGCCCCTCGGCTAGGCATACTCACCCTGTCTGTCAGCAGCTAAGACCAACCTTTTTTAAGGTTACGAGCGATCCGTCGGAGCGATCGCCAACCAGAAGGAGTCAAGACGGCTCCGGCAATAAGTCCACACATAACCCCAAGGTATATGGCAGAGGGCCAAGCCTCTTCAACGAAAAAGCGGAACACAAGTAAGGCCACCACAAAACCCAAGATCGTTACTAGTAAGCGCATGGTCTACCACCCCATATAGGTAGCGAGAGCGCCCCCCGCACCTGCAATACAGCTGATTGCAAGACCTGGACCGACATTTTTCCCTACGCTTTCAGCTTTATATTGGGATGTTCTTTTAGACAAAGAACTCCCCCTCCCTACCAACTCAATATTTTTATTATGTTGAGCAACCCCACCTTTCGAAACGGTTCGTCGCTCAGCAGTGGAGATAGAGGACCCCTGGTGAGCTGCTGCGCAACGTTGTTCTTGTGGAGTAGGAGAAGCGCTAGCCGAGGCACCTGGGATCGAGACTAAAGGCATCGAAGCAGCGAACGAAAGTGCCAATTTCTTCTCCCAGTGCATAAATATGTCCTTACGGACAGAAATAGATAGATTAACCTCTTAGAAAAGGACTATCTCAGACGAGACTAATATTCGCAAGGGTCTTGTCCATTGATTCAAATAATTAATAATTGTTCAATGAAAGATAGGAGCTAAGGGGCGCGTGTTTGGGGGTTTGGGGCCAAGTTCACCGGAGACAGTGAGAGAGGGAAGTTAGCGGGGAATTTCTAGGGTTTTCTACGTCTGGGCTCGAAAGCTGCGGGGGATATGTACCCCGGACAAAAGTGCGGGGGTATATGGGCGAAAAACCGTCAATAAATTGACCATATCCCCCCGCAATTTTCATAACCGACCCCGATATACCCCCGCAGTTTTCCAGCACGCGGGCACAAACCCCGCAGCCCCCCGAACAAAAGTTACGCAAGAAGATCGGAAGCGCCCGCGCATGGACCACACAAAAGCCACGTACGACCCGAACCTCCCCAAAATCCAACGCAAAACAGGGGGTAAGTCGCAAAGAGGCGGTGCGGACACTTTTCGCTACTTACCTCGCTACTTATCCAGGGAATGTGCCACACCATATGCAAAAAGGCAGATCCACAAAATGTGAATCTGCCTCTCATTTGACTAGCCCAACCAAGCTACATGCAACCAACCGAGCTAGCCGGGCTAGCCGAGCCAACCGCTGTACTACGGCTACAGAAAACTACTCAGCCTCGCCGGTGTAGTTCTTCACGACGGTGTTGTCGACGGGCACAGCCGGACCGTTGGTGCAGGACACAGTGACCTTCTTCAGGTAACGGCCCTTCGCAGCGGACGGCTTCACGCGAAGAAGTTCGTCGATCAGCGCACCGTAATTCTCAGCGAGCTGCTCGGCGGAGAACGAAGCCTTGCCCAGCACAGCGTGCAGGTTGGCGGCCTTGTCCACGCGGAACGAGATCTTACCGCCCTTAATTTCCTTCACAGCCTTGGTGACGTCGGTGGTCACCGTGCCGGTCTTCGGGTTAGGCATCAGACCGCGGGGGCCCAACACGCGTGCAACACGACCAACCTTGGCCATCTGATCCGGCGTCGCGATCGCAGCGTCGAAGTCGGTCCAGCCACCCTGGATACGCTCAACCAGTTCCGCGGTACCAACGACGTCGGCGCCAGCTTCCTCAGCGGCGGTAGCGTTCGGGCCCTCAGCGAAGACCACAACGCGGACCTCTTTACCCGTGCCGTTCGGCAAGGAAACGGTGCCACGAACCAGCTGGTCAGCCTTGCGCGGGTCAACACCCAGGCGGATAGCAACGTCCACCGTCGGGTCGTATGAGGAGTATGCGGTCTCCTTGACGGTCTTCATCGCGTCGATAGGAGCGTAGATACGGCCAGCGTCGATCTTCTCCAACGCAGCCTTGTAAGCCTTCGAGTTCTTGCTCATAAAAGTCCAATCCTTAAACGTTTGGAGTAGTGGTCGCGGGCCAGCAAGAGGCCCTCCCACTGAAAAGTGAATTACGCGAAACGCGGGCACAAAACCCGCACTATGCAGAACGCAAACTACGCGGTAGCGCCCTTGACCTCGATGCCCATGGAGCGTGCGGTACCAGCGATGATGCGCGCACCCATGTCCAGGTCATTCGCGTTCAGGTCTTCCATCTTGGTCTGTGCAATCTCCTTGCACTGATCCCAGGTGACGGACCCGACCTTGTTGGTGTTCGGCTCGCCCGAACCCTTCTGCAGGTTCGCGGCCTTCAGGAGCAGCTTCGCAGCCGGCGGAGTCTTCAGCTTGAACGTGAACGAGCGGTCCTCGTACACGGTGATCTCAACCGGAACGACGTTGCCGCGCTGGTCTTCCGTCGCAGCGTTGTAGGCCTTGCAGAACTCCATGATGTTGACACCATGAGCACCCAACGCAGGACCAACCGGCGGAGCAGGGTTAGCCTGACCAGCCTGAATCTGCAGCTTAATGAAGCCCGAAACCTTCTTCTTCGGAGCCATTGTTACAACCTCTTTCTGTTACCAAACAACGCGGCTCTGACCTCCACAGTGAACTTCCACCATGAGCATCAGAACCCGCATCATTCGACCGGATGCCTGAATTCCCAGGCCACCGGAAAGATGACAGTGACATTCGTGTGTCCACTCAGCGGCATCCACCGTTGCGGTATTTCACCATCGCGATGTACACCACCAAGGCTCAGACACATACGAAGGACCAAGATACCGGAGCTCGGCACCTTAGCCCAAATCCACCAAGGTGGCTTTAGTTGATCTTCTCCACCTGGTCAAAGTCCAATTCGACCGGGGTCTCACGCCCGAAGATGGACACCAGAGCTTTCAGCTTGCTGTTCTCGGCATCGATCTCGGAAATCGTGGCGGAGACCGACGCAAACGGGCCGGAGAGGACCGTCACAGCTTCGCCGACCTCGTAGTCCACCTTGACCTTATCCGCAGCAGGACGCGGCGGTGCAGCCACACCAGTGCTGGACACGTCCACAGCAGCAGGCTCCTCGCCTTCCTGCTCGGCCTTCTGCGTCGCCGTCTCGGGCGGCAACAGGAACTTCGCGACCTCACGAATCTTCACCGGCGTGGGGTGCCCCTCATTCCCGACGAAGCTCGTGATCCCCGGCGTGTCGCGAATGACCGACCAGGATGCGTCATCAAGCTCAACACGCATCAACACGTACCCCGGAAGCAGCTTGTGCTTGACAACCTTCCGCTTCCCGTCCTTGACCTCGACTTCTTCCTCAATAGGGACGACGACTTCGTGGATCTGCTCGTCGACACCCAGGGTCTGCGAGCGAACCTCGAGGTCCGTCTTCACTTTGTTTTCGTAACCTGAGTAACACTGGACGATGTACCACTCACCCGGCAGTTTCTTCAGCTCACGCATGAACTTGCGCAGACGCACCTTGTAGGCCTGCATCGCGGCCGCCTCGGGGTCCTGCTCTGCCTCGTCCGCAGCAGAGGGCTGATCGGCGGCTCCTTCACTTGCCGACGCTGACCCGTCCGCGTCGCTTTCCGTGGTCACAGAGGGCGATGCCGCAGTGTTATCGCTTTCCGACGCCGTTTCCGTGGCGACGGCGCCTTCGGCGTCCATATCGCGAGCTTGATCGGCCTCATTGTCCTGTGAGCCAGCAGCGTCGGCCTTATTACCTGCGTCGGATGAGCTCTGTGCGGTACCCGCGGAGAACTGGGGCTGCTGAGCCTTGCGAGCAGCCTCTTGGACATCAGCGGCTGCCTGTGCTGCTAAATCCGCGGCACTCTGCGGCTTGTCGGACTCGGTGGATGAATTCGTTGTGTCACTCATGAATAATGTCAGTCCTTCTCTGCGGTGTTTCCAAAGGAAAATCCCGCCTCCCCTTTCGGGTTGGCGGGACAATATGGGAGCGATTATACACAGCTGACCGGGCTATTCCCAACTACACTTTGCGCTGCTCGGGACCTCGGCCGACGTGAGTTGTTAATGCGTATTTAGTGGGTGAGGGTCCACTCGACGCCTTTGCCGGCGAGGAAATCGACGCCCGACACAATGCCGATCACGACGACCAGGAAAAGCAGGACAACGCCGGTGTAGACGCCCATCTGACGCCACGTCGGCCAAATGACTTTCCGCATCTCGGCAATAACACCGCGGAAATAATCGACGATCTGAGTGAAGATATTTCCACGGCCACCCACTGTCTCTGGGCCCGATTGGGCGCTACGAGCGCGGGATTTTGACACAGTGGAGGATCCTGTGATCTGGCGTTTACCGGACGGACGCAATGCTCCCGTAGAGCTTCGTTCCTCGCTCACGCGCACTCTCCTCGACTGAGATGAAAATGTACACACGCCAGTTCCGCGGGAAACTGGCTTAATACGTTTTTGCAGGGGCGACAGGACTTGAACCTGCAACCTGCGGTTTTGGAGACCGCTGCTCTGCCAATTGAGCCACGCCCCTATGTTTCCCTACCGCTACCGTACAGCAACGGATCCACACCATCACTGATGCGAACTCACATTTCTGCACCTGCACCGGTCAGGCAACACACCAACCATAGCAGAGAAGCCTCACGCCTAAACCAGGCGATAGTGGGCTCCACTTTCGACGGCGGTGCGTAGTGGGAGAAAAAGGGCCACCCGTCAGGGCGACCCCTAATTTATCTCCCAGTAGCGATGGAGGGACTCGAACCCTCGACCTCACGATTATGAGTCGTGCGCTCTCACCATCTGAGCTACATCGCCACAGTTACAACACATAATCCCGGTGGACCTACCGGAGCACCGTCAGTCCACCGGGAATTGGTGTAACGGAGCCCCCTGACAGAATCGAACTGTCGACCTTTTCCTTACCATGGAAACGCTCTGCCGACTGAGCTAAGGGGGCAACAACTCGCTGGAATCACACATAACAGCGCAAACGTGATCTTGCGAAGCCTCACACAATGTAACCGACCAGAATGGAACTCACAAATCACCAGGTCAGAAGGTGTGGCGGATCGAAACCGAACTGCCCGCTGGAGAAAACCTGCTAAAGAGTCCCGCCGGCAGGAAGCTCCCCTCAGGAGACCCAGGTAAGAAAACCGGCCAGCAACGACAAAACCCGCCGGGCTGCAAAACTCTGCAACCCTGGCGGGATCATGGGTGCCAGATGATGGATTCGAACCAACGTAGGCAAAGCCGACGGATTTACAATCCGCTCCCTTTGGCCGCTCGGGCAATCTGGCGTGCGCTCAGTTGAACGCGCTGCATACTCTACTACGAATACAGGCCTAGACAGCAAATCATCCCTTCACGCAGGGACTTTGTAGACACTAACGACGCGGTCCGCGGGGATTCACACTCCGCACATCACCCGGCATCAGCACACACTGTCGTCGCTACCCCACACGCGCCATCGTGAAGCCCAGCAGCGCGCGCAAAGCATTCGTCGTCGAGTTATCCGGCAGCGCCTCAAGCGCCTTCAAGGCAGCGTCGGCGTGCTCCTCCACTTTCGCCACCGTCCGCGCTCGCGCGTCCGTCGCAGCGATCAAAGCGAGCGCTTCTTCAACGTCGGCATCCGTCGACAAGGGGGAACGCAGCATCTCACGGAGCCGCTTATTCTCTTTCCTGTCGCCTTCCATTGCGTAGAGCATCGGCAAGGTATGCACGCCCTCGCGCAAATCCGTGCCCGGCGTCTTCCCCGATTCGCTCGTGTCGGAAAAAATGTCGATCATGTCGTCGACAATTTGGAACACCATGCCCAGGTGCTCCCCAAAGGTGGCCAGTGCCTGCTGGATCGGGGCCGGGGTTCCGGCGTGCATTGCCCCAAGGAAGCCCGCAGAACGGATAAGGACCGCGGTTTTCTCGTGGATGACGTTTAAGTAGTGTTCAATCTCGTCGCCCGAGGTCGCGCCGATGGTTTCGCGCATTTGCCCCGTGACTAGGTCCCCGAAGGCCTCCGAGAAGTGCTTCACCGTCTTCACACCCAGCGACGCCATCAACCGGGACGCGGCCGACAGGATGAAGTCCCCCGCCAAGATGGCTACCGAGTTATTCCACCGAAAGTTCGCGCTATCAGCACCGCGACGTTTCTCGGCTTCGTCCATCACATCGTCGTGGTAGAGCGTCGCCAAGTGGGTCATCTCGACAACGATGGCGGCCTTGATGACGTCGTCGCACCCCGGTCTCTCGCCGTAACGGGACGCAAGCAGCGCGAACATGGGGCGTACGCGCTTCCCCCCGGCCAGTGCCAAGTGCTTGACCTTGTCGGTCACGAACGATGCGCCCTGATCCAACTCACGGATAAGCAGTTTCTCGCATTTTTCCATCCCGTCGGCCACAAAGGAATTCAATTCGTCGTCGCCGAGGTCAATACTGGACTCCACACTACGGGAATCCAGGCCGGTAAACTCGCCACTCACGGCGTCGACACTGGAGTCCACAGCACTGCTCTGTCCGCTGGTCATCGCACGATCCTCGTTCGTTGGGCATGGGTAGATGGTCACGAGCACGCGTCGCATGTAGAGCCCCGCAATCGGGTACGACGCAGCACGTATGAGCACGATGGTGGCTCGCAGCCGTCTAAAACAACGTGCCTAGCCTATCGCACAAAAACAAACCCACAGATATGGGCCGTCGGCACCACAGGGTTTCACTGGGGTTTTGTCGCGCTGTGGAGTGCCACGATGCCGCCGGTCAGGTTCCTCCAGCCGACCTCTTTCCAGCCCGCAGACTGGACGATGCGCGCTAAAGTCTCCTGGTCAGGCCATGCGCGGATGGACTCCGCCAGGTACACGTACGACTCCGGGTCCGATGACACAATTTTTGCCACCGCCGGAAGCGCCCGCATCAGGTATTCCGTGTAGATCGTCGAGAACACGGGGATCACCGGCGTCGAAAACTCACACACCGTTAAGCGTCCACCAGGTTTGACGACGCGGGCCATCTCGCGGAGCCCAGCGGCCGTGTCCCCGAAGTTCCTGAGGCCGAAAGAGATGGTGGCAGCGTCGAAAGTGTTATCGGCGAAGGGCAAGTTAAGCCCGTCACCTGCGACTAAGGGCACATCCCGATGGCGTCCGGCTTTCAACATTCCGAGGGAAAAGTCACACCCCACGACGAGGGCGCCGGACTTGGATAGTTCCGCCGTGGAGACGCCCGTCCCGGCGGCGAGGTCCACGACTTTCTCGCCGGGCTTCGGGTCGAGCCGCTTGCGCGTTGCTTTTCGCCACAGCGTGTCGATCCCGCCGGTCAGCACGGTGTTAGTTAGGTCATATTTCTTGCCGACGGCATCGAACATGCGCGCCACTTCACGGGGTTTCTTTTCCAACGTCGCTCTAGCCACGAGGCCCCAGAGTACCCGGTGAGTCCGTCTACGCGTACCGGTGCTCGCGCTCTGCGCGCCACCTCTCCAGGAGTGTCGGCCGGATTTCTTGCCCCATCGGGGACTCAATCGCCGCCTCATAGTGGCTCATCAACTCGTCACCAAGGCACTCCCACGTGCGCTTTTTCACGGAGTTTCGAGCAGCGACACATCGGTCGTGATAGCCATCCGGTTCGAGCAAGCGATCAACCGCCGCATTAAGGTCCTGTTCGAAGGACTCCACCGGCAATAATTCACCATCGACGCCGTCGTCAATGAGGTCAATGGGGCCACCGGCTCTCGGCCCGATGGTAGGCACACCCGACGCTAACGACTCTTGAACAGCCTGGCAGAACGTCTCGTATTCGCCTGGGTGGACGAAGAGGTCCAAGGAGGCATACACCTCCGCCAGGTCCTCCCCGTATTTCGCGCCGGTGAAGATCGCGCGTGGTAGCAACTCGCGCAATTCTTGGCTGTCCGGCCCATCCCCGGTGATCACGAGTTGGATGTCGTCGCGGTCCTGCAGGGCAGCCAATCGGTACACGGATTTTTCTGCCGCCAAGCGCCCGACGTAGCCGACGATTTTCTGCCCGTTGGGGGCCCATTGCCGACGCAGCGCATCCGATCTCTTCGTCGGGGAGAAAAGCTCAATATCGACGCCACGCGCCCAGTGGTACACGTCTCTGATTTTGTGATGGCGGAGTTCCTCAATGGTTACCGACGACGGCGCAAGGGTCCGTGAGCAGGCGTTATGTATTGTCCGTGTCCACTGCCACGCGGCCGAGGCCAGTGGTTTCATGTGGTAATTATTCGCAAACCCGGCCACGTCCGTCTGATAAACGGCAACCGTCGGAATCCCTAGTTGAGCTGCACCGAACGCGCCCGCGGCACCGAGCACGAACGGGCTCGCTGCATGAACGACATCTGGCTTGTATTTGCGTAGTGCCCGCTTCACGGTCGGCGTCGGGACGCCGATGGGGAGCGAGTCGATCAGTGGCACCTGAACGGTGGGAACGCGAGCGATGGGGAAACCTGCGTAGTCCGGGCATTCATCTTGAACTTCACGAGCGCCCGGCGCGATGACTAGTGCGTCGTGGCCGTGGCGGTCGCAGTATTCCAAGACCCGGAGAATTGAGTTAGTGACACCGTTGATGTTTGGAAGAAATGATTCTGCAACAATTGCAATGCGCATACGACTTCTTCTCTTCCTCAATTCCCCGCGATAATGCGGTTATTTTTGCCGATAAGAAATGCTGTTTTATGCTGCCGATCATCTATCTCGGTGGCCATTGTATAAATTTTTCTTCCGTTCGGCGCGTCGGTTAATCAACGCTATTGCTCCCATCGACAGCGCGACCGTCACGATAAATGTTGAAACCGCTGGTAGAAGGGATAACGTCCAGGTTCTACCTTGGACTCGGACAATGTCGGGGTGGCTGCGGGAATACTCCACCCACACTTTCTGGCCATCGTGCAATCCGCCGGGATATAAAACTCCTGTGTTGGGGGAATGGAATTCTCCGGAGCTATCCCGAAATGAAATTGCTGTGCGCAACAGGCCGACGTGGTTCACCGTGGCGATGGCGGTTTCTTTATCTTTGTGCAGCTTAATGTCGTTATAGACTGGCCCGGCGACGAGCGTGGCGCAGACCAGAGTCATCAGTAATGCGATTAATGCGACGACCTGGCGGCATCGGCGGGCGACGATGTCGATCCGCGCTTCAGCATCATCACGAGACAATGGCCGACGGGTGCTCCGCGGCTTGTCGTCGTGAGGTGATTTGTCGGTCTGGGGCGTCTGATCCCCGTGAGGTGTGGGTTCGTTACCCGCGTTCATGTCGTGGGTTGCAGTCGCGTTCACTCCGATACTCACCTCCCCGCCGTCGTGCCCTGATCATTATCCGCTTTCGTATGGTCATCGTTGCGCTGTTCCGCCGCCGCGCTTGGCATCGCTGCTGCGCATTACTGCGCTTGACTCCTGTGCAGAACAGCAACGCGTCCTTCCAGGGATTCTACGGTCTGACGCCGATGCGCACGGTCACACACAGCTTCAATCACCGTAATCCCCTCGTACGGTTCATATTGATCGCGTGCTTGATCAGGTAGACCGCCACTCTCTGAACGAGTGGCCCCAACATCAGTGAGCGGCATCCCCTCGGCATGGCTTTCCAGCAGGGTAACGAGCTCTTCCGCAGTGTCAGCCCTCCGGTACGCCATGCCGAAAGCGTCGCAAATCGACTTAATATCCACCTCGTGGTGAGTCGCCATGACGCGCTCAAAATGGCTGCGGAGCTCCGGCTTCCCAGGCTCCAGGGCCTCGAAAATGCCTCCACCCTGGTCATTTGCCACAACGATCAGCAGGTTCGATGGCCGCGGTTCCGACGCCGCCACGTTCAGGCCGGTCGCGTCGTGAAGGAAGGTCAGGTCTCCGGCCAGCGCCACGGTTCGCGGTGCACTCACGCTGTCGGGCTGGGCGGCTTGGTGTGAGAGCGCGACGCCGATAGCCGTCGATAAGAAACCATCAATTCCCGACGCCCCACGGTTGGAGTACATCTCGACCCCATCAAATGGAGCCCCGACGAGCGACAGGTCGCGCACCGGATTCGAGGCCCCCACCACGAGCGCATCGCCGACGTGAACAGAATCTGCGACGGCAGCGGCGACCGTCAGCCCGGTCATCCGATGGAGAGTGGACGGCTCCGAGGGGGCGGAGGGCTGCGCATCGGCGGGTGGCGTGGAGGGCTCCACTGAAGAGGCCTCCGCGGAGGAATCCTCCACAGGTTCGGCAACCTCAGATGGCACAGCGAGGTCGTCCAGGAGAATCACCTCGCGCACGGCGTCGGCAGCAGCTTGATCCACCGACCGGCAGTGATCCACCCATTGCCGGCTTTGTGGCGCAAGGTCGATCGTCGTCGCGACTTCCCCAGCCATGTGAGCGACATCCGGGTAATCGCCGGGGTTATCCGCGATGACTGTGATCGGAATATCCGGCCTGGCCAGGAGTTTTGAGACATCCCGATGCAGGGTCGGCCGGCCCGTCACCACCACGTGATCGGGCGACAACAGCGACAACGCCAGTGGATGAATAGGAACATCAGGCACTGCAGCGGTGGGCTCGGCGATCGTGGGTACACCGCGGAGCGCGTCAACATGCGGCGCATTATGGCCAGCAATGTGAAGAACTCGCGGCGAGGTCACCGTCGCCCGACCAACGAATCGCGTCCAACTCCCTCCATCCGGACGGCCCAACCGGTGCGCAGACTGAGCTGCCTCACGGAGCTGGTCATCGTCCGTCGGCACTAATGGGTTATCGAAAGGCACATCAATATGCACCGGGCCGCGGAAGGGCAGCTCCACAGCATTGGCGGGGGGAGCATCCTCGGGGGTCGCAGCCTGCACCTGCATGCGCACGCCCGCAGCCGTCGCCGCGACCACCGCCCGATCAACGGCAGCGCGGACCTCACGATGCATCACATGCCAGGCGTCGCTGCGTCGAGTAGCGGTGTCGATCCCCTCTGTGCGCACGGCGGTATCTCGGAAAGCCGACCGCTGATCCACCGTCTGGTTCGCCCCCGTTCCCCACAATGGCCAGGGACGATTCGCAGACAACACCATGAGCGGACGATGCGACATCTGTGCTTCCACCATCGCGGGTGCGCAATGGGCCACCGCACTTCCCGACGTCATCACCACCGGGACAACATGGTGGCCGCCTGGGATCCCCGATCGGTTCCGCCGCGGACCGCCCTCGGCCTGCGCTAAGCCCAACGCCAAGAACGCCGCGGTTCGCTCGTCGGTACGCATGTGAAGAGTGATCTCCCCACGTGCCGCGGCGTCAGAAAAGGCCAGCGCCAACGGTGCCGAACGCGATCCCGGGCACACAACCACGTCCTGCACGCCGCAACGGATCAGCTCGTCGACAATAATCGCCGCCGTCATGATGGAGGCAGGAACACCACCGGAACTACTCATGGAGAACGATCTTTCCACCTTGTTACCCAGCCTTAACCATCAGCCTTAATCAGCCGCATTTCCCGGCATGTCCGACGCACCCGGCACATGTTTCCACGCCGCCGCCAGGCGCTCTTTCCACCACTGCACCCTATCTTCCGGGGCGCGATACCTCGCCAGCGCATCCGGATCCGGAGTTCGCGGCTCCACAGCCATCATTCCGTCGACAATGGGTCGTGAATCACCCACATCACCAGCCATCAACGCACCCGTCGCCAGGCCTGCCGGCTGACTATCCACCGCCGAGGCCGCACACAAACCCGCATACATGCCGACAACCGAATCAATTGCCGACGACACCGTCACATCCACACCATGTTTGCGCGCCTCCTCTGCCACCGCGATCAAGGCGCGCGGACCGCCGAGCGGCGCGGCTTTCACCACGGCCACATCGACAGCTCCCATGCGTATAGCACGGTATGGATCCGACGCTTTACGTATGGACTCATCCGCAGCGATGCGAGCACTCAGCCCATCATCAGCCAAAGTTTTCCGCAGTTCAGCGAGGTCCTCAAGCCGAGGACACGGCTGTTCGACGTAATCCAAGGGCCCATCGCGGAGGAATCGACGCACGGCCTCATGGGCCTCCGCCACGGTCCACCCACCATTCGCGTCGACGCGGATATTGATGTCAGGGCGGGCCTCGCGAACAGCGCGAACTCGGGCGCAATCATCGTCGAGAGTCTGTCCCTTTTCTGCCACCTTCACTTTGACCGTCGATATTCCCGAATATCGATTAAGGAGATCGGGAACGCGATCCGGCTCGCACGCGGGAATAGTCCCGTTGACCGGCACCCATCCTTGCAATGATCGAGGTGGGCCCACCCATCCCATTTCCAGCGCTGAGGCCAGCCACATCGCAGATTCCACCGAACCATATTCCAGGAAAGCTCCCCACTCTGACCAGCCTTGGGGGCCGTCGATAAGCATGACCTCGCGTTGCATAATCCCACGGAACCGAATGTTCATCGGCAACTGGACAACATGTGCACGCTCCCACACTTCGTTGAGCGACGGACATGTCACATCACCCGGCCAACGACCGAGCCCGTATTGGCGAGGGAGCCCAGGTGACAACGCAGGTCGAGAATCAGAATCCGGCAGGTCCATGTGAGACATGACTTCTACCCTAACCACCAACCGGACATAACCACGTCGCCATAGCGACGCGTGGGCCGCCATGGCCACGCGTGTGCTGATTGTCAGTATCCTCATCGGTATGTCAGATGAACACTCCGCCAACCATTCCGATACTGGCCAGCCGTTCAACCCCGAGCTATGGAAGCCAGTTCCCGGATTCACCGATCTCACCGACATCACGTATCACCGCCACGTCGGAACCGAGCGCGCCGACGGTATCGTCCGGATCGCTTTCGATCGGCCAGAAGTACGCAATGCTTTCCGCCCCCATACCGTCGATGAGTTGTACCAAGCGCTCGACCATGCGCGCCGCAGTCCCGACGTCGGCACTGTTTTGTTAACGGGCAATGGTCCGTCGCCGAAGGACGGTGGGTGGGCGTTCTGCTCGGGCGGAGATCAGCGCATTCGCGGCCGCTCCGGGTACCAGTACGCCACCGAGCACAATTCTGATGTCGAGCACGCCGACGCGTCGAGCGTCGATACTGCTCGCGCCAAAGCAGAAGGCGGGCGGCTCCACATTCTTGAGGTTCAGCGGCTGATCCGCACGATGCCGAAGGTGGTAATCGCGCTGGTCAATGGTTGGGCGGCCGGTGGCGGGCATTCCTTGCACGTGGTCTGTGATCTCACGTTGGCCTCGCGCGAGCACGGTTTATTCAAGCAGACCGACGCCGACGTGGGATCGTTTGACGCTGGGTACGGCTCTGCGTACCTGGCCCAGCAGGTCGGGCAAAAATTTGCACGTGAGATCTTTTTCCTCGGCCGGACCTACGATGCCGAGACTATGCACCGGATGGGTGCGGTGAACGAGGTCGTCGACCACGCTGAGCTGGAGAATGTTGCCATCGAGTGGGCGCGCGCGATCAATTCCAAGTCTCCGACCGCACAGCGGATGCTCAAGTTTGCATTCAATCTCGCCGACGACGGCCTCATGGGACAACAGGTGTTCGCCGGAGAGGCCACGCGATTGGCCTATATGACCGACGAAGCGCTGGAAGGGAGAAACTCCTTCCTTGAGAAGCGACCTCCGCGGTGGGACGAGTTCCCTTACTATTACTAACCGAACCTCCCCCATTAGCTACCCCCGGAAAGTTAACGGAATCTTAACGCTGCCGCCACAGTTTGGCTGCTACATAGTCCGGGGAGGATACTTTCGCTGTGACCGAACTGATCATCCTCGTCATAGTGATCGCTACCGCGCTCGCGTTCGACTTCACAAATGGTTTTCACGACACCGCAAATGCAATGGCGACGTCTATTGCCACCGGTGCTCTCACACCAAAAGTAGCAGTCACATTGTCAGCGATTCTCAACCTCATCGGCGCATTCCTCTCCGTCGAGGTGGCAAAAACAGTCGGTAAAGGGATCGTCAATCTCGATCAGTTCAACCTCGATAGCGATACCGACGCGCACAAACTTCTGCTTGTCGTCTTTGCAGGCCTTATCGGCGGAATCGTATGGAACCTGCTGACCTGGCTGCTCGGGATCCCCTCCAGTTCCTCCCACGCCCTTTTCGGCGGGCTGATCGGGGCCGCGTTTGTCTCCCTGGGAATCGGTGGCGTGGCCTGGGCAAACATCCTCGGCAAGATCATCATCCCCGCATTGGCCGCGCCCTTCGTCGCCGGCGTGGTGTCCGCGTGCGGCACCTGGCTGATTTACCGCATCACCGATAGCGTCGAGGAACACAACAAGAACAATCACTTCCGCATCGGGCAGATCGCAACAGCCTCGCTCGTGTCGCTTGCTCACGGCACTGGTGACGCTCAGAAAACGATGGGTGTCATCTTCTTGGCCCTGGTCGCGTACGGCGAAATCGATGCCGACACCCACATGCCTCTATGGATCATCGCGGCATGTGCCTCCGCCATCGCCTTGGGCACCTACACCGGTGGCTGGCGAGTGATCCGTACCTTAGGCAAGGGGCTCGTCGAAATCGACTCTCCGCAGGGCATGGCGGCAGAAGCCTCTTCAGCTGCAATTATTCTTACTTCCTCACACGCCGGCATGGCCTTATCGACGACGCACGTCGCGACCGGATCAATCCTGGGTACAGGCCTAGGACGTCGTGGCGCTGAAGTCCGCTGGGGAGTGGCCGGCCGCATGGCGACCGCCTGGGTCATCACTCTCCCCTGTGCCGCTGTCGTCGGCGCCCTGACATGGTTGGTGGCGCATCTTGTCGGCCTAGCCACCACCGACTTCATCGGCGTTATAGCGGCTTTCGCCATCCTGGTGACCTTGGCTGGCTACATCTATCAGCAGTCCCGAAAGAACAAAGTGTCATCCCACAATGTCAACGCAGAGTGGGATGAAGACTCCAACTCCGTTATCCCCGCTGAAGAGCGAAAGGTCGCTCGGTAATGTCTACCCTCCATTCACTCCTCACCGTTCTCGTTGTCGCACTGGTTTTAGGAGCCGGGCTCCCCACACTGTTCTCCCTCGGTGTTCGCCTCGATGCTGCCGGCTCTGCTGAAGGACAACACACTAAGGGAATAAGCCACATTTTGGCTTGGGTGATCTACGCGCTATGCCTGGCAGTCATCATCGCCGGCGTGCTGTGGATCACCAACGCAATGATCGCTCACTACACAGGTATCAACATTTACGGCACGTCCGGCGGACACTAAAGGACCCCTAGAGATGAGCACTGGTTCACACCCCACCTCAGAATCCACCCCGAACCGAAGATCCACCACCAACCCCGACGCATCCGACAGAAGCGCCACCGACAGCGGTTCCACCAAGAAAGACCCCACTCCAACTGGGACTTTTTCAGCGGCCACCCAACGAGCCATCGACGAACAACGAGAGCTGGAACATAAACACTGGCTACTACGTTTCATTGAGTGGTTACGGGTTGGCTATCCAGCAGCTGTTCCCGACGGCGACGCCGGTGCGATCATGTACGTCCTCAAGCAAGATCTGCGCGAAGAGGACATTGACCGGATAGCTGCGACCATCGTCGCTAAGCAAGATGTTCATCGTGACCAGGGAGAACCTATAACCGAGCAGGAAATTAATCGGTACATTGAGACGACGATGTCCCAAACGCCGACCGAGGATGATCTTGCCCGAGTGAGGACAAAACTTCGTGATGGAGGCTTTGACGTCGCTGGTGCGTAAGGCGCGAATCCAGGGACGCATGTGACTGAAGTCCATTTTTGTCTATCACAGTGACAGGATTTCCTACGAAATTTGAGGGTATAGTCAATGCTTGACTAGCCCAACAATTTCATCTAGAGTGCTTTTTATCTAATTTCACACGTAGGGCACCTTCACCCGACGGTTCCAACCGGAAGTCTTAGCTGACGGCTTCACTTGATACCTTCAAGCGACGTTTTCGGCAGACGCACCAAGCAGCGTTTGGGCCGGTAACGCCGGATAAAGAGGCTCGCGTACCACGCTTTTGGGAACCCGCATACGACCTCATAAAGGAGGGGAAGAAAATGGCAAGCAGCATCATGCGTTTCATCAACTGGCTTCGCATCAGCGACCAACAATTCACCCCTGTGGACGTCGTTGGCCGTGTACATTCGGAGCATGACGGCCGTTCAGCGGTTGCACTTGCTGAGCCCGTTACCAAGACGAAGACCGCCGACGTGGTCAATCTCCTCGTCACCGAAGGGCACATTCCATCAACGGCTGCAGATGCAGCGCAGGCTTTCTACGCTGTTCACCAGCGCAAAGCCACCCGCGAAGAGATTCACACCATCTTCGTCACGCTTGATAGCCTCGGCTTCATCGCCGACTAACACTTCACCCAGCCACTGGTTCACCCCGGTGGCTGGGTTTTATCTTGCCCCTTACTACACTGCCTTACCGTGAATACTCGGCCACTGGTACCACTGCCCATCCCGGCAAATACCACAGTTGCCGACCTATATCCCCAGCTAGAGCAAGCTTTACGCGGTGAGGCTTCGCTGCTGCCTCTCCCTGCTAAGGATCCTGACCGGGCGACGCTCCTGCGCGATGTCATGCGGGCCGGCGAACCCATCGACGCCACCATCGCATTCATTCTGTCCACCTCAGGATCCACCGGTGTTCCCAAGGGAGCCCAACTCAGCGCAACCGCGCTCGCCGCGTCGGCGTCGGCAACCGAAAAAGTCCTCGGTGGACCCGGCCAATGGCTACTCGCCCTACCTCCCGACCACGTCGCCGGACTACAAGTCCTCCTGCGGTCACTAGCAGCGGGCTACGAACCGGTGCTGATGGACGTCACCCAACCGTTTACGCCGGGTGCTCTTGTCGACGCGATCCACCGAATGACCGGGCCACGACGATACTGTTCTCTGGTCCCGACGCAGGTCAGAAGGTTAGTCCAGGCGCTTGACGGTGATAATACGAGCGGGACGGGCAGCGCTGATAGTACAGGCGGCTACTCCCCGGCGGCGATTATTGAAGCGGTCGGGAGTTTGGACGGCATCCTCGTCGGCGGAGCACCCCTGAGTTCTGCTCTGCGGAAAAAGTGCGCAGACATGGGGTGGACGATAGTCACCACCTACGGATCCTCGGAAACCGCTGGTGGGATCGTGTACGACGGAACACCTCTGCCGGGTACGTCGGTGAAAATCCAGCCTCTTGGGACTGGTGATGAAGGCCGGGTACTTCTCGGCGGGCCAACACTGGCCACGGGGTATCGCAACGCTGAAGACCTTTTCGGACCGTCGGTTCACGCTGCATCATCGGACAAGCGCAAGGGCACGGCCAACCCCTTCATCGATGGGTGGTTTGTGACAGATGACATCGGGACGATACGCAATGGAAAGCTAGAGATTCTGGGTCGCTACGACCAAGCCATCAATACGGGAGGGCTGAAGGTCCTGCCGGAGATCGTTGAATCCGCAGCTCGGCGGGCTGGTTACGCTGACTGCGCTGTGCTGGGCATCCCCTCGGCGGAATGGGGAGAAAGCGTGTGTTTAGTAATCGAACGAGCGCGGGAGAGCACCCCATACTTCCTCGACCGCGAGGGAATGCAACACATTCGCGAGCAACTTGATCTTCCCTCCTACGCCCTACCAACCTCAATCGCGATTGTTGGGCAAATTCCACTGCGTGGACCAGGGAAAACAGACCGCCACGCACTGCGGCACATACTCGCCGCCGCGCAACACCGCTGAGTGCCCCGCACCAATAATGCGTTATAGCGCCCTAGCCTGCTTCAGCGCCGCGATGTCGTCGTCGGTGTACACACGGCTGGCCTGCACATCATTGCCGCCCATCCACACATTACGAACAACGAGTGCCGCGTTGAACTGCGTCGTCGGGACAACCGCGAAATTCCGCTGCTGGCCGAAAACTTGCCTCACCTTGGTACCCGACCGCACCGCGCAGGCGTGCAGCCAAATGTCGTCAGCCTTCGGCGCGAGGCGTCGGAAAGAATCGCCCTGATCCACCACGAACGCCATAAAAGGCAGCGGGTAGAGCACCCCGGACACGCCCGTCGCCATATTCGCAATCGACGCCCGGCAGGACTTCACCGCAGGCCAGCGGGCATACGGCGCCAGAGCCCCCTTCTTCACGCAGACCCGGTGCGCCCGATAAGCGATCACATCATGGGGGCTCACGTCGGCGCACTCCAGCAAGCGCTCCAGCCACCACTCCGGATAGATAATGTCGTCATCGGCCGTGGCGATACGCAGCGTCAGCAAATCCTCGCTGGCCAGATCCGGTATTTCCGAATCGCGTGCCGACGTAGCACTATCCGGGTCGTATGCGACACGCTCCCGTGCCGACGCGACACGCTCCCGTGCCGACGCGACACGCTCGCGGAAGAGCGGCCAATACTTCGTGTGAGGTCCAAAGCTGCCGTCTGAACAGCGGATTTGCAGACCCCGGTCCACCAGCCGCTGGAGCCGCTCCGGCAGGGGTCGCTCGTAGTCTTCCTTATCAAGCCACAACACGATGGGCGCCGACACTGTCCCCCGGGCCAGCGACTCCAGGGTGTACCACACTTTATTCAACCGCGGACCGTGGGTGGTCACCGAAATGGTCACCGGGCCGGATTGCGGAATCGGCTTACCGTCGAACTCATTGTGGACGCGCAGCGGAATTAGCCGGGCGAGCGTCAGGAAAAAACTGACCACTTGGCCTAAAAAATAAATGACCTGCTGCACGCATAATCCTTCCATGGCGGTACGAAACGAAAAATTCCCGACACACGAGCCTACCCGGCTCTCCTCCTCAAGCCCGCGATGCGTCACAATAGAACCATGCCCCACACTCCTGACCAGCCCAGCACACCGGATTCATCGCCCTCCGACAACAGCTCCGAGTTCGACGCCCACACGTCGTCACGACGCACACCTCCGCGCACACCTCCACGCACGGTGACCGCCCACGATTGGCTCGAGGCCGCCCGCCCGCACACCTGGGCCAACGGCTTTGCCCCCGTCATCGCAGGTACGGGGGCCGCAGCACTCACGGGGCAAGCGTCGATAATACGAGCGATCCTTGCGGCGATCGTTGGCTGGTTCCTGGTTATTGGGGTGAATTATGCCAATGACTACTCGGACGGCATCCGTGGTACCGACGACGACCGCTCCGGACCATTCCGGTTGACCGCATCTGGCCTGGTGCAGCCCTACGGCGTCAAGCACGCGGCGGTTGTGGCGTTCGGCGTGGCGGGCGTGGCGGGCCTGATTTTGTGCGCGATCAGTGGGCACTGGTGGCTGATCCTGGTAGGCGCTGCCTGCGTCGTGGCCGCATGGTTCTACACCGGCGGCAAACACCCCTACGGCTACCGGGGATTGGGCGAAGTGGCCGTCTTCGTCTTCTTCGGGCTGGTCGCCGTATTAGGTACGCAATACACACAAGCCGATCACGTTACCTGGGCAGGACTAGCAATTGCGGTCGCCATCGGCTCGGTCTCTGCGGCAGTGAACCTGGCAAACAACCTACGCGACATACCCAGCGACGAGGCCACGGGCAAGATCACCCTCGCGGTGCGACTAGGAGACCGAGGGAGCCGAACCCTGTGGTGCATACTCGCGGCCATGCCTGTTGTGGCGTCGGTACTGCTGGCCTTTATTGCTACACCTTGGGCCCTGATTGGACTGGTAGCAGCACCGATTCTAGGCCTGGCTGCGCGACCGATCGTTTCCCACGCCGAGGGGAAAGACCTCATTCCTGTGCTCGGGATGACCGGGCGCGCCATGGTGGTGTGGGCCCTTGTCACCACGCTCGCGCTCTGGTTGGGGTAGGTGCGTTAATTCCTATTCCCGGTCTTCGAGCTGACTCTTGATGTATTCCTTGTGGGCGCGGCGTTGCTCATTCCACGAGGCCATTTCCGTGGTCACGCGCCTACGCAGCCCCTTAAACAAGAACATGGACAGCGGTAGCGCCACGATCAGAGCCAGAAGGGCGCTAATCATGAGGGGCATCGGCGCGCCCACCAGGTAAGCGCCGTACGCTATCACCACCGTCAGGACGAAGAACAATAACAGCCGGGCCAGCCCATACAGCAGAATATCCTTCCACGGGCGGGTCGGTTTCTCGGTTGGCTGCGTCGTGTCCTCATTCACGTATGCCAGACTAGCGGTTCAGCCCGGCGCGAGGTCAACTAGACTCGACTCGACGTTATTCATCGCGCGGTTACCGTCGGCAATTAAACGTCGTTTTACTCCGTGTCGACGCCGGCTTCGCTGTTCGCTAATGCCCACCCGTTACGTAATTCGTCCTCGAAATGTTTACAGTCCTCCCAGGTGGGAAGCCGGTCGTCAACGTCGGCAAGCAGAGGAGCGACGCGATCCTTCTCTGAAAAAATCGGGTCGACTGTGGCGGAGTTCTGATCTGAGGACTCGTCGGAGTTGAGAAGCGACTGGCAATCAATGCCAAGGGCGGGATCCGTTATCCGAACCCCGAACTCGCGCGAGGGATCGTACGCGGTGCTAGTCAGATACGTGGCGACCGTATTGTCCTCGTGCGCGACAAACCCGTGCCCGATGCCTACGGGGAGATACACCACGGCGTGATTGTCCTGGTTGAGCGGGACGACGATGTGCTTGCCATAAGTGCTGGAACCCTTGCGCAGGTCCACAATGATGTCGCTGAGTGCCCCCGCGGGACAGGTCACCATCTTCGCCTGACCCGGTGGGACCTCGGCCAGGTGGATGCCGCGCACGACGCCGCGGGCCGACACACTCATGTTCGCCTGCTCCGGGAAGAACGGGTAGCCGAGGGCCTCGGCGAAATCATCCGCCTTGTACCACTCGTGGAAACTACCCCTCTGATCAGCGTGAACAGTGGGATAGAAGATGAACACTCCCGGGATCGGGGTGGCGACGTACGTTGCGTGCTGGTCGGGTTCCTGAACTTCGAGTCGGGACGTCATGCTCACCAGCCTAGTGGCGTGGCGAGGTGGGCGCGGGCGGCATGGGTGCCGGGTGGTGGCTTGGTGGATTGGGTGCCGGTTTTATGTGCCCAGTGCAGATGGGTCATCCGTCACGTCCGCCACGCGTGGTGAACGCGCTATCGGCAAGCAACTGACGACCGCCGCTGCGACCAAGAGGACAGACAGGATAACCGCGGACATGTGTGGGTGGCCAGAGAGCGCAGCGAACAAGAGCATGCCCAGCGGGGTTCCAGCAGTGAAAACCAGCTGGTCTTTGGTGGCAAACTGGTGCACGAGTTCGTCTTTCCCTAGGGACTGCCCCAACGAGTCCCAAGAGACGCCTGCGGAGGTCATGAGCAAAGACGCGACACCGCCGACTAGGGCAATAACGATAAACACTGGAGAGAAAGCCAACGCCAATAACTGCCCTGCCAAGAACAGCAGCATCAGGAATTGCAAGGTCGTGAAACGGACTCGATCCAGTTTCCTTAAGATCGTGGCGGCTGAGCCTAGCAATGAACCGATTGCCAGGGCGGTAGCCATGAAGCCCCAGGTTTTCTCGTCGAACGAGTTCATGATCCATGTCGGGCCAGCGCTTCCGAGGAAACCGTTGACAAGGGAGGCCACTAGCCAGGTACCCAGCCCCACCTGTACCCAGCGGGGCAACACCGCGGTGGGCTTTTTTGCACTGTTTACCTTGGTTTGAGCCGACGCTGCGTCGGTGCTTGCGGAGTCGGCGTTGTTGGCAAGGTCAACGTTGTCAGCGGGGTCAGCATGGGAAGCCTGTGGAGCTTCCTCAGCTTCATCAGTTCCGGGAGCATCGTCGGTCGCCGAATTTCTGCGCACTCTAAAGAATGGCAATACGAACAGCATTGCTATCAGAAACGTAGCTCCTTCGATAAGTAGTACCGTGCGAAAACCCAATGTGATCACGGCTGCGGTGCCGATTAGTGGGCCGGCGATATATAAAACATCACCGAGGATCGACAAGGTCCCGTTGACGCGCGTGCGCTGCGAATCCGTGAACAACAGCGCCAGTAACCCGAAGCGAGCCGGGGTAAAAAATGAGGAGGCGCATCCGTACACGAAACTTGAGACGGCAAACGAGGCAATCGAATCACCCTGGACAAGCACCCAGGCAACTAGCCCCCACTGAGCCAGTAAACGAACAAAGTCGCTACTTAACATCCAGCCCACAGGACGAATTGGCGGCGGCAGTTTGCGCACTACCACGGAACTGATAAATCGGCCTGACCATAAAGCAATGAGCACCATCGTCAAGCCCCGACCGGAAGAATCTACTCGGTGGGCCTGAAGCGCAAAAGCAATAGGAATCAGCCCGTCGCCTATTCCAGAGATTAATGCGGCTAAAAAGAGGAGCGATAAAGTTGATTTAAACGATAGTTTATTCATCACGCTCCGTAATTCTCATTGAATACGGGGGGTGGACAGCAGTCCTTGTTCGAATCCGAACTGCCAAACAATAAGCTCATTAAGTGGTTACCTCACTAGAAAAAGTATGACAACACGCTACTGAGAAGGCTGAGCACGGATTCTCCACAAGGCTGTTTACAAAGCACAAAAGTCCCTTAAAAAAGGGGATGGCACTATACTCACATCATTTTTAAAAGACTCAGCTTTATGGTGACCGTTAAACTCCTTGCCCCTCTTAAGAATGGTATTAATACATCTAGCACGGAAGATGCGCTACCTAAACGAAGGAAACAAAGTATTAACAAAATATCACCCTAATTAGGGTTGTTAATTACCTTCGCGCGGCGCACAGGACAAGGTGCCACGAAATACCTGGTCGCGCCCGGCCTACCCGACCTCCCTCTCGGTGAGCGCATACTTTTCCTCAGCAGCCTTGGCGGCAACCTCCCACCACGTGTGATTGCTCCGATACCACTCAATCGTCTCGCGCAGACCGTCGGCAAGAGAATGAGTTGGCTCCCACCCCAGCTCCGTGCGGAGCCGCGTCGGGTCGATCGCGTACCGACGATCATGGCCCGGCCGATCCGTGACATGCACGAAATCATCACGCGGCCGGCCAAATGCCTCGAGAAGATCCCCCACGATCTCCAAGTTGGACCGCTCCCCATCGGCGCCGATGAGGAACGTGCGGCCGTACAGCGCCGGATCGCGCCGGGCAGCGTCGATAATGGTCCACACGGCACTGTTGTGATCGCCCACATGGATCCAATCGCGCACATTCTCGCCCGTGCCATACACGCGCGGCCGCCGCCCGCCAATCAGCCCGATGATCTGCCGCGGGATGAGCTTCTCCGGGTGCTGCCGGGGCCCGTAGTTATTCGAACAATTCGAAATCGTGGCCTTCAGCCCGAAACTGCGCACCCACGCGCGGACCATATGATCCGCCGACGCCTTCGACGCCGAATATGGCGACGACGGGCGATACGGCGACCTCTCCGTGAAGCGCTCACCTGAACCGATCGGAAGATCCCCGAACACCTCGTCCGTCGAAATGTGGTGGAGCGGAACGTCATACTTCACGCACGCCGACGCCACTGTCACCGTACCCTCGATATTGGTTGTGAGGAACGGCGCCGGATCCCGCAGAGAGTTATCGTTGTGGCTTTCCGCGGCGAAGTGCACAACTTGATCGGCCGACTTCACCAGCTTGTCGACGAGTGGCTGGTCACACACGTCGCCGACGACCAGTTCGCAGAGGTCGGTGGAGTCTGTGGCGTCGGGCTTTAAGCTCTCCGGATTACCGGCGTAGGTCAACGCGTCGAGGACGACGATCTTCACGTTGGGATAGTGCGCCCGCGTGTAATGAACAAAATTCGAGCCGATGAAACCAGCCCCGCCGGTAACCAAGACAGTGCGCATGGCAAACACCGTACCTCAGCGTTCGGCCCAAGTGGTCAGGATGGGCTAGCGTCCGGCGCGGCTACTGCATTGCAGCTTCGCGAGCCTCCGCTTCCGCAATTGCATCCTCATACGTCGGCGTGTCCTCGAGTTCCTTGCGGCTAATGCCCTTATCCCCCACCATGCGGTTGATAATCAGAGCGATGGCACCATCGCCAGTAACATTGCACGCCGTGCCAAAGGAGTCGATCGCGATATACGCCGCAATCATGATCGCAACCTCAGAATCAGAAAAGCCCAGCATCGACGAGAGCAACCCCGACGCCGCCATGATCGCGCCCCCCGGCACGCCCGGCGCAGCAATCATCGTGATGCCCAGCATCAGCACGAAGCCGATCATTTTCGCCGGCGTCGTGTCGATGTTCGCCATCTGCACAATCGCGAACGCGAACAGCGAAATTTTCATCATCGACCCAGCCAGGTGAATTGTCGCGCACAACGGCACCGTGAAACCGGCGACCGTCGGATTCACGCCATTCTTCTTCGAGCACTCGTACGTGACCGGGATGGTCGCAGCCGACGAGGACGTCCCCAGCGCGGTGATATACGCCGGGATCATGTTCTTGAACACGCGCCACGGGTTGACCTTCGCGATCCCCCCGGTCACCGAAAACTGCAACAGCAGTAAAACCCCCGTCATCGCGATGGCCAGCACGATGACCTTGGCAAACGACACCAGCGTGTTCGTCAAATTGCCGTTCATGCCCATCGACAAGAACATGCCGAAAATGAACGGCGGCAACAGGGGGATCACGAACTTGCTGATCACGCGCATAATCACGCGCTCGAGGTCCTTCGCGCCCGCGTACAGCGTGTCGCTCTTCACCGCCGTCATGGCCACGCCGACGGTGAACGCCAGCAGGAGGGCCGTCATCACCTCGAACGGTGGCTTCATCTCAATTTCGAAGAACGGCTTTAGCGCACCGTCGTCGACAGTTTTTGCCTTAAAAAGATCGTCGCCCTTCAGCAACCACGGATACACTACCGACGCCGTGCCAAAGGCGATCAGGCCCGAGAAAATAGTCGAGCCGTACGCGACGCCCGTTGTAATCGCTAGCCACTTGCCGGCGCCGCGGCCTAGGCCGGAGATCGCCGGGGTGATCAGCGCGAAAATGAGCACCGGGATGAAGAAGCTCAGGAAGTTGCTGAACAGGCTGTTGTACGTGACGAACACGCGGGCAAGCCAATCAGGGAAAAACAACGAACAGACGATGCCCGCGATGATGGCGATGATGATCTGCCACAAAAGGTTACCGCGAATGCGCTGGCCGATGGACTTTTTAGGGTGGGTGGTGGTGTCCTCTGGGGTGCTGGCCTTGTTGGCCGCGTCGTTTTCCGTGGCTCCCTTAGTCGCGCTGGTCCCGCTCGTTTCGCCGTGCGACGCCCACGTTGTCGCAGATGATTGAGCTGTGCTGGCCGGGCGGGAACTATTCTCTGCCGATCCCTCCATAGGGGGTTCGTTCGCTGGCTGCTCAGGTGGGACCGACTTGGGCATAAGGGATCTTCCTCTTCATGTGACCTTTTATCCCCAATGAGATTATTAGGAGGTCGGCCCCTTTTCCAAAGCCTCGCCCGTGATTTAACTTCCTGGAAATAATCGAAGGAGTTGGTTACCGCCCAAGACCTCTTGGAGATCCAGGTCTGCTGGAAAACCGGAGACCATTGGCCTCATGCCTGTGGGAAATGAGGATTACTAATTCCTAACGACGCTTGTGTCGGCCGATTTCTCTAATTCTGCGGGGGTATATGGTCATCGGAAAAAACTGCGGGGGTATATGGGCGAAAAATGGCCAAAAATTGACCATATCCCCCCGCACTTTCCCCACCAGGTCAGATATACCCCCGCAGTTTTGGTTCACACCGAGCTACCTGCCCTCTTGGGCGCGTTTCACCCCTGCATATTCGCCTAAAGGCTTCCTCAATCCCGCGGAACTAATTCAACCCGGCGTACGAGTGCAGCCCCGATACTACGAGGTTGATGAAGAACAGATTGAACACCATAATTCCGAAGGCAACCACGTTGATCCACGCTGCTCGCTGGTCTTTCCACCCCGTCGTGGCTCGAGCATGCAGATAAGCTGCGTACAAGATCCACGTGACGAACGACATGGTCTCCTTGGGGTCCCAGTTCCAGAAGCGCCCCCACGCCGATTCAGCCCAGATCGCGCCAAAAATCACGCCGAGCCCGAAAATCGGGAACGCCACGACGGCTGTGCGGTATGCCAGCCGGTCAAGTCTCTTGGCACTCGGCAGTGGTCCCGCGATTTTTCCCATGAAACCATGCTCTTGCCCCACCGGCTGAAACATCCTCACGATGTACGCCAAGCTACACATTCCGGATATCAGGCCGAAACCAGCACCAATGGACACCGTCGATACGTGAATCGGGAACCAGTATGACTGCAACGCGGGTACCACCGGTGCCGATGCCGCGTACAGCTTCATGCCGCCATAGAACAGCAGCGCAACCACGGGGGTCAGCACCCAGGGCCACATGATGCGGTTCTCGCGCTTAGTCAGGACCACCGTGGCGACGATCATCGCGACCAGCGACACCAAGGCGACATATTCGTACAAATTGCCCCACGGGAAGCGGTGCGCCGACAACCCGCGCAAAATGACGCACGCCGCATGGAACAGCAGCCCGAGGAAAATGACGCCCTGTCCGAACGTCCCCAAGCGATCAACACTGTCTTGGCGAGCGTCGAGTTCAGCTTGGCTCATGACCGGCCGGTCGTGGGCAACGCGCCCCCACAATGAGGCGGCCCGCGAGCCTCCGCGATTCGACGAATCAGCAGAGGTTGTGGAGGCAGCATCATCTGTGCCAGTACCTGCACCCACGCTTACCGACGCGACACCGGATTCCGACGCCTCCGAGGCAACGCCCGATTTCGTCGCGCTAGCTCCAACCAGCTCCTTGTCCGAGGCACCCTGGCCTACAGACCGGTTTCCGGACTGGCTTTCCTCACGACGACTAGCGTCCTCATATGCCTCTTGAAGCATCCGCTCGCGCACGTAATAGGCCAACATCACGATCAGCCCGATGACGTACACGGCGAAAGCCACTTTGAACGAAAAGTCTGAAAACGAGGCGAGAGTCTTATTAACCGGCATAGTTCTCCTCTTGATCTGTGCCCAGGCTATTCCACGTCACACTTTGGAGCAATAAACACGCCATACGCCCAGGACGCACGCCACGGCCCGCTCATGAATAATCGCCATCAATCGTCCCCATCAATTATCATCAATCCTCCTCGTCATCCTCGTATTCATCGTCGTCTGGTTCCTGCAGGATAGCCCGGGCATATTTGCTAAACTCCCGGCCCCATCCGGCCCTGTCCGTACGTGCAAGCCCGGCGGTCTCGACAAGCGCGCTGCCGTCGTCTTGCGGTGTGACGCGCACCCACATGCGTCGCCGTTTAATAGACACGGACCCAACCAACCCGGCGAGCATGATAAGCGTGATTCCCAGCAGGTATCCCTGCGTCGGATCGTGGCTGACTTGCAGGTTCACGAACGGCTTTGCGCCATTAAAGGTGATTTCAGTCCCGTCGTTAAGGGTGGTTTTCTCGCCTTTCCGCAGATTCACGCGATCAATTTTCGACAAAAGCCCCTGGTGGATCAGGCTCGTGTCCAGGGTGAATATGCTCTGCCCCACGCCCGTATCCAATCCGGCATCGCCGCGGAACACGTCGATCGCAACAGCCTCATCGTCCTGCGTGGGAAAGCGCGACGCCGAGAGCACATTGTTGTTTTCGCCGGTAAATACGGCCGTCGGCGCATACATGCCCTGGATCGCTAACTGGTTTTTCCGTCGTTCTTGCAGGTCAGGATACATCCCCGCAGGCGGGTCGAACCGCATCGCACCGGCCGACAAGAAGTTCGTCATGTCGGTCGGCTGCCATTGAATCTCTCCGGTGCGCGTCTCGCCGTCGGGCCACTTGACCGTGAACGACGGCGCATAACCATGTCCCTGCAGGTACACGCGGTCACCAGCGATCCGCAACGGGTGGTTGACCTTCAGCGTGTACTTTGTCCACTCCGACGTGGGCTTATCGACGTCGTCCTTCGCGGCGTACCGAATGTCGGACGTAAACATTTTCGCCTGTCCGTTGGATAAGTAGTCCGCTTTGAAGTCCTCGATCTGCAGGCAGTATGGGGACAGTCGCGTTCCGTCGACAAGAGCCCCGTGGCGGAAGGAATCGAAATTAGCGACGGCTGAGTTGCAAAACTGCGAGTTCTCATTACCGGCGATGACGATGACCTGGCCTTCGTAATACATCAGGCGTCCGGCCGCGATGAAAACCAGCATGACGGTGAGACCGATGTGGAAAACCAGGTTGCAGAATTCGCGGGCGTATCCGCGTTCCGCGCTGAACGACCATTGCCCGGCGCGATCCTCATGTGCCGACGTTTCACGCGTGTGCCATTTTTTGAACCTCGGGGTGATGTGGGTGCGCGCGAAGGTGTCGGTGTCGGAAAAATCGCTGGCTGGGATGGTGCGGGCGCGGTAATGGGGCAGCCGGTTGAGGTTTTTGGGCGCTCGGACGGGCTGGGAGCGCATCGCTGTGTAGTGTTCCCATGTGCGGGGGATGATGCAGCCTACTAGCGATATGAACAGCAGGACGTAGATGGCGGTGAACCACGTGGAGGAGAAGACGTCGAAGAGCTGGAGCTTGTCGTAGATCTGCCCGAGCTTGCCGTTGTCGGCGATGTAGGTGTCTACTTTCTCTTGGTTCAGGGAGCGCTGCGGAAGGATGGCCCCTGGGATTGCGCCGAGGGCCAGGAGGAATAGCAAAATCAGCGCGGTCCGCATGCTGGTCAACCAGCGCCAGGGGATACGCCACAGTGAAGAAAATTGTTTGCGCGCCAAATCGTCTGCCTTTCTTTTGCTATCCGATTATGGTCTATGCGGCAGATCAATGGTGAAGTGCGTCCACCGAATCCGATCATCGGTCGGGCCCAACCACGGTCGTGGGCTAAGGATCTAGATGGGTGTCACCGTGCTGGTCACTGCCCACTGCCGGATCCACGACACAAAGACCGCCCATTGGCCTGTGACCAGGGCAATCCCTACGACGATCAAGGCGACGCCACCGGCGATTTGAACCCCGCGACTGTGGCGACGCAACCACGATACGCTCGATAACGCTTTGGAAGAGCCCAATGCCACGATGACGAAGGGTAACCCCAGCCCCAAGCAGTAGAAGATGATGAGGATAACTCCGCGCAGGGCCGTCGTCCCTTCGGTTCCCGCAGCAATGCTAATAATCCCGGCGAGAGTGGGGCCTAAACATGGCGTCCACCCGAGGGCGAACACCGCCCCCAGAAGCGGAGCCCCCATTAACGTGGACCAATGCTTCGGAGCCATACGGCGTTCATTCTGCAGAAACGGTATGAACCCCAGGAATACGACGCCCATCACAATGGTGACAACGCCCCCGACGCGTTGGAGAAGCTCGTTGTTCATCTGGAGGGCGGAGATAGCGCCAAAGATGGATGCCGTCGCTAAAACGAAGACCACCGTAAAACCGGCGACGAAAAGCAGCGCAGCCCCAGCCACGCGGCCACGGTGGGAGCGAACTTTTGTCCCCTCGGCTGTGATGTCACTTTCCGCGCCGACGACACCGGCAAGGTAGGAAATATAGCCAGGCACCAGCGGGATGACGCATGGGCTTGCGAAAGAGACAAGGCCTGCCAGCGCGGCAGCGCCTAACGCAAGGAGTAGCGGGCCCGACGCGGCGGTGTTCGCAAAAACGGAACCGACATCAACATGAACCTGGGCGGGGATCATTATTCCTTCTCCAGGGTGTTCACAACGTCCATGATTTCTTTCACATTGACTTCGCGGAGGAATACCGCCGCTGGCCGGTGTTGTTTATCGAGGACAATCGTCGTCGGCACGACGGATGCGGGGATTCCGCCTAGAGAGATAGCAGATTTGAACGAGGGATCGTAGATGCTCGGGTAGGTGATGTCGTTATCTTTGACGAAATCCTGCGCGGCCTGCTTGTTGAAATCACGGACGTTGATCCCGAGAACAGTGCCGGCTGGTTTGCTTTTCGACGTGCCGGAATCATCCGAACCGTCAGCCCCGTTCCCCGGCCCTTTTTGCAGGTCATCCTGAATTTCTTGCAGGTCATCGACCTCAGTGCGGCACGGGGCACACCACTGCCCCCAGGCGTTCAGCACCACGATTTGGTTATCGAAATCCGACAACTTAATTGTCTTATCCGGCTCCATTAACGACGAACCGGATAGGTCTTTTACTGGCTTGCGATCTTTCTGGTCGTACTTAATGACCAACTGGCCACCCGGGGAGACGAAGCTGAAATTTCCGCCGACGGCGACCGCGTCTTTACCAGCCGTTTCGTCAGAACCACAGGCGGTCAGTGTGGTAGCCCCCACCGCAGCCACGGCACAGGCCACAAGTGCCGACACTACAGTGTGACGTACGGATCGCGCCCAAGCCTGACGATGGGTCATTCTGTGCGTACGTGCCGGCCGGCCACCGTAGGCAGCCACCTTTGGGCTAGCGGATGTCGTCTTCTTCATCACTCACACCACCTCACACTGACTTCGGCCCATATCGTCATCACCTATACGCCACGTGCCGGACCTATACGCCATGTGCTGGCTCGCTATAGACCACATCACTCACTTGGGCACGAATCCTCGAGGCCTTGTCCGCCGCACGAGCATCCGCCGACGCACGCGACGTCGTTTCACGTGTCACACCCGGCGCGCCCACTTGTGCAACCGAGCTGACCTGCGCGGGGTTGCCCACCTGCGCAGCGGAACCCGCCAGCGCAGCATCGTCATCGTCGAAAATAAGGCTGGTCACGCTGGCCAGTGAACACTGACGAACCGCCGGATTATGGGCCAACGCTTTGCCAGCGTAATCACGCTGCAGCATCACGATAGGAAGCTGGTGGGAAACCAGCACAGCCTCGTGGCCACGAGCTTCTTCACGCGCTCGTCCGACTGCAATCCACATCCGGTCACAAATGTCCTGGTAAGGCTCGCCCCAACTGGGCTGCATCGGTTCTGTCAGATGATGCCACAATTTAGGGTTCCACAGCTGGGAGCGCCATCCCTTGATCCGGTGCCCTTCTAGCTCATTTCCAGCCTCGATGAGGTCATCATCAATCTCGATATCCACACCGGTCACCTTCTTGAAGGGCTCGGCAGTTTCCTGAGCGCGCACCAAAGGCGATGCTTTCACCACTGTCACATCATGATCCCTGAAGGCGCGAGCACACATCGACGCCATGACGCGTCCACGATCGCTCAAGTGATAGCCGGGTAAGCGGCCATACAGAATGCGATCCGGGTTGAAGACCTCGCCATGACGGACGAGGTGGACAATCGTGGACACGTACTTAGCCCTCCTTGGTGGCCGCTGCGGCCGCCTTCGCGGCAGGACGCAATGCAGATTCAATGCGAGAGAAATCTTCGTCGGTCAACGCCGTAGATACAAACCAGGTCTCAAACGGCGACGGAGCCGTGTACACACCATTGTCTAACAGCTCGTGGAAGAACGGGGCGTAACGGAACGTGTCCGCGGCTTGCATATCCGCGAAATTATGCCCCTCACCCTCGGCAAACCGCACCGACAGGAACGTCGACGCGCGCTGGATGTGGTGGGCAACGCTCTCACGCTCCAGAGCCTCGTGCAGCAAGTTCTCCAACCGGTCAGCATTCGCGCGGATCGTCGCGTAACACTTCTCATCTGCCAGACGCAATGACGCTAACCCAGCAGCCATCGCTACGGGGTTACCCGACAAAGTCCCCGCCTGGTACACAGGGCCCTCCGGCGCAAGGTACGACATGATGTCGCGTCGGCCACCAAATGCTGCAGCTGGCAGCCCGCCCGAGACAACCTTGCCGAAGGTGACGAGGTCGCCCGCCACACCATCGACGCCGTACCAGCCCTCATGCGATGTGCGGAAACCCGTCATAACCTCGTCGAGAATAAGAAGAGCACCATACTCGTGGGCGATGTCCTTAAGTCCGGCATTGAAACCCTCATGGGGCGCGACGGTCCCCATATTCCCGGCCGCAGCCTCCGCGATCACGCAGGCGATGTCGTCGGGGTGTTGCTCGAAGGCGTCACGAACCGCGTCGAGATCGTTGTAGGGGACCACGATGGTGTCACTCTGGGTCACGCCTGGTGAATCCGGCAAACCGAAGGTCGCCACACCACTGCCCGCCGAGACCAAGAGGGAATCGACGTGCCCGTGATAGCACCCCGCAAACTTCACGACCGTTGACCGGCCGGTGAAGCCGCGCGCCAACCGCACCGCGGACATGGTTGCCTCGGTTCCGGAGTTGACCATACGCACTTCGTCCACTGCGGTGCGGTCGATAATTTCCTTAGCCAGGCTATTTTCTGCAGCAGTGGGTGCGCCGAACGATAAGCCCTTCGTCGCCGCTTCCTGGACGGCCTCCACAATCGCGGGATGGGCGTTGCCGTGCAGCATCGGACCCCACGATGACACTAAATCCACGTACTCGTTTCCATCGACATCCCGCAGGTGGCTCCCCCTCGCGGAGTCAATGAACAGTGGCGTACCCCCCACGGAGCCGAATGCCCGCACCGGGGAATTCACCCCACCCGGGATTAATTCACGAGCTTGTGAGAATAAATCACTACTACGAGTCATAGTTTTCATGGTAGGGAACTCCACCGCTAACTGCCCACACTCATCGGTGGAGGACGTCGCCTTGCGCGAATACCCCGGCCCCCGCTCTGGTTCTTGCCGACGCTTATACGCCATCGCTGCCGCATTCGCGCGGCTATCAGCAGCCTCGTTGAGTTCATGCCCGGCGTGCCCCTTAACCCACCGGAATGTCACCTCAGCCCCATTCTTCCGACGACGTGTAAGCAGTTCGTCGATCTCCTTGATTTGCTCCAGGTTCAGGACGGGTTTCCCATTCGACGTTTTCCAGCCTTTTTTCTTCCACCCATGAACCCACTTGGTTACCGAATTAATGACGTACTGGGAGTCGCAGAAAATCTCCAATTTCTCCGGAATGCCATCTCTATCGCACATATATTCGGTTACACGTAACAACTGACGGACAGCCTCAAGCTCGCCCTTGTTATTCGTTCCGTGTGCCCATCCCCCAGCAGCCCAATGAGCGTCATCAATGTACCAGGCCCACCCCGACGGGCCTGGATTTCCAATCGCCGATCCATCAACCGCAGCCGTAATTGTCATGACGCTCAGTGTAAACGGCACCTAGGACACGGGACCATAAGTGCCGTTATCCACGGCCAACGCGGCGACGCGGGTTACACACCATTCCGCGCAGCCCACACCTCACACAGCTGACGCGGCGATGCCTACAGGCGCGACCCCCAAGCGCTACGCCCGCCGCAACGTCAGGGTGCGCATCTCAATCACGGTTGAGCCCAAAAGCATCAAGAACGTAGACACCAAGGGGTTAATAATTGACAACGCCCCGCCCACCAGCGCAAAGGTGTTATATGCACGCGAAAAGTTCATATTGCCCTTACCAACACGCCGCACCTTCGTCGCCAAGTTCACCGCGTCAGGAACGGCGCGCACCTCGTCGCGAAGGATAACGACCGACGCATCAACCGTGTCCAAGCAATCTGCAGCACCGACGAGAATGCCGACGTCGGCCACCGCCAGGTACTTCATCAAGTCGCGGTCACCAACGAGGGCGACGCTGTAGCCTTCGCGGTGCATGGATCGCACGGCCGCCCCTTTACGCGATGGCGCGATCCCGGCCAGAACCAAGCTCATGCCCAAACTATCCGCGGATTTCTTGGCCACTGGGTAGGTATCACGGGATAACATTCCCGTCTCAATACCCATATCTTCCAGCTGCTCGATGGCCTCCGCCGCGTCGTCCTTCGTCGCGTCGATCACGGTAATAACGCCACGGTTCTTGTTCTTCCAGGACACCACCAAGGGGGTGCCACCAGAGATCGCCGCCATTGCAAGGCGATCATCTTTCAGTTCAGACAAGTCGCGGGGCCGCCATAGCGCAGCTTTCACAGAACTCATCTCGCCGCGAATCGGAATATCCACGGTGCCAATAAAGGACCCGTTGTCGGTGATCTGCTCGCCCGTCACCTCAATCCAGTGAGGAAGACTGTTCCCTCCGGCTCCCAGGTCACGAGATTCACGGGCAGCTTTCACCAATGCACGAGAGACCCCATGATCGCTCTCCATGGCCAGGGCACCCGCCACACGAAGGATCAAGTCAGCGTTTTCGCCTTCCGCCGCAGTCACGCTCTCCACTTTCATGTTTCCGGTGGTCAACGTACCGACGCGGTTGAAAAGCAGCATGTCACATTCGCCCAGATCCCACATCACTTGCTCGTCGCGGAATAAGATGCCACGGCTAATCGCTCGGGCCAGCCCTAACCGCGAGGCCAACGTCGTGGAGATAGCCAGGGACACCGGCCCCACCCCCGTGAGCACCGCCAAACTTGTCGCCAGGGCACCCGCCGCGTCCTTCATAATGAGGAACCAGTTCAGGAAGCACATCACGGCCAGCACTATCGCCCAGGGGACAAGGAGCGATGCTGACCGGGTCGCGGTGCGGGTCGCCATATGCTCCGCATAATCGCACTCCTCGACCCAACGGTGCATGGCCGCCAGACGCGTCGTATGTCCGGACCGATCGACACGGATCTTGAGAGTATCCCCCATATTGCGCCCACCAGCGTAAATATGGGAATTAACCTTGACGACGGTTCGGTTACTGTGCCCCGACACCGGCCCCGGACTAATTAACGACGATCCGCCAACAACAACTCCGTCGACGGGAATAATGTCGCCCGGCCCGACCAGAATGTCCTCACCAGGGTGGAGCTCTGCTGCGCTGACAGACTGCTTCCGTGGCCCATCGGCAGTCCGACGAATGACGGTGACCATCATCCCCGAATCCACGTTGTGTGTGGACAGTAGCTCCATGCTGTGCAAGCGATTGCGTCGTGACAGTAGCCGCCCCAGAAGAACCAGGGTGGTTGCTCCACAGGCGACGTCGAAAAAGACTTGCGGTTGGTGCTGGAAGACAAGCCATTTGGGTGCCGACGTCCAATCACCCTGCGGCCGCATAAAAACGACGGTGCCCACAGACCACACATATGCGACGGTCACGGCCAGTGATGTTGCAGAATCAAGCGCGGCCATCTTTCTGCGAAGACCGCCGACGGCTGCCCGGTGGAAGGGCCACGCACAGTAGGACACGACGGGCAACGCCAATCCCGCCGACACCCACTGCCAGTACGGAAACTGAAGCCGCGGGAAAAGGGCGATGGCGACGACCGGCACCGACAGCGCCACCGCCACAATAAGCCGAAGCTTCGTGATTAAAGCGCGCGCGGTAAACAGCGCCTCCATGTTGTCCGGTTTCTTCACCCGGAATGGATGGCGAGACAAGAACGACTCGTTGTGCCGACGATGCCGACGTCGCTTCCGTTCTCTTCTTTCCTTCTCGGCCTCGGATTCAATGACCTGACGGTACACTGACCCCAATTTTTTGACGGCACTCACGCCGCTGGCCTGGAGGATCGAAATGATGTGATCCACCGACATCGAACTCGGTGCAGAAATCCATGCCGTCGATGGGTTTCCGTAGACAATGCGGGCAGTCACACCGTCGACATCCGAGAGCATCTTTTCGATATCACCCGCGTGGACGGCGTCCTCAAGCCCGTCCAACTCCAAGGTGAACGAGTGGTATGACTGCTCTTCATCCTCGTCATTCAGCAGACCCGCGTGGCGACGCTCGACCCCCAAATCGCGGGCAGCGTCGACCGCCGCTTTGATAGCGGTTTCAGACTTTTCCAGGGACTCCGGGTCAGCGGGAAGTAGCGAACCATCCGCCGCGCGTCGGTTATTCCGGGGTGAGTACTTCCCCGAGTGGGAACCATAGGGGCGACGGTGCCGCGGAAAATCTGTCGTGGGCTCGCCCGGTGTGGGCTTCTTGGGTGAGCTATCTGGCATTTGGTCTTCTACAGCCGATTTTTTTACTGCCATAGCGAGCGAACTCCGAAATACGATCGTGCGGACGGCTGGACCATACACATCACAGCGATGGCCAGAAGAACAGCGATGAGGGCTAGGACAAAACCGCCGACGTGGATAACGAAAGCCATGATATTAAGAGCAATTCCGCCGGCCGTCAATGCAATCAGCACGCCCCGGGCACGTCGGCTACCTGCCGACATGGGGGCCACTGCGAAACCGATGGCACACCCCAGAAGAACATTGGCAATACCGACTATTCGCATATTCCGTTCCCACGCGTGAATGAAGTCAGAGTTCTCATGGCCGGTGTAGTTGGCGCTAGCTAAAATCAGGCCGGCCAGAACCATCAGCAACGCAGCGATAATAAACACCCACCGGGCTACCGTAACCGCAGGTGGGCGTGGTTGATCTCCTGATGAGGAGGTGGATTCACTATCGGTGCTGGACATCGGCATACTTGTACCTTACGTGCCGATACCTTTTCTGTACTATTTTCGAGTGTTCCGATCGCCGGAGTGACCGGAAGTGTTGGAGTCTCCAGGGTCCCCAGAATCGTCCTTAGAGGATGTTCCCCGCAGATAATCGGATGCTGGCGGCCGGGTAGAAAACCAAATACCTACCGCCGACAACACGGCCGAGACAATACCCAGCGAGCCTGTTGCCCATACAAACACATTCGAACCGACGTCCGGCACCGCGAATGCACCGCTTACACCATTAATAATTAGGTAGGCGGATCCCACGATCAAGAGGAATCGCGTCCACTTCTTTCCCTTCACGAATTGTCTGATCAGGAGAACTGCGACCAAGCTAGCGACGATGTAAAACACGGCGATCATCACGCCACTGACAGAGGCGATGGCCGAATTACTGACATTATCTGCCGACATGCCATACGTATCTTCAGCCTGTTTGATGGCACTATCCAGAATCGACGGGTTCGCGATGACTTCAATTCCCGTCAGCACACCAAGAATCGCCTGTAGGAGTGCGGTCCACATCCACGCTGTCCGCGCATCCTTAATATCTTGAAGTGGTTCAGGCTTCGTTTTCTTATCACCGTCATTGTTCGACGACGGAGACCCGGTCACCGCCTGCGGCGCCACCCCGTACCCACGATTCGCGTCATCCGGGCTGTATCCGCCATCCGTACTGTCCGGGCCGTACCCACGGTTGGAGTTTCCCGGGTTCTGCGCTCCTCCTAGGGCCGGTTCACCTCCGGGAAGTGGATCGCCACTGACACCTGGTTCTCCTGGGGCTGGTTCACCTAAACCCGACGACCCTGACTGTCCTGGTGTCGACGGCGGAGCAGGAGTCGGCTGCCCTGGCGTCGGCCCCGAACCGGGTGTAGGCCCGGATCCCGGCGCGGGCGAGGGTTCCGGTGCGGGTGATCCGCCGGGGGCAGATGCCATTCGCAGCGTGGGGGACGGATGTGTGTGCTCAGGTGAAGCCATAAATTCCTCCAATACGGGGTGGCAGACTACCGCAGCGGGGGCTCAGTCTAGCTCGGTTCGGTAGTGTGGTCAGCGTCGTGACCGGGTGTGACTCATTCCACGGCCCTGAACCGCGTGACTTAGTTGTCCTTCAACCAGTGGGCTACTTCAGTGGCATAGTACGTGAAGATCATGTCCGCCCCGGCCCGCCGGATAGAGGTCAATGATTCAAGCACGATGCGTCGCCTATCAATCCACCCATTCTGCGCGGCCGCCTCAATCATGGAGTACTCACCGCTGACCTGATACGCGGCCACGGGAACGGGCGAGAAGTCCGCTACCTCACGAACCACATCCAAGTACGCCATGGCCGGCTTGACCATCACCATGTCCGCGCCTTCGTCGATATCCAGCTGCACTTCGAGCAACGATTCACGCCGATTCACAGGATCCTGCTGGTAGGCCTTCCTATCACCCTGCAATGAGCAGCCCACGGCATCACGGAATGGCCCGAAGAATGCTGACGCGTACTTCGCCGAATACGCCATGATGGACACGTCCTCATAGCCAGCATCGTCGAGGCCACGTCGGATCTCCGCGACTTGCCCATCCATCATCCCTGATGGGCTGACAATGTGCGCCCCCGCCTTGGCCTGCGATACCGCCATCTTCACGTAGAGCGGCACGGTCTCGTCATTATTCACAACGACGGTCCCATGCTTGTCTTCCGTCAGCACTCCGCAGTGCCCGTGATCGGTGAATTCGTCCAGGCAGGTATCGGCCATGACCAGGATGCTGTCGCCGAATTCTTTGCGTACCGCGGCGATTCCGCGGTTAAGGATGCCGTCGGGGTTCCATGCCTCGGACCCTTGGGCGTCTTTCTCCTCCTCGAGGGGAATGCCGAAGAGGTCAACGCACCGAACGCCGGCGTCACGAGCTTCGCGAACGGCGTCGATAAGAGAGGACACCGTGTGCTGGTACTGCCCCGGCATGGAGGGGATTTCTTCCGGCTGGTCAATGCCATCGCGGACAAATAAAACCTGAATCAGGTTGGCCGGATCTAAACGAGTCTCGGCAACGAAGTCCCGCATTGTCGCCGACGTCCGCAACCGACGGGGGCGGCGTTGAAGACCTAAGCTATCGCGGGATGTGCGGTTCGTGCTCTGAGAGAATTCGTTAGTTTGTGACATGCGCCCCAGGGTACTACGTGGTCCCACAGTGCTACTTACGAGGACTTTTTCTTCTTCCGCACTTTCCGGGGAGGCGGCAGTTGCCCCGCCGCACGCAAACCTGCCACGTGTTCGGCGAGCGCGTCCACGAGTTCGGGGACCCCGGCTTCTTCTGGCACGACGTCAACGCGCAGACCGCATTCTTTCGCTGTTGCCGCCGCCATCGGGCCGATGCAGGCAATAATCGTGCGCTGGTGGGGTTTTCCAGCGATTCCAACGAGGTTTTTCACGGTCGACGATGACGTAAAGCACACCGCATCGAATCCGCCCGACTTGATCATGTGGCGAATATCAGCACTGGGCGGGGCCGCGCGTACGGTGCGGTAGGCCACGACGTCGTCCACGTCCCAGCCCAAGTCAATGAGGCCGTCGACCAAAACGTCGGTGGCGATATCCGCACGCGGAAGAAAAACCCTGTTCACGGGGTCAATATCGCTATCGTAGGGTGGGAAAACATCCACTAGTCCCGACGCGGACCGGGCATTGGCCGGGGGCATGAGTTCGGGGTTAATGCCTAGGTCCGTCACGGCTTTCGCGGTTTTCTTCCCGACGGTCGCGATACTCACTCCGGCGAAAGCACGGGCATCCAAACCGATCGCTGTCAGCTTTTCCCACACGGCTTTCACCGCGTTCACCGACGTGAAAACGATCCACTGGTAGCGCCCATCAACCAGGCCTTTAATCGCACGTTCCATTTGGGCCGGGCTGCGCGGTGGTTCCACAGATATCGTCGGTACTTCCCACGGGATAGCACCGTGCTGAGCTAAACGGGTACTCATTGGTCCTGCCTGCGACTTCGCGCGGGGCACCAAGACGGACCAGCCGTACAATGCCCGGTTTTCCCACCACGAATACTTGTTGCGCGCACCGACCTCAACACCAATGGTGACCACCAGGTGCCCTGGTAGGTCCCCTTCGCACGATGTCAAGGTACCTAAGGTAACGTCGCAGGTTTTCTGCAAGCGAGTGGTACCGTTCACCGTGACGGTGGCCGGCGTGCTCTCGGGCAGACCACGATCCACCAGCCGAGACTCGATGACAGGAAGGTCCTGCGCCTCCGCCTGAAGAACCAGCGGCTGGGGCGCCTGGGCAAGCCGATCCCACGTCGCCGTGTCATCGCTACCCGTCACATCGGTTTCGGTAAAACTTGAGCCGACGGCAATTCCAGCGAATGACGGAACCGTCGAGGGAACCGACATTCCTGGCACGACCTGGAAATCGGCATCCTGAGCAGCCACGGCGCTAATCTCAGCTAAGACTGAAGTGTTGCCCAGGGGGTTGCCCGCTACCAGACGAATAACATCGGTTCCCGTCGCGGCCTGAGCCAACATGGCGTCGGCCGTTGCCTGGGGGTCGCCTTCGGGGCTGCGTATATTCGCCGCCGTTGGGGGCGGAGGGGGCGTTGGCCGCCGACGCGACCCTTTTGCTTTCGCTTCCTCCACCATCCGGGCAAACTCTTGCTCGGCTTCCTCTACTTTCTCGCGAGGGACGGGGACATCATGTCCCACGAGACGGCAAATAGATTCACCGACGCCGTCGTCCACCCATGCGTCCGCAATAGATGTCAGAACTTCTCGTGCGCGCACCGTTAAGAGGTCGGGGTTACCGGGGCCGGCACCGACGAACAGGATGCGCCCTGGAGTCGAGTTGGTCATGGAGATCCTTTAAAGCGGGGTCGAACCGCGGCTAATTTTGACTAAAAGAGAATAAATCCTACTACGTGCTCAATCCAAAACGACGACACCCTCCGACATCACAGACAGGGGCTAGTACCCGCCCGACGGAGGGCCCCACACCGGCGCACTCACATCAAATCCATCGCTCCATGCACCCGTAAATACTCCGCTGCTTGGTGGCCGATGTCCTCAGTTGGTTTGCCTTCAGAACTCCACGTCACACGCTCAGAGCCGTCGACCGCGAACACGCCCGCACGGAACGAATCTTCTGTCGCGTAGGCCCCCACGGGGGCGGTACATCCCGCGTTCAGGGAGGCCAAGACCGCACGCTCCGCAATAGCCCGACGGTGCGAGATCTCGTGATCAAGCACACAAATCGCGTACAGGGCTTCCTCGGAACAATTCTCGTTCCCCTCAGCGACGGCCTCCACCGCCAGCGCACCCTGCGCCGGAGCGGGCAGCACCACGTCCACGTCCAGCGTTTCCGTCGCCTCCCCCAGGCGACCAAGACGCTCCACACCAGCACGCGCCAGGATCACAGCGTCCAGGTCTTTCTCCAGCCGCCCGATGCGCGTATCGACATTGCCGCGGATAGGCACGACGGTGCAATCCGGCCTCAGCGCCCGAAGCTGGCCCATGCGCCGCGGGGCACCAGTTCCAATCGATGATCCTGCCGGCAAGTCCGCCAGCGGAATCCTGTCGCGGGAGAACACCACGTCACGGGCGTCGACCCTGGGCGGTACGGCCAAACGAAAACGCGGGTCGGGTGCCGTCGGCAAGTCTTTAAAGGAATGCACAGCCAACGAGCACTCACCCGCGGCGAGTGCCGTGCGAAGTGTTTGTGTGAACACCCCGACACCGATCCGAGCAACAGGAGTACCAGCACCCTGTGACGCATCCCCCGGTGTATGAACTGTGAAGAGTTCAGCTTCTAATCCGGCGGAGATCAGTGCGTCCCGGACGTGCCCAGCTTGGGTTAATGCAAGCGCGGAACCCCTGGTGCCAATACGAATCATGAATGCCCTTTCTTCACATCCGATCCATCGTGTCGTAGCCCCATGATCGCACCCACCCCTCGAGGGTCGGCCGGATCAGGCAAGGCCATAGGAACAGCGTAGTTGGTCAATGAAGAATCTGGCTGTGGCACGGAGGGTTCTGGTCGCCCTTCTGCGGCCGACGGGTACTCCACATCGTCCAGACCGAACAAGTCCCGGATCGCGTCTGAATAGGTCATATCGGTGTGGCCAGCCAGCTTCTTGAGCTGAACTGTCGGCGTATGCATGAGCTTGTCCACCACACGCTTCATGGCGCTGTGGACTTCTTTGCGCTCTTTCTCGCTCAGGTCCGGGGTGCGGGAATCAATCCGGTCCAACTCACTGCGCAAAATGTCCGCACCGCGACGGCGCAACGCCTTGACCGTCGGAACCACATCTTGGCTACGAATTCGCTCGACGTACGACCGCAGTTCCTCGGCGACGATGGACCGTGCCAATGCAGCTGCATCATCAGAAACGACGCTGGGCTGGGCGCTTTCTGGCAACCCCTGATTGTGCTTGACGACGTCGCTCTGGTCCTCGAGGGCAGCGCGGCGCTGTTTCTGCATCGTGTCGATATTTAAAACGGTGACGCCGGGGCGAGGGGCACACACGACGTCGCGAGGAAGAGACAAATCGCAAATGACGAGGTCGGCCGGCGTATGTGAGCGAGCATCAGAAGAAGCGCCGTGGTGCTGTTCCGCGCGAGCCGCGAGTGCCTGGTCCACCATCGGAGTATCGATTAACGGGTCCAAGGCGCCGGTAGCGGTGACGACGATGTCCGCGCGGGACATCTCTGTCACCAGGTCGGAGAGGTCCGTGGCATCCGCAGATACGCCCACCTCGCGGGCATGGGACGCCACATTTCGCGCGCGGCCTAGCGTGCGGTTAGCGATGGTCATTGACGCGCCTAGCCGGCCAAGATGCGTCGACGCTAATGAGGCCATCGCTCCCGCCCCTACCACGAGGGCGTGACAGCCGTCGAGGTTGTCAACCCCCATCGCGTCCAGGGCCTGGCGAACGGCGAACGACACCATCGACGGGCCTTCGTCGTCAATATCGGTCTCGGCATGAACGCGCTTGCCTGTGCGCAACGCACGATGTGCCAATTCATGTAGGCCATGTCCGATGGTGCCATCTTCTGTGGCGCTTGCGTAGGCATCGCGAATCTGGCCGATAATCTGCTGCTCCCCCACAACCATGGAGTCCAAACCAGCAGCAACGCGGAGCATATGCTCCACAGCGGACTCTGCATATCGCACGTATAAGTGCGGGAACAGCTCCGACACTGACGCGCCCGAATACCGCGAAATGGTATCGACGATATGCTCCACCGTGGGGTGGAAACCCTCACACACCACGTAGAACTCTGTGCGGTTGCACGTGGAAACGATCAGTGCCTCAGAAATAAACGGCTCGGTTAGAAGGTCCGCCGCCACCTTAGGGCGGTCCTCCGCACTTACCGTAGCCCGTTCCAACAAGGAAACAGGTGCACATCGATACGACATGCCTACGAGCACAATGCTCACGAAAGAACCTCCTCGCAGGGGATCCCCGCTCTTCTCTGTGCGGGTGCCGGACTGTCCACCAGCGCAGACGCCACCGGAAGGGTCGTCATCCTTACGGAACGTCCTGAGCTAGCTGAGCGCCCCACTCGACCCGTTCGACAGGTCAACCAGAGCACCCCGGGAGTCTCTACTAGCAGCTGCAGTAACAGGGGTAACACAGCTGATCCCACATATTCGATTAAACACCGTATCCGCTTTACCCCTTCCATGACAAAGAAAGGGGCCGACTGCGGCGTGTGGGTACCACAAGAGGGGGTAAACGCTCAGATTTTGGAGGTATTCCACAACAATTCGGACAACCCCGGTAAGGACAGGCAAAAGTTTCATAAAACCGGTCAAGATCGGGCGGTGCTCATCACCGACGGTGCCGCTCACGACTCCAGAGCTGCAATAAGATCCTCATCGTCAATTTCCCAACAGGCGATTTCATCGTCGTCAACGAGGACAACGGGAACGCGATCCCCGAATTCCATCGCCAAGCTGGTGTTGGAATCAACGTCCGTCACCACGAGCTCAGCACCCCAGCGTTGACAAATCGGGCGAATCTGATCCGCAACTCGTCGGCACGATCCGCACGATTGCCTCACCATCAGCTCAACCTGATGCATATATACCTGTCCTCATAACCAGACCTACTGCTGCGCCTTCCCAGAAGGGACGTCACCCACCTCAGATACGACAAGAGCCGGCCCCGGAGGCGAAAACCCGCGCAGTCGCGGTTCCACCTCGCCCGACAGGTCGGCTTTGGCGAGAGCTCCTCACGGAGCCCGGTTTTACTTACCGAGCTTCCTACGCTGAACGCGGGTGCGGCGCAGAAGCTTACGGTGCTTCTTCTTGGACATACGCTTGCGGCGCTTCTTAATGACAGAACCCATGAGGAATCCTTTATCGATAGTGAACAGTTTCTCGCCTACGCACGAGGCAGACACGAATGGGCACCACTCTACCGGCCACGACGTGCTAAAACCAAAAGTGAAACGTAGGGCGTATCTGCCACGCAGTGTCCGTCACAGACAAATTCGCTGGTGGGGGTGAGACTTTCTCGCCTCACCCCTCGCAACCAACGAGGAGATCGTGTGCGACTAGATCGCTTTGTAGTGCGACTCTTTGAGGTACTCATCCACCGCAGACTCGTGCACCCGGAAGGAACGCCCTACGCGAACAGCCGGAAGCTCACCGGCGTGGACCAGGCGGTACACGGTCATCTTGGAGACTCGCATAATGTCTGCAACTTCAGCGACCGTCAGAAACGATCCGTTTTCTGCATGGCTCATACTCAGTTTTCTACCTTTCGGCACGCCGCGCTGCAGGCTTCCCCTCCCGCAGGGTGACACGCACGTGCTTAGACCAGCTTAGCGTGAATGATGTGTCATAGCGATCATAGGGGGACCCAACGTGTTAATTGTGCAGTTAAGAACACCTATGGAACCGATGAGAACCCCTGAGCTTCATGGGACGAGTGTGAAAAACTTACTCCTTTTAGTTCTCACCCGAATTATCCGATTTCGACGCTGGCTTCCCCAGCTCCTCAGACTTCTTCGCGCATGCTTCCATAGCCCGATAAAAGGCGGTACGCAACCCGTTCTCATCGAGGGCTCGAGTTGCTGCACTCGTCGTCCCACCTGGCGACGACACATTCGCGCGGAGCTGCACAGGGTCGGCGTCCTCCTGCGTGGCCATCGTGGACGCACCCAGTGCTGTTTGTGAGGCCAATTCCTTAGCAAGTTCACGGGGTAGCCCCAGGTTGACGCCGGCATCCGTCATGGCTTCCAGAACGAGGAAGAAATAGGCCGGGCCTGATCCGGACACTGCGGTCGCCGCGTCCATTTGTGATTCTTTGACTTCCGCGGTGTAGCCCAGCAGTCCGAGCAGGTCAGATACCGTTTCCAGTTGCTCGTCAGAGACGAAGCGACCCCGGGCTATGACATTGACGCCCTTGCCCACCAGCATGGGAGTGTTGGGCATTACGCGCACAATGGCAGTCCCCGCGGAGGCAATCCCCTCCAGCGAGGACAAGGTGATTCCTGCTGCCATGGACACCAGAATCGTATCCGTGTCATTGTGGTCAACAACATCTGCAATGCTTTCCACCACGCCGAGCGTGTCGTAGGGCTTCACGCATAGGAAAGCAATGTCCGCGTTTTCTACCGCAGTGGCATCGTCGTCAACGGCGGTAACTCCATAGCGCTCTTTGAGCTCGTCGCTGCGCTCTGGGCGTCGATTAGCTACGACAATGTCTGTCGGATCGTAATCGCCAGACAGCAGGCCGCCGATCAGGGCCTCGCCGATTTTTCCTCCACCAATTACCGCGATTTTAGTCATGCACCCAGGGTGCCAGAGTCAACCATGTACGTCCACCGACCCCGACGACGCGGGTTCGCTACATGACGACGAGATACGGCCCGAAGGTCAGCGCGAGCCCCACAACCGCGGCAAGAAGCATGATGAGCTTGTCTTTTTCCCGCAGAAGAGCGTGAACCACCCCGACGAACACAAGAGTCATGACGATGGCCAGCAATGCCGTCAGCGGCACCGAGAACCTGTTCCACAAAATGGTGAACCCTTTGAACACGGCCACGCCAGCAGCCAAGGCGACGATGATCTGGACGATCATCAAGCCAATGTTCATTTTGTCCGAGGACTCGCCTTTGTCAGAGGAGGCACTCTTACCCGAGGACGTGGCCCTAGCCGCAGCCTCGTCCCGGTCTGAGAACTCATCGTCCTCATCGGAGTACTCCGACAAGTGATCCGAATCGTCGTACTCTTCCTCCGGCAGAATCCCTGCCTGCTCATCGTGCCGGTACGCGGGCTCATCATCGATGCCAGCGCTGTCATCAGAGGGGTAGCCGTCACGCACTAACCCCTGGTTGTCGGGATGTTCGTCGGCGGCCGCGAGGTCCTCGTCGGTAATCTGTTGCAGATTCCGAGTCTCTTCCGTCGACGGAGTTGATGTACGCGAGGTCGCCGCCGAAACGGAGCCACGCGACTGATCATCGTCAGCAATGTCGCTGCTAGCGGCCGAATCGTCAGCATCATCCGCACTCACAGCCCACGTATCTTCATTCCAAACGGTGCCTGCGGCATCCTCAGCTTCGACGTCGGCTGCATCAGCGTCACTGTCAACGTCAGCTTCGTCGTCAATTACGCGCGTATCGTCGGCACTTTGATCAACCGGCTCGACATCGTCGGCACTCTGATCATCATGTGCATCGTTCTGTGCAGCTCGGGCCCAGGTTTCGTCGGACCACGACGAGTCGCTGTCCACCGAGCCACTATCTGCAGACTCACTATTCACGGACGCTGAGGATTCGGCCTCTACTTCATCGACGTCGTCAACATCGACGTCCGTCGGCTCCTCGTCTCCGCCGTTCTCAAGGTGTTCGTCAGTGACTTTTGGAATGGAGCCCGTCAGCTCTGCAACGGACACGCCCCCCTGTTCAATGTTCCGGTGCCGTCGAGGAGCAACATCGGCATCGTCAGCCGGTTCCCCAGCTACGTCGGCACTCTTCCGGCTCGCGGCGCGACGAGCAAGAAGTTCTGCCACAGTTATTTGGTCGCCAGCCATACCGTCCTCTCGACCATCAATGGAGAATGGCCCATTATTCACGGGCCGGACATTAACGCCCTCAACCCTACCCAAGCGCAGGCCAACAATGAACATATGGCCACATTTTTGGGCCACAAACTAGTTTCACTCTTAGGTGTATAAGCCAAAGAATCCCGACAATCAAACGATTACCGACGTCGCGGCGACCGCAAATCCAGCCGTCGCGCGGCCACACGTTCCGGCCACACCACTATGGCAACTACGCCCAAGCGCACCTATTGATAATCCGCCACGAAGTCTGGCGAATCGGTGTACCGCATAATGACGCCTTCACGCAGCGCCCACGGGCAAATGTTGATCTCTTCCAGGTCCAGCGCGCGCATGGCCCCCTCAGCCACCAGCGCACCGGCCACAATCTGCGGCGCCCGATCCGCACTGACTCCCTCAAGCTCCGCGCGGTCCTCCGCCGTCATCCGAGAAATAAATGCAATCAACTGCCGAACACCCGCGCGCGTCAACGTCCGTTTCACCCTCGGGCCAGCCGAACTGGGGGCGGCACCCGTCAGTCGGGCCAATGTTCTAAAGGTTTTCGACGTTCCCACGGCAAGATCGGGGACCCCGTGGTTTTTAATCGTCGCTGCTGGGGTGGCCAATTCCGCGTCGATGTAATCGCGCAGCGCTTTAATCTTCTTCTTCGACGGCGGGTCTTGGTCCAGCCAATCGTGGGTCAACCGGTTCGCACCCAACTGCACGGAGAACGCGTCTTCCGGGTCT
>OKFO01000071.1_pt1 | contig 50898 bp, 44 predicted proteins | sample 1610231 | NCBI WGS metagenome assembly OKFO01 (sample SAMN04436633, study PRJEB24849) | human gut metagenome | biome: human gut; feature: NICU; material: stool | host: Homo sapiens | place: USA: Saint Louis, MO | collected 2010-01-17 | reverse complement strand
CGCCTAAGAAAATGAAGGCAGCCGCACTGCGCGGCGCTCTGTCCGACCGGGCTCGTCACGACCGCATTCACGTGGTCGAGGACCTCGTCCCAGGGCAGACCCCCTCAACGAAAGCCGCTCGTACTTTCATCGAGCGCCTCACAGACCGCAAGTCGGTACTCGTTGTGCTCGGTCGCGAGGACGTCAACTCCATCAAGAGTGCACGTAACCTCCCGAACGTTCACATCCTGCCGAGCGACCAGCTGAACACCTACGACGTCCTCAACTCGGACGACCTCGTGTTCTCTGTCGAGGCCCTCAACGCCTTCATTGAGCGCGCTACCGGCGCCGAGACGAAGGAGGAGAGCAAGTGAGCGACTTAAATAACCCCCGCGACATCATCATCGCACCGGTTGTCTCCGAGAAGTCCTACGGCCTGATGGAGCAAGGCACTTACACCTTCCTCGTCCGCCCGGACTCCAACAAGACACAAATCAAGATCGCCGTGGAAAAGATCTTCGGCGTGAAGGTTTCCAGCGTCAACACCCTCAACCGTGAGGGCAAGACCAAGCGCACCCGCTTCGGCTACGGTCGTCGCAAGTCAACCAAGCGCGCAATGGTGACGCTGGCAGCCGGTAGTGATCCCATCGACATCTTCGGCGGTTCTGCCTCCTAAGGCGGACAGTTAGGACTAAGTCATGGCTATTCGTAAATACAAGCCGACTACGCCGGGTCGCCGCCAGAGCTCTGTCTCCGGGTTCGATGAGCTCACTCGCTCTACCCCTGAGAAGTCTCTGCTGCGCCCGCTGCACAAGACCGGTGGCCGCAACGTACACGGCCACATCACCACACGCCACAAGGGCGGTGGACACAAACGCCAGTACCGTCTGATCGACTTCCGTCGTAACGACAAAGACGGTGTGCCAGCCAAGGTCGCTCACATCGAGTACGACCCGAACCGCACGGCCAACATCGCGCTGCTGCACTACTTCGATGGCGAGAAGCGCTACATCATCGCGCCTCGCAACCTGAAGCAGGGCACCGTTGTTGAGTCCGGCGCCAACGCTGACATCAAGGTGGGTAACAACCTGCCGCTGCGCAACATCCCGACCGGTACAACCATCCACGCCGTGGAGCTCAAGCCGGGTGGCGGCGCCAAGCTCGCCCGCTCCGCTGGCTCCTCCATTCAGCTGCTGGGTAAGGAAGGCAAGTACGCCATCCTGCGTATGCCGTCCACCGAAATCCGTCGCGTTGACGCGCGCTGCCGCGCCACCGTCGGTGAGGTCGGAAACGCTGACCAGATCAACATCCGCTGGGGCAAAGCCGGCCGTATGCGCTGGAAGGGCGTCCGCCCGACCGTCCGTGGTGTCGTCATGAACCCCGTCGACCACCCGCACGGTGGTGGCGAGGGTAAGTCCTCCGGTGGACGCCACCCCGTTTCCCCGTGGGGCCAGCCAGAGGGACGTACCCGCAAGCCAAACCGCCCGAGCGATGGCCTGATCGTGCGCCGCCGCCGCAGCAACAAGAACAAGAAGCGCTAAAAGGAGGTAGTTGAGAATGCCACGTAGCCTCAAGAAAGGCCCCTTCGTCGACGAACACCTCCTTTCGAAGGTGGACGCACAGAACGACAAGGGCACCAAGCAAGTCATCAAGACATGGTCTCGCCGTTCCACCATCCTTCCCGATTTCATCGGCCACACCTTCGCCGTCCACGACGGACGCAAGCACGTGCCGGTGTTCATCGACGACTCCATGGTGGGTCACAAGCTCGGCGAGTTCGCCCCAACCAAGACCTTCAAGGGTCACGTCAAGGACGATAAGAAGGGACGTCGATAAGCAATGGCTGATACCGTAACGTCAGCACGCGCCACCGCCCGCTACGTCCGCGTCACCCCGATGAAGGCTCGCCGCGTTATCGACACCGTGCGCGGAAAGTCCGTCGAGGAAGCACTTGACATCCTCAAGTACGCTCCTCAGTCGGCCTCCGAACCGGTGTACAAAGTTGTGGCCTCCGCCGCAGCGAACGCGGAAAACAACTTCGGCCTGGACCGGAACAGCCTCGTCATCGCGCAGGCTTGGGCCGACGAAGGACCGACCATGCGGCGTTTCCGCCCACGCGCACAAGGACGCGCATTCCATGTCCGCAAGCGCACCAGCCACATCACCGTGGTCGTCGAAAGCCAGAAGGGAAGTGCTCAGTAGTGGGACAGAAAATTCACCCCTACGGCCTCCGGCTGGGAATCACCTCTGAGTGGCGCTCACGCTGGTACGCCGACAAGCAGTACGCCGATTACCTCGCTGAAGACATCAAGATCCGCGACTTCCTGTCCAAGGGACTCGAGCGCGCCGGCATCGCCGATGTTGTCATCGAGCGCACCCGTGACCGCGTCCGTGTAGACATCCACACCGCGCGCCCCGGCATCGTGATCGGCCGCCGTGGAGCCGAAGCTGACCGCATCCGCGGGAAGCTGGAAAAGCTTACCGGCAAGCAGGTTCAGCTGAACATTCTTGAAGTCAAGAATGTGGACGCCTCCGCACAGTTGGTTGCGCAGTCCATCGCTGAGCAGCTGTCCAACCGTGTCGCGTTCCGTCGCGCCATGCGTAAAGCCATCCAGGGCGCAATGCGCCAGCCGCAGGTCAAGGGCATCAAGGTTGTGTGCTCCGGCCGCCTGGGTGGTGCCGAAATGGGCCGCACCGAGCGCTACCACGAGGGACGCGTTCCGCTGCACACCCTGCGCGCCGAGATCGACTACGGAACCTTCGAAGCCCACACCACCTTCGGACGCATCGGCGTCAAGGTGTGGATCTACAAGGGTGACGTTGTCGGTGGGCGCCGTGAAAGCTTGATCAACGCTCGCGACGATCGTGGCAGCCGCCGTGGCCGCAACGACCGCCCGCGTCGTGGTGGCGGACGCCGTCGCCGCGCCGCAGAGCAGAAGCAGGAGGGCTAAACATGCTTATCCCTAAGCGCGTTAAGTACCGCCGCCAGCACCGGCCCACTCGACGTGGTGTGTCGAAAGGTGGCAACCGCGTGACCTTCGGTGATTACGGTGTTCAAGCCCTCGAGCCCGCCTACATCACCAACCGCCAGATCGAGGCAGCCCGTATCGCTATCAACCGCCACGTCAAGCGTGGTGGCAAGGTATGGATCAACATTTTCCCGGACCGCCCCCTGACCCAGAAGCCACTCGGTGTGCGCATGGGTTCCGGTAAAGGCCCCGTCGAAAAGTGGATTGCCAACGTCAAGCCAGGCCGCATCTTGTTCGAAATGAGCTACCCCAGCGAAGAGGTCGCCCTCGAGGCACTCCGTCGCGCAGGTGCGAAGCTCCCGTGCAAGGTACGCATCGTCAAGAAGGAGGACCAGTTCTAATGGCTACCGGAACACCGGCCCATGAGCTCCGTGAGCTCTCTGCTGAAGAACTCACCACGCGCCTCCACGAGGCGAAGGAAGAACTGTTCAACCTTCGCTTCCAGAACGCAACTGGCCAGCTGACCAACAACCGCCGCCTCGGAACGGTGAAGCGCGACATCGCTCGCATCCACACCGTCATCCGCGAACGCGAACTGGGCCTGTCCAGCGCTCCGGGAGATGAGGCGTAATGAGTGAGGCAACCGTGAACGACAAGAAGAAAAAGGGCATCCAGAAGGTCCGCATCGGCTACGTCGTCTCTGACAAAATGCAGAAGACCATCGTGGTTGAGCTCGAGGACCGCAACCAGCACGCCCTTTACGGCAAGACCATCCGCACCACCTCCAAGGTGAAAGTGCACGACGAAAACGAGACCGCTGGCGTGGGCGACCGCGTCCGCATCGAAGAGTGCCGCCCGCTGTCGGCGAACAAGCACTTCCGTCTCGTCGAAATCCTGGAGAAGGCCAAGTAGTCTTCCCGCAAGGGCATATTGCCCTGGGTATCACCGCGTCTGCGTTATGCAGGCGCGGTTTTTCGTCTTTTGGGCACGGTTGGGTTTCGACGGCGACCCTGTCTGCGGCCCCACTTCGCGGCCTCAATTCCCCGGCGACCCCGCTGCGGTTTCCGGCCTAGCATGGACTCGTAGACAAGCTTTTAGTTCAAACACGCTGTCACATCAACAAGGAGAATTAGTCAACAACTCATGCATTTCAGCATCGCAACCGTTAGCCTTCCCGGAACCCTCGACGCCAAACTTCGCGCCGCCGCCAATGCCGGCTTCGACGGCGTCGAACTCTTCGTCCCGGATATTGAAGAAAGCCCGATGACCTTGAACGACATCACGTCGTTGATGAAGGAATTGGGCCTTTCGTGTGAACTTTATCAGCCGGTCAAGAACCTCCTGAGCGTCAAAGACAAGGAGTTCCAGCACGGGCTCCGACGGTGCGAAACCGCGCTCGCCCACGCTAAGCAGCTCGGCACGAACACGATCCTGGTCTGTTCCAACACGGACTCCGCGTCGGTTGATAGCGACGAGGTCCGCGTGGACCAGCTCCGCCAGATCGGGAAGCTCGCGGCAGACCAGGGCATGCGCGTTGCCTTCGAGGCCCTGGCATGGGGCCGGTTCGTCTCCACGTTCGCCCACGCCTACGACATCGTTCGCCACGTGGATTTGCCCAATGTTGGCGTCTGCCTGGACAGTTTCCACATGCTGGCTCTCTGCGAGGATCCGTCGGTGATCGATTCGGTGGATCCTTCCAAACTGTTCTTTGTTCAGCTTGCCGACGCCCCACGCCTGGACATACCCGTCAAGGAACTGTCACGCCACCATCGCCAGTGGCCAGGGCACGGCGATCTGCCCGTGAAGGAATGCTTGGCTAAGGCTCTCAACGTGGGGTACAGCGGGCCCGTGTCGTTGGAGATCTTCAACGACTCGCTCGACCATGACGATCCGGAAGCGGCGGCTGCCGACGCGTACCAAGCGCTCGTTAGCGTGGCGCGGCGCTAGAGCGCCGAATTGGAGCGTTGCGCCGCCTAGAGCCGCGAACTATAACGCCGCTGCCCGGTTGGGCATGAGCCAAACCCGCCACCGCTGAGTGAGCAATTCCCCCCGTTACGCCGTGTTCCGCGAGTGGCGGGTCGTCGCGAATATGGCGAGTAACCCTGCCACCACCATCACGCCGATGAACCATATTCCGGACATCGTCATCGCGGAGGTAGCGTCGGTAAGCGAGAGATTGTTGGCCAGTGCGCCTCCATTGAGCGCTATTTCGGCCTCGATGACGTGGGTCACCGGGTTGTTTCGCGCGAACCACTGCAGGCCCGAGATGAACGCGGTCGCGGGTACAAACCCCGCAGAGAGAAATAGCGCGACCATGAAGAGGGGTGTGACGATCATGGTGGCGTCGGGGCTGGCCGCTCCGAATCCGAGTGCGAGGACCAGCGTCGCGGTGAATATTGCCCCACCGATCACGGCGACGACGAGCCAGAGGGCCGCCGACCAGGTGTGGATCCGCATTCCGAACACGAACGAGGCCACGAGTGCGGGGATGCTGGCGAGGATGGTGCGCAAGAAACTGAATAACCACTCGCCGGCGATGAGTGGCCGAATCCCACTGGCGCTCGTGGAGACTCGCGCGACGATTCCGGATTGGCGTTCGCGCACGATCTCTGCGCTATTGGCCGGAATGTAGAGCCACTGGGACCCCAGGATAAGCATGAGACACAGGGGCAGCAGGTCGATTTTCTCGAGCCCCTGGACTTTGGCGATGAGGTCGCCGAACAGCGCCCACTGGAATACGATCATGATCATCGGGGTGAAGATAGTGCTCAGCAGGGATGCGCGGGTGCGGACGAAGCGTCGGAAAAGGCGCGTGGTGTGGGCCCAGCTGGCGTGCGCCCGTCGCGGGGACGGCTTCGTGGCCCGCGGGGTAGGCCGTGCGGTAGACGTTGCCGACGAGTAGGGGGCAGCAGGTGTGTTAGACATGGGACTTCCTCGATATTGCTGCGAGAAAACCGTATATTCCCGCGACTAAGAAGACGATGATCCAGCAGAGTGCCTCGATACCGGTGGAGCCGGGGGAGTCACCGTTGATGAGTAGCCGAGCCGTGTCGACCATGGTGGAGAGTGGTAGGTGCTCAATGACCGGGCGCACGCTACTCGGCAGCGCCACTGCCGGCACAAATGCGGTGGATAGCATCACGATGGGAATTGTTAGCCCCTGGAACATCAGCGATGTGCTGACTGGTTGATGCGCCAGAAGGCAGAGACCGTCGGCAATCGCACTGATGGACACCGCGGCACCGACCGTCAGGAGGATAAGAAGTAGCAGGTCGACGGCACCTCCGTGGAATCGCGCGCCGATGAGGACGGTGAGCACGATGACGGGGACGATGGAGATTGCGCCGCGGGTGAGGTCAGCAAGCAACCGGCCGGCGACGAGCGACCAGTTGGGCGCGGGCATGGTGCGGATTCGTGCGTGTATCCCGTCCTCGGCGTCTTGGGCGACGGCTAGCGACGATCCCCCGGCGGTGAAAATGAGCCCTTGGAGGACACCCGCGGGGAGGAGGAATGTGGCGTAGCTGATGCCGAAGCCGTCGGTGGCCCGCGAGAATGCGCCGTAGAAGATGGCGATGAAGATCGCGGGGATCACAAAAATTGAGGGGAGCACCGATTTGTTTCGGATCACGCGTTTGAAGTCGCGGGACCACACCGACGTGATCGCCGCTGAGGCGCTCATCGACGGGCTCGTGTTTCCGCTGTTCATTGCTGGCCGCCTCCCGGGGTATGGGCTTCCGTACGTGCCACATCGCCTGAGTCCGCGACCGCCATGTACACGTCCTCGAGCGTCGGCGGGATCAGCGCGGCGTCGGTGATGTCGTCCTCGGAACCGTCCCAGAGCGATAGCGCGCGCACGAGCGACCGGTGCCCGTCGGGCGCGTCGAGCCGGACAATGGTGTTCTCCTGAGAGGCAGTAAATCCGTGGTCGGCGGCGATGCCGGCGAAGTGTTCGGCCAGCGCGGGATCGCGGAATGTCACGGTCACGGCGGACGATCCGTAGCGCGACTTGAGCTCGGCGGAGGTGCCTTCGTCCAGGACGCGCCCGCCCCCCAGCACGACGATCCGATCGGCTAGGTGGTCGGCTTCGTCGAGGTATTGGGTGGTCAACAGGATCGAGGTGCCGTCGGCTTGCAGGTGGTGGACCATGTCCCACACGTCGTTCCGGCTGGCGGGGTCGAGCCCGGTCGTGGGTTCGTCGAGGAAGAGCAGCGGTGGTTGCACGGTCAGTGACGACGCAATATCTAATCGACGACGCATTCCGCCGGAGTAGTCGGCGACGCGGCTGTCTGCGGCTCGTTCGAGGCCGAACCGGGTGAGCAGTTCGGTGGCCCTGTCTTTGGCTTCGCGCGTGGAAAGCCCGGCGAGCGTTCCGAAGAAGGTGAGGTTTTCGTGCCCGGTGAGCATATTGTCGACGGCGGCATATTGGCCGGTCAGTGAGATAGAGGACCGCACCCCGGCGGGGTCTGAGGTGACGTCGTAGCCGTTGATCGTGGCGCTGCCGCCGCTGATCGGGATGAGGGTGGATAGCGCGTTAATAAGTGTGGTTTTACCTGCGCCATTGGCTCCCAGTACGGCGAGAACCTTCCCGCGCGGAATTGAGAGCGTGATGCCCTTGAGGATCTCTTTCTTGTTTTTGCCGCTGCCGAGGTGGCAGTGGAGGTCCCGCACGTCTAAAGCAAGGTAGTTGCCGCGGGGATGTGCGGAGGAGTCGCCCTGTGGCTGAGTGCCCTCAGGTGCGGCTGTTCTGGGGTGGAGGGAACGCGATCGTGACATAGGTTGGCCTGTCTAGTGAAGTAATACCTGTTAAGCCAATGCTAGTTCACGCGACCCAATAATTAAACCACTTAAGAAATTGAGCAAAAACGGGGGAGAGTGCGCCGTTAGGGGATAGTGACCCGTTGAGGGTGGTTGTGCCAGCCTTTCAGTTCGGCGCGGGCCCCTCAGTCCCCTACCGACGCCCCTACTCCTTGTCCGCCAGCACCCGCTCCCGAGTTTCACCCGTTTTCGCATACCCCAGCAAATGAACCCGCCGGTCAGCGCGCTGTTGCCGCTCGCCACCATCAACCCAGTCATTCATGAGCGCGATCCGCGGCAGCCGTGTGTTTCGGTAATCGGGCTCCACGACAATAAGGTCACTCGGCGGGTTGGCGGCAATCAGCTCATCGCACAAATTCATCAGGAGCGGTGGGAACACCCCATGCCCGGTCTTCGCCGCATCGCCCACCGCAACGTGAAACCCCAGGTCATGAGGCTGCGAATCGTACACACGCCCAATCTCATCTCGGTGCGGCCGGTAAATCTCCATATAGCCGCACTCCTCCCCGTCGAGAAGCATGATCAGCGGCACCGAATACGTGCCGGAAAGCTTGGCTTCCCAATCCCGTTTCCACCGGTCAGCGGGCCATGGTTGTTCCCACGTTTCGACGAGGTGCGGCCGATTCATCCACCGCGACACCGTCTCTGGATCCTCGGTCGTGGGATCCGCCGTCCGCAGGGTTAGTCGTCCGGTTAGTTCAGGGATACGCGGGGGATCGTCGAGAATTGCCGACGACGGTACGTCGCGGCGTAGGCGATGTAGACGCTCGTAAATCTCCTGCTCGGAGAGGTCAAACGGGCCGCGGCCCGCGGAATCTTTGCGTACGTCGTCGATACAGTTAGTGGACGTGTGATTACTGGGGCTGTTGGGTTGGCTTTCGGGAGTGTTTGTCATCCTCGGGTGGTTCTCCAGCGTTTCGCGCGATCGTTACTAAAAGGTAGGCTAACCGTAACACAACGTACTCGAGCAGGAAGAACATCATCGATAGTGAAAACGCTGGTTATCCTGGGTGCAGGGCCGAAAGCTGTGGCCGTGGCGGCGAAGGCACACGTGCTGAAATCGTTGGGGTATGAAGTCCCCACAATCGTCACGGTGGACCCATTGGGGGTGGGGGGAAACTGGGTTTCCGGCGGTGGCTGGACGAATGGCCATCATTTGCTGGGCACCCCGCCGGATAAGGATGTCGGATTTCCGTATCGGACCCGGATTGCCAACGAGTCAGCGCAGGACAACACACGTGTCGACGCCGCGCTCATGAAATATAGCTGGATGAGTTACCTGGTCTCTCGGGACAAGTACGCTCAGTGGATCGATCGCGGGCATCCTTGTCCGACGCATGAGGAGTGGGCCGAGTATTTGCGCTGGGTTGCTCGCGCGGTGGATATGCGGGTGACGCCTGGCCGGATCACAGCGATTCGGGCCGTTGATAAGAACGCCGTTGATAAGAACGGCGGGGGCAACAGCGACGGTGACAACGATAACGACTACAACTGGGGGTGGGAATGTGACGTCGAGCTCAACGACGGCGGATCCACGATCTTGAGTTCCGACGGAGTCATGATTACCGGCCCGGGCCCCTCGACGCGTCGACTTGCCGACGTTCCCGGTGTGCTCTCCATTGCCGAGCTGTGGGATCAGGTGGACAACGGCACGTTCCCGATGCGCAAACGGGTGGCAGTAATCGGCGGCGGGGAGTCCGCGGCCAGCGTCGTTGACCAGTTAGCGCACATGCCGTGTGAATCCATCGCGATCTTCTCGCCCTCCCCGACGGTGTATTCGCGCGGCGAGAGCGTGTTTGAAAACAGCCTCTACACCGACCCGGAAAAATGGTTCATGCTCAGCATGAAGGAGCGGAAGGACTTTATCCGCCGAACAGACCGCGGCGTGTTTTCCCAGCGTGTGCAGCAGACCGTGAAGAATTATGGGCACATCACTCATGAGCGGGGTCGCGTCGTCGACATCGCCCCTCGCGATGGCGCGCTGGATCTTTACGTGTCGTACGAGGGGGTTCCGGATGCGGTGTCGACAGCGGATGTGGTGATTGATGCCCGCGGCGGCGATCTGTTGTGGTTCAGGGATCTGTTCCCAAACACGGAGTCTGATTTTTATGCAGAAAGAATTGTGACGACGTGCTCCGAGGCGGACATTGCGCACAACATCGGGATTTTCTTGCAGCTTAAACCGCACCTCCCGACCCCCGATTGGCCGGCGATGATCCCCGCAGAGTGGACCTTAACGGTTGACAAAGGCCCATGGCTATTTCTCCCGACGCTGTCCGCCCTGGCTCAGGGGCCGGGGTTTGCGAACCTGAGTTGCTTGGGTGAGGTGTCGGACCGGATTCTGGCGTGTTACATCGATAGCGGGTCTGCTGATAGCGAGTCCGGAAGTGAGCACCAGACCGGAGGGGAAGTGAGGGGTGAGATTCATGTCGGCTAGTTCACCTTGGGCGTTCGGTCCGTCGGTAGAGATCGACCCCTTGACGGTTGATGTGATGATTGACCAGGCCATTCGCCACCACCGCGAACAGCCCGCCGTTCACGGTTTCCGCGACGACGGCAGCGAACTGACTTTGACCTACGACGACGTCGATAGCCACGCGAATGCGGTGGCGTGGGAACTTCGCCATCGCGGCGTGGGCCCCGGCGACCACGTCGTGGTGCTCTCTGGCCGGAGCCCTTGGCTCCCCAGCGTTATGGTGGGGATTCTCCGCGCGGGGGCCGCCTATGTGCCGGTAGATGCGAGCTACCCCGCGGAGCGCATTAGCTACATCGTGAATGATTGCCAGCCCGACGTCGTGATCGGGCTCGGCGAAGTATCCGTGCCGACGACTGACACTTCGACGAGAATAACGCCGACGAATAACGCTGCGAACTGGGAGCTTCGCCACCCGGACGAGTATTTTGCTTCGGACGGCATTGCCCACAGGCAAGAGTTTCGTGCTAGTGACCGCACACGCGAACTCCTTCCGGATGATCCGTGTTACCTGATCTACACGTCGGGCACGACCGGTAATCCGAAGGGGGCGGTGAACCCTCACCGCGCGGTGGCCTCACACTTGCAGTGGGTGGTCCGCACGCTCGGACAGGACGCAGATTCGTCGGCAAGCGCTGGCGAATTGCGGATGCTGCACAAAGCGCCGATCGGTTTCGACGTCGGCGTCGCAGAGCTGCTGTGCCCGTTGGCCTGTGCCGGCCGGATAGTCATCCCCGGCCCGGACTGGTTCCCCGGTGATCCCTTCGCTCTGGGCGACATGATCGAAACGTACTCCGTGACGACGCTGTCGATGGTTCCGAGCATGCTCAGGGTGATGTTCGATGTCCTTGACGACGTCGGTCTGGGCTACGACCAGTTCGCTAGTCTGCGGCACGTGTTGTTAGGAGGCGAGGCCGTGCCGAATGACCTGGTAGAACGTGCGCGGGCGGTGCTTCCGAGTCGGCTGTTGGGGCTATACGGTCCTTCGGAAACGGCAATGGATGTGGCGTGGGTGGATTTCTCTCGTCCGTATTCGGGGGCTGCTACTGACAGCGCGGGTACTCCCAACAGCGAGCCCACCGCTGATAGCAACCACGCCCGAGTCATCTCAGCCGCCGAAGCATGGGCGGACCCAAGCACACACGACGATAATTCCCGCGCCGGGATGGATCAGCCCGCGCCGGATAACCCGACGAATGAAGAAGCATCCTCAGGCGGAACTCGGGTCGGCTGGCCGGAGGATAACGTCGTGTTTTACGTCGTCGATGAGAACTTGAACGAGGTTCCCGATGGCCAGTCCGGCGAGCTTTGCATCGCTGGTGCCCAGGTGGGCGCGGGGTATTTCAACAATCCGGAGGTCACGGCGGAGGCGTTCGTGCCCAGCCTGCATCCGGACCGCGACGGTGGGACCATGTACCGCACGGGCGACGTCATGTCGCGAGATGCGCGTGGGATGCTCCGTTTTGAGGGCCGCATTGGCGACCAGGTGAAAATTCGCGGCAACCGAGTTGAGCTGGGCGATGTCGAAACTCATTTGCGACGCCTCGACGCGGTGAACGACGCCGCGGTGGCTGTGGATCGCGCCGGGGGAGAAGCGACACTTGTCGGCGGGATCGTTGTTTCAGAGAGCGCAACCGCCGGTGACGGGAGTGACGACGCTGGTCACGCCACGATTCCGCAACAGGTGAAAGCCGAATTGGGCGCGCTGGTGCCTGAGTACATGGTGCCCAGCGTCCTCGTCGTCATGACGGAACTTCCGCACAATGATCACGGGAAGATCGACAGGCGGGCGCTTATTGCCCACGTGAATGCGGTGAGCTCGGGTCCGTCGTAGCGAACGCCTAGCTATCCAGCGTTGCTCCGCCGTCGACACGAAGGTCATGCATCACGATGTGGCGGGCGTTGTCGGAGGCGAGATACAGACAGGCCCCGGCGATGTCCTCCGGCTGCGCCAGCCGCTGCAGGGGGATCCCGAGCCGATACTGGTCGGGCGTGCCTGCGATAACGTCAGCCGAGCGGTCCTCCCCGGCCGGCCACATTCCGCGCAACATGGGTGTGTCGGTGGAACCGGGGGAGACGATATTCACGCGCACGCCGTGTGGCGCGCACTCCAGGCCGAGGTTGCGGGCCCACGCGGTGATCGCCGCTTTCGATGCTCCGTAGGATCCCATGCCCGCTCGCGGAGTCGTCCCCGCGTTAGAGGAGACAACAACAATGGCGCCGCGTTTTCTCTCACACATGCGCCGAGAAACGGGGGCGCACACGTGGACAGCGCCGAACATATTGACCTCGAAGCTTGCGCGCATGGCGTCGGTGTCGCCGTCGAGGGCGGCGTCGGCACGCAAAATTCCGGCCGTGTGGATTAGCACATCGATGGGTCCCCGGTCGGCCTCGATGCGGTCGATCGTGGTACGCGCGGCCTCCGCGTCGGTAACGTCGAGAATATAATCAACGGGCAGGTCAGCGGGTATTTTATCGACGCCAGCTGGGGCACCGTTTCTCTTTCCGTCACCGATCCGCCCGCCATCTTTCGCGCCCGCGCTGTGTCTGTGAGGCGCTTGGTCCACGGAGGTCACACGATACCCCGCGTCCTTGGCGGCGGTGACGACGGCAGCGCCGATGCCGCCGAGCGCTCCCGTGACCACACAATGTCGGGGAGCGCTCTCACCGGGAGCGTCTTTGCCCGCCCCGCTCTTGCCGGACGTACTCATTGTCGCCATTACTCGTCGCTCTCCTCGAAGGCCTCCACCCACGCGTCGAGAGTGGGATCCTCGATAAGGTCGGCAAATTCGGCATCCCACCCTTGGCGTCGAGCCCACTCGACAATGTCAATAATGCGCACCGAATCCAGCCCCAGATCGGTGAGGTCAGCGTCGGTTTCAAGCCTGTCAGCGGGGATACCGACCGCCGAGGCAACGCGGGTGTGGAGTTCGTCGGCAAAGATTTGGGGGCTCAGCGGTGGGTTAGCTGCACTCATGGTTGGCTCCTCATTTTCTTCTCTCTAGCTGCTTGTTTGTTTGTCTTTTGAGCAGTGTAGCCTAACGCTATGACCTTTGATTCGGTGCGTGCGAGTGACCCTGATAATCCGACCTCCCCGGACTGGTTCCCTCTGACCGCAGCGCAGATGGGGATTTGGAACGCGCAGTCACTGGATCCGAGTTCGCCGTATTACGTCGTGGGCGAGGTGATGGAGCTCGATCCGACGGATTCTCAGCCGGATATTTCGGTTGCCGACGTTGTTCAGGCGCTGCATCAGACGGTCGCAGAAGCGGAAACGCTTCGCCTTCAGTTCCGTCAGGAGGACGCGACGAATATTCGTGCCGACGACTCCGCGGGGGAGGATGCTGACGCTGTTCGTGCCGACGACTCCCCGCGTCAAAGAGTTATCGACGCCGCGCCGGGAGAGTACATCACGATCCCTGTCCACGACCTACGTGCTCACCCAGCGCCAGAGGCGGCCGCGAACGCCTATGTTGACGCTGCAAAAGCACGCTGCGCGGAGGCGTGGTCGGGTCTTGTCGATCGCCCACTGTGCCATTTCGAGGTCCTCCGGTTAGATCACCGCCGCGTGTGGATCATCCAGCTGTATCACCACCTCATTGTCGACGGCTACGCGTCCATGATCCTGGCCAGGCGCACCGCCGCCCACTACACCGAGCTCACGGGCGGTAAAAAAGCACGCCCGGCGAAATTTAGCGGACTGCGCAGCGTCGTTAAGGAAGATCGCGAGTACCACGAGTCGGACAACCGGGACCGCGATGCGCAGTGGTGGCAGGAGTCGTTGGCGGGGGTGGGCAGCACACAGTGGCGGGACGAGCTCATCGGCGGGTCGGAGAGTTCCAGCCGGACAACGGTGCTCACGGTGGACGCCGACGAACTGGACGCGTGGAAAGCGGCGTCCCAGCAGCACGGAACGACGTGGGTGGATTCCTTGTTAGCGGCATACGGCGTGTACTTGCGGCGCGTGCAGGGGGTCGAGGCGGACGAACTGGTGGTCGCGATGCCGTTCGCGGCGCGAGAAACCGCAGCTCAGCGGCGTACTCCGGCGATGATGGTCAACATGCTGCCCGTGCAGTTGCCCATCGACCTCACCGCGACCCTCCCCCAAAACGCGCACGCCGTCGAGAAAACAATGCGGACCGTGCGTGAGCACCAGCGGTTCCCGGGGGCCGAGGTGGCGACGGCGTATGGGGATTCCTCGATTTTGCGCGGGATCGGCGCCAACTTGAAGGTTTTCGACGCTGCCCTCAAGTTTGGGAAGACGCGAGGGTACCTCCGCAATGTGGCGGGAGGTCCGCCGGAAAACCTCGTGCTGGTGGCCGCGCCGGGCCGGTCCGGTGGCGTGGACCTGAGTTTCGAGACGGTTGCCGATGTTCCGCCTCAGGTTGTTCACCAGTGGTTATCCGATATTCGGGCTGTGGTGAACGTGGGGCTGGGGTTGGACCGGCGGTCGCAGGCTGAGAGCGCCTTGCCTGTTGCGTCTGAGATACGTATCCGTCCTGAACGGATCCCGACCGGCCTTCGTGAACAGTGGGACGGGGAGTTGCTGTCCGACTCTTCGTCCGATGATCCATCTCGCGATTCGATTGAGCCGCTGGATAGTCTGATCAATTCGCTTGCGCAGCGGTGGGGCGATCGTGTTGTACTGGCCGATGGTTTGCCGGAAGCGTTGGGAACAACGGCCAGCTATACCGGCTCCGAACTAGTGAAACAGTGTGATCAGCTGGCAGATTCTATCGCGTCGGTGTGTCCCGCGGGCGGCGTCGTTGCCATCGAGATGCCGAAGAGTCCAGCCCAAGCCGTTGCGGTTCTGGCTTCGTTGCGCGCGCACCGCGCGTTCGTGGTCATTGACGACGATGCCCCGCAGGAACGGCGTTCCTTCATCATGAAAGATAGTGGCGCGGCTGCTGTGGTGACGGGGCTCGATGACGTTCAGCCTGTAGAGCGCGGGGATGGCGAAAAGGTCGCTGCTCAGGACCACACACACGAATCCGACGAGTTGGCATACATCGTCTACACCTCTGGCACGACGGGCCGATCGAAAGGCGTGAACGTCAGTAGGCGAGCCGTGGAGCACTTGATCGCGGGCCACCGGGCACAGCTTTTCCCACAGACGCTGGACCATGTTGCGAAAAACCAGCCTCAGGCGTCCGCCGCGCTCGCCCACACGGCGTCGTTCGCGTTCGATGCCGCCATCGACCAGCTCTCGTGGATCTTTGCTGGCGTGCGCGTCGTGATTTATAACCGTTCCACTGTTGCCGATGGAGAGGCTTTTTATCAGAGCCTTCGCCGCGACGACATCACGATGATCGACGCCACCCCCTCGCTCTTCGGCGCGCTGCTCGCCTCGGGCGTTCCCCTGCTCGACGCGCAAAAATCGCAGATCAGGGCCGTGTTGCTCGGCGGAGAACCCATGTCGCAGCAGCTGTGGGACCAGGTGGCCGCAGCGTCGCACGTCATCGGATGGAACATGTATGGCCCGTCGGAAGCGACCGTCGACGCATTGTGCGCACGAATCACGCCTGGCGCGGTGACGGTCGGTTGGCCCGTGCCCGGCATGTCAATTCGCATTTGCGACGCGTCAGGCGAGGTCGTTCCCCCAGGTGAAGAAGGCGAATTGTGGCTGATGGGGGAGCAGATCGCCCAGGGGTACAGGAATAACCCGGACGCGACCGCCCACGCATTTTTCCGTGCCGACGTCACCGCCAGCCGTCCCCGTGCCGACGTCTCAACCGACGCCCAAGTGCTCGTTCCCGCGTATCGGACGGGCGACCGGGTGCGGTGGGTGCCTGGCCGTGGGGTGGCGTTTATCGGTCGCGCGGATAACCAGATCGAGGTGCGGGGGCATCGCGTAGAACTCGAGGAAATCGACGGCGCGCTCGCTGCCCTTCCGGGCGTTCGTGCAGCTGGTACGGTCGCGGTTGCTCGTAACGCCGGCGATGCATCTCGTCCCGATGATAAAGACTCCGCGTCAACAGGGGCTGGCCACACGCATGTAGGCGCGGCTTCGGTGAATATACGAGCAGGAATTGTTCTCGAAGGGCTTGCCGGGAATACTCCCGCGTCCAATGACAATTCCGGTGATCCCCAACTGAACACTGATGACGTTAGGCAGCGGCTTTCCGAGTTACGTCAGCACCTCTCGCGAATACTTCCGGACTACATGGTCCCGTCCACTCTTGTTGCGGTTGCCCAGATACCGCGAACGTCAACCGAAAAGATTGACCGACGGGCACTCCGCGAACTCATTGAGCAGTCGTCTCTGTTGAATGATCGCGCGCCCGAACACCAGGGGAACGGGGACCACCAGGGTTCGGACGCGGACCTCCGAGCTCCCGAAACACCGCGTGAGCTTGCTGTTTCTCGAGTGATCCAGGACGTCATGGGGCAGCCCGCCGACCTTGACGTGGATTTCATCAATCAGGGTGGTGATTCCATTACCGCGCTGGTGGTGGCCGGTCGGTTGCAGCAACAAGGCTTTGAGATCCGCCCGGCAGATATTTTGTCCGGGCGTTCCCTGGGCGAGATCGTCGCGTCCTTGCGTCGTTCGTCGTCAGGTGAGCCGACCAGTGCGTCGTCGGCTATCTTCCAGACCCCCGAGACCGGTACAGATGGCCACATTAATCCAGAGCCTCGACAGAATATTCTGACGGACTTTGGTGTGGTGGACGCCCCGTCGGGAATGGATCGATCGGCCTTCACTGGTCCCAACCAGCCGGTCATGTCGGTCGTGATTCCGTGCGCTTCGGGCATGGACACCGACGAGTGTCGAGTTTGTGCGACAAGGCTGGCTGAGGATGTCCCGGCTCTTCGTAGCATTGCGACGTGGGACGCAGATAATCCAGGCTCTGAGCAGCTCATTATCCGACGCCACCCTGCCGAGGATGACGATTTCCTCGCGCCCGTCGATCTTGCCGCGGGACGGCCATTCGCGTTTGAGCTTGTCGACGGTGGTGTGCGCCTGAGTGTGCATAGTGCGGTGGTGGATGCCGACGGGTTTGCGCAGCTCATCGGCATTGTTGAGGCGCTCGTGCAGCGGTCGGGTCACGGTGACGGACATAGTGACGGTCGTCAACACCGCTATGCTTCGTGGCGTGGACACTCCGCTTCGGCGCTCCCGTGGGCGCACAGTTGTGCTCGGGCCACCGCAACGATCGAGCCGTCACTCACGAAGGCTCTACTCAGTAACCTTGGGACGAAATTTGGCCTGTCTGACCAGAACATTTTGACCGCAGCTGCTCTGATAGCGTCGGCGGGTGATCACGACGAAACTCTCACCGCGATGGTGTTGAGCCGCGTGCTACGTCAACCGTCCGCTCCCGCCGCCGGTCAGTCGTTGAACTCCGGGAATGCGGTTGCGCGTGATGCTGTGGGGCGCTTCGCCGCGCCGGGCTATGTCACTGTTTCGCCGTCGGAGTCGCGGGCCCAGATTGAGGCGCTCCTGCTCAGCGTGAAAGAACAACGCGCCAACTTCCGGGCTACCAATTCCACCGATACATCAGCGAGTACTCCAGCAGTCACACTCGAGCTAGGCCACATACCTGGCCCCACCGCAGGCAAGCACCCCACGCTCATCCCAACCCACCACACCCTCCGCCCCGGTTTCCCAGGCATCCCGCACATCACGGCGTGGATCACGGGCGCGGGAACGGGCACGGGCACAGACCCAGACACACCCGACCACCACACAGCACCTGTCGGCAATGAACCAGGTGAACCGTCGATCAGTATGACCGTTGATGCAGAAACGGATGACCGCGCGGAACAGCTCGCGGATGGCGTCGTCAATGCCCTGACAGATTTGGCCGTTTTCGGGTTGAGTGCGGAGGCCAGTGCGTCACCCTCGGATTGTTTAGCACCAGTGACCAGCGCGGATATCGAGCACTGGCAGCGCCGGTTCGGCCCGCTTCAAAACGTGTACGGGCTCTCACCCCTGCAAGAGGGCCTGCTGTACCAGGCGCTGGATTCCCGCGAGCGCGACCATTATGTGATCGCGGCGTCGATGACCGTCGAAGGCACGGCAAACCCTGAGCTCCTACGCTTCAGCTTCGAGGCCGTGATGAACCGCCAAGATGTGCTCAAGGCAGCGTTCGATTACGAAACGCTCGACCGCCCGGTCCACGTCATTCCACGCACCCCGCGATGGCAGTGGTCGGTCATCGATGCTCGCGGGCTCCCTTCGCGCGTGCAATCGTCGCTTATCGACGACGTTCTGGACCGGATGGCTTCCCGCCAGCTTGATGTGACGCGCGGGAATATGGTCGCGTCGACCCTGGTGAGGTTGGGTGATCGGCGCAGCCAGTTGGTGTTGGGGAATCACCATATTCTTACCGACGGGTGGTCCACGACGATCCTCTTGCGTGAGTTGATGCACGTGTACAACCGCGCTGCTGAGCTTCTGGCCAGCGGGAATGCTGGTGATGTGGGTGTGAAAGCCAACCCCTTGGAGTCCGCGGAGTCCACGCTTTCACACGCCATTGCATCTGCCATCGCTGAGTTGCCACCGAGATACCCGTACGGCCAATTTGTTGAGGACATGCAGCCTCGAGTGAAGGCTGATACCGAGCTGTGGATTGACCACGTAGCAGGTCTTGACCATACAAGCCGAGTCATGGATGTCCTCACGTCCACTGCCGAACCGGATGCCTTAGCACCCGACTCCGCGAACACTGATGCCGATTCCGGCGAAGAACATTGCATCGTAGAGCTCTCTGACCAGCAGAAAGCTGATCTTTCCCGGTGTGCGCGCACTGTCGGCGTCACCCCTAATACGCTTATTCAGACCGCGTGGGCGTGTGTCGTTGCGGCACTGACTGGCCATGATGATGCCGTCTTCGGCGTGGTCACTTCGGGCCGGCCCAGTGAGCTCGACGGCATCGATAACACGATCGGCCTCTTTATCAACACGCTTCCCGTGCGGGTGAACCTGCGCGGGGATTCGTTGGCCTCGATCCTGCGTGCCCACGCGCGCGCCCAGGCCGAGTTGGCGGACCACACCTCTGCCTCCCTGGCCGATATCGAGCGCCGAGTGGACGATTCTCGTGGTGAGGCTCCGCTGTCGGGACCGCTCTTCGACTCCTTGGTGGTGTACGACAATTTCCCCGACGAGTTCTCGGAGACAGACACGCAGCCCGGCCCTCTGCCTGACTCCTACGATCGCGCCCCTGCATCCCGCGGTATCCGCATCACGGGACTGACCACTCGTGGCGAAACCCAGTACCCGTTGACGGTGATCCATCCGCCGGGAGGCCCCTTCGATCTGGCCCTGGCCTACCAGCTTGGAGTGGTTCCGCAGCAGGTGGCCGATACTCTTGCCGACGCCCTTCGTGCCACGTTGTCACGGTGTGCCGCTATTGACGACGTCGAATCGCCCGACTCGTTGCGTGTGATTCGCGATGACATCGCCTCGATGCTTGACAACATTCGACGCCAACCAGTGCAGAACGCGGACGGCCTAGCCACCCAAGACCACGCGGTCGAGCCAGCGTCGGAACCCACCATCTCGAGCCTCACCAACTCGAACCAGCCGAACGCGGACAATGAGCGCCCTGACCCGAACAGCCAGCTGCTGCGCGATATCTGCGACGACATTGCTGGTTTGCTTAACCGCCCGGAGGTGGATCCCGATGTTGCCTTTGAGGATCTAGGGGTTCACTCGCTCATGGCTGTTCGCCTTATGGGTAAGCTGCGGAAACGTGGCCATAAGCTGGACATTCAGACGATTGTGGAGGCTGGTTCTCCTCGGGGCATCGTCCGCGCGATCGGCAGTGATTCACCCCAGGCACCGGCACCCCAGCCGACCATCCCCACCGACACGCGCGATAACGATTCTCGCCCTCCGTGGATGGTCACTTTGAAGGAAGGCAAAGGCCGCCCCCTCTTCTGCTTCCACGCAATTGACGGTTCGGTGTTCTCCTACCAGGGGCTGGCCGAGTACCTCACCACTGGCCGCCCCATCATCGGCATTCAATTCCCGGCGGACATCTCTGATCCCCTTAGCTGGAATAAGGCAGTCGATCTCTACGCGTCCGCAATCCATGACTACCAGCCCGAGGGGTCCTACACCTTCGTTGGGTTTTCCTTCGGGGCGACGATTGCCCATGCCGTTAGCGCACGCCTAAACCAACAGCGCGACACCGCCACCAGTCCCGTCGTCGATCTCCTCGTGGTTCTGGATGCCTATCCAGCCCGCGCCGGGTTGACGCCGCCCCCGATCCCGAACGATCTCAATGTGGACCTTCTTTCTGATATCACCGGGTTCAGTGCCCACGATCTGCGTGCCGACGACCCCCTCCGCGACCGGTCAGAACGCTCCGTTCGGGCGTGCGCGCGATGGATGGGGGAGGTCAGCGACACCCCTGTGCGTGGCATCGTGAAGAAAGTTGTTCTTATCACGGCAGAGAAGGCGCCGATCGTGCGGAACACGTCGGGAGTAGTTGAGCGCCCGAAACCTGATCAGCAAGCTCAGTGGAACCCGGCAGAGGCTTGGGAAAACACCGGCGTTGAGTTACGTACGCACTCGGTTCCTCTGGACCATGGCGGGCTGGCCTCATTGGCGGGGTGGAAATCGAGCGCTCCCACCATCGGGGAGGAACTGGAATAAACGCTGACGCCAAAACCACGCGAACGCCACACACACCACACCAGCACGAACACACCACGAAGGATGAGGGTTATGACACATACGACAATTCCATCGCCGAACGCGAAGGAATACGCTCAGCGTGAAGGGGGTGCGGCCAACGGCTGCCCGTGGGAGGACGTGCAGCGGTACCGGGAGCTGGGGATTTACACGGGTGATACGCACTGGGCATTATTTGAGCGTGCCCGGGATCTGTATGGAGATGCTCCCGTCGCGGTGGACCGCTACCGCTCACTGACCTGGAGTGATGTTCGCCACTCTGCCCACAAAGTCGGCAACTTACTGCGCGGTTTAGGTATCGCGGAGGGGGACGCCGTCATCGTTCAACTGCCCAATGCTGCTGTCCACATGGAAGCGATTTTTGGCATCTGGAGCATTGGCGCCGTTCCCGTCTTCGCCCTCCCCGCACACGGTGCCGACGACGTCGCCCATTTCGCTCGGACCACGCCTGCCGGTGTTCGGATCGCTGCAGTTCCGCGCGATAAACACGCCAAGCGGGTTGAGAAAGGCCTTCAGGAGGAGTGCCCAGGGCTCACGACCATTCAGATCGACCCTCGTGCCGACGACCCGTGGGGCGCCCCCGTAATCAATGGCACCGAAGTCAACGCCAACCTAGACGCCGACGCAGACCCCACCCCCTGGCCATCCCCTGAACGCGACCCGCAAGCTCTTGCCTTTCTTCAGCTTTCCGGGGGAACCACGGGCACCCCGAAGCTGATCCCTCGCAGTCACGATGACTATCTGTATTCGGTGCGCCGCTCCGATGAGGTGTGCGATATGCAGCGCGGCGATGTGTTGCTCGTGGTCATGCCGGCGTCGCACAATTTCACGATGAGCTCGCCCGGCATCTTAGGAGCGCTCCACATCGGCGCCACGGTGGTGTACGTTCCTGATCCTTCGCCCACGACCATCCGCCGCTACATTCACGCGCACCGCGGCACGCACATGGCGCTGGTCCCGCCGCTGCTCATTAGCCTGCTCAACAGCCGCGACGAGGGCCAGACCCCCGATCCCACGATGGAGACGATGAAAACGGTGTGGGTCGGTGGCGCGAAACTCAGCGCCTCCGCCGCGGAACGCGTCGCCCCGGAGCTAGGGATTAACCTCCAGCAAGTCTTTGGCATGGCGGAGGGGCTCGTGAATTACACCGAATTGGGCGGCAATATTGATGAGATCGTGAATACTCAGGGTGTGCCCATGAGCCCGGCCGACGAGGTCTGCGTTGTTAATGACGAAGGCGCCCCGGTTGACCGTGGCACCCCAGGCCACCTGCATACCCGCGGGCCGTACACTATCCGCCGCTATCACCGGAACCCGACGGCCAACGCGTCGTCATTCACGAACGACGGTTTCTACATCACGGGCGATATCGTCACGGTATCTGCCGACGGTGCGATCACGGTGACCGGCCGCGCTAAAGACCAGATCAATCGCGGTGGGGAGAAGATCGCCCCGGAGTCGGTGGAGAATTGCTTACTGAAGCACCCCGCTATTCACGACGTATCGGTGGTAGGTATCCCCGACGATGTGATGGGCGAGAAAATTCGTGCGCTCATTATTCTTCGCGACGATTACAAGCCGGCTGCCACGGATGCCGGGGAATTCCAGGGCAGACAGGCTTCCCACCAACCCCCGACGGCGATGCAGATTAAGAAGTTCGTCCGCGAATCAGGATTATCACGCTTCGCCGTGCCTGATGTCGTCGAATTCGTTGATGAATTTCCACTGACAGGCGTCGGCAAGGTGAGTAAGAAAGACCAGTGACACATGTATGGTGTCAACCTATTTCACCTGGGGGAATTGACTTCGGATGGAGCGCTCAAGAGGGGATTCCGGGAAGGGGACGGTGCTTCAGTAACGGGTAGAACATGCCGGCTTCTAAACCACTTATATATTGTGGCATCGCGGAATCCGTTCCTTACCCTTAATTGGGGTAGTGAAATAGAATTTACGCAAATAAAAAAGCTGTGGCTAACTTAACTGCGTTAAGGTTTGTCTATGCTTCTTTCAGGTATCTCTCGGAAAAAGGGTTCCCGTTTATCTGCCCGCGTAGCTTTAGCTTGTGGCGTTACCGTGGCCACACTTCTTTCTCCGCTCGGGGGCCAAGCCTTCGCCGGTGATGCCCAACCTCCAGTAGCGTCAGATACTCCAGCGCAGGCTCCGCAGGATAACAACCCCAAAGAAAAATTACCGGTCGTCTATATTTCGGGATCGAATGAGCTCCGGCCAACTGCTGACTTATTTGCCTCGATGATGAGCAAACGAGGATTTGATGTCCATCCCTTCATGGTGTGGGAGCCAACTCGTCCCGAAACAAGCCCCTATGTCACGGTGAAGGGAAATTCCGCACGAATTCCCGAGTTCATCGAGAAGGTAAAGAAAGAGACCGGTTCAGACAAGGTCGACGTAGTCACCTATTCGCAGGGTGGCCTCGTCACTCGGTATTGGCTGAAGGACTTTGATGGCGCAAAAGACGTGCGCACTGTCGTGTCCTTGTCCGGTTTGATAAAGGGATCGCCGTATCAGACGCAGGCTTTGGAAAAGGGACAGTGTCCGCCAGCTAGTGCAGATGCGCTAGTTCCACCTGGGTTTAAGAAGAATCCGACCGATGCTTGTCTCGAAATGGCTGAGGGTGGGGAAGAAGTTACTCGCTTGAATACGCCAACTGAGGCTTTGCCGGGTATCCGCTATGTCAACATCACAACGCGGCAGGAGTATGATGCTGCGCCGTACCAGATCAACCTCATGGATGGACCTGGTGATTACCAGAACGTCATCACCCAGGATTTGTGCCCCAATGACGTTGTGCCTCACCTTGGGATGACGCTGCTGCCCTCGGTTCAAAGCTTGGTCGCTTCCGCCCTTGAGGGAGGGCCTCTGAAGATGGAATGTTCCATTCCTGCTCCAGAGGGCTTGCCTACTGTCGATAGCTTGGTTCCTCCGCTCACCGAAGCGCCACAGATGTAACGACCGATAGCGCAAGTCGCTCCTGTCGCGTCCGGATTGCGGACGCTAAACCAAGACGCCCATCACCTCTTCGGTGTCAACCACGCGCCCACACCGTCGCGCCACCCAATTGATCGTCGCGGCGTGGTCGTCGCGGGTGAAGTCGGCGATGGCATCGCGCACAAGAAACGGCTGGATGTCGTTCATAAACGCGTCCACCGCGCTCACCCCGCATCCCATGTGGCCGTAAACCCCGGTGATGATCAGTTGGTCGCGCTGTGCAAACGCTAAGGATTCTCGAAGGTCTGTTCGGGCGAACGCCGAGTACCTCCACTTGGTGATCACATGGTGGTGCTTCCGCGGCGTCAGCTCCGGGATAATGTCCGCGTCCGCGTCGGTTTGAATACCTTGCCCCCACAGTTCGCGGAGCAGCCCTCGTCGGTACTCCTTTTGCTCCGGCGGCTGGGCCGTGTAGAAAACGGGGATGTTGGCCTTGTCGGCACGAGCAACGAGTTGTTGAATGTTGGCCACCATCGCGGACGCTGGCTCTTTGTCGGGGGTATACGCAGAGATGAAGTAGTTCTGCATGTCGTGAACCAAGAGAGCCGCGCGATCGGCATGAAGTGCCCAGTTGACAGTGGGTTTCGCCGAAAGGGTGGGGATGGTGTACGGCGCGATGGGTGGGATTGTCACTGGTAAGTTCTCCTTGGGGGTGAATTGTGGGGGACGTTCCCTTATAGGTGTTGTCTAGGGAAGTTCCGCACGCTATCGTGTCAGTCAATTAGGCTAGCCATACTGAATGGTAGATGCGTCGCGGGTTGGTGGTCATCCTGGCCCCGGACTAGCTGACATTCAACCTCTGCCATAACCCTGTGGCCTGCATTGTTCATACTTTTGTATTGGAGTTTCCGTGAAGCGTTCACTTGTTCGCCCAATGCCCTTGATCGCTCTGACGTTAGCCGGTTCGTTGGTTCTGGGTGCGTGCTCGAATGATGACGACAGTTCCAGCGATTCCACTGCCGCAGATTCAACCAGCCAGAGCGCGTCTGAGGGTGCGAAGGATTCGTCGGATGCCAAGGAAGTCACGATTAAGCACGCGTGGGGTGAAGATACGTACCCGGTGAAGCCGAAGAAGGTTGTGGCGATGGGTACGTCGGTTGATAACCTCCTTGCCTTGGGCATTACCCCCGATGTTGTTGTTCAGAGCCCGGATGATGCCCAAAACGCCACGTGGAAGAACGACAAGCTGAAAGACGTCAAGAAGATTGACGCCGATCCTCGCGAACTGCCGGTAGAGAAGATCGCGGCCGAGAAGCCCGACTTTATCGTTGGTGACTTCTACCGTATTAATGAGGATGCTTACAACAAGCTGAAGGACGTTGCGCCGACCCTTCCGGGTATGGGCCAGGATCCGCAGCTGATCGGCTGGAAGCCACAGCTGGAGGCCTTGGGCAAGATTTACCAGGATGAGGACAAGGTCAAGGACGTCGAGAAGAAGGACTCGGAAGCCTTCGAGAACGCGAAGAAGGACTTGAAGGGGCTGGAAGGTAAGTCGGCGTTGGTGGTTCAGCACCGCAGCGGGAACTTCGGTGTGATTACCGATGAGGTCAACCCGGCCAACCAGTTCTTCACCGACCTGGGGATGAAGCTGCCTGCCGGGTACACGGATGGTTCGATTCCGACTCAGCAGGGCCGGGCCATGATTTCTCCGGAGAACATTGACAAGTTGACTGCGGACTTCATGGTTCTGTTCGCTGCCGATGGGATGGACGCGGTGCGCGCTGTTCCGGGTTACAACGATCTGAAGCAGGTCAAGAGCGGTGCCACGGTTGAGGATAATAAGGCTGTGTCCTCGGCGCTGTATGTTCCGTCCTCATTGTCCCGTGAGTGGGCGTTGAAGGAAATCAAGCCGGAGTTGAAGAAGGTGTCGGATAACAAGTCTGATTCGAAGGATGACTCCGATAAGTAAGGCTGTTTACTTACTTCATTGCCGACGCTGCTCTGTGGCTGTGGGGTGGCGTATCGGATGATGGTTTCCCGGGTGTGCTGTGTGGCATACCCGGGTTTTCTTGTACCGTACGGGCGGGATGGGTGCCCGTGGAACGTTAAACCCAAATATTTAAAGGAATGAGCATATGAAACGCAATAGCCGTCACCACGACATTTTCCCGATTTCTCTGCGCGAGATTACGGTGAGTCGTGTTGTAGACATCACCCCGGGAATGCGACGCATCACGTTCACCAGTGACGAATTTGACGCCCACCAACAGGGCGACGTGCAGGTCCCCGAGATGATAAGCACAGGTTTTGACGACGACGTGCGTTTGATTTTCCCCCACCCGGAGACAGGGGAGCGGCCGGCCCCCAGGGCGTTGGGTGATGGTCGTTTGGAGTGGACTGCGGAAATCAACGAGTTGTTCCGCACGTACACAGTGCGCCGATGGGATGCCGGGACCGGTGAAGTGGATATTGATTTCGCCCGTCATGGGTCTGGCTTGGCCGAATCCTGGTCGGAGTCCGCGGCTCCTGGCGACAGTATTTATATGGCTGGTCCGAAGAATTGTGGCGCTCTTCCCGAGGGGGTGGATTGTTTGCTCCTGGCGGGGGACGAGACCGCGTTGCCGGCCATCGGCCGGTGCGTGGAGAGCTACCCTTCATTAAAAGCGGTCGCGGTCATTGAGGTCACCACGCCGGACCGTATTCAGAAGTTGAATATTCCATCCCCCGACGTGGAACTGCATTGGGTGGTGAGGTCCCAGGGTCAGTCTCTTGGCAGCGCGCTCGAATCCCTGGACTGGCCCGAGGGCACGCCGTACGTCTGGTGCGCTGGGGAGGCCGGCCAGCTCCGCGGCATTCGCAAGCTGGTTAAGGAACGCGGCGTGAAGCCGGAGAACACCCAGATCGTGGGCTATTGGCGTGACGGCAACGCCTCCACCAGCAAGGCCACCAGCACCATCGCCGCCTACAACCGCTTGGCGGAGATGGCAGATATTGCCCCGGCCTTCGCCGTCCGAGCTGGCGCCGAGGCCGGCATATTCGCAGCCATCGACGCCGGCTTGACCACCCCGGAGCCCCTGGCCGAGAAGACTGGTATTGCCTCTGATCGCTTGGTGAGGTTTATGCGGTATCTAGCCGCCTTGGAGCTGGTGACTATCGAGCATGAAGAAAGCCCGTCCTCAGATCAGCCTTCCGACGGCGCGGTGACGTATGGGCTCACTCCGGTGGGTATGGAGTTGGCGGACCCGACCTCCCCAGCGGGTGGCTACCTATCGGGCTTCGGTTCCATGCCCGCCATGTCCTTTATCCACGTGGGCCGCGGTTTGCGTACCGGGAATCCCGTCCAGCTAGGCACATCCGGCCGCACAATGTCTGAGTGGCAGGACGCGAAGCCGGAGCTGGATAGCCATATGGCGGTGGGCGCGAACCTCCGCATGGGGTGGGTTGCGCCCGCTGTGGTGGCGGGCTTGGACCTAGGTGGTTCCTCCTCGGCGCTGACGCTGGGCCCTGGTGCCGCTGTTCTCGCCGATGAGCTCACCCGCACCAATCCTTCCTTGTCGGTTACGATTGTGGATCGTCCGGAGCATGAAGAGCTCAACATGGCGGAAGTCAATGATTCTCGACGCCCTTGGGTCTCCCATGTCCACGCGTCGGATCCTGCGTCTGTCTCGTCGGATCAGTTCGATATCCCTCGGGCTGATGTTGCCGTCGTTCACGATCCGTGGGGCGGTGCCGTGGCCGGAATGGACTCGAATATGGGTTCGGGAAGTCCCGATTCCAGTTCCGATGGTTCAGTCAGCGGTGCTGGTGTTATAGATCATCTTTCAGACACTGTGTCGTTAATCGTCATTGTTACCCAGGTTCTGGCCGACGACGGCTCCGGTGATGAAGAAGACTACGAGGCGGACATCCAACGCATGCTTGTCTCGGGTGCGTCGATTCCGACTGAGCGGGACGTTCGGGTTGCGTTACGCGATGCTGGCTTTGAAGTGGAGAGCCGGCAGCCGGTGGGATGGGGGCCTATCCGTTTTGTTGCTCGCAGGGTTGGATGATTGCCCCGATGTATGCAATACTGTTCGGGTTGTCTGAGGCAAGTGGTTAACCTGCCCGAATGTGGTAACGTCGCTATCCTTTTTTGCGATATAGCAAGCGGAAGGCGTGATTCTCACCTGGTCAGCGCACTAATTGCGTGTGGCGGGGTGCAGTTACCACCAGCTGTTCAGTGCTCATGTCGCCCTGGTTTTGGGTGAGGATGAGTGCTGAAGGATCGGGCCAACCATCTCAAAACAGACAAGACCAGGTGCGTTCGGGTCGGAAATCCGGCGCACGAAGCAACAACCCCAGGTCTAGGAGACTCTAGTGATTCAGCAGGAATCGCGTTTGCGAGTCGCCGATAACACGGGTGCGCGGGAAATCCTGTGCATCCGTGTGCTCGGTGGTTCCACACGCCGCTTCGCTGGTATTGGTGATGTCATCGTTGCCACCGTGAAGGAAGCAACCCCCGGCGGAAATGTTAAGGCCGGCGACATCGTCAAGGCTGTTATCGTCCGCGCGAAGAAGGAAACCCGCCGCCCGGATGGCTCGTACATTCGTTTCGACGAGAACGCTGCCGTTCTTATCCGTAACGACAATGAGCCACGTGGTACGCGTATTTTCGGGCCTGTTGCCCGCGAGTTGCGCGACAAGAAGTTCATGAAGATTGTCTCGCTCGCCCCGGAGGTGCTCTAAATGAAGATCCATAAGGGCGATACCGTCATCGTCATCTCTGGCCCGGACAAAGGCGCGAAGGGTAAGGTCATTGAGGCTTACCCGAAGCGCGAGAAAGTCCTGGTTGAGGGTGTTAACCGCATCAAGAAGCATGTCGCTAATTCAGCACCGGAGCGTGGCGCGGAGTCGGGTGGAATTGTCACCCAGGAAGCTCCCATCCACGTCTCTAACGTGATGATCATCGATGCTGACGGTAACCCGACGCGTGTTGGGTACCGTTTCGACGAGAACGGCAAGAAGGTCCGTATCTCCCGACGTACCGGGAAGGACATTTAACCATGAGCGAGAACTACACCCCCCGTTTGAAAACTCGGTACCGCAGCGAGATTCGCGAGACTCTGAACAAAGAGTTCGAGTACGAGAATGTCATGCAGATCCCGGGTATCACCAAGGTCGTTGTCAACATGGGTGTTGGCGACGCCGCTCGTGACTCCAAGTTGATCAACGGCGCACTGAACGACCTCACTTTGATCACGGGTCAGAAGCCACAGATCCGCCGCGCGAAGAAGGCTATTGCTAACTTCAAGCTGCGCGAGGGCATGCCGATTGGTGCTCGCGTCACCCTACGTGGCGACCGTATGTGGGAATTCCTCGATCGTCTCTTGACGGTTGCTCTCCCGCGTATTCGTGACTTCCGTGGACTGTCGGATAAGCAGTTCGATGGACACGGTAACTACACCTTCGGTCTGGCCGAGCAGTCCATGTTCTACGAGCTGGACGTAGACAAGATTGACCGTCCCCGCGGTATGAATATCACTGTGGTGACGTCCGCAACAAATAACGAAGAGGGCCGCGTGCTGCTGCGCGAGCTGGGCTTCCCATTCAAGAAATAGAGGACTCTAAGTAGTACCTCTTATTGTCTCTGCATAGGGGCGAGTGGTGGTTGATAACCATTGCTCGCCCCTTTTCGTGTGCCCTATAAAAATAATTTGTATAACAATCCGTTAACACTGAGAACCAATTGGGGGTGGGCGGTTCGTATCTAAAAACTCAACTTTGAAGCAACGTTAGCGAAAGCTGCAAACTTTATGTGCAGCGCATGTGCGTATTTGCGGGTGTCTGACTTCCGCTAATGGGGGTAACGCGGTGTGGTAGTGATCAAACAAAAAAGACTGCAGTCCTGAATTAATACCGCATACGTAGGTACTTTTATGCCGTCTGCAGCATTTGGTTTACGGACCAGTAGCCACTATTTTCGGTGAACATGTCACTTATGTTGTAGAAGTTTCTCTATGTTTAGGAAGCTTTCACCGGAGCGTGGCGACGGGTGGATACGTCACCGCTGCTCCGCAACATAGGGGCCATAGGTACTGTTGTTTTACCTCTATGGAGTTTTGAGATGCATAACCACAGGCGCGGAAGCGCCGTAATAACCGGGGGAGGTGAGTCGCGCGCACGCGTGGTCTACGCCATCATCGGCGCAATGGCCCTGCTGTTGGGAGTCGCACGGTTTGCACCATCCGACATGACACCAACCGCTTACGGAGCGTCCGATATTGGCGATCCCAGTGCAAGCGCGACTGGCAAGATCGACCCCAAGGATGTTGGTGAATTAACCGCACCCAATAATGCGACCGGTAACGGTACTAACTATTACGTCAAATACCCTAATTTGCAGCGTGAACCGGAAAATAGCATTGTCGTAAACGGCGATACACCAGCTGTTTGTGTGGATGCTTTTGGTGGGTCGCCAGGTCAAGCGAATAGCTACACCGTTGCAACTGACAATAAGATCCGTAACACCACTTTCAATCCGGAGTTGGGTAAAAAATTCGCCGCTCGTTGGGGTGATGCTTATGAAAGCCAGAACTTCCAGCAAATAGCTCAAGAAGCTGGTGTTTCCAATCCGAGCCGCGAAGCTCTCCAAGGTGGGGTTGCCATGGCAGCTTGGGTTCTGCAGGGTCGCAACATAGACGACGCGACAATTCAGCGTCATTCAAGGCTAGGTAGCCGAGACCTGCCTGAAGAAACTAAGCAGGCGCGCCAAATTGCGCACTACATGGTTAAGGAAGCGCAGAACTACTCCGGTTCGGTAGAAGACGCTGCGGAACCTGCAACCGTTAAGATCGCTCAGGGAGATCGAACTGAAAACGGTGACGGCACCGTTATTCCTATCTCGATATCCGGTGATTCCGATAGTGATAAAGCAACGATTAAGGTTGAAAACCTGCCCTCTGGGGCAAAACTCACCGACGCGAGTGGAAACACCGTGAATAATGGTGACGAGGTTTCTATTCCGTCTGAGCTTAAACTCACTATCCCCAGCGGAACTGACGCTGGTCAGGCAAAGATCTCTGCATCTACGCAAAAAACATCCAAGCTCCCGGCAGGGACGTTGTTGAAACCGGACGTTGATGTTGCCCAAAACATTATGACGGTTAAGCCCGGCAAAAACGTTCCGTCGAACGCTACTGCTGGCATTAACGTGAAGTGGGATAAGGAGACCCCGTCGTCTTCCTCCTCTTCCTCTTCGTCGTCTGCTACGTCCTCGACCTCTGCTAGCAGCTCTACCCCGAAGCCGGTCGTTCCGACCTCGTCCGGTTCAGAGTCTTCTACGACGTCATCCTCTCGTGTGACGTCGACTAGCTCGTCGACCTCTAGTGAGAAGCCGTCTTCGACTGCTTCTGAGTCTTCTTCGACCAGCGCTTCCTCGTCCACCAAGGTTCCGGCTAACGACAACCCGAAGATTTCGACCACGGTTGATGTTGACGGCAAGAAGTCGTCTGAGGGTAACCCGGTTAAGGTTGATGCGTCCAAGCTCCATGAGGGCATTAACGTTAAGGACCACATCGACTACGAGGGCCTTGCTCCGAACACGAAGTACGAGTTCACCGGTACGTTGATGAAGGTCGAAAACGGCAAGGCCAGCCCGGTTTCCGGTGTGAAGCCTGCCTCCAAGGTTGAGACCATCGGCAAGGATGGCAAGGGCACGGCCACTGTTGACTTCGGCAAGATCACGGATCTGAAGCCGGATACGCAGTACGTTGTGTTCGAGAAGGCTGTTCCGCTCGACAAGAGCGAGAACCCGTCTGTTGATGACAACGGAACTCCGAAGAACCCGAGTGAGGATAAGCGGGAGACCGTAACTCACGAGGATGCTGACGATGATTCCCAGACCTTCACCACTGGTGAGGAGCCCACGTCGTCAACTGCTCCGGCTCCGTCGAGCACCTCGAGCAGCTCGACCTCTTCTGTGAAGCCGTCGTCGACCTCCAGCGAGTCCACCTCCAAGCCTGTTCCGGCTGAGATCAAGGAATCCGAGTCTTCCACGACGTCGACGTCTGAGGTTTCGAGTGATAACCCGAAGATTTCGACCACGGTTGAGGTTGACGGTAAGAAGTCGAATGATGTTGATCCGTTGATGGTTGATGCTCAGAAGGCTAAGGATGGTATCTCGGTCAAGGACAATATTGACTACCAGGGCATGAAGCCGGGTACGAAGTACAAGTTCGTTGGTACCTTGATGAAGATTGAGGATGGCCAGCCGGCTCCTGTGTCTAACGTGAAGCCTGCTTCGGTTGTTGAGACCATTGGTGATAGCGGTAAGGGCACTGCGGTTGTTGACTTCGGTACGTTGACCAACATGAAGGCTGATACGCAGTACGTTGTCTTTGAGAAGGCTATTCCTGTTGATGACAATGGAAAGCCGACGGTCAAGGATGATGGGACGCCGAAGAATCCGAGCAAGGATGATCGCGAGACCGTCAAGCACGAGGATTCTAACGATATGGCGCAGACGTTTGTGACTGAGCCGGATGATGAGGATGCGTCGAGTACGCCGTCGCCGTCGTCGACCTCTGCTCCGAAGCCTGCGGATATTAAGCAGTCCACGACGTCATCGACCTCGGCTCCGAAGCCTGCGGATATTAAGCAGTCCACGACATCGTCGACCTCGGCTCCGAAGCCGGTTGCGCCAGTCGAGCCGACTAAGCCGTCGACGTCGGCGGATAAGCCGGATGAAACTCCAAACGGCACGCCGAAGATCTCGACAACAGTGGATGTTGACGGTGAGCGCGCGTCCGAAGGAAACCCGGTTCAGGTTGACTCCGCTAAGGCTCTTAAGGGCATCACTGTGAAGGATCACATTGATTACCAAGGCCTGGAGCCGAACACCACGTACCGCTTCACCGGTACGCTCATGAAGGTGGAGAACGGAAAGGCCACCCCGGTCTCTGGCGTTGAACCTGCCTCTGTCCTTGAGAACGTTGATGGCAGTGGTAAGGGCACAGCAACCGTCGATTTCGGTACCTTGACCCGCATGAAGCCGGGTACCAAGTACGTTGTTTTCGAGAAGGCTATTCCTGTTGATGACAACGGAAACCCGACGGTCAAGGATGATGGGACGCCGAAGAATCCGAGCAAGGATGATCGCGAGACCGTCAAGCACGAAGACGCCAATGACTCTGCGCAGACGTTCGTAACGTCGCCAGAAGGTAAGCCGGTTCCGGCTGACTCTCGCCAGCCTGGTGAATCCGGAACCCACCCGACCCCCGGTAAGCCTGGTTCGGACAACTCGAGTGAAACCCCGGGCAAGCCTGGTCAGAGTGGTACCACTTCATCTGAGTCCCCGGCCCCGTCTACGGACAATGGCAAGCCTGGCGACTCTGAAGGTCCCGACAACGGTTCCGGTAATGGTTCCGACAATGGTTCCGGTAACGACTCAAACGGATCAGATAACGGCTCCAATGGTGCTGGCCACGGCTCTGATAACGGATCTAGCAGCGGGTCCGATAACGGCTCCGGTAACGGGTCCGACAACGGTTCCGGTAACGGATCTGGCAGCGGCTCCAGCCACGGAGTAGGTGGAGCGCTAGCTTCCACCGGTGCAAACGTGATCTGGTTGGCACTGCTGGCTATGGCCTTGATAGCCACGGGCGCAGGCGTTGTTCTCTGGAACCGTCGCCGCTCCCAGGAAGGATAGGCATTACGCGGTATGAACGGTCGGCCCCTTTAGGGGGCCACCGTAGCCCGCGGTTCTAGGTCCAAACCCAGAACACCTAACCCTCAGACTTTCCTGACCACCAACGCGAATTTTCGTCCTCAATGGTTCCCTATGTGGAACACGAGGGCGGTGAATTCGGCGTCACAGTGACTTGGCGTCATAGTGACGTAAAAATGGCTTAGAGCTGGGCTATGAGACCAAGCTCTCAGCAAATTTCGTGTGGTCGGGAACCCTTTTCCTCGTCCTCATTTGTGAGCGACAGCATTTCTTTGAAGGCTCCGAGGGATGGTGAACGTCGCGCGAGCCTGGTGGCACACAGTAAGGAGTGTGCTATGAGGTCGCGTGAATGTCACCGTTCCCCATATGGCCATTACCAATAGGAGACAAATCAATGGGACTCACCAAAAAAATTGGTGCCCTAGCGCTTAGCGGAGCTATCGCGTGTGGTATAGCAACTGTATCGGCAGGTGTTGCGCCAGCAGCAAGTGCAAAGCCTTCGTGTGAAGGTCAGACTGCGTTGGCCTCGATGGCCGAGCCTCTCGATCGCATTTTCACGGCCGATGGTAAAGAGATAACTATTTCGAATAAGCGCAATGTGCAGCAATTCGTTTATCTCAGTAGCTGCGATGCAGAGAAGCTAGCCAACTTGATCAGCGATCTCGGTAAGGGCGATGACGTCAAGAAAGAGATTGTGAAAGCAATCCCTGGCATTGATAAGTTCGCCGACCAGGTTGCTAAAGGTGTTAAGGATAAGAAGGTTCTAACCGCCCAAAATTTGAAGGATCAGTCGAGCGACTTCAATAGTGGAGTCATTCTTGACCTCAAGAATGGTACTGTCGCGCTAATTGCTAAGCAGCTTTAGCGCTAGACAAATACAGGAGTTGGAATCGGCTTTAGACAGTTGAGTTATCGCCGGAGAAAGGCTACTGGCCTATCCGTGGACAACTTCGCAGTGTGGAGCAAAATTTCAATTCCATCCAATCACCCCGGCATCTGGTGGATTTCCGTCATCGTATGCCGGGGTGCTTTTATACTGATGTACAAAACTGTGCAAGTTATCACATTGCCCGGGGCACGTCACTATGTGAAAGGACAACCACACACCCTCGCACCGCGTAGTGCGTGGTGAGCATGAAGTGCACGTGCCCACGTGAAACTCGACCACAGAAAGTGATCCACAATGCGCTTTATGCCTCACGCCCACGTATCTCAGAACACTCAAGTATCGGGGACTCGAACAGACCTGCATCGTAACCATCGACGATTTGCGACGGCCGTGATGTCTATGGCGGCGTCGGCAGCTCTGCTTGTTGCTCCTGGTACTAGCCCATCCGCTCACGCTAATGAACAAAATGGGCAGAATAATTCGGCCGAACAATGCGAGGAAGCTCATCAGGCAGTTGAACAGGGCCAGCCCCTTCCGAAGCTGGAGCTTTTCCGTAAAGGCCACGGGGCCGTGCACGATGGGAAAGTCGTTATTTTCGACGATAGTGCGCGGTATTCGGATGAAATTAAGGCCGCAGCCAGTTCGTGGACCAAAGCTACAAATGGGGCAATCACGTTTGACGTCGTGGATAAGGAAACGACGAATTCGGTTCGCGTTTTTGACGTCAAGCGTGATGACGCTACGTGGGTGGGTTGGACACGACACGATCCGTACCGCGTGTTACTGAATGCTGATTATTTGGATGGAATGTCACAGAGTGCTCGTCAGGGAACGATCGCTCATGAATTTGGCCACCTGGTGGGGCTAAAGCATGGGTGTCCTGGAGACTTAATGCATGCAATATCGGATTATCAGCAGCCGCCAGCCCCTCAGGCGACTGATATTCAGGCTGCCCTTCAAGACGATAACGACACCACGGCGGTAACGACCACGCGGTCCTTCCCCGATTATTCTGCATAGGCTCCGCGTTATTAATTTTTGAGTAAATATAAGATGTAGGCGTTGATGGTGTAACGCTTTGTCGCTATCCAACGATTACATAGGTGTCACAACGTGCGGAGTCGGCAAGGCGAGCTAGGGCACAGCTCCGTGGCCACTTGACGCGGTGTGATGAGAGATGAAAGTGCGGGTGTGTAAGCACCCGCACTTTCTTATACCTGCTGGCATATTCAACTACCCAGATATAAATGTGATCGATATCACCTTAATTATTACGAAATTTTTAAGTTTATGTCTCAAGAGGGTAATAATCAGCTGGTCTGACATCCATTTGTAATGTCATAACTAGTTCGTTGTCCAGTGAAGATGATGCGTTTCCAGTGTGCGAGTGATGGCGTTCATCGGGGGTGCTAAGCGGACATGGAAACAAAAATACTCGCCATCTACCCATAAAAACGCACAAATGAAGCCCTATGTGTTTGATAATTGTGTGATTTCCATTAGCCAGAGTTTAGAGTTCTCTGTAAGCTTCACCACTGGTTATTTTGACATTGGAACTGCGAGTTCTAGCAACAAGCACACCCCCGTGCTGGGTTCCTACTTCCTCCGTGAATAGCACATGCAAACGTAGCGGTAACACGTTGTTTTCATGCCATTCCCGGTGATGTGCCCGAAGTTAATGCCCGGGGAACGCTGATGGCCCTCCATCACATACATGTGCCCACTTCGTATGTGGTCGGTTTATGGCGTCAACGGTGTCCGTTTGTCACGGTTGAGGGGGTGTTATTGGGTTAGGGCCGCTTTTCACGTGTCGTAACAGTGCCTTCATCTCTCATCACGCTCTGCCAGGAGTGATTTTTTCATGATTACCTTCGCCGCGCTTGCAGGAACGGCTGGGATCGCCGGAATGTACGCGTTCCGTCGTAAAGAAAATGCGCACCGTTCGCGCATGTCCAAACTTGACTACAACATCCACGTCAACGGTATCCGCGGTAAATCCACCATCACCCGCATGCTGGGTAGTGTCCTCCGCGAAGCCGGGGTATCCACAGTGTCAAAAACCACGGGTACCTACGCGTGCGTCATCGACCCCCAAGCGGGCGAACACCCCATTCAGCGCACCGGCCCCGCGAATATCAACGAGCAGTACGACTTCTTGAAAGAATGGCTCGACGGCTCCGTCAACGGCCTCGTCGTCGAATGCATGGCGGTCAAGCCAAAATACCAGAATCTGTGCCAGAACGTCATTCTCCGTTCGCCTATTTCCGTGATCACGAACGTCCGACTGGACCACCAGGAAGAAATGGGGGACACGGTCGAGGAAATCGCCGACTCCCTGTGTAACACTGTCCCCGAACACGGGCTGGTTATCACCGGTGAGCGCAATGAAAGCGTCCTCAAAGTCATCCGGAAGAACTGCGAGGCTCGGAACTCCCGGTTGATCGTCGCTGAAGAGAGTGAGCTTTCCCGGAGCCTCGTCGACAAGTTCGCGTACCAGCAGTTCGAAGAGAACGTCGCTGTTGTGTTGACCCTGGCTGAAGCCCTCGATATCGACACCGACGTCGCTGTGCGCGGCATGCTCAAGGCAGAGCCCGACCCGGGCACGACCAAGGTCATCAAGGTGGAGGAAGAAAACAACTCCCTCTACTGGGTGCCCATGTTCGCGGTCAACGACTGGGAATCCACCACCAAGGTCTACAATTCCGTTCACGACGGCCGCCTGCCGGAGGGCACCAAGCACGTCATCGCGATGAACAACCGTGCTGACCGCACCGACCGCGCGTCCATGTTTGTCGACGTGATCACCAAGGACCTCAAGGAGCAGTTCGACAAGATCGTGCTCTACGGAGATATCCAAGACGCCGTGTATCAGAAGCTGGTCGCTGGCGGCGTGCACGAAAGCAACATTTTGACCACGACAGACATCGAGGAAACCGACGGCAAAGCGCTGGTGGCCGTGCCCGCGAGTCCTTCGACGATGACGCCGAGGTTGCCGTCTACGGTATGGTCAACATCCACACACAGCACGTTCAGTCCATGGAGAAGTACATCTCCACGCTGAAGTCTGAAAACGCGCTCGCTCCCGTGGAAGAGCTGACGGGCTCCGTGGAAGTTACCGCCCCTGAAGAGGCTGTGACGACCACCAACACGGACGTGGCTGCGCGAGGCAAAGACGCCGATATCGATAACGAAATCGGCGCAGTATCACGTAAAGACGAGCATGTAGAGGTCATGGCGTAGTGAACCTGCTGGAATCTCAGGGATATAGTTTCCTCTGCGACTACATTCACCTCACCTTCCTCATTGGGGTGATGGTCAGCTATCTGTACTTCCGTAAGTATCGCGTATCGATCGGCGGAACGCTGGCCGTTGGGTATTTGGCAGCATCCCTTTATGCGCCATTGAACTCCTTGGTCACAGTCCTTGTGTCCATGTTCGCCTTCGTACTCATCAGGTTCGTCGTCCTCAAAATCTTCCTTCCCCGCCCGCGACAAATTTTCGCCATCGGTCTCGGTATCGGTGTGATCTGCGGATTGGCCTGGCTGGGGCTTTCCGAGTTCCTGTTTTACAGGACCAAGGAACAGTACGGCCTGGCCCTCGTCGGCGTGATCGTCCCCGGTATGATCACCAACTCGCTGAATAAACAAGGGCTCAAGAAGACCCTATTGCCCATGCTGTGGATGGTGCCCCTCGCAGGCGCTGTCGGGTGGGCGCTGACGTACGTGACCGTCAAGTGGCTAAACATCTCGATATCTGATCAGCTTTTCGACGCGTCCATCGAACGTCTTCCCCTCGTGTTCGCCCTATCGGCCACCTCTGTGCTGATGGCGCTGATCATTCAGGAACAAACTGTTCGTACGTTCAAACTCCGCACTGGCGGGTACGTGACCGTCGGCTTCCTGTGGGCGGCGGCAGCGGCGAACACCTGGTATCTCCTGATCCTTGGCTTGTCCGTGGCGGCCGTGTACCTGATCTATCACGCGTACGAAGCGCGTGTGCCACTCTTCGGCAAAGACCGGTTCGTGGTGTTGATCTTCACGTCCTTCGCGGTCACGATCATGATTGAATACATATTCTCGCTGGTTGAAGGCGCGAAACTCGCGGGGCCACAGAATATCGTTCTCTGCGTCCTCCCCGCGATTATCGCCAATGACCTGATCCAGTACGGGTTCAAACGTACCGGTGGAGGAATGAGGATTTCTCTTATCGGCACCAGCCTGGTAGCAGCGCCCCTCGTGGCTTTCCTGTAGAAGAGTCGCCTAGCCAGAGGCGACCGTGAGGGGCTCCGCCGTGTAAGGCGTGGGCCCTTCAGAGTCCCGCTCTAGTCCTCATCGGATGAGCGCCGCGAAGGCTCCCGATCAGGGTCCGCGTGGTCCGACGCGCGTGAACTCTTAGACTTCTTCTTCGTCGACGTTGACGATCGTCGTGACGACTTCGACGTCGACCGCTGAGACGACGAGCTCTCTGGCTCAGGCTCCAGGCTCGTCGAATTCTTTTTACTCGACGGCTTTTCCTTCTCGGACTCACGAACCTTGTCAATATTCGGCGCCGGTGCGTCCTGTTCACGAGTCGGCTTCGTATCCAACGTTGGCAAATCAGTCAATGCCTCACGGAAAGCCGTTGATAATCGGGCAATGGTGGTCGGAGTCTGCCCCTGTTTGGGATCCCGAATCGCGTGATTCATCTCAATCTGCATCGCGGAATGCCCCCGCTTCTGCATAAAATCGGTCACCGTGTAGGAAGCCTGGGCGTTAAATCCAGCATCAATATCCACCTGTCCGTGGAGAGTTTCCGATAAACGCCGGACAATATCGTCGGTCATAGGCGATGGACGATCACCCGTTCCGACAGAAACAGGCTCTTCGGATGAGGAATCATCCATACCATGCAGCTCGACGATGATGGCGTTGTCTGGGAGGCCCTTGAGGACGCGCGTGAACTTGTCATCGCGCGTTTTCCAATTATCGTGCCAGTCTGACACTTTCCCCGTTGTGGTGAGCGCAGACACGTTGAGTTTATCGGCCACCATCTCAGTGATCCCACCGGTGTATAAATCAGCAACCTTAGGTTGACCCCTGCGGTGGTGATTCGTCGCGTGCGGGGCCACGAGGACTAGGGGAGAAGTCTTTGTGCGGTCTACCCACCGAATCGAATCATTGGGCCCGGAGCCGTCATTGTTATGCGCAGAATACTTGGCATTGCGCTCCTTGAACTCTGACATTTGCTTCTCGGACTCCGACTCCTTTTCATCATGATGAGAAATCGTGCAGCCCTGTAAGAAGACGACGCCGGACATAGTGATTGCAACCCACGTGCCAAGCCGTCGCGACCGAGGACGTGTGTTTTCCCTGGCACGCGATGTGGGTCGTGATTCGTTGGACGGTGTGGCGGTGGTAGCGCGATGGGGTGTGCGCATCGAAGAAAGCACTCGTGTTTTACTCCAATACTCGCTCAAAGGAAGGCTTGTGGCCTTTTTGGATCTCGGGGCCGACCGAAGGGCCTAAAGGTCGTGGGCCTTGTCGGCCGACCGAATCATATAGATCGCGGTCGCCCGCGTGCATATTGAAAAGTATAACCACACAAAGCTAACCGTGCTTTCGTGAGTTTTTGGTGAGCCTGGGTTTCGTCGGGATGGTAGACCGAGCTAAGCCCTATCCGACGAGCGCGTGAGCGTGACACACCCCACGATGGCGATAATCGAACACACCAGCATGCACAACGCCATGGACAGCGACGGGTCAGAGCCGATCCCCACGAGAGGAGACACAATCCCGGCCGCTAGGAACTGCAGAGCGCCCATCGCACCAGAGCCCGCACCCGCGCCGATATCGCGGACGGCCTCAACACCCAAGGCAGTCGCATTACCCAGCAACAGCCCCGTCGCTGACGTCATGACAAAGAGACAAATGAGCGTCGGCCAGAGCCACGGGCCCAGCAGAGCGTCGATAAGCAAAATTGCGGAGGTCGCGACGTAGAGGATGAGCCCAAAGACCAGTACAGAGCGCACCTCAAACCGCCCGACGAGTGTGCCATTGAGGGCCGACATTCCCGCGATCGCGAGCGAGTTGATAGCGAAGGTAATCGAGTAGACATGCGTCGGTAATCCAAGTTGGTCTTGGAGAACAAACGGTGAGGCCGAGATGTAGGAAAAGAACGTGCCGAACCCGACCGCGAAAGCGAAGCAGTAGCCGATGAAAGCCGGGCGGCCGAAACAACGGAAAATGGTGGGCAAAAGGTTGCGGATGGCGCCCGGAGTGCGACGGTCAGCCGGCAGGCTTTCGGGCACCACGAAGCGGGACACCACGACCATAATCACGTTAAACGCGGCGAGCACCCAGAAAATGCCACGCCACCCGATGAGAGGAGAAAGAAAACCACCCAGCAGCGGAGCAATCGCCGGCGCGAGCCCCTGGATCGCCATCAGCGCGGAGAACGCAGACGCCGCAGCCCTGCCATGCGCGACGTCAGGAATGACGGAACGAGCGACGACGACGGTAGTCCCGCCCGCTATGCCTTGAAGCAATCGGAAGGCAATCAGTAAACCGATCGACGGGGTGAGGGCACACCCGGCGGAGAAAACGAAGAACAATAACGAGCCGATCACCAGGGGCCGACGCCGCCCCACCCCGTCAGAAATAGGACCCGCGAACAACTGGCCCACGGCTAAGCCGATCATGAACGCAGATAGCGTGAGCTGCACCGACGAGGCCGTCGTTGACAGATCCTTCGCGATGTCGATAAACGTGGGCAAATACATGTCGGTGCCCAGCGGCCCCGCCGCGGAAAGTAGCGCGAGCGACGTGAGAACCGCAGCGGTGAGCTGGTTTTTCTTCGGCACCGTGGTGGAAGACGTACCCGTGGCAGAGGATGTAGCGGACGCGGCGTTGGGATCCGCCGAGTGGACGTCGACACGTTCGACCTTGCCCACTGACGACGAACGCCCCCGGTCAGGGGACGAGGATGACGGAGGATTCGAGGATGATGAGTTCGGATCAGTGCTCACTCGATGTACCTACAGGGTGACCTTTCTGTGTGACGACAATGCACTCCATCGTATTACGTGCTGGTTGCGGGCTTGTGATGTGTCCACGACTGGGCTTCTGTGGCGGGTCCGTTCACCCAAAGTTCACACAGTGTTGGTGCGGGCGACACCTGAGTGTCGACACCACGTCGCTATGGTCACACACGATAAATGGAGCTACCAGTGACCTCTACCCGCGTCATTGGACCAGCGAGCGCTTACCACACGTTTTGAAAGGTACGCCTGGATGCCCCAGCCTGAATTGTTTTCCTCCCGCCCACAATCGGTTCGCTCCCCGCAGAAACCCCCACGCGACCGCGGGATAACCGCGCGACGATTCTCACGTGTCGCCGTCGCCTCGCTTGTTCTCGGAGCCACCGTCTCCACCGGTGGAATTACGCCGTCGAACACAGTTCCCCAGGCCGCAGCCGCCACGGACATCACCGCCACCATCCCGTACCTTCACCCACCTGTTCAGCACGAGGGAGCCCCCACACCCCAGGCATTCCCACCCGAGGAATACAACTGGTACCTCTCTGACCTCAGCTCTCACCCCTTCGGTATCTACGCGGATGTCATCGGTTCGTACCCGGACCTCAAAGCCCACCATCCCGAGGTTCAAGACACGAACCTTGCGACGCTCACCCGCATTAATCACGACGCCGCGACGAATCCGACCGCGATCTCGCGGGCACAAAACGATGCACGCGCCGACAAAGAGGGCGTCCTCCAGCTGTTCTCCGATGCATTCGGTGGCCGGTTAGGCGAAGAATTCCGCCAGGCTCTCAACGAGAATCGCCTCCCCAAGACGGTGATGCTCTTCGGTGGGATTACCGCGCGGGCGGGTGGCCTCGCGAGCAGCACCATCGTCGAAAAGATTGGTTTCAATGAGACCCGCCCGTATGACGACCACCCCGACCAGATCAACAAATACGAGGTCCCCGGCGAGGATTTGTACGGGCATTCCAAAGCATTCCCGTCCGGTCACACAAATCAAGCAACATGGACGACGACGCTGCTCGCGGCCATGCTGCCCGAACTCTCGGACCAGCTGCTCGCCCGCGGATCCGAGGCCGGATACAACCGCGTGGTCCTCGGTGTTCACTATCCCCTCGATGTGATGGGTGGCCGGATGACAGGGTTGGCCGCGGCGGCGGACCGGTGGAATGACCCGCGCATGAGGAATAACCTCATGGCGGCAGCGCAGGAAATCCGTGCTGAGCTGGAGTGGAGGTGCGGCGACACCTTAGTCAACTGTGTGGCCGCGGATAGCAAATACGACGACAACGCGCTCGGCAACTACGCCTACCGAATGAACTACGACTTCGCGCCGGTCAGTGACCCCAATGCCGCGATGATCGTGCCCCAGGCTGCTCCCGACCTCCTGATTAATGCCTTCCCCAACCTCACCTATGAGCAGCGCGCCCAAGTGATTGAACAAACCGCGGGTCCCGCAGGGATGCCGCTTGATGACCAATCGCCACGCGGATCCTGGGAGCGAATCAACCTTGCGGCGGCCATGAAAGCCGACGTGACCGTCAACGACGACGGCAGCGTTCATGTGAATTAAGTCTGCGTGCCCCTGGTTGCCCAGTGAGGATGACCACCTCATGAAACGGCCGAAGAACACAACGGCCGAAGAACAGAAAAGCACGGTAGAGGAGAGGACCGTTATGACGAACAAGGAACGTAAGAACACACAGCGACAAGTAACCACGTCGTCCGAATCGACGAAGCCGGAGGGCCCTTATCGCGAAGCCAAACGGCCCGCTGGCCGGCACTCGTACACGCGCCGCAGTTTCTTGCGATCGTCGTTAGCGGCGGGCGGAACCATCGCTGCTGGTAGTGCCCTCGCCGGACGGTACCCTCGTGCCTACGCAGGGGATGTGCCGGGACCAGACACAGCCCCGCAGGAAGAATCCGTCGACACCGATCTCTTCCGCCACTCCGTCGCGTCGGGAGATCCACAACCGGACAGCGTCATCATCTGGACACGTGTGACCCCCTCGCCTGAGGCCACACCGGGGTCGGAGAAGGGCGCAGACACACAGGTCAACTGGGAGGTATCCACGTCGCCTGATTTCAGGAAAATCGTTCGGAGTGGTTACGAAACCTCGTCGGCAAGCAAAGATCACACGATCAAAGTTGATGTGAAAGATCTGCAGCCCGACACTCAATACTTCTATCGGTTTGCTGTTGAGCGCGACGGGAAACCACACTATTCGCGCGTTGGCCGGACTCGGACTGCGCTTGGCAGTGGTGGGGAGCGGACGGTCAATTTCGGTGTGGTCTCATGCAGTAATTACGAGGCCGGGTACTTCCGCTCCTACCGGGATATTGCTGGGCGGGACGACCTCGAATTTGTCCTCCACCTGGGCGATTACACTTACGAATACGAGACGGGCGGGTACAACGGCGCTTATGATTCGCAAGTTCGCGTGGTGCAGCCGGCGGAACGCACCACGACTTTGCAGGACTATCGAATCCGCCAGGGATGCTACCACGAAGACCCTGACCTGGCCGATTGCCACGCAGCCAAGCCCTTCATCTGCATTTGGGATGATCACGAATTTGCCGACAACAACTGGCGTGAGGGGGCCGCGGGAAACTCAGCTGAACCCGATGACAACTATCAAGCCATTAAAGCCGCCGCGATGCAGGCCTATTTTGAATGGCTACCAGTGCGAGTGAGCGCGGGGAACCAAGGCTCACATCTGTACCGGAAGCTGCAATACGGAAACCTGATGGAATTCATCATCCCGGATTTGCGCACGTACCGCGATTATGAATTGGTTTATACCAATAAAAAGATGTTCCTTAAGACGGATCCGGATTTCATCCGCGCCGCCGGCAAGGATGATCGCTCCATGATGGGGCAGACCCAGTTTGAGTGGTTCGGGAACGTACTGTCCAGTTCTCCGACCACGTGGCAGATAGTTGCCAATGAAGTGATGTTCGCGCCCATGACTCTTCCCGACGGCCTTGACCAGCGCACCCATGATTGGTTAGTCACACAAATTGGGCTGCCGGACCAGGGTATCCCCCTCAACACTGACCAGTGGGATGGCTACATGGCCGAACGGCAAAAGATTATTGACCTCATCGCCGACACTAAGAAAAACGTGGTGTTCTTGACCGGGGATATTCACTCGTCGTGGGCCAATGACATTCCGCGAGACATTCAAAAGTATCGTAGCGGAGCATCCAAAGATGTTGTTGCCACAGAGTTTGTGACGCCGTCTATTACCGCTAACGGTCTTTTCGATACTGTTGCGAAATCACGGGCATTAGACCAGGCAGCACGGCAGGTTTCTACCACCGCTGCCGACGTTCTTCAGAAGACTAATGCGTGGTTTAAGTGGATAGACTTTATTCACCACGGATATATGGCAGTGAGCGTCTCTCCCGACGCTGTGTCGTGCGAGTGGTTGCACGTCGATAATGTTCTTTCTCCGAACACTCCGTTTAGGTCCGCTCGGAAGTGTACGGCATATAAAGATAAGCCCGGCGTACATACGAATGCCTAGGTTTTAAAATAACGAGTGTGTGTAACCACAGATGGATATCCCTAGACTCCCACTGTAAGGCTTAGCTAAAGTGATACGTGTTCTTTGACCGAGACCTACGTATGTGGTCAACACAATGCGTGAATGAGGCCCACGTGGGATTTCGACCGCCTCATCCCGCAGTGAAAGGGGTATCCGTGCCAACCAGTCGTCGTAACTTCTTGAAATCTTCCCTCGCTATTGCTGCATTGGCCACCACGGCCGGCGTTGTCAGCGCATGTAGCAACGACGATGATGACAAGAACAGCGATAACTCAAGCAAGAACGACCGCATCGCCGCTATCGGATGGGGGGATTACTGCACGCTTCTGGCGATGAACATCACGCCAACCTTCATCTTGACCCCGATGGGAATGGATGAGAAGAAAGACAACGGCGTCGGCCCCTGGGCGAGCGACAAAGTCAAGGGCAAAGACATCACCGTCATGGCAGCGACGTCCCAGGAAATCGGCAACGACGTTCTGGAAAAAATTGCCACTGCAAAGCCGTCGAAGATTATTGCCGTGAACTCCGGGCTGAAAGATGATGAGAAGAAGCGGCTCAACGATATTGCGCCGACCATCGTTCACCCCGATAAGTACGCCGACTACCAGGTGCCGTGGGACGCTCAGGTCAAAGAAATTGCCAAGGCGGTAGGCAAGGAATCCGACGGCGACAAACTCGTCAGCGACACTAAGAAGAAATTTGATGATTTCTCGTCATCCCACCCGGACCTAAAAGGTAAGAAAGCCGCCACAGTTATTGCCATGCAAGGCCAATTCGCGGTCTATACCAGTGGCGATGGCCGCGGACAGTTTATTAAGGACCTGGGATTCGTCATTCCGGACGACCTTAATAAGGGAGATAACGGCCAGTTCTACAAATATCTCTCCTCCGAGAACCTCTCGCAGCTCGACGAACTCGACTACCTCTTCCTACTCGATTACGCCGGGAGTAATGAGGAAGCAAAGAAAAACCCGCTGTTCCAGAACATTAAGGCTGTTAAAGAAGGGAACATGCGGGAGATTTCTCAGGACACCGCGACGGCCATGAGCCTGCCCAACCCGCTGACCATTCCGTGGGCGATTGAACAGTTCGACAAGGCTATTTAGCAGGGGATTTATCTAGCAGGGAAGTAGCCCGCCCCGGCGTGGGCCAGCGCTACTTTTCGAACGGGAGCTTCTCGGGCTTCCCGGAGTGCCCCTGATACCCCTCATGGTCGCCGGTGTGCAGCGTGAGCTGCATGATCGCCCCATCCTTCGACGTCACATGGTGGACCACGAACGCCGGAACATATTGCACCATCCCCGGCGTCAACGTGGTCGCCGTGAACTCATTTTCATCGACTTCCGACGGGTCAGACGCCTTCCTGGCGACGGCGAACTCAACCTCCCCTTCGATCACCTGGACGGAGATCGGGTGCGGTGCATGATGCGAATCCAGGCGCTGACCTGGTGCGAAGCGGAATGCCACGATCGTCGCCCCGTCGGCAGTGGCTAAGCGTTGCGCGGCGGGGAAATCGCCCTCCTTCGCGGCCGGAGCCTCGTCGTTAATATTGAGAACAAATGGAGCATGTGGTGTGAAGGGCATGACCTGGCTCTTCCTTCTATCCGATGATGATCTGGTGACCTCATCGTAACTCTGAGCGTGCAGGAGGGGCAGCCCCTTCTGGGGTGCATAAAAACAGCGCGACAACACAGCGCGACGCACAGACGAAAGCACTGCGTTGACCGGCGTCGGCAAGCGATTTTGAAAGAAATACCCTGGTTGTTAGACTGCTTGAGTCTTTGTACATCTACTTTGTTGTAGGCCCACCCGCCTCACAGCGTCCCTCGAAGACAAGCAGCGAGCCGTTCAGTTACTGAGCTGGTTCGGCGCCCCTGAGTGGTTCACCTGAACCCTCGGCAATAATCCTGCCAAAACCCCAGCTAGATGGGCTAGTTGCGCGCACGAAAGCGTGGAACAGCTAGTTCGCGGATGGAGACAGTGACATTGCCGGGGGATTTTCTGCGGTAACCCATCAGTCGCTTGCCCGAAACGGGGATAACGCGTGGTGGAAGGGAACCGCAGCGAGAAAGGCACTAGGTCACATCCATGACCATGACAGATCCTATCGCCGACATGCTGTCGCGCGTACGCAACGCAAGTAATGCGTACCACGACACTGTCTCGATGCCTTCGTCAAACCTCAAGGTCCACATCGCAGAGATCTTGAAGCAAGAAGGCTACATTGCTGACTTCACCGTTGAGGACGCCAAAGTCGGTAAGACCCTGACCATCGAGCTGAAGTATGGCTCCACCCGCCAGCGCTCGCTGTCCGGTGTGCGCCGCGTGTCCAGCCCTGGTCTGCGCGTCTATGCAAAGTCTACCAACCTGCCTCAGGTCCTGGGTGGCCTGGGCGTGGCTATCATTTCCACGTCCCAGGGTCTGCTCACTGACCGTCAGGCTTCTGAGAAGGGCGTAGGCGGAGAAGTTCTCGCCTACGTCTGGTAGGGGAGGAGTGAACACACATGTCGCGTATTGGTAACTCACCAGTGGCGGTCCCATCCAACGTCACCGTCACCATCAATGGGCAGAACGTTGAGGTCAAGGGCCCGAAGGGCACCCTGGCTATCGACGTTCCGGAGCCCATCACCATCGCTCAGGAAGGCGACGAAATCGTCGTCTCCCGCCCCGACGATCACCGCAAGAGCCGCTCTCTGCACGGCCTGTCGCGCTCGCTGATCAACAACATGGTTGTCGGCGTGACTGAGGGCTACACCATCAAGATGGAAATCTTCGGTGTTGGCTACCGTGTGCTGGCTAAGGGCAGCGACTTGGAATTCTCCCTCGGCTACAGCCACCCGATCCTGATCAAGGCACCGGAAGGCATCACCTTCGCCGTGGACGGACAGACCAAGTTCTCTATCAGTGGTATCGACAAACAGCAGGTGGGGCAGCTCGCCGCGAATATCCGTCGTCTGCGCAAGGACGACCCCTACAAGGGCAAGGGTATCCGCTACGAAGGTGAGCAGATCCGCCGCAAGGTCGGAAAGACGGGTAAGTAATGAGCAACGACAACAAGCGTCTCCCTATCGGTAAAGACATTGCCACTCGCCGTCGCGTGGCTCGTAAGGCTCGCCACTTCCGCATTCGCAAGAACCTTCGTGGCACCGCTGAGACCCCGCGCCTCGTCGTGCACCGGACCTCACGGCACATGCACGTCCAGGTTATCGACGACACCATTGGCCACACCCTGGCCGCTGCGTCGTCCATCGAGCCTGAAGTCCGCGCCATGGAAGGCGACAAGAAAGCTCGTGGCGCAAAGGTTGGCGAGTTGATCGCCGAGCGCGCCAAGGCGAAGGGCATTGAGACTGTCAAGTTTGACCGCGGTGGCTACAAGTACCACGGTCGCGTCGCCGCACTGGCCGACGCCGCACGTGAAGGTGGTCTGAAATTCTAATGGCCACGCATAGCACCGCACTCAACAACGGAAGGATCGCGTAATGCCGGGACGTGAACGGCGTGACGGCGGACGCTCCGCCGACAAGAACGACAACAACAAGGGCCGCAACGATCGCGGCCGCAATGATCGCAACAACCGCCGCGGACGCGGCCGTGACGACGACCGCAACCAGTACATCGAGCGCGTCGTCACCATCAACCGCGTCTCCAAGGTTGTGAAAGGTGGTCGTCGCTTCAGCTTCACCGCCCTCGTCATCGTCGGTGACGGACAGGGCATGGTTGGCGTCGGCTACGGCAAAGCCAAAGAGGTTCCCGCCGCAATCCAGAAGGGTGCCGAAGAGGCTCGCAAGAACTTCTTCCGCGTGCCCATGATTGCCGGAACCATCACCCACCCGGTCCAGGGCGAGGCTGCCGCGGGCATCGTGATGCTCCGCCCGGCCGCCCCCGGTACCGGTGTGATCGCTGGTGGCGCCACCCGTCCGGTTCTCGAATGCGCGGGAATCCAGGACGTTCTGTCGAAGTCCCTCGGCTCCGACAACGCCATCAACGTTGTCCATGCAACCGTGGATGCCCTCAAGCAGCTCGTGCGCCCCGAAGAGGTCGCCGCCCGTCGTGGCAAGTCTGTCGAAGAGGTCACCCCGACTCGTATGCTGCGCGCTCGCGCAGGGCAGGGGGCGTAACCCATGGCACTGAAAATCACACAGGTTAAAGGCACCGTCGGTACCAGAAAGAAGCAGAAGGACAATCTTCGGTCCCTCGGCCTCAAGCGCATTCGTCACTCAGTCGTCCAGCCCGACACCCCTCAGGTGCGCGGGATGGTCAACGTGGTTCGCCACTTGGTCACGGTCGAAGAAGTGGCGGGGGAGTAGGAAAATATGAGCGAACCCATCAAGCTTCATGACCTGCGCCCAGCGAAGGGCGCGAACAAGCCCAAGACCCGCGTCGGCCGCGGTGAGGCATCGAAAGGTAAGACCGCTGGTCGCGGTACGAAGGGCACCAAGGCACGCAAGCAGGTCTCTGCTGCGTTCGAAGGTGGCCAGATGCCGATCCACATGCGTCTGCCTAAGTTGAAGGGCTTCAAGAACCCCAACAAGGTCACCTACCAGGTGGTCAACGTTGCGGACCTCCAGAAGCACTTCGAAAACGGTGGCGACGTCACCATCGCCGACCTCGCCTCTGCCGGCCTGGTCCGCGCAAAGCAGCCGGTCAAGGTTCTTGGCGACGGCGAGATCACCGCGTCGGTCAACGTGACCGCAACGAAGTTCTCGGCCTCTGCCAAGCAGAAGATCGAGGCTGCCGGTGGATCCGTCACCGAAACCAAGTAATTACGCGATCATCATCGCTGGGCTCCGGCTCGTGACTGTTCGTGACTGTGAGAATGGCCCCACATGTGGCGTCGTAACGGAAATCACAGTCAACGCGGCCGGACAAGCCTGAACTGATAGGAAAAGAGGGCGGCCTTCACCTGAGTAGGTGAAAGGGTCGCCCCTTTTCGCTCGAACAGGCCTTTTCCAAGTCCGAACGGATAGGCCTTCACCCGCCGGTGCTGCTAGAGTGTGTTAGTCGTTGGCCTGCGCCTAAAAATTTATGCCTTACTGTCTCAGGAGGATATGTGTCCGCTTTCCTCTCGGTATTCCGGGACCCTGACCTTCGCAAGAAGATCTTGTTCACCATAACAATGATCATCTTGTACAGGATCGGTTCCCAAATTCCCACACCAGGAGTCGATTACTCGAGTATTAGTGATCGCTTACATGATCTGAACCAAGATCAAAGCTCCGTGTACTCGATGATCAACCTGTTCTCGGGCGGGGCGCTCCTTCAACTATCGATCTTCGCCATCGGCATCATGCCGTACATTACGGCGTCGATTATCGTTCAGCTGCTCACCGTAGTGATCCCGAAGTTCGAGCAGTTGAAGAAGGAAGGCCAGTCCGGTCAGGCCAAAATGACCGAATACACCCGCTATCTGACAGTAGGGTTGGCCCTCCTCCAGTCCGCTGGCATCGTTGCCCTGGCTGACCGCCAGCAACTCTTGGGCGAAGGCGTCCAGGTCCTGGACTCCAACGTCGGCACCTTCGGCGTCACCATGATGGTTCTCGTCATGACAGCAGGTGCGGTGCTCGTTATGTGGCTCGGTGAACTCATCACGGATAAGGGCATCGGCAACGGCATGTCACTGCTCATTTTCGCCGGTATCGCTACCAGGCTTCCTGCCGACGGCGCCGCCATCCTCCGTGGCTCCGGCGGGCTGGCTTTCGCCCTCGTCGTCGTGGGTGTCCTCATCCTGGTCATCGGCGTGATCTTCATCGAGCAGGGGCAGCGACGCATCCCGGTGCAGTACGCCAAGCGCATGGTCGGGCGTCGCCAATATGGTGAGACATCCACCTACCTGCCGCTGAAGGTGAACCAGGCGGGTGTTATTCCGGTCATCTTCGCGTCGTCACTGATTTATGTGCCGGTTCTGATTAC